>Ga0335071_10000262_pt1 | contig 60291 bp, 50 predicted proteins | sample Lox_Sample_15_FD_206724 | JGI IMG/M metagenome (GOLD analysis project Ga0335071, IMG submission 206724) | Soil microbial communities from Loxahatchee National Wildlife Refuge, Florida, United States - Lox_Sample_1.5 | ecosystem: Environmental > Terrestrial > Soil > Wetlands | place: USA... | reverse complement strand
AGGCTTTAGCCCCTGAGAGACGTCTTTCACACGCATTCGCAACTGAAATAGGCTCTTTCACCAAGCTGTGAAGCCGTGCCCTTTCAAAGCCATGATTTCACCGCCATTCTCCAAATGCGATCGTCCTCGACCCCGAGCACACTGCTCACAGAGCCGTAGCGCACCAACCGCTATACTGGCGGTTGGACTTACAAAGGAAGACCGCGTGTTCGACTCGGAGTTTGAGCAGAATCTCTTCAATCTGCGCCAGGAAAAACTGAAAGAGATCGAGAAGCTGGGCCAGGCTGCGTATCCCAACCAGTACGTGGCCACGCACACGCTTGCGGCGGTGCGCGGGCAGTGGGACAAGGCGACGGCTGAAGAGCTGGAGGCCGAGCGGCCGCAAGTGGCCGTCGCCGGGCGGATCATGGCCATCCGCCAGCAGGGCAAGGCCGGCTTTGCCACCCTGCAGCAGGAGGGCGCGCGCCTGCAGATCTACGTCCGCCTCGACGCTGTGGGCGAACAGGGCTTCGCGCTCTACAAGCTGCTCGACCTGGGCGATCACATCGGCGTCACCGGTTATCTCTTCCGCACGCGCACCGGCGAGCTCACGGTGCACGTCGAAACCCTCACCTTCCTCGCCAAGGCCATGCTGGCCATGCCCGAGAAATATCACGGCCTGGCCGACGTCGAGTTGCGTTACCGCCAGCGCTATGTCGATCTCTTCGCCAACCTCGACGCTCGCGAAGTGTTTGTGAAGCGCGCCAAGGTGCTGCGCGCGCTGCGCAAGTTCTTCGATGAGCGCGGGTATCTTGAAGTCGAAACGCCGATGATGCAGCAGATCGCCGGCGGCGCGGCGGCGCGGCCCTTCATCACGCACCACAACGCGCTCGATATGGATCTCTACCTGCGCATCGCGCCGGAGCTCTATCTCAAGCGCCTCGTCGTCGGCGGCCTCGATCGCGTCTATGAGATCAACCGCAACTTCCGCAACGAAGGTGTCAGCACCCAGCACAATCCCGAGTTCACCATGCTCGAGTTCTACCAGGCCTACGCGAACTACAAAGACTTGATCGTGCTAACGAAAGAATTGCTGAAGTTCGTAGCGGAAGAGGTAAACGGGACAACGAAAAGCACCTTCAACGACGTCGAGATCGACTTCGCCAACGTGCAGGAATTGACGATGCGGGAGGCGATCATCAAGTGGTGGCCGCCTGATGCGGGCGACAAGCCGCAGGTGACGGGGCTTGAAAGCGAACAAGCGCTGCGAACAGTCCTGTCACGCGTGCTGGAATCGGCAAGGAACCCACATGCTGGATGGCGGTCGGAGTCCGGGGACAACAGCCATCGCGGTTTGCCCGATAATCTGCCGCATGGAAGTTTTGGAGGGATCTCCAGCGCCGATCAACATCAGTTCAATCAGAATTGGCGTTCTGGAGCAGCGATTCACGTGCAAATCAGTCCAGCGTTGGAAGTCCTCGATAAGGAGCACAATCTCGGCAAGGCTATAGCTACGCTGTTTGAATCTATTGCAGAGTGTCATCTCATCCAGCCGACCATCATCTACGAATTCCCTACCGCCGTTTCGCCGCTGTCGAAGCAGAAGCCCGACGATCCCGACTGGGTGGAGCGATTCGAGATCTACGCCGGAGGCTTCGAGCTGGGCAACGCCTTTAGCGAGCTCAACGATCCGGTGGAGCAGAAAAAACGTTTCGAAGATCAGCTCGCCCAGCGCGCCGCCGGCGACGACGAAGCCCACCAGATGGACGAGGATTACGTCCGCGCACTGGCTTACGGCCTGCCTCCGACCGCCGGCGAAGGCATCGGCATCGACCGCCTCGTCATGCTGCTCACCGGCTCCAAATCCATTCGCGACGTAATCTTGTTCCCTCTCATGCGGAAGACGGGGAGTGAGGGACAAGGCAATTAGGCAATAGGGAGGGCCGATGGGGAACTCGTTCAAGGATCTCATCGTTTGGCAACGGTCCATTCAATTGACTGTGAGTGTCTACAAGCTCACGAATGGCTTTCCGGATGGGGAGCGTTTTGGCCTGACGAATCAGTTGAGGCGCGCTTCTGTGTCCATCGCAAGTAACATTGCCGAAGGTTACGGAAAATCCAGCAAAGGAGAATATCTCCAGTTCCTCGGCCACGCCCGCGGCTCCTGCGCGGAAGTTGCAACGCAACTGATAATTGCCGGAGAGTTGCGATTTGCCGCCTCGCCTGCTCTTAACTCGACAAATTCCCTCTGCGACGAGGTTGGCAAGATGCTTGTGGCGCTTATGAAATCACTACGCGCGTCCAAGCCGCTCAGGAACTAATGCCTAATGCCTAATGCCTAATGCCTAATGCCTAATCCCTAACACTAATCCCTTTCCAGAGGAGCATCCGACAGCTTTGAACATCCTCTTCATCGGCGACATCTTCGGCAGCGCGGGGCGCAGGATCGTGCGCGAGCACATCGGCCACGTGCGCGCAGCTCACAACGTTGAATTGACCATCGTCAACGTGGAAAACGCCGCCGGAGGCTTCGGCGTAACACCGCAGATCGCCGAAGACGTCTTCGACCTCGGCGCTGACGTTCTGACCACCGGCAACCACGTGTGGGACAAGAAAGAGCTGGTGGACTACCTGAATTCGGCGAAGGATGGAAGCCCCGCCAGCCCCAGCCACGGCGCCAGCAACGCCGCCGGCAATCGGCCTCGCCGCGTGCTTCGCCCCGCGAACTTTCCTCCGGGGACGCCCGGCCATGGCGTCTACGAAGGGACGACGCAGAGCGGCGTGAATTACGCGGTCATCCAACTGCAGGGCCGCGTCTTCATGTCGGCAATCGACGATCCCTTCCGCACAGCCCGCGAACTCCTCGACAAGATCAGGGCCAGGGTAATCGTCGTCGACTTCCACGCCGAAGCCACCAGTGAGAAAGTCGCCATGGGGTGGTATCTCGACGGGCAGGTAACGGCAGTCCTGGGCACGCACACGCATGTGCCCACCGCCGACCAGCGCATTCTGCACCACGGAACCGCATACCAAACCGACGTGGGCATGAGTGGACCCTACGACAGCATCATCGGAGTGGAGAAGGAACTCGTGCTGCACCGATTCGTCACCGGTTTGCCGGGCAAATTCGAGGCGGCGAGGGAAAACCCCAAAATGTGCGGCGCGCTTGTCACATGCGATCCCGCGACCGGCCAGGCGTCGGCCATCCAGCGCATCATGCTGGGAGAATAAAACCCGGAAACAAAGGAACGAGGGGACGAGGCAAACAGAAAGGGCAGCCCTTAGTTGGGCTGCCCTTTAGCTTTCCCAGGAATTCGCTTAGGTCGGCTACTGCGCGTGATGCGCGGCAGACGGTTTGGCCGCCGTATGATGCACGGGAGCCTTCTTCGCTTCCTGCTCCAGCGAGCCGTCGCGCAGCACGATCTGTGCCGACGCCGCGGTAGAACCTGCAGCCGGAACCTGCGTGTAGGTGTCGTAGGTGCCGTCGAGCTGCTCCGCGGGCTGCAGGCCCAGTGCGGTACCCGCCGCAGGTGCCTCAGAGCACGCGATTGGCTCCTTCATGTTGACCGTGAAGTCTGGCACCTTCGAGTCCTTCGCGTCCTGGGTCACAGCCACGTTGAACACCGCCACCGCGGGCTCAACACTCAGCTTGTGCAGATGCACCGGCGTCTCGGTCAGCACGTCTCCCAGAGCGTCGGTGTCGGCCTTCACGCCGTTCGCCAGAATGTATGCCTGCGCGTCCTTGATCTTCAGGTCGCTGGGTGCCGGCGGCACCGCGCCGCATGCTCCCGGCGTTGTCAGCTTCACAACATAATCCTTCGGCTTGGGCGAAGCAGTAGTCGTCGCAGAGATCTTGAGCACCGTCGCCTGATCGGCAATCACCACGCCCGGGACCGGCGTCGGCTGATCCTTCATCACCGCCCAGAGCTTGTCGCGGCTAGCCTGGGAGCCGTTCGCCAGAATGAATTCCTTGTCTTCCAGGTTCAGTTTCTTCAGGTCGTCCTCGCTCACGGCAGCGGCCTTGTCGGCTAGCTCCTGCGGCGACGGCGCTGGCGCAACCTTGAAGTCTGCCGGCGGAAAGAGCGTGCCTTGTGCCTGGGCCTTGATCCCGTCCATTTGCTGCTTGATCGCTGCATCGCCATCCAGCGTGCCGTGGTAACGCTTGTACCAGTATTCAAGCTGCGGCTCGATCTGCGCCTTGAACTGCGGCGGAGCGTAATCCCACGCGCGCGCAAAGAACCATATCGCCTTCACCGGATCTCTGGAGTCGCCCGGCTTGGCATAGGCCTGCGCCAGTTGCAGCGTGTCGGCCAAACAGGGGCCCGGCTTCGAGCAGTCTGCCAGCGAGTAGAGATTCAGCTCCTTGATGTATTCGTCCTGCGCGCACTTGAAGTCCTTTTTCGAAACCGCGCAATCAAACGCGATGGCAGAATGGAAAATCGGATACGCCTGCCCCGTCAGCTTGGCCCAGTCGCCATCCGACATTCCCGCCGGCTTGGGTACGGTGAGCCCCTTCTGTGCCAGAGTTCCCGAGTCGTCGCATGTTTGCGCATCCGTCGCCGACCCCGTTGCGTCGACGCTCTTGGCGCATTGCTGCTTCTTCAGATAGACGCTGATAAAGATGGCCTTCATATTATTGGGATCGACCTGCAGCATGCGGCCGGCGGCGCCGATCGCGCCATCCATGTTGTTCGATGCCTGATAACAATCGATCATTTGATCCAGAACCAGCTTCTTGACTACGCTCTGCGGGTAGGTTTTGAGAAAGCTATCGAGCGCGTTGCATTTTTGCGCCGGATCGGTCTGGGTCGAGGCAGTTTGATACGCATTGAACTCGGCCGGATCCTGAATTTGGATGTTCTGGCCGGAGTCCTGGGCGCGCAGCGCGGGCGTAGAAACAAGGCTCATGCCTGTCAATGCCATCGCAGTTGCAAAGACTAGCTTCTTCATGCAGTGCTCCTGGGAATTGCCTTAATAGAAAATCTCGCTTCGCTCACCGGCAACGTGGGCGATCCGCCGGCACAGCTGTTGACTGCCGGGGCGTCGGATATACCATACCACGGCCATCCTTGTTGCGTAGGAGGATTATAAAAATCCACGCTGCCTCTGACAAGCAAGCGCCATAACACTTTAGATTGGGTTGCCGATGCCTGGGCGTGGGTTGCCGGTGCGACGGAATTCGCACCCACACGACCGCTGAGAGACCGGTCCGGCCGTCCCGCCGTCGTCCCAAACGCCGCCGGCTCGACCCTCCGCTTATTGCAGCAGCCGCACCAGCTCTGTCTGCTCCGCGAGGAAAGCATCGTGGCCGTGAGCGCTCGCCATCTCGCGATAATCCACCTGCGCACCTGCCAGGCGCACCCTTTCCGCGAACCGCCGCACATCGTCGGCGGGAAAAAGCCAGTCGGAGCTGATGCCGATGAAACTCAGCCGCGCGCCGATCCGGCCAAAGGCTTCCTCCGCCGACGCGTATCCGCGCACCGGATCCCACGTATCCATGGCGCGTAGGATGGCGAGGTAGGCATTGGCATCGAAACGCTCGATAAAGCGCTGACCCTGGTGATCGAGGTATCCGGCAATGTCGAATCGCCCGCCAGTCAATCCGCTTCCGTTCCCATCGGCCGCCCATGGGTCCTCGCCGGTGCGCTGGTTGGGATTCCGTCCGTAGCGCTCATCGAACAGCGGCGCAGATTTGTAGCTGATCATGGCAATCTGGCGGGCCAGCCCCAGTCCGCGATATGGCGGCTTCTGTGGCAAATACCGCCCACCCGCCCATTCGGGATCATGCTGGATGGCCTGCCGCTGCAGATGGTTCAACGCCAGCCCCATCGCAGAAAGCGGCGTCACTCCTATAATCAGGGCGCGTTCTACCCTCTCTGGGTGCTGGATGGTCCATTCCAGCGCCTGCATGCCGCCGATCGATCCGCCCAGCGTCAGCCGCAGCCGCCGCACACCCAACGAATCGAGCAGGCGCGCCTGCGCCCTCACGTTGTCGCGGACTGAAACCAGGGGAAAATCCGGGCCGTAGATTTGGCCCGTTTCAGGATCGACTGAGCCTGGCCCCGTCGAGCCGTAACACGAGCCCAGCATGTTGATACAGATCACAAAGTCGCGTTCCAGCGACAGGACCGCGCCCGGAGCAAAAACTTCGGGCCACCACGAGCCCACTCGCGCGGAGCCGGAAAGCGCATGGCAAACCAGTACGGCGTTATCTTTCGCCGCATTCAGCCGGCCGTAAACGGCGTAATGCAGCGTGGGACAGATGAGGGTCCGGCCGCACTCCAGCGGAAAGGAGCCCTCCAGCACAAAGTCGCCTTCGTACGTGGGCTCGATAAGTCCCGGCGGCGACGCGCCGCTGCGATTATTAAACGTGTCAGCCATAGAAACAGCTACTAGCCTCTAGCTCCTAAGCTCCTGGCCACTGAATGAAACAGAAAAGCCGTGATCGTCCCGCGCCATCTGGTAACCATCAACCCCAACCTCCGTCCGTCGAGGACAAGCTAGCGGCTGGGAGCTGGAAGCTGTCTTTCTATTTTGCCTCACCGCGCCGCCAGCTCCGGCGTTTTCGGCGAAACCGAATGCCCGTTCGCCACTTCAATTGCCTGGTCAAGATCAGCCAGGATGTCGCGGATATCCTCGATACCGACCGACAACCTCACCAGCTCCGGCGTCACCCCCGTCGAGGCCTGCTCTTCCACCGAAAGTTGCTGATGCGTCGTCGACGCCGGATGAATCACCAGCGACTTCGCGTCTCCAATATTGGCCAGGTGCGAGAACAGCTTCAGCGCGTCGATCAGCTTTTTTCCAGCATCATATCCGCCCTTGATCCCGAAGGTCACGATCGCTCCCTGGCCGTTCGGCAGGTACTTCTTGGCCCGCGCCGCGTAGCGGCTCGACGCCAGGCCCGGATAATTCACCCACGTCACGCCGGGATGCTCCGCCAGATGCTTCGCCACCGCCAGCGCGTTCTGCGAATGGCGCTCCATGCGCAGGTGCAGCGTCTCAATCCCCTGCAGGATCAGAAACGAGTTGAATGGCGAGATCGCCGCGCCGGTGTCACGCAGCCCTTGCACCCGTGCCTTGAGGATGAACGACAACGGTCCAAAGGCTTGCCAGTATGAGAGTCCGTGATACGAGGGATCGGGCTCCGTGAAATCCTTGAAACGCCCCGACGCCGCCCAGTCGAACTTTCCCGCATCCACGATCACGCCGCCGATTGCCAGGCCATGGCCGCCGAGAAATTTCGTCGCCGAGTTGATGACGATATCCGCGCCCCACTCGATCGGCCGCACCAATGCCGGCGAAGGAGTCGTGTTATCGATGATCAGCGGCAGCTTGTGCTCGTGCGCGATCTTGGCGAGTTGCTCGATATCGGCGACGTCGAGCTTGGGATTGCCTAGTGTCTCAGTAAAAACGGCGCGGGTCTTATCATTGATCAGCGCCCGCAGCCCGTCAAAATCGTCGGCATCGACAAATTTCACCTTGATGCCAAGCCGCGGCAGCGTGTAGTGAAACAAATTGTATGTGCCTCCGTAGAGCGAGGTCGTCGAAATGATCTCGTCGCCCGCTCCGGCCAGAGTCAGGATGGTGAGCGTCTCCGCCGCCTGCCCTGAGGCCGTCGCCAAAGCCGCCGCGCCGCCTTCCAGTGCCGCTACGCGCTTCTCAAACACGTCGGTCGTGGGATTCATGATCCGCGTGTAGATGTTGCCGAACTCCTGCAGCCCGAAGAGGCGTGCGGCGTGGTCAGAATCGTGAAAGACGTACGACGTGGTCTGGTAGATGGGAACGGCGCGCGCCCCGGTCGTGGGATCGGGCGTCTGGCCGCCATGAACTGCGAGCGTGGCAAGCTGCTGGGGATTCTGTTCAGACATAATCGACTCCTTTTCAACCTGTTGATGCACTGATCCAAAAGTAGAAGCGCGGAGAGTAGGGGTGCGGAGCACCACGCAAAAAAGCCCGTATCCGTTTCAGGACCGGGCCGTTTGACCTCAGAATCGGTTGCGCTTAGCGCCTTAGCCGCTCAAGAGACCCACGGACCGGTCCGCAGACCATACACATACACATGGCCATGACCACAAGTCCGTATTCCCACAGGATCGGCATAGTTGGCAGTATCCAAGGACGGTGGCGCCGGTGTCAAGAGAACTCATGGCATAAGCAGGACCACGAAGGTGGGAGCCCAGGAATTCACCGCTGTCCCTTTCCCCCAAGTCTGCCGGCTCCTTGCTCCCTCGCTGCCTGGCTCCCCTGTTCTAGTCCTCCCCCTTCCACACATAAGCGCCCTCCTGCGCCAGCCCCACGTGCGCCAGCACGCGAAAGGCGAATTCTCTTGCCATCTCGGATGAACTGTTGGGCTTGGCGTAATACGCCGGAATGCAGGGAAAGATCGTCGCGCCTGCTTCGGCGGCCAGGGTCATATTGCGCAGATGAATCCGGTTGAACGGCGTCTCGCGCACGCAAAGAATCAAGGGCCGACGCTCTTTCAGGGTCACATCCGCGGCGCGCGCGATCAGCGAATCGGCCAGCCCCAGAGCGATCTTCGCCAGCGTCCCCATCGAACACGGCAGAATAATCATTCCGTCCGACGGATGGCTGCCGCTGGCGATGGGCGCGCCCACGTCGGCATCGGCAAGTTGGACAATCTTTTTCGCCTTCGCGCCCAGCAGCTTCTTCAAGAGATCGTTCCGGCCGCTGACACCCAGTTCCTCCGCCAGCACGCGCAGCGAATTCTCCGACGCAACAAAATGTACCCTCGCCACGCGAACGTCGGCTTCGAGCGCACGCAGCGCCTCCCGCGCGAGAATCGCACCCGATGCTCCCGTGATGGCGACAGTTACTTGCACAAAGCCTTGATCACTCCCATTCCACGCAACACTTTGCTCCGGCCCGTCCTGCTCATCTTCTTTGGCGTGCTCTACTCTCGATTGGGCAGCAACAATCGCGCCGTAGGCGCAGCGTTTATTAGCCCCGCGCTTCAGCGTGGGGTCAGCTGTAACTACGATGCAACGAGTCCCGTAGGGACGCGCCTTCCCAAATCACCCGAGAACGTAACGATCGTCGTATTCGATCCCGCAGTTGCGCAACAGGATGACGAATTCCTCCTCGAAATTGAGTTTGCGATGATGCTCCTCCTGGCTTTGAATGTACCCTTTCACGACCTCAACCCGCGAAGGGCTCACACTGAATGCTCCGTATCATTCCTGCCAGGAAAAGCGTTGTCCCATCCATCGGGAAGAGCTCCCCTTTAGCTTCTGAACCACGTGGGCAAGGGAACAAGGCGCCGGTAAGACAAACAACAAATGAATGTGATTCGCAGTTCCTCCTGCTGCTAAGAGCAATAAACCTTCGCTACGCAATCGCGCGCAGATAGGAGTAGAGTTCGGCTCTGCGTGCGGCGGAAATGAGGGGGCGACGATCTTTGGTGCTGAAAACGCAATGGATGCAATTGCTCGCGTACGTGTGAGCCATCGAACCCCGTCCCTGCGGGACTCCCATTCTACATCTGCGATCTGTCACCCCACGCTGAAGCGCGGGGCTAACGAACCATGTGCATACGGCGCGGAACGGGTAATGAGGCAGAATCAGCGCAGCGATTTCAAGTGAGCCGGGGTGAAACACTCAGCGCCTCACGCAAGAAGATCGCTCCTGAAGCTCCCGCGATGGCGCGGCTTATTTGTTTGGCGATTTATTGCGACTTATTGCGTCATCTCTCACTCGAAACAGGTACCAAAAAATAAGATTCATGCATACCATGCTCCCAACTAAAATGATCAAAGTCTTCCCAAACGACGCTCCCTGAAGAAACTCAATCGCAGCGAGGAGGGTAGATCCCAGATTCGATGCAACGTAACACAGTATCTTAAACTTGACGCTGAGCTTCTTCATTTCCCTTCCTCGAACCCTTCTCGCCGTTTCTTCCGTTGGTACGCGAGTTTATAGCTCGTTCCATCGCGGCGGTAGAGTCTTGTGATGGTATAGCCAGCGGCAGAGTGTAGTCGAGGGTTCTCCGGCTTCCCCCGAATCAAGCAGTTTGGCGTCGTCGTTTGACATCATGATGCTTTCCGCACTAACATCATGATGTGCGAACGACGCTCTCCATTGACGACGACATCGCGGTCCTTATTGATAGGGAAGTCCGGCGCAGCGGCAAGCCGTTCAAAGCGGTTGTGAACAGCCTGCTCAGCCTGGGCCTGGCGCATTCGCGCCAGCGGCAGCCAGCTCGACGGTTCAAGGTCAAGGCGCGCCCGTTGGGGCTGCCACCGGGCGGCAGCTACGACAACATCGCTGCCGTGCTCGAAGAACTGGAAGGGCCGGAGCATCGGTGATCGTTCTGGACGCAAATCTCCTGCTCTACGCCTATAACAGTTCGGCGCCCAACCACACCCGTGCGCGCCTTTGGTTGGAAGACATCTTTTCGGGCACAGAGGCCGTCGGCCTTCCTTGGCAGACCGTCTCTGCTTTTCTGAGGATCATTACGAATAGGCACCTGCCCGGAAACCGTCTCTCGATGGATGAGGCAGCCGAAATCGTTGACCAGTGGGTGGCTTTGCCTGTGGCACATTTGCTGGCTCCGGGAGATCGTCACTGGGCCTTCTTCCGGCGGATGCTCATTGAAGGCAAAGCCAGCGGGCCGCTCACGAGCGATGCCCAGTTGGCAGCCCTGACGATGGAAAATGGCGGAGTGCTGCACACCACGGATCGTGATTTCGCACGATTTCCAGGGTTGAAGTGGACGAACCCGCTTGCCGGCGCCTGAATCCTATTCCCTCAGCACCCGTTTGAAGATCGCATCCACATTCCCCAGCTGCCTCTTGTAATCGAACGCCTTCGACAGCTTCTCCGCGCTCAGCAACCTCGTGATCTCCGGGTCCAGCTCCACCTCACTCTGAAAGTTCAAATCCTCTTTCCATGCCCTCATCGCATGCCCCTGTACCAGCCGGTACGCATCCTCGCGCAGCATGCCGGCCTCAGCCAGGTCCAGCAGCAACTGCCCGCTGAAAATCAGCCCGCCAGTCGATTCCAGATTCTTCAGCATGCGCTCCGGGTACACCAGCAGCCGGTCGATCAAGTCCGTCGTCTTCGCCAGCAGGTAATCCAGCAGAATCGTCGAGTCGGGAAAGATGATCCGCTCGACGGATGAATGCGAGATGTCGCGCTCATGCCACAGGGCCACATCTTCCAGCGCAGCCTGCGCGTTGCCGCGCAGCACCCGCGCCAGCCCGCTGATCTGCTCCGAAGTGATGGGGTTCTTCTTGTGCGGCATCGCCGACGAGCCCTTCTGCTTCTCGCTGAAATACTCCTGCGCCTCGCGCACCTCGCTGCGCTGCAGGTGCCGCACTTCCACTGCGATCTTGTCGAGCGTGCTGCCGATGATGGCAATGGTCGTAATGTACGCCGCATGCCGGTCGCGCTGGATCACCTGTGTCGCCACCAGCGCGGGCTTTAGCCCCAGCGCCGCACAGATCCTCTCCTCATGCTCCGGCTTCAGATGCCCGAACGTTCCCACGGCGCCCGACAGTTTGCCCACGCGCATGTCTTCGGCCGCCGCGCCGAATCTCGAAGAATTGCGCTCCATCTCCGCATACCAGTTGAGAAGCTTGAGCCCAAAGGTGGTCGGCTCGGCGTGGACGCCATGGGTGCGCCCGATAGTCGGCGTATGCTTGAATTCGATGGCGCGCCGCTTGAGCACCGCGAGCAGCCCGGCAATCCCCTCGCGCAGCAGCCCTGAAGCCTCCTTTACCTGCAAGGCCATCGCCGTATCGACGACGTCATTCGAAGTCAGCCCATAATGCAGCCATCTCGACTCGGCGTCCAGCCCCTGCTTCTTAAGGCTCTCTGCAACGGCCGTCGTGAAGGCGATCACATCATGCTTCACCTCGGCCTCGATCTCGGCAATCCGGTCAGCAGAAACCGTCGCCCTGGTCGAGATCGCCTCGGCTGCCGATGCTGGGATCACGCCATCTTCGGCAAGAACCCGGCTTGCCGCCGCCTCCACCTTCAGCCAGCAGCGGTATTTGTTGTCGTCGGTCCAGATGCGGCCCATCGCCGGGCGTGTATAGCGTTCGATCACCAGAGGCTCCTATCAGGACTATAGAACTTCCGGTATCAGCCGGTGTAATCCGCAAACCTGCGCGCGAGCCGGCTCATGGTGTCTGCCGGCAATCGGAATTTGACACGTGCCCCTGGCAGGACCTCTAATGCACGTGCCATTCCATGCTCTGCGCATCTTGTTCCAGCGCTGAATCGCACCATGGTTTCCGGAGAACTTATGAGATTGGCTCTCTATTGCTCTCTTGCACTGGGATTGTTCCTCGCCATACCGCAGGCCGGCGCTCAGAGTCATGAGCAAAAGCCCGCTGCTCCAGTCGAACAGTGGACCGGAAAAACTCTACTCTTCATCGGCGCCCACGACGATGACGACGCCATCTCGCATGGAACCCTGGCCATGCTTCAAGCACACGGCAATCAGGTCTACATCCTGACCCTGACCACGGGAAATGTGGGCACCCAGGATCCCGATCTCTCCCGGGAGCAGCTCGCCGTGATTCGCCGCCAGGAAGAGCTGGCAGCTCTTAAGGAGCTGGGCATACCGGCAGATCACTATATCAATCTCGGATACGACGACGGCATGCTCGAGTTTGCCGATCGACAGACAGTCGTGGAGCAACTGGTGCGCTACATCAGAAAGCTGCGCCCTGACGTGCTTATGGCCTGGGACCCGGGCAGGGTCTATCAGCGATGGCACAAGGCCGATCACCGCGCCGCCGCTTACCTGGCAGCCGACGCCGCCCGCGCCGCCATGTGGCGCCTCCTCTTCGAGGGCCAGATTCTCCAGGAGGGCCTCAAGGAATTCACCATCCCGGAATATCTCTTCTACAACGACTACGATTTCGGCGACGAGAACCTGTGGGTCGACATCAGCGGCTTCGTGAAGCAAAAGGTAAATGCCGGCGCGAAGTACGTCAGCCAGAACGGGCCGGGCTGGTACCACTACAAGCCGGTGATCTCAGGCCAGGAAGTCGAAGACATGAAAAATGGCGTTCGCAAGCAAATTCGGATGAAGGATGGCAAGCCCATCGAAGGATTCCGCTATTACAGTGGTCTGCCCGACGCTATCGGCAAGTAAGATCCAACCTGAGCGTCCGCTTGAGCTGGACTCGCCTCAATCCGATTCACGCGCGCGTGATTCCGAGACGCTGCTCCAGCTCCTCCACCAACAGCCCGCGGCCCGGCCGGTAAGGCTGGAACCACTCGCCATCGATCACCAGTTGCGGCACCGCACGCTTGCCTACGTGCCGCAAAAGCTCATCCGCGGCAGCAGGATCAATATCCACGTTGATCTCGGTGTAGGCCACGCCGTGAGAATCAAGAAACTGCTTGGCGGCGCGGCAATCGCGGCACCAGTTCGTGGCATACACCTTCACATTCATAAGCGCATCTTAGCCCCATCTCGCTGCTATGCTCTGTGATGACGCACACTCTGGAATAGATGACCGCCGACCAGATCAAGGCTCTTTTGAACCTGCAACCGCATCCTGTCGAGGGCGGCTCGTACCGCCGCACTTACACGTCCGAGATCAGCACCGCCCTTCTGCGCGGCGTTCGGCCCTATGGCACAGCGATCTATTACCTGCTTGAAGAGGGAACGTTCTCTGAGATGCATGTGCTCGCCTCTGACGAGATCTTCCACTTCTATCTCGGCGATCCAGTCGAGATGCTCCAGCTTTTCCCTGACGGAGGCTCCCGTGTCATCACGCTTGGGTCGGACCTCGCAGCCGGCCAGCAGGTCCAGCTCGTGGTCCCCGCCGGCGTTTGGCAGGGCACTCGTCTCATCGAGGGTGGCAAAGTCGCCCTCCTCGGCTGCACCGTCACTCCCGGTTTCGATTTTGCCGATTACCGCAGCGGTAAGTATGAGGAACTAGTGGCGGGCTGGCCCCAGGAAGCGGAGAGAATCAAGAACCTCACGCGGAGTTGAGCCGACAGGTCGTGATTTCCTTACCGTATTTCCCTACCGCCGCTCCCGAAAGAACCCCCGCAGCAGCTCCGCCGACTCCTCCGCGCCAATTCCATGCTCCACCTGCACCTGGTGGTTGAGCTGCGGATGATTCAGCACGCTGAGCACCGATCCGCACGCGCCCGCCTTGGGATCGGCCGCGGCAAGAACCACCCGGTCGATGCGCGCATGAATCATGGCTCCGGCGCACATCGCACAGGGCTCTAGGGTCACATAGAGGGTGCAGCCGCTCAACCGGTAGTTGCCGAGGGCCAGAGCCCCCTCGCGCAGCGCAACGATCTCGGCGTGCGCCGTTGGATCCACGTCGCGCAGCACGCGATTCTGCCCGCGTGCGATGATCTCCCCTTCGCGCACGATAACCGCGCCGATCGGCACTTCGCCGCCCTCAGCCGCAAGCTGTGCTTCAGCCAGCGCCGCGTCCATGGCTTCCCGGTCGGTCATCATGGTGTCGACGCTTTCGCCGCCGGGCCGCCTGCCGCCGGCTGCTGCTGCGTCATGCAGTGCAACGCTCCCAGCCCCCAGATCAGGTCCACGCTGTGCACGCCGATCACGTCACGATCCGGAAACACTTTGGCCAGCGTGTTTAGCGCGATTCGGTCGTTGGGATCGTGAAACGTGGGAACCAGCACAACTCCGTTGGCAAGATAGAAATTCGCGTAGCTGGCCGGCACGCGTTGCTTCCTGAACACAATCGGCCGCGGCATCGGCAGCTCAACCACCGTGAATTGCTTGCCCTCCCGCGTCCGCGCAGCCTTCAATCGGCGCAGGTTCTCGGCCATCGGCTCATGGTTAGGGTCACGCTTGTCGCGCTCGACTGCGGCGACGATTGTGTCTGGTGCAACGAAGCGCGCGATGTCATCCACGTGGCCGTGCGTATCGTCGCCGGCGATCCCGCGGCCTAGCCAGATCACCTGATCGATGCCGAGATAATCCGAAAAAACCTGCTCTAACTGTCCCCGGCTCACACCCGGATTCCGTCGCTGCACGTCGCTCAGCAGGCATTCTTCCGTCGTCAGCAATGCGCCTGCTCCATTCACGTCAATCGAGCCGCCCTCCAAGACCACGCGGCGCTTCGCGCTGTCCCGGTTTTGAATTGACGGTTGCCATGAGGGAACGGCCAGCAGCTTCTCCACTCGCCCAGGAATCTTTGCGTCGAGATGCCAATCGTCGTACTTCGCCCAGCCGTTGAATCGCCAGTGCGTCACGCCTACCCGGCCCTCCGGGTTCCGGACGAAGATCGGGCCTGAATCCCGCATCCATCCGCGATCCGTGAGCCACTTGTGGAATCTCACCCGGTCGAGGTTCACGCCGGCACGCTCCAGCATCGCGGTCACGCGCCCCTGCATTGTCGTGTTCTCCACGATCAGGTGAACGCGCTCGCGCTCTGCAAGCAGGCGAACGATCTCGGCGTAGAGCCAGGGGATGGACTGGAACTTTCCCGGCCAGTCAGAGGGGTTATGCGGCCACGCCAGCCATGTGGCCTCGTGCGGCTCCCACTCGGCGGGCATGCGGTAGCCGAGCTGTCTCGGGGTCTGCGCGGCGGTCGATGCGGTCATTGCTGTTTATGCTCTTTACCCGCGGCATGCACGCCGGCATCCAGAAACCTCTGCATGATCGGCGCGTAGGCGTCAACGCGGCGATCGCGCAGGAACGGCCAGTTGCGCCGCGTCTCCTCGATCAGCTTCACATCCACTTCGGCCAGCAGGATCTCTTCGTTTTCATGAGAAGCCTTCGCAATCACTCGTCCGAACGGATCTGCAATGAAGCTGCCACCCCAGAACTCGAGTCCCGGTCCACTCGCGCGGTTGCCCAGAATATCCCCGTGCTCCAATCCCACGCGGTTCACCGCCGCTACATACACTCCGTTGGCAATGGCATGCGCCCTCTGGATCGTGCGCCACGCATCGTACTGGGCCGCGCCAAACTCGTCCTTCTCCGCCGGGTGCCATCCGATCGCGGTCGGATAAAACAACACCTCCGCGCCCTGTAGCGCCGTCAGGCGCGCGCCCTCCGGATACCACTGGTCCCAGCACACCAACGTTCCCACGCGCCCCACCCCCGTATCCACGGCTTGAAACCCCAGGTCGCCGGGCGCGAAGTAATACTTCTCGTAATAGAGGGGATCGTCCGGGATGTGCATCTTGCGGTAGACGCCCGCAATCTTGCCGTCAGCGCCAATCGTCACGGCCGTGTTGTGATACAGGCCCGGCGCCCGGCGCTCGAAGAGCGATGCAACGACGGTGACCCCGGTTTCCCGCGCTGCTTCGCCCAGCTTCTCCGTTGACCGGCCGGGAATCTCCTCCGCAAGGTCAAAGAGCCCGAGCTCCTCGCGTTGGCAGAAGTACTGCGTGCGGAAAAGCTCGGGCAGGCAGACAATGTTGGCGCCCAGCCGCGCCGCCTCGCGCACATGCTTGAGCGCCATGGCGAAATTCGCCTCCGGGTCGGCGCCCATCTTCATCTGCACCGCGGCAATGTTGTACTTGCGCGCCTCCGTCATCTCCCGCCGCCTCTCCTCCCTGCAAGATTACTGCCTACGCAGCAAGGCCAACCCCGCCCGGCAGGATTGGCCTCAGTTCCGCCTAACCGTTGGTTTCGCTTCTCTACGCTAGCCTGATCTCTCGTCCCAAAGGCTGCTCCACGCAATCGCTACTCGTCGAGAATCAGTACGGCCGCCGCGATGGTCGTCGTCCACTTGCCGCGCTTGTCGCCCACCGCCGACTGCGTAATGTTGCTGGTGCGGACAATCTTGTTCGAGATGCGGTAGATCTCTTTCTTCTCGTCCCAGCTTGTGTCGGGGTCAAACTCCACGTCGAGCGTGGTGGCGAGCATCTCCGCGGCCAGTTCTTCGGCGTATTCGCCCGCTTGATCGTCGGTCTCGCCAAAGCTGTGGTGCTCGCTCAGATATCCGTAGGTGTTGCGGTCGGCCGGAATCGCCACTCCGATGCTCGAGGCCACTAGCCGGTGTGGCTCGTGCGTCGAGTTCTCCGCGATCACCGCAAAAACCACCTCGCCGTCGTTCAGGTACTTCAAGCCGTCCTTGCGCGGAATGACCTTGCACTGCGGCGGAAAAATCGACGAGACCCGAACCAGGTTCTGGCTGGCGATCCCCGCGTCACGCAGGGCCAACTCAAAGCTGGTCAGCCGTTCCTTGTGCTTTCCCACGCCCTTCGTGAAAAAGAGCTTCTTTGGGACCATGCCTTTTCCCAATTTCTATGTGACCTCCGTCAGTCAAAAGATGGCTCGTATTGAAAACGTTCCCGCATGAGTCTACCGCATTTTTCCCGCACACACACCACGCTTCCGGAATTAATTTTCCGTTCACACGTGAGACAAAGCCCGCGTCCGAGTTGTTCAGCTGTTGCTCACTTTGAGTCGTTAAGCAGGTTCGCCTCAAGAAAGGCGATCGTCGCGTAAAACTGGAAGTCGCGGTTCGGCTTTTTCGCGTAGCCGTGCCCCTCGTCCTTTGCCAGCAGGTACCAGACCGGGGTGTGCTGCGCTTCCAGCTTCTCCTTGAACTGCACGCTCTCGCTGTAGGGCACGCGTGGATCGTTGTAGCCCACAATCATGAACATCGGCTTCGAAACATTCTGCGTCAGGTTCGCCGGCGCCCACTTCTCCATAAAGGCGCGCATCTCCGGGTCGCGCTCGTCGCCGTATTCAACCCGCCGCAGGTCGCGGCGATAACCCGAGGTGTGCTCCAGGAAGGTCCGCAGATTCGAGATTCCCACGATCTCCACCGTGCAGCGCAGCCGCGCATCGTATTGCGTCGCCACGCTCAACGTCATGAAGCCGCCGTAGCTGCCGCCGGTCACCACCACCCGGTCCTTATCGAGGTCGGGTTGCTCGGCAATCCAGTCCAGCAGTGCGCCGATGTCGTGCACCGAGTCCTGACGCTTGAAACCGTTATCGAGCATCGTGAAGTTCTTGCCGTACCCCGTCGAGCCACGCACGTTGGGCTCGATGACCGTGATGCCCATCTCTTCGGTGAAATAGCCGAGGCTGCCGACGAAGAGGGGCCGCGACTGACTCTCCGGACCTCCATGAATCGAGATCATCACCGGCCGCTTGCCCGTGAATCGGGCATTTGCTGGATACAGAAAACCCGATATCGTCAAACCATCCGCAGCTTTCCAGTGAATGAGTCTCGGCGGCTGCATGTTCTTGAACGAGACCCCGCCGGTTTCGCTCGCCGTCCAGCGGGTCAGTACGCCCGAATCGGCGTCAACCGAGAAGACGTCGAAGGGAATGGAAGGTGTCGTCAAATCGAAGCCCACCTCGTGACTGCCGTCTCTGAAATCCAGCCCGCCCAGCACGCCGGACGGCAGATCAGGCACGGAAACCTCCTTGCCGTCGGCCAGCGACATCATATGCAGTTTGCCGATTCCATCCTCGTTGGTGGCGAAGGCGACAAGCTTGCCGTCGCTCGAGAGATCGAGCTCATCAACATCCCAGGGGATCGAGCCGCTCAGGCATGCGCCTAACTGGCCGTCGAACGAAAGGCGGCAAAGACGGTGAAACTCCGAACCCCGATCCGTCAGCACCAACAGCCCGTTTCCGTCTTTGGAAAACCGCGGTGAGCTCCAACTCGCCTTTTCGCCCCCGTCCGTGATGGCGTGCTTTTCACCGGTCGCCGCGTCAACCAGGTAGACCGTGCTGTCGTTGATCGACCGCTCATCGACCGCTGCGATCGTCTTGCCGTCGGGCGACCAATCTTCCACCTCAAGTCCCCCTCCGGCAAATTGCGCCAGCAGGCGCGCAGTAGATGGTTCGCGCGGGTCTTCGACCCACAAATCCACATCGTCTCCCGTGCGGCGCGTCGACCCATACGCGATCATGCCGCCGTCGCGCCGGAACTCCGGCGACACGTTACGGCTCTTGCCATCGGTCAGCAGGGTCACCCTGCCCGTCTCCGACTCGACGCGGTAGAACTGGTAGAACTCGCCGCCTCCAACGTCCTTGGTCATCAACCACCAGCTCGCATCGTGAGGCGGGAACCTGGCGCTGCCGACTCGATCGGCATAGAAAGTCAGCTGTGTACGAGCTCCCATCGGCATCCCCACCTCATGCACCTGGGCGGTGGCGCCGAAACGCGTGGAGACCAGCATCGACCGCGTGCCCGGCTTCCAGTCGAGCAGGGTCGCCGATCGGCTCTCGGTGTACGGTTCGGCCTTTTCGACCAGAGACATGGGAATGGCCGGAATGTGCTCCGAAACCAGGCTCGCAGCCGGCTCATAAACCGCGCCGCCCTGCGCAACCGATGCGGTCGGAACTGCTATCGCAAGACTTGCCAGCACCGGGAATAGCGTTCGTCTCATCTTCATTGCTCCCTGCAATTTGGGCTCTGCATGCGCAGGCAGTTTATCAGCCTTTGTGCGCGCCGGCGAAGCTGGTGTTCGGCATGCCGGCTGGGCCGAATCTCGTGCCGCTGCAACTCCTTCGGCGCGGGCGAAGCAACTTTTCCGTTCGACGCACGTTTAATCAGACATGAAATGGATCCTTCGCATGTCGGTCCCTGTCTTGAGTGCGGGAGTTCTTTGTGTCTCTCTCGTGGCGCAGGCGCCGGTCGATCCTGCGGCTGCCAATCCAGCCAACCCGGCCATCGCAGCGCCTCCGGCCGCTGATGCTGGCCCCGTGGTTTTGGAGTGGATCCCGCCTGCCATGGCCCAACTGAGCACCCAGGCGGCAGCCAAGTCAAGTTTTACCCTGGACCGCAACATGCTGGCCGCCGCGGTAAATCTCATGTCGAATCCCGACGACGCCACCAGGCAAGCGATTGCCAAGCTGGACGGCGTCAGCGTGCACATGCTCAATTTCTCCGCACCACACGAGGCCGACCCGGCGCAGATTGACGCCGTGCGCGACGCCTATCACCTGCGCGGCTGGAAGCACCTCGTCAGCTCCGGCGGTGCGGGCGGTCCGGTTCACAGCGGAATGGCCGACGTGTGGCTCGTGCTCGACGGCACAAACGTGCGTGGCGCGGTGGTGCTCGTAAACAGCCCCAAGAGCCTCATGCTGGTCACATTAGCGGGCAACTTGAACCCCGTGGACCTGCTTCATCTTCGCGGCCATTTCGGCATTCCGCGTTTCGACGGCGATGGGCTGAGAGACTCTCACATGAACTAAGGTTGGCCTGAGTCCTCCGCATCTCTGCCAATACGCGCCACGTTCCCAAGCCTCTCCTTCCGAGCGCAGGTTGCTATATTCTTGCCTTGCACTCATACGGCAGGCTTGAGAAGACTCTCGATGTTCCGAACGATTCGCACCGCACTCATCCTCATGGGGATTTCCTCCGGATTTGCGGCCTACGCTCCGGCCGCCGCCCAGAAAGGCGCCGTCGCTGCCCTCACGAGCATCGGCGACGCGCTCAACTCTCCAGATCACCACCCCGTCCACATTCTCTACGTGCCCGGCATCGGCCAGCTAGGCGCCGGCAATTCCGTCGTCTTCCGCGACGCGATTTGTACCAGGTTGAATTTGTGCCGGAAGGACGATTGGAAGTACGCGGGCGCCGAGTTCGCTGATAAGGGCGAGTTCGCCGATGGCGCTCCACCGCCTGTGCTCCGCTACCTCGGCAACACGGTGTGGAACAATCCCGAGGAGTGGCACGCCTCTGCGCCCTTCGTCGTGCACTGGGTGGTCCATCTGCGGCACTATTCCTCGCTTCTGGTTCTCGACGAGCTCAACTGGTGGCCGCTGGTCATGGCCCTCAAATGCCGGTACATCGTCGCCCCCGAGGCTTATCTTGCCGGACCAGACCACAACCTGATCCAGGTTTGTGCGCAGACTTCCTCTCAGGGCACGGAAAATCCCGTCCGCGCTTATCCCTGGATTGAACCGGACCAGGCTGCGCGGCTCGAGGCGATCCGCCCCAAGGGACTGCCGGTGAATCGCGACTTGAAAAACTTCCTTTTGGACTGGGAGCTTTCGGACGTGCTGCTGGCGACGGGGCCGATGGGCGGGGTCTTGCGCGACGGCATGCGTCAGCTGATGGCTAAATCGGCCGCCTTCGACCCAAATGACGCCGCGGCCTCGCAAGCCAGCGAGCGATATAACTGGCGCGCCCAGTTGCAAGCCGCATCCGGTCAAGCGGCGGTTTACGACCAGGAATTCGTCGGCGTAACCCATAGCCTGGGCAGCTACCTGCTCTACAACACACTCACGCCGGAAATCGCCGACGCCGCTGCGCCTGAACTGGCGGCCGCCGAGACGAAACGAATCGCGGCTGAAGACGCTGCGATGCAGTACATCTTCGCGCGCATGTCGCTTTCCTACTTCTTTGCCAATCAACTCGAGTTGCTGGAAGTCACGAATCTGGAGACAGCACCGGCCGAACCCGCTGCGGAGATGAAATCGCGCGGGCTTGCGCCGCCACCGCCGCCGCCCACTAGTCCAGCCGCAAACTTCCGTTCCCTGGTCGGGCGCTGGCAACAGCTTCAGGCCGCGTTTCAGGCGGCAATTCATCCCACCGACCAAGGTGCGCGCCAGAAAATCCAGGTGGTGGCGTTGAACGATCCCAGCGATGTGATCACCTGGCGAGTGCCCCGCATCGGCAACGTCGACGTCGTCAACATCGACGTGCAGGATGCCGCGCATTGGTTTGGGCTGTTTGAGGCTCCGAATGCGGCCCATGATAACTACGCTCATAACAAAACCGTGCTGCGCATCCTGTTCGATGGCGCGAAGCATGCGGCAAACTAAGATGAATATTCAGCCGGATTGCGGCATTGGCTGGATCGCGAAACTATACTTCTGGTAGCGTATGCGGAATGCTAGAGATCGAAGCCGCATTGATTAAAGAGATTTTTCCAAATTGAGATAGTCACCAAGGAGATTGCGCATGCGGCCCATTTCTTGGTCTTCCATCATTCTTGTAGCAATCTGGATTGGCGCAGCGATCCCCGCGCCATGTCAGGTCGCCCCCTCCGCCACCCAGGGCAATCTGCCGCTCGTAGTCGGCGCGGGTTTCTCAAACTACAACATCGACTGGTGTTGTGACCGCCGTGAGGATGGCGGAACGCTGTGGATCGGCTGGACGATTCGGCAGATGCCCAGAATGCTTCAAGGCTTGGGAATCGAGGTCGAAGCACGCGATCTCAGCCTGAACCCTCCCGCCGCGGTGCCTTTTTTTCGCTACGACACTGCCGGAGGCGGCGTCATTTATCACTACCTGCGTCCCAGGAACATACATCCTTACGCAAAGGCTCTGGAGGGGTTTGGCAGCATCGACTTCAACCGTCCACCCGGTTACGCGCACGATACGCGGAGTTTTTTCGCCATCGGCGGAGGCGCCGACTTCCACGCCTGGGGACCCGTCTGGGTGCGCGCCGACTACGAATATCAGATGTGGTTTAACCTGTTCGGCAATCCGCACCCGCTCACCCCGAACGGGTTCACGTTCGGACCTGAATTCGATTTTGGAAGCCGCTCCTCGCGGTGAGACGTTCGACCCGATCGCGCGCGGGAGTCCACAAGCTCGCGGCAGGCAGAATCAGATCGCTGCGCGCCGTTGCGCGCCTCAATTTCAAGGTGTTAGCCTCAACTCTGGACTTACTCTCGGAAGGGACTTCCCTTAACCATCATGCAAAGCACGTATAACGGGCTGGAATTGCCTGCGAGCGGCCAGCCGATCGAATATCGCGACGGCCAATTTAAGGTTCCGGACCACCCCATCATTCCCTTCATTGAAGGCGACGGCACTGGCCGCGACATCTGGAAGGCTTCGCAGCGTGTCTTCGACGCAGCGGTCGAGAAAGCCTACCGCGGCAAGCGCGCCATCCGCTGGTTTGAAATCTTTGCCGGCGAAAAGGCATTCCGTCAGTTCAACAACTGGCTGCCTGACGACTCGGTTGCCGCCGCTCGCGACCTGCGTGTCTCCATCAAGGGTCCCCTCACCACCCCGGTTGGCGGGGGCATCCGCTCGCTGAATGTGGCATTGCGCCAGATCCTCGACCTCTACGCCTGCGTGCGCCCCGTCAAGTACTACCAGGGTGTGCCCAGCCCGGTGAAGCACCCTCAAAAACTCAATATCGTCATCTTCCGCGAAAACACCGAGGACGTTTACGCGGGCGTCGAGTTCAAAGAAGGCTCTCAAGACGCGGCCCGCCTGATTTCGTTCCTCAACGACGATCTGCTCAAGGGCGGCAAGAAGAAAGTGCGTACCGACTCCGGTGTGGGCATCAAGCCCATCTCCATCTTCGGCACCAAGCGCCTCGTCCGCTATGCCCTCAAACATGCTCTTGAAACCCGCTGCAAGACCGTTACGCTCGTCCACAAGGGCAACATCCAGAAGTTCACCGAGGGCGCTTTTCGCGAGTGGGGCTACGAAGTGGCCACCCAGGAGTTCCGCGCCGACACCATCACCGAGCGCGAGAGCTGGATCCTGGGCAACATCGACGCCAATCCGAATATCACCATCGAGCAGAACGCCGCGCTTATCGAACCCGGCCTCGAGTTCGGAAATCAGAAGTTCCGCGATGACCTCTATGCCGAAATCAAGGGCGTAATTGATTCCATCGGCAAATCGCACGGCAACGGCGCGTGGAAGTCGAAGATCCTCGTCAACGACCGCATCGCCGACTCCATCTTCCAGCAGATCATCATCCGCCCCGAGGATTACAGCATCCTGGCCACGTCGAACCTCAACGGCGATTACATCTCCGACGCAGCCGCCGCTCAGGTGGGCGGCCTCGGCATCGCCCCCGGCGCCAACATCGGCGACGGCTACGCCGTATTCGAGGCCACCCACGGCACCGCGCCCAAATATGCCGACAAGGACGTCATCAATCCCGGCTCGGTGATCCTCTCCGGCGTCATGCTGCTCGAGTTCATCGGCTGGAAAGAAGCTGCCGGAATGATCGAAGATGCGATGGAGAAAACCATCCAGCAAAAATCCGTGACCTACGACTTCGAGCGCCAGCTCTCCGGCGCAACCAAGGTAGGCACCAGCGAGTTCGCCTCGCGAATTATCGGCAACATGTGAGCGGATCTGTGCAGTCGATTTCGATCGCATGAAGCTGACCGCGAAGAACGAACCATGAACTGCGAACGACAGACTTTTTGGGGAGAACTCATGCGAAAGAAGATTTCCATCATCGGCGCGGGGAACGTAGGCTCTACCGCCGCGCACTGGATCATGGCCAAGGAGCTGGCTGATGTCGCGCTCGTCGACGTAGTGGAAGGCGTGCCCCAGGGCAAGGCCCTCGACCTCAGTCAAGCCCAGCCCATCGAACGCTCCGATGTGCACATTCAAGGCTCGAACTCCTACGACGTCACCGCCAACTCCGACATCGTCATCGTCACTGCCGGCTTGCCGCGAAAGCCCGGCATGAGCCGCGACGATCTGTTGCATACGAATTACAAGATCATGTCGGATGTGATCGCAAAGGTGGTCTCTTTCTCGCCCGAATGCGTTCTCATCATCGTGTCCAATCCTCTCGACGCCATGGCGCAGGCAGCCTATAAGCTCTCCGGCTTTAACCGCCAGCGCGTGATCGGAATGGCAGGCGTCCTGGATTCGGGGCGCTTCAAGACCTTCCTTGCCGATGAGCTCAACGTCAGCGTGCACAACATGAGCTGCATGGTGCTGGGCGGCCACGGCGACACCATGGTGCCGCTCATCAGCCACACCACCGTCGCCGGCATTCCCATCACCGAGTTGCTGCCTAAGGAGCGCATCGATGCCATCATCCAGCGCACGCGCGATGGCGGCGCCGAGATCGTCAAGCACCTTAAGACCGGCAGCGCCTATTACGCGCCTTCGGCTGCCGCCGTCGAGATGGCCGAAGCGATTCTCAAGGACAAAAAGAAAATTCTGCCCTGCGCGGCTTATCTCGATGGGGAATACGGCATCTCCGGCTATTTCATCGGCGTGCCCTGCAAGCTGGGCGCGGCCGGCCTGGAAGAGGTCATCGAGGTCAAGCTCACGCCTGAAGAGGACGCGGCTCTTAAGAAAAGTGCCGCGGCTGTAAAGGAACTCTGCGACGTGATCGGCGTCTAGATCGCGAGTCCGGCGGCAAGACGAAAGGCCCCGTTGCGGGGCCTTTTGCTCTTCCGGCTAAGAGCCAGCGGCTGATAGCTGTCTTCTCAGTCGACCGCGACGGTCATCTGGTGGCGCACATCCGCGCCGCGAACCCAGAAGATCACATCGGTCGAGATATTCGAGGCGTGGTCGGCGATTCGCTCCAGGTTCTTCGCCACCAGAATCCCATTCATCGCTTGCTGCGTCGACTGCGGCTTCTCCTCGATCAGCTTGAGCAGATCGTTGTGCGCGCGGCGGTTCATGCGGTCGATTTCGTCGTCCATCTCGCGTACCGAATCAGCCAGGCGGGCATCGCCATCCAGCAACGCCTGCAGCGCCGTCCGAATCATGTGCGCAACGAATTCGCCCATGGCCGCGAAATCTACCGGCAAGTCGACCTCGTCGAGCTGCAGAATCTCCTTGGTCCGGCGCGAGATGCTCATCGACTGGTCGCCGATCCGCTCCAGGTCGCCATTGATCTTGATCACTGCCAGGATGAAGCGCAGATCGATGGCCATTGGCTGTTCCTTGGCCAGAAGCTCGTAGGCCATCTCGTCCAGCTCGCGCTGCGCGGTGTCGATTGCCCGTTCGGTCTGCTTCACAAACTTGCACAGGCCCCTGTCGCGGCGCAGATACGCATCGACTGCCGACTCTACCGCCTGTTGCGCCAGGGCGGCCATTCCCAGCAGCTTGTCCTTAAGCTCGGCGAGTTGTTGTTGAAAGTGGATACGGGGCACGGTCTTCTCTTTCCAATCAGACTATTCTGCACGAAGTCATATTACAAAAGAACAAAATTCCGCGTGTGAATCACACAAGTCGAAATCACACAAAAGTACCACACCGGAATTGTCCCGATATGAAATAGACGTTCGGTGAAACCAAATGATGCAAATTCAGCGGATGAATTAGGAATCACGTGCGCCGCGGGCCTGCCTCTGCAGCAGCGCCAGATCAGCTCTCCGCCGGGGCCGGGAGCTCTATCCTTCCCAGCAGGAAAATGTAGCCCGCGATGCCGACGGCCAGGAAAATCGTGGCCACCCCGAACGCCCAGGCATAGGAATGTCGCACTGAAACCACGTATCCGGTAACGATGGGCGCGGTAATTCCGGCGATCTGGTTGGCCAGATTCAGAATGCCTCCCACCTTGCCTACATCGCTGCGCGCTGCGATCAGCGATGGCGCGCACCATCCCACCGGCGCCGCAGCCGATAGCCCGCCAATCGACAGGCTGATCCAGAATAGGGCCTCCGCCGGTCGGTGCGCGTAGGCCGCACCCAGAATGCCCAGCCCGCATGTGGTGCCTGCGATAAGCACCGTCTGACGCACCCGGCTGGCATCCCAACCGCGCCGGATCAGCGCGTCTACCATCCACCCGCCGACCGCCAAGTCGATAACAGTCGCGATCATCCAGGGCACGCTGGTGTAAAGGAACGAGTGTGAAAGATCGATCTTCAGCGCGGACGACAAATAGCTCGGCAGCCAGTAGAGCAACAGGTAAAACACGTAGTTGTACGAAGCGAAGCCGATCGAGAGCCCAAGCACCTTCCGCTGGCCCAGCAGATGCAGCAGCGACGACGACTTCTCTGGCCGCGATTCCGCTTCTACGGGACCCTCAATGTAGGCCCGTTCCTCGGCCGTCAGCTTTGGATCTTCGTCCGGATCGCGATACACCCGCCAGAACAGCGCCAGGTAGGCCAGGCTCAGCACACCGGCCAGCGCAAAACTCCAGCGCCATCCGGCCGCCAGCAGCACGATGCCGAGCAGCGGCACACCGGCCGCCGGAGCGAACTTGGCTGCCGCGTCGAACAGCGACGTCGCCAGCCCGCGCTGCCGCGCCGGAAACCACAGCCCGACCGCCTTGGCGTTGGCGGGAAAAATCGGCGCTTCGCCAATCCCGAGCAACAGCCGTGCCCCAAATAAGCCACTCAGGGTAGGCGTCACTGCGGAGGCAAAAGCCGCCAGGCTCCACAAGAACGCCCCGATCCGGCCGATCCGCTTTACGCCAAACTTGTCGAGAATCACACCCACCGGCAGCTGGCAAATCGCGTAAGACCAGTTGAAGCACCCCGACAGATACCCAAACACCACGTCTGAAACCCCGAATGCGGCAAAAAGCGAGGCGTGAGAAACAGAGATGCACACGCGATCGATGTACGTGACCACAACACCAAGGCCAAGCAGGAAGGCAATGCGCCAGCGGCGATGGTGCGCAGCCGGCGCCAGTGGATCGCTTGTTGCTGATTGAATTTCCTGAGCTGCCAACCGTATCTCCCGTGGCCCGTGTTACTCGGCCGTTACCGCGTTTCCCTGCACAACCACGTTTTCCAGCGCTCCGATCGGATCGATCGTAATCCGCACCGTGTCGCCCGGCGCCAGCGTGAACGAGTCGGGTGGCACAATGCCGGTTCCGGTCATCAGATAGGCTCCGGCGGGAAAGCTGTTTTCCCTGAAGAGATACGACACCAGCACCTCTGGCGCGCGCTTCAGCTCTGCAAGAGAAGTCGCACCCGAAAATCCCGTCGCTCCACCGCGCAAAATCTCCAGCCGGATCGGCGTCTCCGACGGCAGCGGCTCACTCGCCACCAGCATGCATGGGCCCAGCGCGCAACTTCGGTCATAGACCTTGGCTTGTGGCAGGTAGAGCGGGTTCTCGCCCTCGATATCGCGTGAACTCATATCGTTGCCAACGGTGTATCCGATGATTTGGCCGCGCGCGTTGATTACGAGTGTCAGTTCGGGCTCGGGCACCGACCACCTGGCATCGCTGCGAATCCGCACATGGCTGCCTGGTCCGGCAACCCGGCTCGCCGTTCCTTTGAAAAACAGCTCTGGCCGTTCCGCTGAATAAACGCGATCGTAAAAATCTCCTCCGCCCGCATCCTTCGACTCGGCCATGCGCGCGCTGCGGCTGCGATAGTAGGTCACGCCCGCTGCCCACACTTCCTGGCTGCCGATTGGCGCCTCGATGCTTGCCGCGCGAAAATCTTCAGCAGGTCGGCCGCCCTCGATCACCAGCCTGAGATAGCCGCGCAGGTCGTCGTGCACGATCAGTGCATCCCAGGATGATTCCGGAACGGGAAAAAACTGCCCGCCTTCCTCCACGAAATTTCCGCTCCTTGTGCGATACAGCTTCACGCTTCCTTCTCCAGTCGATCGATAATTCCTTCGGTATCGTAAACGCAACCACCCCACACGCCGCCGCTGGCCGTCACCAGCGCGGCCCACAGCCGGGTGTCCTCCGGAAGACCGGGATGCGGCGCAAGGTCCGCGCGAGGCTTGCGCAATGCGAGCCGGCGTGCGCCTTCCTCGCCGTCAAACCGGTCGGCGTCCTCGCCCACCATGTCGACTGATCCCCCCAGCGCAGCGCGATCGATCACGATCTCAATCGGGTCGCCTTCCCGCACCTTGCCGATAGGTCCTCCTGCCAGCGCTTCGGGCGACACATGCCCGATGCAAGCGCCGGTCGACACCCCACTGAACCGCGCGTCGGTCAGCACGGCAACATGCTTGCAGTGGGGTAACTGTTTTAGCGCGATCGTAATCTGGGCGATCTCCTCCATGCCCGCGCCTTTCGGGCCGCCGCAGATCAGCACGATTACGTCGCCCTGAGCGATCTTTCCCTTCTTGATCGCATCGATCGCTGCGGTCTCGGTCACGAACACCCGCGCTGGTCCGGTGTGCCTGTAGACATTGTCCGCGCCGACCAGTGACGGGTCGATCGCCGTGCACTTGATCACCGATCCTTCCGGCGCAAGATTCCCCATCGGAAAACACACCGTCGAGGTCAACCCGCGCGAGCGCGCCCGGTCGGGCGTCATGATCACATCGTCCGGATCGATCCCGTCCTGTTCCCGCAATGCCTTGCGAAGTGCCGCTCGCCGCGGACTCTCGCGCCACCAGTCGAGACAGGCGCCCAGGGTCTCGCCACTCACCGTTCGCGCCTTCTCGTCCAACAGTCCCGTCGCGCGCAGCGCCAGCATCACTTCAGGTACGCCGCCGGCAAGAAAAACCTGCACCGTCGCGAAGCCCTGCGGGCCGTTGGGCAGCGCGTCCACCAGGCGCGGAACACTGCGATTGATCTCCGTCCAATCGGCAACCGTGGGCCGCGTCAGGTCGGCCGCATGCGCAATCGCCGGCAGGTGGAGCAAAAGGTTCGTCGATCCACCGAAGGCAGCGTGCAAGACCATCGCGTTGCGCACCGCCGCGCTCGTTAGAACGTCGCGCGCTCCCAGGCCAAGCCCCTCGAGCCGCATCGCGGCCCGCGCCGACCGCCGCGCCGCGTCAAGCCAGATCGCATGACCCGAAGGCGCAAGCGCCGTGTGCGGCAGAGATAGCCCCAGAGCCTCTCCGACGACCTGCGACGTCGCCGCCGTGCCTAGAAACTGGCATCCGCCTCCGGGCGAGGCGCACGTCCGGCAGCCAACCTCCGCGGCATATTCCAATGTGATCTGCTTCTGCGCAAAGCGCGCGCCGATCGATTGCACCTTGCCCGCGTCTTCGCCCGACTCGGGCAGCAACGTCACGCCACCCGGCACCAGCACCGCAGGTTTGCTGCCGCGCGACGCCAGCGCCATCATCATCGCCGGAAGCCCCTTGTCGCAGGTCGCCACGCCGATGAATCCCTTCGCCGTCGGCAGCGACCGCATCAGCCGCCGCAAAACCGTGGCCGCATCGTTGCGGAACGGCAGCGAATCCATCATGCCGGTCGTGCCCTGGGTGCGGCCGTCGCAGGGGTCGGTAACCGCGCCGGCGAATGGTTTCGCCCGCAGCGATTTCAATTCCCGGGCCGCCTCGGCCACCAGCAGTCCCACTTCCCAATGCCCCGTGTGGAACCCCAGCGCGATAGCCTCGCCGTTCTCCGCGCGCAGGCCGCCGTGCGTGCTCAGAATCAGAAACTCGGGATCGAGAGCGCGCGCCGGATCCCATCCCATACCTACGCTCTGCGACAGGCCGAAGAGGTTGCCCGATGGCTCAGTCAGCAGCATCTCAGCCGAAAGCGGCAGCGCTCCCGCCGGGCCGGGCGCATGGGTGGCTACGCGGAACAGGCCGCGCTCTTCCCCGGCCTGCTCGGCCCCGAGCACTGAATGGAATGAAATGGATTCGATGGGAACGTCCTACCCGCTGTTAAGTATAGAGGTCGCTGGCAATTACCCGGCTGCCCTCTTCACCGCCTCGCGCGTGAACTGTCCATCCACCATGCGCAAGATGCCGAGCGGATTCGGGTCTTTCAGCTCATCGGGCAGTGCCGATTGCGGAAAATCCTGGTAGCAGACTGGTCGCACAAAGCGATAGATCGAGTAGGTACCCACCGAAGTGGCGCGGCTGTCACTGGTGGCGGGATACGGCCCCCCATGCACCATGGCGTGGCAGACTTCGACACCTGTCGGAAAACCATTCACGATCAGCCTCCCCGCCTTGCGCTCCAGAATTGCGATGAGGTCGGCGAACGCAGCGAGATCCCCTTCCGACCCGTGCAGCGTCGCCGTCAGCTGGCCCTCCAGGCCGCGCGCCAGAGCTATCAATTCTTCGCGGCTTTCGTAGCGGATCACCAGCGCGGTCGGCCCAAAGATCTCGCCTGCCAGCTCCGGATCGCGCACCAGCTCGCTGCCCTGGATCTCAAACACCACCGGCATGGCGTAGCTGGTCCCGCCGCCGTCTGCAGATGCACGAGCCAGGGTCTCCACGCCAGACTGCTTTCCGCGCCCTTCAACACCCTTGCGATAGCTCTTCGCAATTCCCTCGGTGAGCATGGGCGAGGTCGCGCCTTGCTCCACGTGTTTTTTCAGATCGTCCAGAAACGCTTCTGCGTTCGCATTGTGCGGCAGAAAAACCAATCCTGGCTTTGTGCAGAACTGCCCCACGCCCAGAGTGACCGAAGCAAACAATCCGCTGGCAATCTGCGGTGCCCGCGAATTGAGCGCCTCGGGCAGCACAAAAACCGGGTTCACGCTGCTCATCTCCATAAAGCAGGGGATGGGCTCCGGCCGGGCCGCCGCGCGTTCCATCAGCGCCTTGCCTCCGGCAAGCGAACCCGTGAATCCAACTGCTTTCACCTTCGGGTGCTCAACCAGCGCCGCCCCAATCTCTGCGCCAGGACCAAAGAGCAACGCAAAAACACCCGCCGGCAGCCGGCACTCGTTCGCCGCGCGGGCGATCACCTGCCCGACCATCTCGCTGGTGCCGGGATGCGCGTGGTGCGCCTTGACGATGACAGGATTGCCGGCCGCAAGTGCCGCCGCCGTGTCGCCACCTGCCACCGAAAAGGCTAGCGGAAAATTGCTTGCGCCAAAAACCGCCACTGGGCCCAGCGGACGCATCATCGAGCGGATATCGGATCGCGGCAACGGCTTGCGCTCAGGCTGAGCAGGATCGATGCGCGCGTTTACCCATGATCCCTCCTCCACGACCTGCGCGAAGAGCCGCAGCTGGTTGATGGTGCGCGCCGCCTCGCCTTTGAGGCGCGCTTCGGGAAGCGCGGTTTCGAGATGGGCACGCTCCACAATCTCCGCGGCAGCCGCCTCGATCCCGTCCGCAATGGTTCGCAGAAAGCGCGCCCGCTCGCGCCCCGCGGTCTTGCTGAAGATCGCGAATGCCTCGTCGGCCACATCGGCAGCTACATTCAGATCCTCAAGAGAGGCGCATCGATAGGCTGGCTCGAGCCGCTCACCGGTAGCGGGATCGGTCCCGTGGAACGCCTCGCCCTTCCCTTCGCGCGACGCGCCGTTCACAATCGAGCAACCGTGCAATGCAAGCGTCGTCAGCATGAATCACCTCTGGTGCAGGGATGAGGGAAAGGGGATTGGAAAAAATGTCACCGGGGTTGGTTTCGTAGTCCCTGTTCCCTGTTCTTCACTCTTCCCCAATGTCTTCGTTCCACACTTCAGCGTGCTTGGCGATGTAGCCCGCCAGCAGTTCCCGGCACTCGCGGTTGTCCAGATCGATGACCCGGACACCGTTTTCGCGCAGCCAATCCAGCCCCCCGGCAAAGTTGTGGCTCTCGCCCACCACTACCGTACCGATACGGAACTGGCGCACCAGCCCGCTGCAGTACCAGCAAGGTGCCAGCGTGGTCACCATCACCATGTCGCGGTAGTTGCGCTGCCGGCCGGCGCGGCGGAAGGCATCCGTCTCGCCGTGAATGCTCGGATCGCCCTGCTGCACTCGACGGTTGTGCCCCCGGCTCACCAGTTCTCCGGTTTCCCTGAACATCGCCGCGCCGATGGGAATACCCCCTTCGACGAGGCCATGACGAGCCTCTTCGAGAGCTACAGCTAGCATCTTCTCGTATAGGTCCACATTCGTTATCTTAGCGGAGGGAGCGGGGTTAGAGGACGGAGGCAGTATCGCGCGCCTTCAGACTCGGGACACCAGTGCCGCTGACTGCGCGTAGCGCGTGAACTCCGCTAAACCCGCTCGCTCCGCTAATTCACCGTCAGAACCAGCTTCCCAAAGTGAGCCGCATCGTTCATGCGTTCCAGCACTTCGCGCGCCTGGCTCCAGTGGAACTCCTCGCCCACGGGCCGCATCTCCGTTAGCTTGATGGCCCGGTTCATCTCCACGAAATCGCTGCGCGAACCCACATAGATGCCATGAATGCGCGCCACTTTATGAAGGATGATAGGAATCGGAATCGGATCCTGGGTCGGTGCCAGCACGCCCACCTGCGCAACGGTCCCGCCCGGACGAATAGCCTTGAGCGACCTCGCCAGCGTACCCTGTCCGCCCACCTCGACCACCAGGTCCACTCCTTCGCCTGAGGTCTGGTCCATTGCCCAGCGGTCCCACTCGGGATTATCGCGATAGTTCAACCCCGAATCTAGGCCAATCGAGACCGCCCGCTGCAGCTTTTCGTAGCTCGACGAGATGCCCAGAACCCGCGCACCCTTGAGCCGCGCGAATTGAAGAGCGAATATGGAAACTCCTCCCGTGCCCTGGATCAGAACTGTCGAGCCCGGTTTCAAATCCGCAGCAGCCAGCGCGTTCCATGCCGTGACGGCCGCGCACGGAAGCGTTGCTGCTTCCTGAAAACTCAAGTGTTCGGGGATCCCAACCAGGCCCTCTTCTCTGACCACAATGTAATCCGATAGCACGCCATCGATGTCGCCCCCCAGCGCGCCGCGGGCCTTGGCCGCGGTCAGCGGCCCATCCAGCCAGTTCTGCATGAAGATGGCCATCACGCGGTCGCCGGGCTTCCAGATGGTTACCCCCGCGCCGACAGCCACCACTTCCCCTGCCCCGTCGGAACACGGAATGCGAGGCAGCTTCATTTTGGGGTTGTACAGGCCCTTCACCATCATCAAGTCGCGAAAATTGAGTGAGATTGCACGAATTCCGACCAACACCTCACCGGGGCCCGGTGCCGGCGTGGGGCGCTCCACAAACTCCAAGGAATCAATACCGAACGATGATACTTGCCATGCCCGCATGGGAAACCATTCTCCTTCCTTGGTTCCGCCCACGTCAATCTTCGGTACGCAGTCCAGTAAGACACTCATACAATGAACTCATCGCTGGTTTGCACTAGGGAGGGTACTTTGGAGAGTAACCCGAGGAGGGAAAAATGGCAAATTCGCTGGGGGACGGCTTGATGACTGAAGAATCCCGGCGCGCGGCCGAGCAACTTCGCGCCGCGCGCGAAAGGCAAAAGCAGGCGCTCAACCTGCAGCGTGAGAGCATTCTCTCGCAAAGAACATCGAACCCCGGCCGTCGCGCCGCACTGGAAGCAGCCCTGGCCCAGGTGGAAGCGCAGATTCAGTCGATCGGCTAGTTCAGCCCTACTGCTCGCGGTGGATCAGCAGGGTGTTCGCCTGATCAACTGACGAGAGCGAGACACGTGCGATGTTCACGTGTTCCGGGCGCGTCACCGCCCACAAAATCACGTCGGCAATGTCTTCGCCGGTCAGCGGTGTCATGCCTTTGTACACCTTCGCGGCCCTCCCGGCGTCTCCGCGGAAGCGCACCAGGCTGAAATCGGTTTCCACCAGCCCCGGGTCGACGCTGGTCACGCGCACCGGCGTCCCCAGCAAATCCTCCCGCAATCCGTCATTGATCACGCGGGCCGCCGCCTTGCTGCCGCAGTAGACTGCTCCGTTGGGATACACCAACTCTCCCGCCATCGAGCCCAGCGTAACCACGTGGCCGCGCCCGCGCACCACCATCCCGGGAACTACCGCGCGCGCTACATAGAGCAGCCCCTTGATATTGGTGTCGATCATCTCTTCCCAGTCTTCGATTTTTCCGGTATAGAGCTTGTCCATGCCGCGGCTCAGGCCCGCATTGTTCACCAGTACATCGATCGCGGCCCACTCCTCGGGTAACTCGTCAATCGCGCGTTGCACCGCGTGGTGGTGTCGCACGTCCAGGTCGATCGAGTGCACAGCCTCCGCTCCCCGATCGAGCGCGCGCGAGGCAACCTCGGCCAGCTTGCCGGGCCGGCGCGCCGCCAGCAGCAGCCTTGCCCCCTCACCCGCGAACGCCATCGCTGTGGCCGCGCCAACACCGGCGCTTGCTCCTGTGATAAAGACGATCTTTCCCTTCAATTTCATGGGCCCCTCAGCAGCTCGATCTATCGTCATCTTAGATTCTGGTCGAGTTGCGCATTTGTGACATCCGATACTGGCCCACCGCCCAGTCTTCCTGGCCCAGGCCCGCTGCCTTGGCTTCAACAAACATCTGCGCGAGCGCATCGGCCAGCGTTAGGCGGGTGTTGCGCTCAGCCGCTGCCTCCCGCAGCAGCCGCGTGTCTTTTTCGCCTAATTCGATGGTGGCGCCGGGCTTCTCGGGCGGGTGCAGCATCACCTTGCTGTAGGCGGCATAAAACGGCGACTGAAACAGCGCGCTGTTGACCGTCTCGAAAAAGATCTCCGGTTCAATCCCCTGCCCCTCGGCGTAAACAAACCCCTCGCTGAGCGCGTACGTCATCGCGCTGATCAGAAAATTGCCGCCGAGTTTTACGGCATGCGCCTGCCTGGGCTCCGTGCCCACCACCGAAATGCCGCGCGCCATCGGCTCCAGAGCCGGCCGAGCCCGCTCCACGGCGGACTCCTTGCCGGCGACCACGATCCACAGTCTCCCCAGTTCCGCCACATTCGGTCGCCCGAATACCGGCGCTCCAACAAAATCGACGCCATGCTTCGCATGCTCGCGCGCCAGCCGTTCGCTCAGCGCGGTGCTGATCGTGCTGCACGAGATATGCAGCGCGCCCGGAGAAAACGCCTCCATCAATCCATTCGGGCCGAAGACCACTTCTTCGTTTGCTGCATCGTCGAAGAGCATCGTGATCACGGCGTCGGCGCCCAGCTCGGCCTCGGCCGGCGTCGCTGCGGCAATCGCCCCTTCACGCAGCAGCGGCTCCGTCTTGCCCTCGCTCCGGTTCCACACCCGCAATTCGTGGCCCGCCGCGATGAGCCGCATCGCCATCGGCGTGCCCATCTTCCCCAAACCCAAAAAGCCAATCTTCATGAGCAGATTGTAGAGGAGAGGGTTCAGGGTTCAGGGATCGGTGATCGGTAATCGGTGATCGGTGTTCAGTGATCCTGGAGCAGGAGCGCGCTGAAGCGTTAGTTGGTCCTGCCCATCGTCTCGTCCCTGCTGAAGGCGCACTCCTGGCACTGGCACACGCGGCGCAGATACTCCCACGAATAGATCCCGCCGGAGTGCCCATCCTGCCAGTTGAACTGGATCGCGTAGCGGCCAACGGGATGCGCGCTCGCCGGCTTGGGCGGCGGCGCGTACATGGGCAGCAGCGCGGCGGGTTTCGGCTTTGGCTGGCCCGGCTTGCGTCCCTCCTGGTTGCGCTCATCCACGCAGGTTGCACAGGGGCACGCTTCTCGCAGCCACGCAAAACTCCATGCACTCCTGTGCCCATCGGCCCAGTCGATCTCGAGGCCCTTGCCCTCAGTCAGCAGCACGCGCACCTTCTCCGGCGTCACGGCAATCTTGGGCAGCGGCTGGCTCCGCGCCTCCTGCCGTTCCTGTTCATCCTTCGACGCGAAGCGAATGCCTTCGTGGCTCATGACTTCAGTGTACAGTTCTCAGTGATCAGGGGTCTGGACCCGTTTACCGGCAGCCGCCACCCTCTTCCAAGCACGAATCCGTCTGATTTCCGATTCTTGAAGCCGGTTTTCCCATCACTGATCGCTGGTCCCCGACCGCTGCTCACTGCTTCACAAAGAACCACGCCGCCATCCCCAGGCCGATGATCACGACCAGCGCCCGCAGAGCCGGCTGCGGAACCCGGCGCGCCATGCTCGCCGAAACGTACCCGCCCACCCCCGCCGCCACCATCGCCGCCAGGCAATAACGCCATACCACCTGGCCTTCCACGATGAAAATCACGAATGCCATTCCATTGGCCAGCAGGTTGGCGACCACTTTCAGTGCGTTGATCGCGTGAATATCGCGGTAGCCGAAGAGTGCAAGCAGGGTCATCAGCAGGAATCCCGAGCCGGCGCCAAAATAGCCGACATAAAAACAAACCACCATCGTCGCCACAAAAAGGGGAGCCCTTCGCGGCGCATGGATCTCGCTTGTCGCTTCCCGCTCGGCGCGTCTGCGATTGAGTCGTGCCAGCGCACGCGACACCGGCCCGCTGATGGCAAAAGTCGAACTCGCGCCCAGCAGCAGCCACGGCACCAGATGCATGAACGTTCGCTGCGGGGTGTTCAGCAGGACCATTGCTCCGACCGTCCCGCCCGCGAGACCGGCCGCGCCCATAAGCCACGCCATACCCAGGTTCTTGCGCACGTCTGGCCAATATGCCGCAATCGACGTGAGCTGTCCCGGCCAGATCGCCACCGTGTTCGTGGTATTCGCCTGGACGGGCGGAATGCCCACGCCCAGCATCGCCGGGAAGGACAGAAACGATCCACCGCCGGCGACCGCGTTCAGTACTCCGGCCAGAAACGCCGCCACCACCAGCCAAACCCAGCGCCAGTTGATCCCCGCCGCCAGACTCTCAAAATGCGTCATGCGCATTTCATTGTAGAGGCCCCGCGCGCCAAATACCGGGGCGTCATCTCGGTCAGGCTCCGCCGCGCAGTTCGCCCACAAATTTTGCTTTTCCAATCAGTTGGAGCGCGATATGCTCTTGCCATGCTTCCCCGCCGCTTTCCTGCCGTCGCGGGACTGCTGTGTCTTGCCCTCGTCTTCACCACGGTTCATCTTGCTGCCCAGTCCGACGCGCATGGCCCGGCCGTTCCCGCATCGAACGCTCCGCTCAAGCTCGATGGCGGCGCAGTCACGCTTTCCGAACTCTTCGGCTTCGAGCGTACCGCGGCCATTTCTACTCAACCGGTACAGAATATCGCTCGTGCGGCCAGCACCTTCGGCCAGGAAGACGACATCACCGTGCTTACTCTCACGCTTGCCGGAGCGCCCGCCCATGCGTAAGCTCCTGCTTCTCTTTTTCGCTTTCGCGCCGGCGCTCAGCGCGGAGTCTCTCATCACCATCCCTCCGCAGCAGTGCGTCTGGCGCGCTGGCGACGACCTGAGCTGGGCCGCGCCGTCCATCGACGAATCCCTCTGGCGGCCCTATGCACAGTGGAAGCCGAACCCAACCGAGTTGCAGATTTGGATTCGCTGCCGTGCCGGCCTCTCTCCCCTGAATGGCGCAACTCATCCGGCCGTCCAGGTCGGTCTCTATGCTGCCTACGAACTCTATCTCAACGGAAGCAGGATCGGCGGCAGCGGAAACCTGCGCGACGGAGACTTCAGCCTCAATTCCATCCGCACATTCCCTGTCTCCACCCAGTTTTCTCCGGGCCAGACCCTCCTTGCTCTGCGCGTCACCCGCCACCGCAACCTGGCCGTTGGCGGTCCCCTTCCCGGTCTGGTCACTCAGCCGCTCGAACTCCGTGCCGGTGATGAAGACCTGCTCGACGCGCTGCGCGCCCGAACCATCTTGCAGCGTTCCTCTTCTTACAGTGCGACGGTGGCTTGCTACGGCATCATCGGTATCGTCTCCATCATGCTGCTCGGCCTGTTTCTTTACGATCCCAGCCGCCGCGAGCTCTTGCTGCTCAGCCTTGCCGCGCTGAGTGTGGCAGTACTTCGGCTGAATGAGTTTTGCACGCTTTGCCATTTGGACTATTCGCTCAACGCGTGCGTGGCCATTGTTACCGCGGTCAATCTGGTCTTCTCCGCGACCCAGGTCCCCTTCTTTTTCGTACTGGCCCGGCGGCGCATTCCCCTCTTCATCTGGATTCTTTGGGGCATCGCGCTTCTGACCCACGCTTACGCAGGATTCGACGCCTTCCTCGGCAGCCATGGGCCATTGTGGCTCAGGGAATTCAATCAGACCCTCGTCCTTTCCGTCGCGCTTCCGGCTCACTCGATTCTCACCCTGTCCCCGCTGATTGCTTTCTGGCCCTATTCCCGGGTCGCACCTCGCATGCGCCCGCTCGCCGCACTGTGCGTTCTCTGGGGCCTCGCCGACTTGATCTGGTTCCTCGTCCAGGGCGCCCAGCTCATACCCAACCCCGCAGCCCATAGCCTCTTCGCGCACTGGCAGGTCTCACTCCTGCAGGCACGAGGCTTCATGACCGCCGGCGTGCTCACTACGTTGCTCGGCCTCCTCTTCCGCGAGCAGCGCCAGGCCACGCAGGAGCGCACCATGCTGGCCAGCGAAATGGCGTCGGCCCGCGAGATTCAGCAGTACCTCATCCCTGAGAAGCTGCCGCCCACGCCCGGGCTGACCATCCGCAGCGTCTATCAGCCCTCGCGCGAAGTAGGCGGAGATTTCTTCCAGGTTCTCCCCGATCCGCGCGACGGAAGCACACTGATCGTTGTAGGCGACGTGGCCGGAAAAGGACTTCAGGCCGGTATGCTGGCGGCCCTGATTGTCGGCGCCATACGCACCGCATTCCAATTCACCTCCGATCCCGGCAGAATTCTGGCGCTCTTGAACGGCCGCCTGCAGGGCCGCGGCCTCGTCACCTGCCTGGCCATGCGCATCGATCAGGTTGGGAATGCCGAGATCGCCAATGCCGGACATCTGCCTCCATATCTCAACGGCAAAGAAATGTCGCTGGACGGTGCCTTGCCGCTGGGCGCGTTGCCCAACACTCCCTTTACGGCGACCCGTGTCCGGCTCTGCGCGGGCGAGTCGTTATTGTTTGTCTCCGATGGCGTGATCGAGGCGCGCAATCCAGCCGGCGAGCTCTTCGGCTTCGAGCGGGCGGCGGCGCTTTCGACAGGATCCGCTGAAAGTATCGCCGGCGCTGCACAGGCGTTCGGACAGGAAGACGACATCACGGTGCTCACGCTCCAGTACGCTCCAGCCGAGGTGGCGCATGCGTGAAATCTCCGGTCCCCTGCGCCGCGCCAAAGTCCTCGCACTGGCGCTGATCCTTCTCGCCCCCGCGGCCCTCGATCGTGCGCAGTCGATCGTCGCGCACAACGCTGCCGGTCCTGCACGTCTCGACGGCCCCTGGCTCCTCTACGAAGGCGATCCTCCGGGCGGTCCTTTTGCCTCCGTCGATCCTCGTCCCGGCCAGGTCTATTGGCTCAGCAGGGGCCGCCCCGCGCCGCAAGGCCCCAATGTAGTCTGGCTGCGCGCGACCGTCACCTTGGACGCGCCCATCTCCAATGCGTCCTTGCTGATCAATCCGAACGCCGACGATTGCGCGGTATTCGTGAATGGCCAGAAAGCCGCCGACTGCGCCCGCTGGCCCCGTACTACTATCGCTGCGCGGCGTTGGATGCTGCTGCATTTGTCGACCGGTCCTGCCCAGGTCAGCCTTCGCATCGTCGGGCCTCTTGGCCACACTGCAAAGCTCCCGCGCAGCAGCGACGTGCTCGTTGGTGAGACGCGTGTTCTTGAAGACATACGCACGGCCGATGACGCAACGCACCTTTACCACGCGCTGCTGCAAACGTTGCTCTGTCTCGGCGAACTCCTCGGCGGAGTCATCCTGCTGCTGGCCTACCGCAACGACCGCGGTGCGCGCGAGTACTTATGGTTCGCCGCATTCCTATTTCTCGACGGCACCATGTCGCTGGAATCGGTCTTCAACGTGGTTTACCCGCTGCTTCCTCTCTCCACCGGCCCGCTGACCAACGCTCTGGGGATGATCGGCCGCTACGCGCTCCTGGTTGGCTTCATCGCCGCCTTCACGGGGGTTCGTCTCAACCGCTGGTTGCGCGCCTATCAGGTCCTGTTGCTGGTTGTGCCCGTCTTCATTGGCCTGCCCTATTTGACCGAGCAACTGCCCTGGTTGCCCCGCGTCTCGGATCATGCGTTCGACTTGATCCTGCTCCTCATTCAAATGCCGTTTATCGCCGGCTCGCTGGGTTTTCTGGCTTGGAGATGGAGACGCGGCAACCGGGAAGCCGGCCTGCTGCTGCCTTCGTTTCTGCTCGCCAGCGCCATCGAAGTGCTCGGGATTACAGTGCCCTGGTTCAGGCAGTTCCATGCCGGACGGTTCGGCTTTGAATATGACGACCTGTCGATGTTCTTCTTCCTCATTTCCATCGGCCCGGTTCTGCTGTTCCGCCATCGCCGCGTCAGTCTCGAGCAGGTGCGGGTCACCGCTGAGTTCGAGGCTGCTCGCGAAGTTCAGCAGAGGTTGGTAACCCCCCCACCCACGGTTCCCGGCTTTCAGATCGAATGCGAGTACTTGCCGGCCGCTCAGGTGGGTGGAGACTTCTATCGAATTTTGCCGGAAGACGATGGAGGAGTTCTCGTCGTAGTGGGCGACGTGAGCGGCAAAGGATTGCCTGCAGCCATGACTGTCTCCGCCATCGTCGGTTCGCTGCGGACGCTCTCGAGCGCTGCTCCCGCTGAGATCCTCCGCGCACTCAACCGGTCCCTCGCCGGCAACCTTCGCGGCGGATTCGTCACCTCCCTCGTGGCTCGCCTCGGCCCCGATGGATGCTGTTCGCTCGCCAGCGCCGGCCACCTCGCTCCGTATCTCAACGGCGAAGAGCTCGCGATCGAGAACGGTTTTCCGCTGGGCCTCGATCCCATTGCTATCTATCGCGAATCGCAAGTCCAGGTCCCGCCCGGCGTGCAGCTTACGCTGCTCACCGACGGAGTGGTCGAGGCTCGCAGCGCTTCCGGCGAGCTCTTCGGGTTCAAGCGCACCGCCGCCATCTCCGGCCAACCCGCCGACCAAATCGCCCACGCTGCGAAGCAGTTCGGACAGGAAGACGACATCACCGTGCTCACCCTGACACTAGTTCCCGGGACCAGGGCACATGCCTGAAAGCCGCCAAGCCAGAATCGTCCGAGCCGCTTGTGCGGGCTTGATTCTAGCGCTTTCCACGCCCGTAATCTCCGTCGCGCAGAGCAAGCCCGCCGAGCTTGCGCAGTGGCGCTCAGGACTCTCCGAAATCGATGAGGGCTGGGCCGAACATGACGGCGATAACCCTCGCTGGTCGCAGCCCGATTTCGATGACAGCTCCTGGTCGCAGGTCGATCTCGATGAGCTGGGCCCCGCGCGGACAGGCTGGCGCTGGTATCGAAAACGCGTCCGTGTCGGCCCCGATTTTCCCAACGTTCGCCTGATGCTCGAGGGCGGCACAGGAACCTACGAGATTTACGTCAATGGCGGGCGCCTGCCGGGGGCGAACCTGAACTCCGAATTCAACGTCCACCGTCCCGTCGAGCGCGTCTTCACGCTCCAGAATGACGACGGCGACTACTCGATCGCGCTGCGCACCCACCCGCCTGCCAACTACGCCAACTACAAGTTGCCCCTTTTTCTGTCTGTCACGCTGGGCAGGCCCACAGCCATCGGGTACGAGCGCGCGGCCCTCCAGGCTGACCGGCTCAACAGCCTTTGGCCCTCGCTTGCCATCAACCTCCTGCTCTGCATCGCTGCCATCGGCGTCCTGTGTCTCTATCTCGGTCAGCGTACCCACCGCGACTACCTTTTTCTCGGCCTCTATCTTTTCGTTCTTGGGCTCTCAAACGGCCTGTGGAACCTCCAACTGGCCGGCGTCGCGCCCACCTCGCTGAACTTCCTCGGCTCTGACCTGCTGGTTTACGTCTTCACGATCCTGCAAATCGAATTCACCTTCAGCTTTGCCGGCAAACGGCCGGGCCGCACCATCCGCGTTTACCAGGCTGCGCTCCTGCTGCCGTGGATTCTCGCCGGATTTTGCTGGGTCGGCCGCTTCCCCGAGGACACATACGCTCTGATCGAGGCCGCCATCACCATCCCGGCGGCGTTTCTTCTCACCTCGCTCCTGCTGATCTGGTACCGGCGCGGCAATCGCGAAGCCGGTTGGCTGATCATTCCCAGCCTGCTTCCGCTCAGCGCAGCCGCTTTCTTTGACCTCGGCTATGCCTCCATGGTGTTGGGCTGGGGTCGGTTCGATTTTCTCGACTCCCCCATCCCCGTGGGCCCGCTTCAATTTCAGCTCGCCGATCTCGCCAACCTGCTCTTCCTCATTGCCATCGCGATCGTGATGTTCTTCCGCTTTACGCGCATCAGCCGCGAGCAGGCGCATTCCGCCGCGGAGCTCGAAGCGGCGCGCGCCGTGCAACTTCGCCTCGTGCCCCCGGCCGGGAACGTTCCCGGATTCCATATCGAGAGCGCCTACCTCCCGGCAGCCCATGTAGGCGGAGATTTCTATCACATTCGCCGCTATGATGACGGCAGCCTGCTCGCCGTTGTCGGAGATGTAAGCGGCAAAGGATTGCCGGCGGCGATCGCCGTTTCGGCCATCGTCGGCGCGCTGCAGGCAATGCCCGATCTCGAGCCGGCGCGCGTCCTCGGGGCTCTCAACCGCGGTGTCTACACGAACGCGAACGGCGGTTTTGTAACCTGCTGTGCCGCGGTCATCAGCGCAGACGGAAAGGCTGCGATTGCCAACGCCGGGCACCTGCCGCCCTACCTGTGCAGTTCGCGCTCCGCAGAGCCCGGCGCCCGAGCGATCGAGTTGCCCGTCGAGTTTGGACTCCCGCTCGGCATAATCCCCGATGCTGAATACTCCGAAACAGCCCTCGAGCTTGCGCCCGGCGATACCCTCACCCTGTTGACCGACGGCGTCGTCGAAGCCCGCAACTCCGCAGGCGAACTCTTCGGCTTCGATCGCACAGCGGCAATTTCCACTGAATCGGCCCAAACCATTGCTCGTGCGGCCAGCACCTTCGGCCAGGAAGACGACATCACCGTCCTGACCCTCACCCGAACTCCCGCCTGACGCGAAACCGGCTCCGCATAAGCCCTCTCGTCCCATGAATCGAGTCCTGTCAAGCCTCGATTGCAATAAAATTTGATCAAATATCCCTTTTAAAATCAGAACATAAGATCGCCATTTCTCTTATATTAGCGTTATACGCTCATATTTTATGAATCATTTATGCTATAGTTTCATCAGATGGATTGAGCGGTGGTGAGCCCCGAGCTCCTACCCCAATTCACAAAACCTTAGATTCACCAGGAGGAATCAAGTTATGGCAATCACCCGTTGGGACCCGTTCCGTGAAGTCGTAGCCCTGCAGAACCGCATGAACACCCTGTTTGGCAACATGAATAATGAGACCGAGAGCCCGCTGACCACCGCGAGCTTCGTGCCTGCGGTTGACGTCTATGAAGATGACAAGAAGGTCGTCCTCAAGCTCGAAGTTCCGGGCATCGAAGAGAAAGACCTCGATGTTCGCGTTGAGAACCACACCCTCACCGTCAAGGGCGAGCGCAAGTTCGAAAAGGAAGAGAAGGAAGAGAACTTCCATCGCATCGAGCGCCGCTACGGCAGCTTCTATCGTGCCTTCTCGCTGCCCTCGACGGTCGACACCGAGAACGTCGACGCCAAGTACGAGAATGGCGTGCTGAAGCTCGAGCTCAAAAAGAAGCCCGAAGCTCAGCCCAAGCAGATCAAGGTCAACATCGGCAAATCACTCGCCGCGTAAGAGCAGTTTTTCGCTGCTGGCCATCAGCTTCTGGTTTTCTGGGCTTTGGCTGGCGGTACATTTAAGGCGCCGGGGCATGCACGAATCCCCGGCGCATTCGTTTATTCACAAACAGAAATCGAAAATCTTTCAAGAGCGACTGGACGCACGGCTCCGCGTTGGATCAAGCTAGGAGCTAGCGGCTGGAAGCTGGGAGCTGTTTTTCATGGCAATCAACTGGGAAAAATTTACGGTCAAGTCGCAGCAGGCCCTCCAGCAGGCACAGGCACACGCTGCCGAGTTCGGCAACCCCGAACTGCAGCCCGTCCACCTCTTGCTGGCGCTGGTCGAAGACCGTGAGGGCGTGATTCCTGCCGTCCTCGAAAAAATCGGCGTGCCCACCGAGCGGCTCGAAACCGAACTGCACCAGGTCGAGGAAAAACTGCCTCGGGTTTCGGGTGCATCAGCGCAGCCGGGCTTGAGCGCCGTGCTCAACAAAGCACTGGAGCAAGCCTTCCGCGAGGCCGCCAACTTCAAAGACGACTACGTCTCCACCGAGCACCTGTTGCTCGGCATCGCGGGCCTGAAAAACGATCCCGCGCAGGCCGCCCTCGTCTCTCTCGGTGCGACCAAAGACGCCATCCTCAAGGCGCTCACCGCCGTCCGCGGTTCGCAGCGCGTCACCGATCAGAATCCTGAAAATAAGTTTCAGGCTCTTGAGAAGTACGCCAAAGACCTCACCGAACTTGCCCGCCGCGGCAAGCTCGATCCCGTGATCGGGCGCGACGAAGAGATTCGCCGTGTGATCCAGGTGCTCTCGCGCCGGACAAAAAACAATCCTGTTCTGATCGGAGAGCCTGGGGTCGGCAAAACCGCCATCGTCGAGGGCCTCGCCCGCCGTGTCGTCTCCGGCGACGTGCCCGAAGGCCTGCGCGACAAACGCGTAATCTCGCTCGATCTCGGTTCCATGCTTGCCGGCGCAAAATATCGCGGCGAATTTGAAGACCGCCTGAAAGCTGTCCTCAAGGAAATCGAAGAGTCCAATGGGCAGATCGTTTTGTTTATCGACGAGTTGCATACCCTCGTCGGCGCTGGAGCTGCCGAAGGCGCCATCGACGCCTCGAACATGCTGAAGCCGGCTCTCGCTCGCGGCGAACTGCGCGCCATCGGCGCTACCACGCTCAACGAGTACCGCAAGTACATCGAAAAAGATGCCGCACTCGAGCGCCGCTTCCAGATCGTCTACGTCGGCGAGCCCAACGTCGAAGACACCATCGCCATTCTGCGTGGCCTGAAAGACCGCTACGAGCAGCATCACAACGTGCGCATCAAGGATTCGGCAATCGTCGCCGCGGCTACGCTTTCGCATCGCTACATCAGCGATCGCTTCCTGCCCGATAAGGCCATCGACCTCGTCGACGAGGCCGCCGCCTCTCTCGCCATCCAGATCGGCTCAAAACCGACCGAAATCGACCAACTCGAGCGTCAGCGCACCTCCCTCGAGATCGAGCGCGCCGCCCTGAAACGCGAGACTGACAAGAACAGCAAGGAGCGCCTCGCGGAAGTCGAGCGCGAAGTCGCCCAGCTCACCGAGAAGATCACCGCCCTCACCGCCCGCTGGAGCAAGGAGCGCGAAGCCATCGGCCGCATCGGCGAGCTCAAAAAGAGGATCGAAGATCTTCGCCTTGAGATGGAGGAGCAGACCCGCAAGGGCCAGCTCGAGCGAGCCGCACAGATTCAGTACGGCGAGCTGCCCAAGCTCGAAGCAGAGCTGAAAAAGCTGAACGCCGCCCAGGATGGCGTCGGCAAAGACGGCGCCGCCGCCCGCATGTTGAAAGAGGAGGTCGACGAGGAAGACATCGCCAAGATCGTTTCCAAGTGGACCGGCATCCCTGTCTCGCGCATGCTCGAAGGCGAAGTCAAGAAGCTCGTTCAGATGGAAGACCGCCTGCGTGAGCGCGTCGTGGGCCAGGACGAGGCTCTTCGCACTGTCGCCAACGCCATTCGCCGTTCCCGCGCCGGCCTTAGCGATCCCAAGCGTCCCATCGGTTCGTTCATCTTTCTCGGACCAACCGGCGTCGGCAAAACCGAAACCGCCCGCGCCCTCGCCGAGTTCCTCTTCGACGACGAGCACGCGATGGTTCGCATCGACATGAGCGAGTACATGGAAAAACACGCCGTGGCTCGCTTGATCGGCGCGCCTCCGGGCTACGTCGGCTACGACGAGGGCGGCCAGCTGACCGAGGCCATTCGCCGCCGGCCTTACGCGGTCATCTTGTTCGATGAGATCGAGAAGGCGCACCCCGACGTCTTCAACGTCCTGTTGCAGGTGATGGACGACGGCCGCCTCACCGACTCCAAAGGCCGCACCGTCGACTTCAAGAATGCGGTGCTCATCATGACCTCGAACCTGGGCGCAGCAATGCTTTCCGGCGAAGCGCTCAAAACCGAGCACGACTTCGACATGGCGCGCGAAAGCGTGATGCGCGTCTTGCGCGAGCACTTCCGGCCTGAGTTTTTGAACCGCGTCGACGACATCGTGATCTACAAGCCGCTCGGCAACGCGCAGTTGAGCCAGATCCTCGAAATGCGGCTCAACGATATACGCCGTCTGCTCGAAAACCGCGCAATCTCGTTCGAGCTCACCGAGTCCGCTCGGCAGTTGATCCTGAAAGCCGGTTCCGATGCCGCCTACGGCGCCCGTCCGCTGAAGCGCGCACTGCAGCGCATGGTGCAGGACCCGCTCGCCATCAAGATTCTCGACGGCGAAGTGCTGCACGGTGCGCACGTCAAGATCGACGTCGACCACAAATCGAACCAGCTCGTCTTCGAACCCATGGGCCGCGAAGCCATGGCGTGACCCGCTGCGGTGGGCAGCTGCGCTTCGCGCCGTGCCAGAATTCCGCTGGACCGCGTTGAAGCGCATGTGCCCTGTAGGGGCAGCAGGAGAATAGCCCCGGATGGAGTCCAGGCAGAGCGAGGACGCAATCCGGGGATCGCCCGAAATATGATTCGCAGCCCCGTAGGGGCGATGGAACGACGCCGCGACTCTACGCTGGGATCTGAGCACAGGGTTGGAGTTCTCACTCAGACACTTCGGGCACAGGCTCTCCCCCAAAATTCCATTGACCATCCCGCCGCAGCTCTGCCACCCTCAGAGCATCCCCGGGAGGTCCCTTTGGCAACTGCATCCGCAGTGCAACCCAATCGAAGAGTGCTGCACACCCGCGGCAACTGGAGCTCGCGCGACGATCGCCTGCCCTCCGCCATCTGGCTCGGCATCTTCTGGGTCGGGGTCCTCGCCGGATTCGGCCTCGATTTCCCCCGCTTCCTGCATGAAAGTCCCCCCGCGACCTTCGTGGTGCGTGTGCACGCATTCGTGTTTTCCGCATGGCTCCTGATCATCACGGCGCAGGTGCTGCTTGTGCTGCGCGATCGTGTCGCATGGCACCGCAGGCTGGGCTGGTTCGCTGCAGGTTGGGCTTGCCTCATGGCCGTTTTGGGTCCCTGGGCTGCCATGGCATCGCAGGCCGCAGACCTGCACGGTCCGGAGTACGATCCGCCCTTCCTCTCGGTCAACATTGTCGATATCGTCGGATTCGTGGCACTGCTCGCCTGGGGCATCACGCTCAGGAAGAACCCCGCCGCCCACAAACGCATGATGATGCTGTCGATGGTCGCCATTGCCGACCCGGGGTTCGCACGGTTCGCTGAGTGGCTCTGGCCCACAGAGCCGCTCCATGTGATTCCGTGGTTCTTCTACACCTTTTACGGAAATGTACTTCTCCTGATGTTGATGACGGCCTGGGACTGGTGGCGTGGCCGCCTCATTCGCTCCTTCGTCGTTGGCGCCGCGGCCGTTCTCGTTAGCGAGATCGTTTGCGCGATTTTGTATTTCTGGAGCCCGTGGAAGACCCTCACCGCTGGATGGGTCCTGGCCTGGGCAAGGCATTTCGCTTAGTCTGAACGGTCCCAGGGAATAACGGCCGGCAACCAAGAGCGGCAGGGAGAAAGCTGCCGGCTGCGGTTCGTGCCGCCCTCGCCAACCGCCTTACTGTCTCAGCTCTACCAGCGTCGCTCCCTGCCCGCCCTCGTTCTGAGGCGCCTCTGCGATTCCCGCCACGTGCGGGTGGCTTTTCAGAAACTCACGCACCCCGCGTCGCAGAATTCCCGCGCCATGCCCGTGAATCACGCGCACCTTGGGCAGCCCGGCCAGAAATGCGCGGTCAAGATACTTTTCCAGTTCCCCGGTCGCCTCATCTACAGTCCGCCCGATCAGGTTGATCTCCGTGCGCATGTCGTCGGGGTTCGCGCTTGTCACCGAAACGTGCACCCCGGCTTGCCGCCGCGCCGCAGCAAGCGGATCGGCCTTTGTCGCCGCCGCGCCTGAACCCTCAGCCAGCTCCTCCCTCTTCACCCGCATCTTGATCGGTCCCAGCGCCACTTCAAACAAATCTTTCTCAATTTCGCGCTGGACCACCCCGACTTTGTTCATGCTCTTGATCAGCACGCGATCCCCGGCCGCAACATGCTGCAGCACGTGGGGTCGAGCGTTGGCATCCCCCTGATCCGCCCCCGTGCGGTGCGCGACCACTGTCTGGTTAAAGCTCTCCTGGAACTCGCGCCTCAGCCGGGTAATGCGCCGTTCCGCTTCCTTCGAAAGCTTCTGTTGCGCCACCCGATCCTCAATCGCGCGCACGTTCTCGCGCACCTGGTATTCGAAGTCCTTGACCAGCGAGGCTAATTTGCCTTCGAGTTCGCGCACGCGGTTGCGCACTTCGGTGTCGCCCTCGCGATCCAGCCGTTTCCGCTCCTGGTTCAGTGCGTACTCCTGTTCCCTTGCGGCTTTGCGCTCCCGCTCCAGATCCGCCAGTTCTTTGTGCAGCTTGTCGAGAAAGCGCGCAATATCCGCCTGCTGCGAACCGAGCCGCTCACGCGCGGCGCCGATGATCTCCCGATTGAGCCCCAGCCGTTCTGCCGTTTGAATTCCCGCCGACGCGCCCGGCACGCCAAGGTGAAACTGGTAATCCGGCGCCAGCGTCTTCTCGTCGAAGCCCGCAGCAGCGTTACGCACACCCTGCGTGTTGGCTGCATACACCTTCAGCGAAGTGTGATGCGTCGAGATCAGCGTCCACGCTCGCGCCCGAAGAAAATGCGCTGCCACGGCGACGGCCAGCGCCGCACCCTCTTCGGGATCGGTCGCCGACCCCAGCTCGTCGAGCAACACAAGCGAGCGCTCGTCAGCCAGCCGCGAGAGCCGATCGAGATTCGTGATATGCGCGGAAAACGTCGACAGCGCCGCCTCGATCGACTGCGCATCCCCGATATCGGCCAGGAATGCGCCGAAGACGGGAAAGCTCGCTCGCTCCGCGGGCACCGGAATCGCCGCCTGTGCCATCATCGCCAGCAGCGCAACGGTCTTCAGTGCGACCGTCTTGCCTCCCGTATTCGGGCCGCTGATGATCAGTTGCCTTTCGTCCGCAGTCAGTTCGAGATTCAGCGGGACAATCTGGTCGCCGCTCGCGCGAAGCCGTCTCTCAAGCAGGGGATGACGGGCTCCCTCGACCCGCAACACATCCGGCCCAAAACTGGGTGGGACACAGCCAAACGTTCGGGCGAACCGTGCCCGAGCCAGCAGGCTGTCAACCAGAGCAAGCACTCCTGCGCCCTCCACCAGGGTCTGCGCGTAACCTCCGACCTGCCGCGTCAGCGCGACAAAAATGCGGTGAATCTCTGCCTGCTCCTCCTCGATCAGTCGCACCAGCTCGTTGTTCTGCTCGATCGTCTCCAGAGGCTCCACAAACACCGTCTGCCCCGAAGAACTCGCGCCGTGGATCACGCCCGTCACGCGACGCTTCAGCTCCGCGCGCACCGGAATCACAAACCGTTCGCCGCGAATGGTGATCACTTCGTCCTGTGTCGCGCCTTCGCCAGTCAGTTTTCGCAGCGCCGATCGCAGGCTCTCCTCAATTGCCCGTTGTTGTCGCTCCTGCTCGCGTCGGATCCGGTTCAGCTCCGGCGATGCATCGTCGGACAACGACCCATCGGGCAGGATCTTGCGTTCGATCGTCTGCGCCAGTGGACGCAAATCGGCCGACAGCCCCGCCGAAAGCTGCGACAAACCCGGCAGCTTGCCGGCGAGTCGCGCCGGTGGTTCCCGTATCAGCATCTGCCACGAAGCGATATCGTTCGCGAGCCGGGCCACAGCCTGAAGTTCTGCAGCCTCGAGCGCCGCCCCCTCAATCTGCGCTTTGGCTGCAAGCTGTGCAGGACCGAACAGGCCCCCAAGTGGAACGGAAACCTGCGCCTCCAGCAGCAGCCGCATCTCGCTCACCAGGCCATGCTGCCTGCCGATCCACTCTTCATCTATTGAAGGCCGCAGCGCAAGAATCGCCTCGCGCCCCAACGGTGACGCCGCAAATCCCGCCACCAGCGCGAGCAGCGGCTCCCACTCAAGCGCATCAAAATCAGCGTGCTCGACCGGCGACGGAATCGGATCAACAAGGGGCATACTCACTCATTATCTCAACGCATCGAAGCTCTTCCCTAATGCTCTCCGTTCTCCGTACTCTGTTGCCTGTTGCCTATTGCATGTTGCCTGTTGCATAAATAGAGCCTTGAAGGGGCACGACTTCAGTCGTGCCGAAAAAGGGCCTCATCGATGGCGGGGCTTCAGCCCCCGAGGGGTGTTTTCGAACTGCCTCAAATCATTGATGCAAACCAGTTCTCGTCCCTGCCTCCTCCCACCTCGCTACCACCGCGCACGCCAGGCAGTTGCCAATCACATTCATCGCCGTGCGCCCCATGTCCATCAAAGTGTCCACGCCAAGGATCAACATGACAGCCGCTGCGGGAATGTGAAACGACGCGGCGGTTCCCATCAGGATGACGAACCCCGCGCGCGCCACACCTGCCACTCCTTTGCTCGTGAGGACAAGCGTGGCCAGCATCACCACCTGCTCTCCGATCGTGAGGTGCATCCCGGCGGCTTGCGCGGCAAAGATGGCCGCCATCGAGAGGTACAGGCTCGAGCCCGTCATGTTAAAGCTGTAGCCGGTAGGAATCACGAACGTGACGATCCACCGCGGCACGCCGAACTCTTCCATGCGTTCCATGGCCAGCGGCAGGGCAACCTCCGACGTCGTCGTCGCAAACCCGATTGCCGCCGGTTCAGCCACAGCAGCAGCAAATCGACGGATTCGGATGCGCGCCAGCATCGCAACCGGCAGCAGGACCAGCAACACGAACACCGCCAGTGCCGCATAGTAGGTCGTCACGAGTTTTGCCAGCGGCAGCAGCGTCGTCAGTCCCATACCGCCAACCGTATAAGCCAGCGATGCGCCCGCCGCCACCGGCGCCATCAACATCACAATCCGCGTCATGCTGAACATGGTCTCGGTCAGCACCTGCAGCACCTTCACAAGCGGAGCACGCCTCGGCTCAGGCAACAGGGCCAGCGCCACTCCGAACAGCACCGAGAAAACCGCAACCTGAAGAATCTGGTTCTGCGCCACAGCTTGCGCGATGTTCTCGGGAAAGACATTCAGCAGCATCTCCTGCCACCCGGGATGCGCGGCGACCGGCGAAGCCGCAACCGCCGATGGCAGTGAGACGCCCAACCCCGCATGCGAGATATTGATTGCAACCGCGCCCAGGACCAGCCCCAGCGTCGTCACCACTTCGAAGAAGACCAGCGCCTTCACGGCGACGCGTCCCACGCCGCGAAGCTCTCCATGTCCGGCGATGCCCGTCACCAGGCCGCCAAAGATCAGTGGCGCAACAATCATCCGGATCAGCCGCAGGAAGATGTCTCCAACGAAGCGCATCTGCACAGCGAAATGCGGCGCGTCGAATCCAAGCTCAGCCCCGGCCAGCATGGCGAAAAACGTCCAGGCCAACAAAGACCGGCTCCGGAAAACCCGCGGCAGCATCAGTCCGAACGCGGCGGCTCGCAGCGCCAGGGCCATCTCTCTGTTGCCGTGCACTATCGACGTTGCCACGCCGGTAAGAAACAAAACTCCCGCCGCGGCGACCAGCCACTTCCACGCCAGGCTCGAGGCGGCAGGTCTCGCCTGCGCGTGCTTCGCCTCGTCCTGCGTTTCCTGTGTGGGATTCGTGTTCATTCCGGAGCCTGGATTGGTAACCATTATTCTATGGCCATGCCGAAGATTGCTTTCCTCGAGTGCTCGCGATGTTGCCTGCATCTCGACGCTGCCACTCCGCAGACAATTTGCACGGCCTGCTCTGGACCGCTCTACGTCCGCTACGCCTTTGCCGAACAGCCGGCTCGGCCCATGCGCACTGATGTGGGCGAGAGCTCCGCCGATGCGCGGAACGGGATGTGGCGCTACAAGATCGTGTTGCCCGACGCTGAGCCCGTCACTCTCGGCGAGGGATGGACGCCGATGCTGCGCGGCCGCCGGCACGCCAACGTTTGGCTGAAGGACGAAGGCGCTAACCCGACAGGGACCTTCAAAGCCCGCGGGCTGGCTCTCGCCGTCACCATGGCGAAGCACTACGGATTGAAAAGGCTCGCCGCGCCAACGGCGGGCAACGCCGGCGGAGCGCTCGCTGCCTACGCTGCGGCGGCCGGAATCGAAGCCCACATCTTCATGCCCAAAGACGCGCCCTTGGCTAATCGCGTCGAGTGCCAGGCCTACGGCGCAAAGCTCACGCTTGTTGATGGCCTGATCTCTGACTGTGCGCGAATCGTTGCTGAGCATAAGAGCGCCGAGGGCTGGTTCGATATCTCCTCGCTCAAAGAGCCGTTTCGTGTCGAAGGCAAAAAGACCATGGGATACGAATTGGTCGAGCAACTCGGCTGGCAATATCCCGACGCGGTCTTCTATCCCACCGGCGGCGGAGTCGGCCTGATTGGGATGTGGAAGGCTTTCCAAGAGATGGAAGAGCTGGGATGGGTCAGGGGCAAGCGGCCAAAGATGATCGCCGTGCAGGCGGCCGGATGCGCGCCCATCACTCGAGCCTTTGAGAACGGTGAAGCGGCTTCACAAGCCTGGCAGAACGCCCGCACCTTTGCCGCCGGGTTGCGCGTGCCCAAGCCTTACGGTGACGCGCTGATCCTCGAAATCGTGCGGGCCTCGGGCGGCTGCGCGCCCTCGGTGACCGACGACGAAATCTTCACCTCTTTGCGGGACTGGGCCGCTCACGAGGGCATGCTGCTCTCGCCGGAAGGAGCGGCCGCCACTGCAGCCTACCGTCAGCTCATCTCCAACGGCACTCTGCGCCCTGAAGAGCGCGTGGTCGTCTTCAATACCGGATCGGGCGCCAAGTACTCTGAAGAGATTGCCGCCATGTTTGCCCGGCAGGCGGAAAACGCGCAGGCCGGCTAGGAATCGGCCTTAGTCGTCGTTGCCGAAGGCTTTGCCGGAGCAGGCGAAGCTGGCGCTGATTTTTCTCCGGTGCTGGCCGGCTTCTCGGCGGATTCAGAGGACTTCTTCGTCTCCGTTGACGTCGAATCGCCGCCTGTCTTTTCCGCAGGCGCTGGCGACTTGCTCGCGTAGTCGTTTACGTACCAGCCCGCACCCTTGAACTGCAGACCAGGTGCAGTCAGCGGACGCTCCAGCTTGCCCCCGCACTCGGGACACTTCTTCTCGGGCTTGGAATTGAACTTCTGGATCTTTTCGAATCGATGGCCGCACTCTGTGCAGCGGTACGGGTACAGGGGCAATTCTCCATCCTCTGCAAAAGGGAATTTTCGGCTCTATGTGTATTGTACCGGCGGAGCGTCATCCTTGCGTAGCCATCGCCGCCCCGCCGTCTCAGGAACTCCGTTGCCAATTCCTCAATGCACCCGGATGTGTACCGAAGCGCTCACATGCTCCCAGGCCAGCGTCAGCGTGCCCTTGCCGCCGCCATCATCAGTCAGCGTGTAAGTCAGATCCTCCACGAGACCTGCCGGCGATGCCATCATCATCTTCGTTTTGCCGAGATCCTTTGCCGGGTCGTAAGCCAGTCCCCATTCGCCCGTTGCCTTGCTCACAATCAACGTCCATTGCGCCGGATCCGAGATGTCGACAAACAGCGTGTACTTCCCCGCGGGAACGTGCAGGTCGCCGATCTCTATATCTCCATCGGTCATGAGCGTCGTCGCGGCGTTCGCGCCGGCGCGCCACACCGGATAATGCGGATCGTGGCTGATCAGGCCGTCGCTGGTGAAGATGTGGCCTTCGCGCCCCTTTACGCGCGGCGAGTTGTAAGTGATAGTGATGGCTTTGCCGGCGATGGTCGCCGCCACAGTGGCCGGCGGGCTGGCCATCGGCCGTTGCTGAGCGAGCACTCCCGTCGCAGCAAGCAGAAGACCGGTACAGACGATGAGACTTTTCATAGCGATGTTTTCCTCCGGGCAGAGTCTCGTCTTTTACTGGCGCGTCTCTGACGCGATGATTGTCGCACCTCGCGGCCTGGTCTCGAAAGCCGGGCCGGAAAGTCACCCGAGCAGCCTGCTATCATGCGCCAGAGGCAAGCTATGGCAGAAGCCCCTGCAAACCCATCACCGGGAGGTCGCTTTCGCGCGGCCCTGGCTGCGGAAAACCCGCTGCAGGTGGTTGGCACGGTCAACGCCTACGCCGCGCGCCTGGCTCAGGCAACGGGTTTTCGCGCCATCTATCTTTCTGGCGGAGGCGTCGCCGCCAACTCGCTGGGCCTTCCCGATCTTGGCATCAGCACCATGGAAGACGTTCTTACCGACGTCCGCCGCATCACCGCCGCCTCCACGCTTCCTCTCCTCGTTGATATCGACACCGGCTGGGGCAGCGCCTTCAATATCGCCCGCACCGTCCGTTCCATGATCTCTGCCGGTGCCGCCGCCGTCCATATTGAAGATCAGGTCAGCACCAAGCGCTGCGGCCACCGTCCCGGCAAAGAGCTGGTCTCAGCCGATGAGATGTGCGACCGCATCAAGGCCGCCGTCGACGCTCGCACCGATCCGGAATTCGTCATCATGGCTCGCACCGACGCCATCGCGAGCGAGGGACTCGGATGCGCCATCGAGCGCGCTCGCGCCTACGTGGCGGCAGGCGCCGACATGATCTTTGCCGAAGCCGTCACCAAACTCGACACGTATACCGCGTTCCGCAACGCTGTCGGCGCTCCCATCCTCGCCAACATTACCGAGTTCGGCCAAACTCCGCTCTTCACACGCGACGAGCTCGCCGGCGTCGGCGTCGACATCATCTTGTATTGTTGCGCTGCCTATCGCGCCATGAATGCCGCGGCGCTCAGGGTCTACCAGGCCATCCGCTCCCAGGGCACTCAAAAAGACCTGTTGCAGCAGATGCAAACCCGGGACGAACTCTACAAGTACCTCGATTACCACGCATACGAACAGAAACTCGATGCGCTGTTCGCAAGAGACAAGCTCAAGGGAGGTTCATGATGGAGCCGACCCTCGACAAAACCGTCGCCGTGCTCGAACGTACGCCGATCTCTCTTGACGCCCTGCTGCGCGACTTGCCCGAAAACTGGACGATGCGCAATGAAGGCGACAACACCTGGACGGTCTTCGATGTCATCGCCCACCTCATCCACGCCGAGCACACCGACTGGATTCCGCGTGTTCGCTGGATCATGCAATTTGGCGAGTCGCGCCCGTTCGAACCGTTCGACCGTTCAGGTCACCGGAATCTGGCGCAAGGCAAGTCGCTGGGAGGGTTGCTGGATGAGTTCGCCCAGGCGCGCTCACAAAGCTTGGGCGAGTTGCGCTCGATGAATCTGCAGGAGGTGGACCTCGGGCGGCGCGGAACGCATCCCGCGTTCGGCGCGGTGACGATGTCGCAATTGCTCGCCACCTGGGCCGCGCACGATGTGAATCATCTGCACCAGATCTCGAGGATTATGGCGCACCAGTACCGCGACGCTGTCGGGCCGTGGCATGCATATCTGGGCGTCATGCACTGCAAAGGTCACAGTTCGTCCGCATGATGTTAGACAGGTGCCCCTCAACCGGCAAAAACTGGCGCACTTGGAGGTCAGAACTTGAGCACGAACGAAACCGACTCTTCTCCGGCAATCTTCAAACCCAAGAAATCTGTCGCGCTCTCAGGAACGCCCGCCGGCGAGACCGCTATCTGCACCGTGGGGCAAAGCGGTAACGACCTCCACTACCGCGGATACGACATTGCCGACCTCGCCGCGCATTGCCAGTTTGAAGAAGTTGCCTATCTCCTGATCCATGGCAAGCTGCCCAACGCGGCAGAGCTGGCTTCTTACAAAGCCCGCCTCAGCGGTCTGCGCAGTTTACCCTCCGCGGTCGAGCAGGCCCTTGAATTGCTGCCTCCATATGCCCACCCCATGGATGTGCTGCGCACCGGCGTTTCCGCTCTCGGTTGCGTGCGTCCTGAAGGCGATCAGCACACCGAGCCCGGCGCGCGCGCCATCGCCGACACGCTTCTCGCGTCCCTGCCCTCGATGCTTCTTTACTGGCATCACTTCTCGCGCAACGGCAAGCGAATCGTCGTAGAGGCCGGAGGCGAATCGATCGCCGCGCATTTTCTCCACCTGTTGCATGGCGCCGCCCCCAGCCCCGAATGGACCCGGGCCATGCAGATCTCGTTGATCCTCTATGCCGAGCATGAGTTCAACGCGTCCACTTTTACAGCGCGCGTCATCGCCGGGACGGGCTCCGATATGTACTCCTGCATCGCCGGCGCCATCGGTGCTCTCAAGGGTCCCAAGCATGGCGGAGCCAACGAGGTCGCACTCGAAATCCAGCGCCGCTATCCATCACCCGACGCAGCCGAAGAAGACATTCGCCGGCGCGTTGCCAATCACGAAGTCATCATCGGCTTCGGCCACCCCGTCTACACCATCAGCGACCCGCGCAGCGACATCGTCAAGCAGCAGGCGCGCTCCCTCGCCGTCGACGGCGCGGGCAAGCGTCTCTTTGCCGTAGCCGAACGCATCGAGGCGACCATGCACGACGCCAAGCGCATGTTCCCTAATCTCGACTGGTACTCGGCCGTCGCTTATCATGCGATGGGCATTCCCATCGAGCTCTTCACACCCATCTTTGTCATGGCGCGAACCGCCGGCTGGTGCGCCCATGTCATCGAGCAGCGCGAAGGCGGCAAGATCATCCGCCCATCGGCCATTTACACCGGCCCCGAGGATTTGACATTCGTCCCGCTCGCTCAGCGAGCTTAGATTCGGCGTTTAAGGATTGATCGGAGTTGATCGAATCATTCATCTGTCATCCTGAGCGGAGGTCGCCGTGGCGACCGAAGTCGAAGGATCTGCGGTTGTTCTTCAAGAAATTCAGGTTCACCACTGTAGCTGACAGTTATGAACTCGATCCGTACACTATCGGCATGACGCCTCATTTTGAATTGCTGAGCTGCCTGGTGGCTCTTGCCGTCGTTTCCGGCCCTTACTCATCAGCTCAAAACCCAAAGCGGCCAAGTCGAGTGTTGAATTCCGCTCAGGCGGAAACGCTGGTAATCGCCTCTCTTTCAAAGCAACAGAAACGGTTACATGGGATCGAGGCCGAGCAATCCAGAGACCCCAACTCCCCTCAATTTCTGTTCTTTACGGTCGTGTGGGCCCCTCCAGCAGACTGGAGCGGGAGCGTTGTAGTAGGAAATTATGCAGTCGATCCGAGAACGGGCGACGTATGGAGCGCGACAATGAGCTGCACGGAAGAAAGCAACAGGCAATTAAGGGCCCTACAGCGAAATTTGCGTACTGAGCTTGGACTTTCGGATGCCGAATACAGACGACTCAAAACAACTGGACCACTCTGCGAAAGATAGGAACTCTGTGCAAGAAACGGGAGTCTGTGTGTCCTCATCCATCTCGAACCAGCGCCCCGCCCCCGACAAAGTGCTCACCGACATTGCCGATTACGCGCTTGATTACAAAATCGAAAGTCATCTCGCCTATACCACAGCTCGCCATTGCCTCCTCGACACCCTCGGTTGCGGGCTTGAAGCGCTCGATTACCCCGCCTGCACCAAGCTTCTTGGCCCCATTGTCCCCGGCACCGTCGTTCCCAACGGCGCTCGCGTCCCCGGCGCCAATTACATACTCGATCCCGTGCAGGCCGCCTTCAACATCGGAGCCATGATTCGTTGGCTCGACTTCAATGACACCTGGCTCGCCGCCGAGTGGGGACACCCCAGCGACAATCTCGGCGGCATTCTCGCCACCGCCGATTGGCTTTCGCGCACTGCCCTCGCCGGCAACCAACCGCCCCTGACCATGCGCGACGTGCTCACCGCCATGATCAAGGCCCACGAGATCCAGGGCTGCATCGCGCTCGAAAACTCATTTAACAAGGTTGGCCTCGATCACGTTGTCCTCGTCAAAGTCGCGTCAACCGCCGTCGTCAGCCAACTGCTCGGCCTCACCCGCGACCAGACCATCAATGCCGTCTCCAACGCCTGGCTCGACGGCCAAAGCCTGCGCGCCTATCGCCACACACCCAATACCGGCTCGCGCAAGAGCTGGGCCGCCGGCGACGCCACCAGCCGCGCCGTTCGGCTGGCCCTCATGGCCCGCTCCGGAGAAATGGGTTATCCCTCTGCGCTCACTGCCAAAACCTGGGGATTCTACGACGTCTCCTTCCGCGGCCAGCCCTTCAAATTCCAGCGGCCCTACGGTTCGTACGTCATGGAGAACGTGCTCTTCAAGATCAGCTACCCCGCTGAGTTCCACGCGCAAACCGCCGTCGAAGCAGCGATGAAAATCCACCAGCGTCTGGATCAGGCACGGCTCTCCTCCAAGACCATCAAGAAAATAATCATCCGCACGCACCAAGCCTGTCTGCGCATCATCGACAAGAGAGGTCCGCTGGCGAACCCCGCCGATCGCGACCATTGCATTCAGTACATGGTCGCCGTTCCTCTCCTCTTCGGTCGCCTCACTGCCGCCGACTACGAGGACGCCGTCGCTTCCGATCCTCGCATCGACGCTCTCCGCGACCGCATCGAGTGCATCGAAGAGCCGCAGTTCACTCGCGACTACCATGATCCTGAAAAGCGCTCCATCGCCAACGCACTTCGTACCGTTCTCGAAGACGGAACCGTGCTGGAAGAAACGGTCGAGTACCCGATCGGCCACAAGTGCCGCCGCGATGAAGGCATCCCCTTGCTGATCGAGAAGTTCAAGACCAACTTGCGCCGCCGTTTCACCGAACTGCAGCAGCAAAGCATCCTCGACGTCTCGCTTGATCCCGACCGCCTTCAAGCGATGCCCGTCAACCAATTCGTTGACCTGTTCGTCCCCTGAACAGGACTGCCCGCCCTTGTCACAACGTGATTCAACGTTCTGGACTATAGTGTTGCCACGCTCGCATTCGTCCAACGGGGAACCCTTTATGTCCTTGCGTTTTGGTTTACCATCATTTCTGCTCATCGTTGCCGCTTGCCATGGTTTTCTCTTCGCTCAGCGGCCACCCAACGGCAATGTCATTTACCAGCAACTGCGCAACTCCTTGCCGGGCCCTGAAGTCATTACAGTCAAGAACCTCGAACTCCGTCGCGACGCGGCCAGATTCACCTTCCGCAGCGGCACGTTTGCTCTCTACGGAGAAATCAACGGCAAGGTCACCGGTGCTGTTTTTCGGGGCGACGGCCACCTGCATATCACACCGCCCACACCCGAGGAGCGTCACAATCTCTCTATCCTGAACCACTCAGAAGAATTCGACGAAGACTTCGGCGAGGCCGTCTTCCGCTTTACTGACTCCACTGCCGCCGAGCTCCGCAAGGCCTCATCGGGCCCCGGACAAACCGACAGCTCCGACACCAAAACAGCTCGCGACCTGCAGCTGTTTCTGCGCAGTCATTCCGAAGGGTCCTACATCGGAGACGGAGGCACCTATTACTTCAAAAAGCTCTACGGCAATCTCGACCTGCGCCTGCTTGAGGATGTGCTGAGCCCGGCCCCGGGCGAGTATTTCTTTGCGGCCATTCACGGCCGGCAGAATCCCCACCTCTTCTTCGTCTTCGATCCTCACGGGGTCGAAGGAGTTCAGCCTGAAGAATTAGCCTTGCTCCGCTGGGATGGGACAGACGACGCTGAAACCATCCCCCTCGCCTTTCATCGCGCCATCGCGTTTGCCAACGGTACGGCCACGGGCAACGAGCACAATGCGGCCTACAAAATCCTGCGCGAGGATCTCGACGTGACCATCGAGAAGAATGGCTTCCTCACTAGCCTGGCCACCGCCGAAGTGCAGGCGCAGCAGGATGGAGTCGCCGTCGTCCCGCTTGACCTCTATCCCACCCTGCGCGTCAGTCAGGTAACCTCCGGCAAGGGCGATGCGCTCGATTGGGTGCAGGAAAACAAGGACCTGGATCCCGACTTCGGCGTCGTCCTCGCCGCACCGCTCAAGAAAGGCGAAACCACCACCATCAAGATCGCCTACGGCGGCAAGGACGTGGTGCTCAACGAGGGTGGAGGCAATTACTACCCCGTCGCGCGCGA
>Ga0335071_10000261_pt1 | contig 60674 bp, 49 predicted proteins | sample Lox_Sample_15_FD_206724 | JGI IMG/M metagenome (GOLD analysis project Ga0335071, IMG submission 206724) | Soil microbial communities from Loxahatchee National Wildlife Refuge, Florida, United States - Lox_Sample_1.5 | ecosystem: Environmental > Terrestrial > Soil > Wetlands | place: USA... | reverse complement strand
GAGGAAGAGAAATCTTTCTCGAGGAATGTGAATTTTCTCACACCCTCCGGTGTTCCCTGTCCTGCTATGAAGACGATGCTAACCAAACAAGCCATCGTCGCCGGATGATCGCAATTTGAACGATCCATTCAATTAGGAAAGAACGAAGCTTTGCAACGCTACGCTCTCCGATGGGGAGAGCGCCATGAGCGAAGCCGAATTTGAACGATTGCTGGATGCCGTGAGAACGGCTATTGAGCCGATCCCTGGGGAGGACGTCATGGCCCGCCTGATGCCGTTCAACTGCACGCCGCCGCGTCCGGCCAATGACAACGACCTGGCTTGGCCCCTGTTTGCTTTTCCCGATGGCTGGAACGCCGCCTGCTGAATCCTGGTGTGATGATACCACGCACGTGCGGATGACAATATCGACGCGGTTTGCCTGCAGTTCGCGGAGCTGACTGGTACCAGCGCGATCGGGCGTCCGACGGCCGTTCGGCATCGGGCGCCATGCACAACCACCGGTTTCTCCCATACGCCATTGCACTGATCTGCCGGCGCATCACGTCCCAAACCCTGTGACGATAATCGATCGGGATGATCCGCTGCGCGCGGCCGGCCCAGCCAGGTTCGCCGTCGCGCCGCCTGTGGGATAATGGGTCCGGGCGCGACAACTCCCCTTGAGACAACCTCACCGTGTCATTAGCATGGTACCCGGAGCGGGAGGGGGTTCTACAAATCCAAAAACCCGGAATCCGAGTCCGATCGAGCGGGCGCGTCCGCGCACCGCTTGCGATCATACATGCTGGGAGCAAGACATGTTGCGCATATTCGTGCTGACGCTGGCGATGATCTTCATCACCGCGGTCTTCTGCGCCGACCCTGCACACGCCCAGGCCACCAGAACCTGGGTCTCGGGTGTCGGCGATGATGCCAATCCATGCAGCCGGACCGCGCCGTGCAAGACCTTTGCGGGCTCGATCTCGAAGACGGCCACGGGGGGCGAGATCGATTGCCTCGACTCCGGCGGTTTTGGTGCGGTGACCATCACAAAATCCATCACGATCGACTGCGAGCCTTACATCGGGGGCGTGCTCGTTGCCGGCACCAATGGCATTGTCGTCAATTCCGGTGCAGGCTCGGCCGTCACACTGCGCGGCCTGGATTTCGAAGGATCAGGCACCGGCCTCGTTGGAATCAATGCCCTTTCGGTCGGAGCGCTGCATGTCCAGAAATGCATCATCAGGGACTTCAAGGCGGGTGCGGCTTTCGGAATCTCTTTCGCGCCGAGTGTGAATGGCCAGCTCTTCGTTGAGGACACGGTCATTACCGAGAACGGCACGGGCGCGACGGGCGGGGGCATTCAGGTCAAGCCGACCGGCACCGCGACCGCGACGGCGACGCTGATCCGCGTCCACATCGAAGCCAATGCCGCGGGCTTCGTCGCCGATTCCACCGGCAGCACCGGCGGCATCTCCTCCACCGCGACTGAAAGCGTGTCGACCGGCAATTCGGCCGATGGCTGGCTCGCGACCGGCGGCGTCGCAAACGTTCTCTTTCTCGACCGCTCGGTCGGCACGAACAATGGCGGCACCGGCGCCAAGGCCAACGGCAGCGCCAGTGTGGCCGTGGTCATCACCGGCTCGACACTGGTCCGCAATCAGGTCGGAATAGCAAATACGGCTGGCGCGGCGACGTTCTCGAACAGGACCAGCATGATCCTCAGCAATTTCAGCAGCGATGGAGCGGCGGCGAATTTCGTCGGCCTGAACTGAGATCCGCTTCGCCGGCCGATGATGCGTTCAAAACCTCCGTTCCGACCGGATCGGAACGGAGGTCTTTCCGCATTGTGTTTTGTCGTGGTTCACGCGAGCCGGTCCGGATCAGGTCCAGGCTTCCGCGCGCAAGTGCATCAGACCGCCTCTACGGATCGCGGTTCCGCACGGCGTTTGTCGCGGCCGGGCAAAGGCGGCGTCGTGCCCACGCGGCAGTGCGGGATGGCGGCACCGCCCCAAAATGTTGTGTTGGAAAATCAGAGAGTTAAGAGTGGAGGCCACGACCAGAATTGAACTGGTGTAAACGGTTTTGCAGACCGCTGCGTAACCACTCCGCCACGTGGCCCCATCGGGGCGGATCAATACAGAAGCTCAATGGGTTAGGCAACCTGCCTCAGAGGGCCCCGCGCAGAATTCCGAAACGCGTATTCCGTATGGCTGCCGAAATGAACGTTCCCGGCTTGTTTTCCGAGTAGCCAGATCCGCAACACAGACCGCTGGTACAATGTCGACGACGCAGCCTCAAATTCTGGCGGCTTGCCGAGCTCCGTCGCGCGGGCGCGTTGTTCGTAGCCACGAGCACCAAGTCCGCGAGCGGACGTATGGCAGCTTGGCCCGGAGGTCCGAGCAACGCGCGGCGTTGGCACGGAAGGAAGCCGACAAGCTCGCGGATGCTCGGCTTCCGCGGGGCCGGTCCAGCCCTCGCCGACGCTTGGGGATGCCCTCGATGCCAGGGATGGCCTTCTCGAGGTCCATTGCCTCGGCTGCGAGACGCACCGGACTGTCGATCTGAGCTTCATGGCGGCCAAAGATGACGCCCATCCACGAGCTCGAGCGCTACATGCGCTGCAAGAGCTGCTCGGCGATGCGCGGCTACGCCTATGAGCGCGGCCACCTGCTCGCGCCGCGCACCGCGCGCTCGCTATTTCTCTTCCTCCATCGTGACGGCCACGGCACCGACCGCAGACAGGCGAACCTGGTTTCCTTCCACGTCCGCGACGAGGTTCCGGTCGATGAAGTGGTGGTGACCCTTGTGACGTCCCTCGCCGCTGTCCTGCTTGGTCAGCTTGATCCGGTTGCCATCGATCCGATCGACCGTGCCGACGTGAACGCCATCGGCGCCGACGATTTCCATATGTTCCCTGATCTCGGCCATGTCGTGCCTCTCGTCTGTTGAGCCCCGCTTTCGGAAGCTTCGCGTCGACGTCCCGTTCGGTCGCTCCAGTCTGGGAAGGGAGCTCAAACCAGGACCCTGCGCGATGTTCGTCTGCGATCGCTGCGCGTCTCCGTATCTCGTCAATCACAGGCAGGGCTTTTCAGTTCCAATGCGAACGACAGTTCCGGGTATCCGGGCTTTCGCAGTGGGCTGACAAGCAACTAGCCCCCGAGCAGATGCCAGAACAGAACGAGTGTCGCGACGAGCAGCACGCCCATGACGATGCGGTGGAGAATGCGGTTCATCCGGCAGCCCTCTGGCGCAAGGCCGCGGCGATAACGGCATCGCGGCCATGCGGTTGGTGAAAGCTCGCATTGTAACCGAATGCAACACTCGAACATGGCTGGAAAAACGAAGGCTCTTTCGCCGCCGCTTTTGTCCCCTACGGCCCTCAGGCGGGATCATCCTGATCCGAAGGAGCCGTGCAATTGCGAGTCTGGCGATGGCGAACCCTGGGATCAACCGTATCGAAACGTTCTGCCAGGCTCTTGCGCGCATTTCGAACGCTGCGCCGTCGCGAGGCGAAGGATGACGCAAACGCCGATCGGCAGTCGCCGAGCGAGACTGGCCCCGTATGCAATGAATGGCAATTCTACCTGCCTCTGTTCATAGCGTCGCTCCCGAGCGGCCGGCTGGTCATGCGACGCAAGGTCGATGGCAAGTGGCACTACCGCCAGCCGACGCCCCGGGAAGAGGCCGACTACATGGCCTGCGAAAGCTGGTGAGCCGCGGTCAGTAGTGGCCACACTACCCGACGGGTACATCGTGCGGCGAGAACGCGGATGTTCGCCCGGCGTCATTGCGAGCCACCCGGTCCGCGCGGAGCGCGGCCGGATGACAGGCTCCGCGAGGCAATCCAGACAGTCGCCGCGGTGACAGTCTGGATTGCTTCGGCGCTTTGCGCCTCGCAATGATGATGGTGGCTATTTGACCGTTTGAATCAGAATTCGACGCGCGCGATTTCATCCGCGCCGGCGCCGCCGAAAATCGGGTCGCTTCGGCTTTGGCGTCAGCTCCGGATGTTTTTTCTCGACCTCGCGATAGCGCATCAGCATCCGTTCGAAACTCGCGTTCAGCGTGGCCGCGATGTCGGGGCGCTTCTCGAGGGCCGCGATCAACAGGCCCACCGCCTCGATGGTCGACAGGGTGTCGCGGCGCGGCTCGCGGCGGAGCCGGCCATAGCGCGAGGGGTGCGCGGGATTGAGGATAACGCGCTGGCATTTCAGCATCCAGGGATTGCGCCACCACAGCGCCTTGGCCTGGCTCCAGGTGCCGTCGAGCACGATCACGCCTTCGATGCGGTCGAGGATGGCGCGCTGGTTCTCCGCGACCTCGCCCTTGCGCGTCAGCGCGATGACCTCGCGCTCGGCATCAAGCGCCTCCGCGCTGGCAGAACCGAGATAGAGGATCGCCCAGCGCGCGGGATTTTCGACCGGCCGCCCCAGCGCCTTCGACAGGCTTGGCCATGAGAGCCCGATCTTGACCACCGCGCTGGGAAAATGCCGGGCAGCCAGCCGCGCGGTGCCGAGCGCCCTGTCCTGCTCCTGCGGATGCTGCAGGATCAGCAACGACAGCCGGTTCTCGACCGGCGTCACGCTGTCGCAGACACATAGTGGCTGCGCCTTGAGGCAGTGCGGACATTCTGCGGCCACCTCGCCGGCAATGTCTGGGATCTCGGGCTGCTCGGACATCGCTGCGCTATACGCTGCCCGCGCCGCCACGACAACCGCGCAAAAACCTATTCGGCAGGCGCCGCGACCATCCCGGTCGGCCTCTCGCGCCGTCGCCGCACCCGGTCGATCAGGAGATAGATCACCGGTGTCGTGTAGAGCGTCAGGATCTGCGACACGAAGAGCCCGCCGATGATGGTGATGCCGAGCGGGCGGCGCAGCTCGGTGCCCGGCCCGGTCGCGATGACCAGCGGGATGCCCGAAAACAGCGCCGCCATCGTCGTCATCACGATCGGGCGGAAGCGAACCCGGCAGGCCTCGAAAATCGCATCCGCGGAGGACAGGCCGTGCTGGCGCTCGGCCTCTAGCGCAAAGTCGACGATCATGATGCCGTTCTTCTTGACGATTCCGATCAGCAGGATGATGCCGACGAAGGCGATGATGCTCAGCGGCGTATTGGTGACGAGGAGGGCAAGCAGCGCGCCGAGGCCCGCCGAGGGCAGCGTCGAGATGATGGTGAGCGGATGCGCAAGACTCTCATAGAGCACGCCGAGCACGATATACATCGCCACCAGCGCAAACAGGATCAGCAGCGGCTGCCGCCCGGAGGTCTTGTTGAAGTCGCCGGCATTGCCGTCAAAGGTGCCGCGGATGCCCTCGGGCATGTGCAGTTCGTCTACCGCGCGCTGGATGTTGGTGGTCGCGATCTGCAGCGGCACGTCCGGCAGCAGGTTGAAGGACACGGTCGTCGAGATCAGCGACTGGGTGTGGAACACGCCGAGCGGCGACAGGCCGCGTTCGTAATGCACCACGGCCGACAATGGCACCTGGGTGTCGTTGGCGCCGGCCACGAACACGCGCTCGAGATTGGTCGGATCGGTCTGGAATTTTGGGTCGGTCTCCAGCACCACCATGTACTGATTGCGCTGCGAGTACATGATCGAGATCTGGCGCTGCGAGAACGCGTTGTTGAGCGCATTGTCGATGTCCTGCACCCGCACGCCGAGCCGGGACGCGGCGAGGCGGTCGATCTTGAGCGTCAGCTGCAGCCCGCCGGGGTCGCGATTCGAGGACACGTCGGTGATGCCCTCGACCGTCTCCATGCGCTTGGCGACGATCGGCGCCCATTTCACCAGCAGGTCGAGATCGGTGCTGAGCAGCGTGTATTGATATTGCGAATCGCTCTGCCGCCCGCCGGCGCGGATGTCCGCCACCGCGACCATGAACAGGCGGATGCCGGGCACGCGAAAAAGGTTCTTGCGCAGCCGGTCGATCACGGTCTCGGTCGGCACGTGGTCGCGCTGTTCCGGCGGCTTCAAATTGATGAAGATCGAGCCGCGATTGGAGGTCGGCGGCCCGCCGGGGCCGCCGCCGCCGAGCGTGGATCCGATCCCTTCCACCGCAGGATCGGCCATGACGATGTCGGCGATCTCCTGCTGCAGCTTCAGCATGGACTGGAAAGAAATGTCCGGCGATGCCCGCGTCGCGCCGAAAATGAATCCAGAGTCGTCGCTCGGAAAATATCCCTTGGGCACCTTGACGTAGAGCAGCACCGTCACCGCGATCGTCGCCAGGAACACGATCATGGTCAGGAAGGGATAGCCGAGCACCGCGCGCAGCGTCCGCGCATAAAAATTCACCATGCGCGACAGCGAGCCCTCGATGACGCGGTCGTACCAGGTCGCCCGGTCGGAGGTGCTCTCCTTGACGTAATGCGCACAGATCATCGGGGTGATGGTCAGCGACACCAGTGTGGACACGACGATGGCGAAGGTCAGCGTCAGCGAGAATTCGCGGAGCAGCCGCCCGACGATGCCGTCCATCAGGATCAGCGGCGTGAAGGCGGCGATCAGCGACAGGCTGATCGACAGCACCGTAAAGCCGATCTGCCGTGCGCCCTCGCGCGCCGCCGCAAACGGCGCAAGGCCATGCTCGAGATTGCGGAACATGTTCTCGATCATCACGATGGCGTCGTCGACGACGAAGCCGACCGAGATCGCCAGCGCCATCAAAGAGAGATTGTCGATCGAATAGCCGGCGAGCCACATCCCGGCGCAGGTCCCGGCGAGCGCCAGCGGCACCGAGACGCCGGCGGCGATGGTCGGCGCCATGCGCCGCAGGAACACGAACACCACCACCATGACCAGGATCGCGGTCGCGAGCAGCGTGAACTGCATGTCCCTGACGCTGGCGCGGATTGTCGTGGTGCGATCGACCAGCGTCGACACGTCGATCCCGGCCGGCATCCACTGCTTCAGCTCCGGGAGCAGCGCCTTCACCCGATCGACGGTGTCGATCACATTGGCGTCGCCCTGCTTGGTGATCTGGATCAGCACCGCCGGCTGCTTGTTGAACCAGGCGATGGAGCGGACGTTGCGGACGGAATCCTCGACCTCGGCGACGTCGGCGAGCCGGACGAAGCTGCCATTGGCGCTCTTGACCAGGATGTTGCGGAACTCCTCCGCCGTGCGCATCTGCGGATTGATCGAAATCGTCTCGCTGAGGCGCCCGCCATTGAAGATGCCGACCGGCCCGAGCGGATTGGCGTTGACGATCGCGAGCCTGACGTCGTCGGTGGCGATCCCGGCATTGGAGAGTGCGACCGGGTTGAGCGCGATCCGCACCGCCGGCTGGTCAGCGCCGGTCACCGTGACGTCGCCGACGCCGGGCACCTGCGACAGCCGCTGCGCCAGCACGCTGTCGGCCACGTCGTAGATTGCACCTGTCGTCATCGTCTTGGAGGTCAGCGCCAGCACGAACACGGGCTGCGCCGACGAATTGGCTTTTCTGAAGCGCGGCAAGGCCGGCAGATCGCCCGGCAGGTCAGCGAGCGCAGCATTGATGGCAGCCTGCACGTCGCGGGCGGCACGGTCGATGTCACGGCCGATCGTGAACTGCAGCTGGACCACGCTCGTGCCGAGCGTAGAGGTCGAGGTGATCTGGTCGATGCCCGCGATCGCGCCGAGATGCCGCTCGAGGGGAGCTGCGACGGTGGCCGCCATGACGGAGGGATCGGCGCCCGGCCGGGTGGCGACGACCCAGATCGCGGGAAAGTCGACGTTTGGAACGGAAGCGACCGGCAGGAAGGCGTAGGCGACGCAGCCGACCAGAAACAGCCCGATCGAGAGCAGCGTGGTCCCGACCGGCCGGCGGATGAAGGGCTCGGAGATCGATGCCATGACCTCACGCCTCCGTCACTGGATGCCCTCGGTCGCGCCGGCGACCGGCGGGCCCGAATCATCAGGCACCGGCGGCAGCGACTGCTCGAGCGAGAGATTGATGCGGTCGAGCGCGAGATAGATCACCGGCGTGGTGTAGAGCGTGAGCAGCTGGCTGAGCAGCAGGCCGCCGATGATGGAAATGCCGAGGGGGAAACGCAGTTCGGCGCCAGTGCCGCTCTCGACTGCCAGCGGCAGCGCGCCGAACAGCGCCGCCAGCGTGGTCATCATGATCGGGCGGAAGCGCAAGAGGCAGGCCTGCACGATCGCCTCGGTCGGCGGCAGGCGCTGGTGCCGCTCCGCCTCCAGCGCAAAGTCGATCATCATGATCGCGTTCTTCTTGACGATGCCCATCAACAGGATGATGCCGATCAGGCCGATCACCGAGAGGTCCTGTCCGAACAGCATCAGGGCGAGGATGGCGCCGACGCCCGCCGATGGCAGCGTCGACAGAATGGTGATCGGGTGGATGTAGCTCTCATAAAGCACGCCCAGCACGATGTAGATGGTGACGATGGCCGCGAGAATGAGCCAGGGCTGGCCGGCGAGCGACTTGGAGAATTCCGCAGCGTCCCCCGCATAGAGGCCGACGATGCTGCCGGGCATGCCGATGCGCGTCTCGATCGCCTTGACGGCCTCGATCGCATCGCTCAGCGCGGCGCCGGGCGCCAGATTGAAGCTGAGGGTGATTGCAGGAAACTGCGCCTGGTGCGAGATCGCCAGCGGCGCGGTGACCCGCTTCAACGTCGCCACCGCCGACAGCGGCACCTGGGCGCCGGCGACGCCGGGCAAATAGAGCTTCGACAGAATCGACGGATCGCGCTGGTACATCGGCAGCGCCTCCAGCACCACGCGGTATTGGTTGGCCTGGCCGTAGATGGTCGAAATCTGCCGCTGCGCGAAGGAATCGTTCAGCGTGTCGGTGACCCCCTGCAGGCTGACGCCGAGTTGACCGGCGCGCTGCCTGTCGATATCGAGCTGGGCCCGCAGGCCGCCCTCCAGGGCTTCGGACGAGACATCGCGAAATGTGGGATCGCGGCGCAGCTCGGCGACGAGCTTTTTGGCCCATTCCGTGACCTGCGCCTGGTCGGTCCCGGTCAGGGTGTACTGATATTGCGAGCGGCTCGATTGCGTGCCGATCTGCACGTCCTGCACCGGCTGGAAATAGATGGTCATGCCGGGAATCGCGGCCACCCGCTGTTTCAGCCTTGCGATGACGATGGCGACGTCGTCCGCGCGCGCGCCGCGTGGCTTCAGCGTCATGACCAGGCGGCCGACATTGGTGGTTGGGTTGACCGAGCCCGCGCCGACCACCGAGACGACGCTGACCACGTCGGGATCGCCCTTGATGGCGGCCGCCGCCTCGGCCTGGCGGCTCTGCATCTCGGCAAAGGAGACGTCGGCGCCCGCCTCCGTCACCGCGGTGATCGACGCAGTGTCCTGCAACGGCAGAAAGCCCTTTGGCGCGATGATGTAGAGCACGAGCGTGGCCGCCAGCGTCGCAAAAATCACGACCATGGTGGCGCGCTGGCGCGCCAGCACCCAAAGCAGGCTGGTGTGGTAGGCATCGACGGTGCGATCGATCAGGCGGCTGACGGCCGCGAGCCCGGGCACCGTCCGTTCGTCGTGCACGGCCTTGAGGATGCGCGAGCACATCATCGGCGTCAGCGTCAGCGAGACCACCGCCGAGGTCACCACCGCGATGGTCAGGGTCAGGGCGAATTCGCGGAACATGCGGCCGACCAGGCCCGACATGAACAGCAGCGGAATGAACACCGCGATCAGCGACAGCGTCAGCGAAATCACGGTAAAACCGATCTCGTTCGCGCCGCGCAGCGAGGCGCTCATCGCCGATTCGCCGTTTTCCATGTGGCGGACGATGTTCTCGATCATCACGATGGCATCGTCGACGACGAAACCCGTGCCGATCGTGAGCGCCATCAGCGACAGATTGTCGAGGCTGAAGCCGGCGAAATACATCACGCCAAAGCTCGTGATCAGCGACAGCGGCAAGGCCACGCCCGCGATCAGCGTCGCGCGCAGCGAGCGCAGGAACAGCAGCACCACCAGCGTCACCAGGACGACGCTGAGGATCAGCGTGAACTGCACGTCGTGCACGGAGGCGCGGATCGTCACGGTGCGATCGGAGACCACCGCGAGCTTCACGCCGGCCGGAATCGCCCGCTGCAGCCGCGGGATTTCGGCGAGGATCTGGCGCACCACCTCGATGACATTGGCGCCCGGCTGCCGCTGGATCTCGATGATGACGGCCGGTATGCCCTGGTACCAGCCGCCGGTGCGGTCGTTCTCGAGCCCGTCGACGATGGTGGCGACATCGCCGATCGTGACGGGGTTGCCGTTGCGGTAGGCGATGATGATCGGCTTGTAGGCCGAGGCGTCGGCGATCTGGTCGTTGGCGGCGATGGTGTAGGACTGCTGCGCGCCGTCGAGCGATCCTTTGGGACCGGAGACATTGGCGCCCGCGATCGCATTGCGCAGATCCTCCATGCCGATGCCATAGGCCGCGAGCCGCGCGAGGTCGGCCTGCACCCGCACCGCGGGCTTCAGTCCGCCGAGCACCGAAACTCGTCCGACGCCGGAGATCTGGCTCAGCCGCTGCGCCAAAAAGGTGTCGGCGATGTCGCTCATCGCGCGCATCGAAATCGTCTCCGACGTCATCGCAAGCGTCAGCACCGGCGCATCGGCCGGGTTCACCTTGGCGTAGGTCGGCGGATAGGGCAGCGTTCGCGGCAGCACGCCGGCCGCGGCATTGATCGCGGCCTGCACGTCCTGCGTGGCGCCGTCGATGTCGCGATTGAGATCGAATTGCAGCGAGATCTGGCTGACCCCGAACGAGCTCGTCGAGTTCATCGACGACAGCGACGGGATCTGCCCGAGCTGGCGCTCGAGCGGCGCTGTTATCAGCGAGGCAATCACGTCGGGGCTGGCGCCCGGCAGCTGGGTCGTCACCTGCACGGTCGGGAAATCGACCTGCGGCAGCGCCGAGACCGGAAGCGCAAAGTAGCCCAGGACGCCGCCGATCAGCAGCGCAACGCCGAGCAGCGAGGTTGCGATCGGCCGCCGGATGAATGGTTCGGAGACGCTCATGGAAATTGATGAATCATGGCTGCGACTTCGTCCCGCCGCCCGCTGGCTCGCTCCCCTGTGCCGATCCGCCTGTCCCCATGGCGTCGCCCTCGCCCTGCGTCTGCTCCCGACGCTTGCGCCGCTCGCCACTCTTGCCTTGCTCGTTCTTGCCTTGCTCGCCCTTGGCCTGACCGTCCTTGTTCTGATCCTTCCCCTGTCCGTCCTTGCCCTGCGGTCCGCGGCTGCGCTTGCGCGGAGCAAGGTCGGCCGAAGGCGTCTGGTCGTCGCGCCCGACCATGATCTTGGCGCCATCGGACAGGTTGGCGAAGCCGGTCGTGACCACGCGATCGCCGACCGACAATCCGCTGGCGATCACCGCCTCGGTCTCGTTCTGCTGGGTCACCGTGACCGGCTTTGCCGAGACGATATCGCCCTCGCCGATCACATAGCTGAAGGTCCCGACCGGGCCGCGCTGCACGGCCGAGGTCGGCACCACGATCGCGCTGGGAAGCGTTTCGACCTTGAGCCGGACATTGACGAACTGGCCCGGCCAGAGCTGGAAGCTGCCGTTGGGAAATTCGGCCTTCAGCTTGAGGGTGCCCGTGGTCGGGTCGACCTGGTTGTCGATGCCGGTCAATTTTCCGGTGTCGATCACCGTCACGCCGTCGTTGCCAAAGACGTCGACGGCGAGCGTTCTCTTGGCCGCGGCCTGATTGACCCGGACGATCTGCTGCTGCGGCAGGCTGAACTGCACCGCGATCGGCTGCAACTGCGTGATCACGACGAGGCCGGTCGTGTCGGCGGCATGGATGATATTGCCCTGGTCGACCTGGCGGAGGCCGGCGCGGCCCGACAGTGGCGCGACGACTTTGGTGTAGCTGAGCGTCGCCTGGGCGTTGTCGATCGTGGCCTGGTCGGCTTTGACCTGCGCCTGGGTCTGCGCAACGGTGGCGCGCTGCGTATCGGCCTGCTGCTTCGAGCCGGCATTGCTGGCGGCAAGCTGCTCATAGCGCGCGAGGTCGAGACGCTGGTTGGCGAGCAGCGCTTCGTCCTGCGCCTTCTTGGCGACCGCCTGATCATATTGCGCCTGGTAGATCGCCGGATCGATCTCGGCCAGCACGTCGCCCTTCTGGACGTCCTGGCCCTCGGTGAAATTGACCGCGATCAGCTTGCCGTCGACCTGCGAGCGCACGGTGACGGTGTTGAGTGCGCGCACCATGCCGACGCCGTCGAGATAGACCGGAACGTCCTGGATGCGCGGGGTCGCTGCCAACACCGGAACGGGAAGATCGGGACGCGCGTTCTTCTTGGCGGCGTTCTGTTTCTGCTGCACGGCCATCCAGGCCACATAACCGAGGCCGCCGAGGATCAGCAGCCAGACGGTGATCGCGACCAGCCTGCGGCCGAAGGAGGACCCCTTCTTGCCGGCGAGCTTGTCACCGCGCGCTTTCGCACCGTCCTTCAGATCCGGATTAAAGAGCATCGGCCGGCTTCTCCATACTCGGCTCCCAGCCTCCCCCGAGCGCCTGGTAGAGGCTCACATAGGCCAGCAGCCGGGCAAGCTCCGCCTGCCATAGCGCGTCTTCAGCCTGAAATAGTGTCAACTGGGTGTTTAGCACAGTCACAATGTCGGCTGTTCCGGCCCGCAGCTGCTGCTCGGACAATTGAAAGGCCCGGCGCGATGATGCCACCACCTCGCGCTGGAGGGCGAGCTTGATCCTGGTCTGCTTGATCGAATACAGCGCGTTGTCGACGTCGGAAAACGCCTGGACCACGGTCTTGCGGTAGGTCTGCAGCAGCTCGTCCTGCCGCGCCTTGGCGAACTCGAAATTGCCGAGGATCTTGCCGCCATCGAAGATCGGCTGCGTCGCGCTGCCGACCAATTGAAAGAACGCCGCGTGCGGCTGGAACAGCGAGACCAGCGCCGAGCTCTGGTAGCCGCCCTGCCCGGTCAGCTGGATGCTCGGAAAGAATTGCGCCCGGGCGCTGCCGATATTGGCGGTGGCGGAGGCGAGCTGCGCCTCCTGACGCCGGATATCGGGGCGCTGTGTCAACAGTTCGGACGGCAGTCCGGGCGTCACCCGTGGCGTCGCCAGCCGGCCGAGCGAGCCGCCGCGAACGTGCAGGCTTTCCGGCGGCCGCGACACCAGGACGGCCAGCGCATTGACGTTCTGGTCGAGCGTCTGGCGCAGCGGCGGCACCAGCGCCTTCTGGTTGGCCAGTACGCTTTCCTGCTGCGCGACGTCGAGGTCGGTCCCGGTGCCGGCCTTCTGCCGCTCCCGGATCGCATCGAGAATGCGCGAGGCGCTGGCGATGTTGCGCTCGGCGGTGCGCAGCCGGTCCTGCGACGCCAGCACCTGGAAATAGGCGTTGGCGACGCTGGTCAAGGCCGTGAGCGCGGTGACGTCGCGATCGAACCGGTTTGCGGTTGCGGTCTCCTCGGCGGCCTGCAGCGCGTCGCGGTTCTGCCCCCAGAAATCGAGCTGATAGCTCGCGCTGAGCGAGGCCGAATAGTTCACCACCTCGCGCCCGCCGATGCTAAGGCCGCTCGCGCTCGAACCCGAGGTGCGGGAATAGGCTTCCTGACCATTGCCGCTGAGGCTCGGCAGAAGCGCGGCTCCCGCCTGGCGTGCCTGCGCATCCGCCTGCATGAAGCGGGCGACGGCCGCGGCGACATCGAGGTTGACCCTCTGGGCCTCCTCCATCAGGGCGGTCATTTCAGGCGAGCCAAAGCCGCGCCACCAGTCGATCGCGGGCAGCGCGTTCGGGTCGATGCGACCCGCTGATTTGTAGGCCCTGGGGATGTCGAGGGCGGGGTCCGGAATGTCCTGGGTCAGGACGCAGCCTGAACTGGCCACAACCGCGCACAGCAGCACGACCCAGCGCGACGCGCGTTGAACGCGCGCGAGGCGGCAGCCCGAATATTCGGCCGCAAGATCCGGCAGTGGCCGTCTCAATTCTTGATCCTCCGCCGGAAGACTACCCGGCCTCCTGCTCATCCCAAAGCCGACACGAATCAGAGCGGGCATTTGCCATCTGTTCGCCGCCGCGCGCGGGCGCCCTTGCTTCTGCCTGGCGCCGTGCTCCGTTACCTATTGTAGCGGACCGCCCGCAGCCCGGACAGCCCTCCTGCCCATGGAGCTCTCGATGTTTCGGCGACCGTGGCGGCAAAACATCAATGGCACCAAGGGCGCATTTTATCGGCCTTTCCGTGCATGAGCCTCCTTGGGCCGCCTCGGGCCGCCCGCAATCTTACCAAGATTTCATGCCCCCCCCATGCCATCGCAAGGCGAATCATCCCGTGCGTCGAATCGCCCTTGCACGCGCCTTGAAACCGCTTCACCCAACTGCCGTATCTCGACCCGATTGCGCAACAGCGGGGACACGAATGCGAATAGCGGTTATCGGAACGGGCATTGCCGGCAATGCGGCGGCCTGGACTCTCTCCAATCGCTATCGCGTCACGGTTTTTGATCGCGAACTGCGTGCCGGCGGGCACAGCCACACGGTCGCGATCGATTATCAGGGCACGCCGCTTTCGGTCGATGTCGGCTTTATCGTGTACAATGAGGTCAATTACCCCGACCTGACGGCGCTGTTTGCGCATCTCGGCGTCGAGACCGTGGATAGCTGCATGACCTTCGCGGTCACCGCCGACGACGGCCAGTTCGAATGGAAAGGCGGCGGCAACACCTGGCTCGATACGGCCAGGGGCCTGTTTGCCCAGCCCATCAACCTGCTGTCGCCTTCCTACCTCTGGATGCTGCGCGACATCCTGACCTTCAACACGAAGAGCACCGAGGACCATCGGGCGGGCCGGCTCGCCGGGCTTTCGCTCGGCGACTATTTTCGGCGCAATCATTTCTCGCCGCGCCTCTTGACCGATTATCTCGCGCCGATGGGGGCCGCGATCTGGTCCACGCCGGCCAGGGAGATGCTCGATTTTCCGGCCGAGAATTTTGTCGCCTTCTTCTCCAATCATCGCCTGCTGCAATACGACCGTCCGGTGTGGCGTACCGTCAAGGGCGGCAGCCAGGCCTATGTCGAAAAACTCACCGCGGCGTTTCGCGACCGGCTTCGTCTGGGCTGTGCGGTGACATCGATCGAGCGCACCAGCCACGGCGTCGTCGTGCATGACAGCCACGGCCGCAGTTCGGTGTACGATCATGTGGTCCTGGCGGCCCACAGCGACCAGGCGCTCGCGATGCTCGGCGACGCCGATGAGCGCGAGAGGGACATTCTCGGCGCCATTCGCTACGCGCCGAACACCGTCTATCTCCATCGCGACGAGCGATTGATGCCAAAACGCCGCCGCGCCTGGGCCTCCTGGAATTTTCTCCGCCGGGAGCGCCAGGACACGCTGACAACCACCAATGATGTCGCCATCACCTACTGGATGAACCGCCTGCAAGGCATCGATGCCGACAAGCCGCTGTTCGTGACCCTCAATCCGCCCTTCGAGCCTGATCCCGACCTGACCTTCGGCAAGTTCATCTGCGATCATCCCCAGTTCAACGCGGCGGCCTTCGCCGCGCAGAAGCGGCTGCCCGAGATCCAGGGCCATCGCCACACCTGGTTCTGTGGCGCCTGGACCGGATATGGTTTTCACGAGGACGGCCTCAGGTCCGGGCTTGCGGTCGCCGAAGCGCTCGGCGCCGTCGCGCCATGGCGGCAGGCGCCGCCGGAATTGGCGGAGGCCGCGGAATAGCGATGGACGACCGCGCACCCCGAACGATGGATGACGCCGCAGCCCTCTATGTCGGCCCGGTGATGCATGCGCGGCTCAAACCCGTGGGCCATCGCTTCAGCTACCGCGTCATGAGCCTCTTGATCGATCTCGACCGGCTCGACCAGGCGGACCGGCAGTCGGCCCTGTTCGGCGTCAACCGGGGTGCGCTCTACAGTTTTCACGAGAAGGATCACGGCGACCGTGACGGGTCATCGCTGCGCGCCTATGCCGCACGCTGCGCTGCCGCGCATGGCGTCGACCTGACCGGTGGCCGCGTGCGGCTGCTGTGCTATCCGCGGCTGCTCGGCTATGCGTTCAATCCGCTGTCGGTCTATTTCTGCGATCGCGCGGACGGCTCGCTCGCGCTGATCATCTACGAGGTGCGCAACACCTTTGGCGAGATCCACGCCTATGCGCTGCCGCTCCGGCCGGCCGATATTTCGCGTGCCGGAATCCGCCAGGCGCAGGACAAGCTGTTCTACGTCTCGCCCTTCATCGCCATGACCATGCGCTACCATTTTCGCATTTCTCCGCCACAAGATACGGTCAGGCTGCGGATCCTGGAAACCGACCGCGATGGCCCCCTGCTCGCCGCAACCTTCTCCGGCCGCCGCCGCGCCCTCACCACGGCCGCCCTGCTCGTCGCGTTCGTTGGCCTGCCCCTGGTGACCTTCAAGGTGATGGCCGCGATCCATTGGGAAGCGCTAAGGTTGTGGATCAAGGGCGCGCGCCTGGTCAGGCGTCCAGCCATCCCTGCCGCAACGGCTCCCAAAGCCGCGCGCTGATCTTGCCAGCTGGCGGCTTCCGCGCTGCGATAATGCGATACCTGCTTGGCGAGTGGCGAGTACCGCGCTTATACTTTGGTCGGCGCCGACTGACATGTGAAGTTTGCGCTCTGGTCCAGGGGGGCTGTTTATCGCCGCCAGCAAGAGGCGCTTGGACCGAGAGCCGGTAAGCGTTGGTGGATTTCCCATGCCGAACATCATTTCGGTCACCCCCGACAACATCGAGATCGCACTTGCCGACCTGCCACGCCTGGTCCGGCTGGCGCTGGGATTTGGTGCCCGCCTCCGGCGCGGGACGCTCGACGTCACGCTGCCCGACGGCCGCGTGGTCCGGCTCGGGGGGCAGGAGCCCGGCCCGGCAGCAGCCATGAAACTCGCCAATTACGGCTTTGCCTCGCGGCTGATCAATGGCGGCGACATCGGGATCGCCGAAGCCTATCTGAACGGCGACTGGGACACGCCCGACCTGACCCAGTTCCTGCTGGTGTTCTGCGTCAACCACGAACTGATCCAGGCCATGCTCCGCGACAAGCCGCTGGTGCGGGTGATCCAGATGGTCCGCCACTGGTTCAACCGGAACACAAGGCGTCAGGCCCGGCGCAACATCTATGCGCATTACGACATCGGCAATGCGTTCTATTCGGCGTGGCTCGATCCCAGCATGACCTATTCCTCGGCCCTGTTCGAGGAGGATACAGAAGACCTCACCGCCGCGCAGAACAACAAATATCGCAGGCTCGCGGAGGCGATCGACCTCAGGCCCGGACAGCGCGTGCTGGAGATCGGCTGCGGCTGGGGCGGCTTTGCCGAGTTCGCCGCGAAAACTTTTGGCGCCAAGGTGGTCGGGCTGACCATCAGCGAGCAGCAGCGCGATTTCGCGCAGCGGCGCATGCAGGAGGCCGGCCTCAACGACAAGGTCGAGATCCGCCTGCAGGATTATCGCGACGAGCACGAGCAATACGACCGGATCGCCTCGATCGAGATGATCGAGGCGGTCGGCGAACAATTCTGGCCGAAATATTTTTCGCAGCTGCGCGACCGGCTGCTGCCCGGGGGTCTCGCCGGCATCCAGGCCATCACCATCCAGGACAGCATGTTCCAGTCCTACCGGCGCGAGGTCGACTTCATCCAGCGCTACGTGTTTCCCGGCGGCATGCTGCCCTCGCCGCAGGTCCTGAAAGCGCTCGGCGAGCGGTTCGGAGTTCCCGTCATTCGCGAGCGGATTTTTGGGCAAGATTATGCCAAGACCCTCGCGACCTGGCGAAATAACTTTCGCGCAGCATGGCCGAACCTGACGCCCCTTGGTTTCGACGATCGCTTCAGGCGGCTCTGGGAGTACTACCTCAGCTACTGCGAGGCAGGATTCCTGTCCGGGAATATCGATGTCCGCCAAGTCGTGTTTGCAAAGCAGCGCTGAACGAGGCGCGGCTTACGCTTTTGCGCCCAATGCGCTACGGTCGCTGCCGTTTGCACAGAAAAACGGCAGTTCCTGACCACATGATTATGAAGAGTGACGTCGTCGAGGCCATCGGCAACACGCCCCTGATCAAGCTGAAGCACGCCTCCGAGGCGACCGGCTGCACGATCCTCGGCAAGGCCGAGTTCATGAACCCCGGCCAGTCGGTCAAGGACCGTGCGGGCAAGTGGATGATCCTGGAAGCCGAGAAGCGCGGTGAGCTCAAGCCTGGCGGCCTCGTCGTCGAGGCGACCGCCGGCAATACCGGCATTGGGCTTGCCGTGGTCGCCGCGGCGCGTGGCTATCGCACGCTGATCGTGATCCCGGAGACGCAGAGCCAGGAAAAGAAGGACATGCTGCGGCTCTGCGGCGCCGAGCTTGTCGAAGTGCCCGCGCTGCCGTTCGCCAATCCGAACAACTATCAGCGTGTCGGGCGACGGCTCGCGGATCAGTTGCGCAAGAGCGAGCCGAACGGTGTCTTGTTCGCCGACCAGTGGAACAACCTCGACAATGCCAAGGCGCATTACGAATCGACCGGCCCCGAGATCTGGGACCAGACCGGCGGCAAGGTCGACGGCTTCATCTGCGCGGTCGGCACCGGCGGCACGCTGGCCGGTACGAGCCGCTATTTGAAGGAGAAGAACAAGGACATCGTCACCGCCTGCGCCGACCCGCATGGCTTTGGCATGTACAACTGGTTCAAGCATGGCGAAGCCAAGTCCACACCCGGCGATTCCATCACGGAAGGCATCGGGCTCGGCCGCGTGACGCCGGTCATCGAGACGGCGAAGGTAGATACCGCCTTCCTCGTCTCGGACGAGGACGCCGTCAATACCATCTACGAGTTACTCGAGCATGAGGGCCTGTGCCTCGGCGGCTCGACCGGCATCAATGTCGCAGGCGCGATCCAGCTCGCCAGGCAGCTCGGTCCCGGCAGGACGATCGTGACCATCCTCTGCGACTCCGGCAACCGCTATCAGTCAAAGCTGTTCAATCCCGACTTCATGCGCTCGAAGAATCTTCCGGTGCCGGAATGGCTGGAGAAGCGCAGCAAGATCGACGTGCCGTTCGAGTAAGTAAGGCTGCGTAGGGTGGCAAGGCGAAGCGTGCCCACCACCTTTCGTCGCACGTAAAACGGGTGGGCACGGCGCACAGACGCGCCTTTGCCCACCCTGCAGATCTCATCAATGCCGCAGGATCTGGCTCAGGAAGAGTTTTGTCCGCGCGTGCTGCGGATTGGCAAAAAACTCGGCCGGCGTGTTGGACTCGATGATCTGCCCGGCATCCATGAACACGACGCGGTTGGCGACCTCGCGCGCAAAACCCATCTCGTGGGTGACGACCAGCATGGTCATGCCCTCCTTGGCGAGGTCGACCATGGTGTCGAGCACCTCCTTGACCATTTCCGGATCGAGCGCCGAGGTCGGCTCGTCGAACAGCATGACCTTGGGGTTCATCGTGAGCGCTCGCGCGATCGCGACGCGCTGCTGCTGGCCGCCCGACATCTGGCCTGGATATTTGTTGGCCTGATGCGGGATCTTGACCCGCTCCAGAAACTTCATCGCAGTCGCTTCGGCTTCCTTCTGCGGGATGTGGCGGACCCAGATCGGCGCCAGCGTGCAGTTCTCCAGCACGGTCAGATGCGGGAACAGGTTAAAACTCTGGAACACCATGCCGACCTCGCGCCGGACCTCGTCGATCCGCCGCAGGTTCGGGCCGAGCTCGATATTGTCGACCACGATCTCGCCTTCCTGGAATTCCTCCAGCGCGTTGATGCAGCGGATCAAGGTGGACTTGCCGGAACCCGAAGGCCCGCAGATCACGATGCGCTCGCCCTTGTCGACCGCGAGATTGATGTCGCGGAGCACATGGAAGTCGCCGTACCATTTGTTCAGGCTCGAGATATTGACGATCGATGTATCGCTCATGGCCTCTACTCAATTGCGCCGGTGTGCGTTGAGGCGGTGCTCGACGAACAGCGAATAGCGCGACATGCCAAAACAGAAGACGAAATAGATCATTCCGGTGAACGCGAAGCCGGTGAACAGGGTGTTCGGCACCGACCAGGCCGGATCGGAGAATGAGGCGCGCAGGCTGCCGAGCAGGTCGAACAGCGCGACGATCGAGACCAGCGTGGTGTCCTTGAACAGCGCGATGAAACTGTTGACAAGGCCGGGGATGACGTGGCGCAGCGCCTGCGGCAGCACGATCAGCGCGGTGGTCTTCCACCAGGACAGGCCGAGCGCGCTCGCCGCCTCGCCCTGCCCGCGCGGAATGGCCTGCAGGCCGCCCCTGACGACCTCGGCCTGATAGGCGCCGGCAAACAGCGCGGTCCCGATCACGGCCCGCAGCAACCCGTCCACGGTGACATTGCCCGGCAAAAACAGCGGCAGCATGTAGGTCGCAAAGAACAGCACCGTGATCAGCGGCACGCCACGCCAGAACTCGATGAAGGTGATGGAGAAGAGGCGGATCAGCGGGATCGTCGAGCGCCGTCCGAGCGCCAGCGCGATCCCGATCGGCATCGAGGCCACGATGCCGGTCACCGAGACCACGAGCGTCACCAGGAGGCCGCCCCATTGTCTCGTGTCGACGATCGGCAGCCCGCCGCGGTCGAGCCCCATGATCGCGATCACGATGGCGAGGCCGGCAAAGGTCAGGAGCGTCGCCACGAGCGAGCGAAAGCCGGTGCGGAGGCCGCCGGCGAGATAGATGACCAGAAGCGAGACGACCAGCGTGGTGATCGCAAAATCCACCCAGAGCGGACGCGACGCCTCCTGGATCTGGCCGTTCAGCGAGACCAGCGGGGAAACGACATACGCGGCCACCGTTCCGATAAAAGCGATCGCCTTGCCAAGGGCCCCCAGCAGCGGACCGATGATCGGGACAGATGCGCTTGCACGCATCAGCCCGTCACCGGCGCCGCCGATCGAGTCTGCAAGTGACGTCAGCATGGACGTGGTCCAGCTCACGCCGAAGCCGCGCAAGCCGCTGCCATAGAGCAGGAAGAACGCGACCACCGGAAAAGCCACGAAAAATAGGCCGGCATTGAGACCCTTTGCCGGCAGCCGTGGGACCAGCAACGGGATCAGCAGCACGACGCCAAGTGCGAATGTCAGGTTGACGCGCCAGCGCTGGGCCTCCGGATAGAAGCCGTAGATGTATTGCGTGAACTTGGCCTGGATCATCGGCCAGCAGGCGCCGACCGGATGGCCCACGGTCTCGGCAAGGCAGGCGTTGCGGTCGGCGCCGTGCCAGACCGCGTCGACCAGCAGGAAGCGCAGCGCCGGAATGACGGTGAACCAGATCAGCAGCGCGCCCACGACCGTGAGCAGGATATTGGTCGGCGAGTTGAACAGGCGCGTGCGCAGGAAGCCGACAAGACCTGTCGTTTTCACCGGTGCCGGCTTCTCGGGAACGAGCTCTTTGCGGACGAAGACCACGTCGCTCATGCGCCAAGCCTCATGTGCCAAGACTCATGTGCCAAGACTCCGGCCGAGCCGCCACCCGTAGAAACTCATGATCGCGCTGGTGACGAGCGAAAGCAGGAGATAGACGCCCATGGTCATGGCGAGAATTTCGATCGCCTGCCCGGTCTGGCTCAGCGCCGTGCCGGCAAACACCGAGACCAGATCCGGATAGCCGATCGACACCGCGAGCGAGGAGTTTTTGGTCAGGTTGAGATACTGGTTGGTCAAGGGCGGCAGGATGACCCTGAGCGCCTGCGGCACCACGATCAGGCGCAGCACCGTTCCGCGCGAAAGCCCGAGCGAGAGGCCGGCCTCCATCTGCCCCCTGTGCACGGACAGGATGCCCGCTCGCACGATCTCGGCGATGAAGGCGGCGGTATAGGTCGACAACGCCACCAGCAGCGCCACGAATTCGGGAATGACGCGCGTCCCGCCCGAGAAATTGAAGCCTTTGAGCACCGGCACTTCGAGGCCGAAAGGCGCGCCGAACAGCAGAGCAGAGACCAGCGGCAGGCCGATCACGAGGCCGATGACATAGGGCCAGATCGGAATGGCGCGGCCCCTTTCGAACAATTGCTGGCGCGCGTAATGACGCAGCACGAGCGCCGCCGCGATACCCACGACCAGCGCCATCGCGAACGGCATGAGCCCTGCTTCGGGAAGCGGTCTCGGTATGATCAGGCCGCGGTTGCTGAGATAGCTGCCGAACAGCGCGATGCTCTGCCGCGGACCGGGCAGCGCGCCGAGCACCGCGAGGTACCAGAACAGCAGCTGGAACAGCAGCGGCAGGTTGCGGATCAGTTCCACATAGGCGCCGGCGACCCGGGCCACCAGCCAGTTCGGCGACAGCCGGCCGAGCGCCACGAGGAAGCCGATCACGGTGGCAACGAAGATGCCGATGACCGACACCAGAATGGTGTTGAGCAGTCCGACCAGGAAGACCCAGGCGTAGCTGTCCGAGCCGGAATACGGCACCAGGCTCTGACTGACGTCAAAGCCCGCATTGTTGCGCAGGAAACCGAACCCGGAGACGATACGCTGCGTCTCCAGGTTGGTGCGTGCATTGGCCACGATCTCGTAGCCAATCCAGATCAGGATCGCGGCGAACAGCACCTGCAGGGCAAGACCGCCCCAGCCCGCGCGGCCGCCGAGCGCGCGTTTCAGCCGAAAGACGAACTGCGGCGGTGGCTGGCGGGGAGAGGTGGTCATCGCCTGGAGCCGCTGGGCGCGAGATCAGCGGATCGGCGGCGCGTACTGGATCCCGCCCTTGTTCCAGAGCTGGTTCAGCCCGCGCGCGATCTGCAGTTTGGAGCCCGCGCCGACATTGCGATCGAACGACTCGCCGTAATTGCCCACCGTCTTGATGATCCGGTAGAACCAGTCCTTGGTGAGGCCGAGCTGCTCGCCGAGATTGCCGTCGGTGCCGAAGGCGCGCTTCAGGTCGGGCTTGTCCGACTTCGCCATCTCGTCGACATTGCCCTGGGTCACGCCCATCTCCTCGGCATCGACCATCGCAAACAGCACCCACTTGACGATATCGAACCACTGGTCGTCGCCGTGGCGCACCATCGGCCCCAGCGGCTCCTTCGAGATCACTTCGGGCAGCACGACATGATCGGCCGGGTTGGCAAGCTTCAGCCGCTCGGCATAAAGCTGCGAGACGTCGGAGGTGAACACGTCGCAGCGGCCGGATTCATAAGCCTTGACGGTCTCGTCCTGGCCGGCGAAGGCGATTACCTCGTACTTCATGTTGTTGCCCTTGAAGTAGTCGGCGAGGTTCTGTTCGGTGGTGGTGCCGGTCTGGACGCAGACCGAGGCGCTGTTGAGCTCGAGCGCGGAGTTCACCTTCAGGGATTTCTTCACCAGAAAGCCCTGCCCGTCATAATAGGTGACGCCGGTGAAGTTCGCACCAAGGGAGGTGTCGCGCGACAGCGTCCAGGTCGTATTGCGCGACAGCACGTCGATCTCGCCCGATTGCAGCGCCGTAAAACGGTCCTTCGCCGACAGCGGCACGTACTTCACCTTGGTCGGATCGTTGAAGATGGCCGCGGCCAGCGCCCGGCAGACGTCGACGTCGAGGCCGGTCCAGTTGCCCTTGTCGTCGGGGTTCGAAAAGCCAGGCAAGCCCGTGCTCACGCCGCAGGACAGCTGTCCACGGTCCTTGACCGTCTTGAGCGTTTCCGCGGTCGCGGCTTGCGATGCAAAGCCGGCGGCTACGGCGAGAGTGAAAAACAGAGATACGCGTTTCATGGGCATGGCCTTTCGAGGGTCTGCTTTGGGATCGTCCTGGGAACGTTCATGCGTCGTTCCGCACACCGATGGGCCTGCCAACGATCCCTTCAGGTTGCGCAACGATTGCGCAACCCGCCAGCAATGGATCAGAGGTCGCGGCAAGCCCCTCAACAAGCGGCGACTGAAATAGTCAGCCGCATCACAGAACGACTGGCCGGCCGGGTCAAGGGGTTGACGGGGCTCTTCTGTGGCTTGTTATTAACGGACGCCCCCCGCCTGCCGCTTCTTGCGGCAACGACAAGCTATGAAAACGACAAACGCATGGATTCCTCTGACAATTCCGACGCGCCCGCCCCGCAAGGCGCCGAAACCCGCCTGGCGACCGCGGGCCGCGACACGAAGGCGCAGATGGGCTTTGTCAATCCGCCCGTCTTCCATGGATCCACCGTGCTCTACCCGACGGTCGAGGACCTCCATGCCCACCGTGGTCAATACCAGTACGGCCGCCATGGCACGCCGACCACCCGGGCGCTCCAGGACACGCTGATGGCGCTGGAAGGGCCGCAATGCGCCGGCGTCGGGCTCGCGCCATCGGGGCTGGCCGCGATTTCGACGGCGCTGCTCGCGGTCCTGAAGGCCGGCGATCACCTCCTGGTCGTGGATAGCGTCTACCGTCCGACCCGCAATTTCTGCAACGGCGTCCTGGCCCGCTATGGCGTCGAGGTCACCTATTTCGACCCGCTGGCGGGTACGGCCATCGAAAAGCTGTTCAGGCCGAACACGAGGGCGGTGCTGGCCGAGGCGCCGGGGTCGCAGTCTTTCGAGATGCCCGACATCCCGGCCATCGCGGCGGTCGCACACGCCCACGGCGCGCTCATGATCGACGACAACACCTGGGCGACGCCGCTTTATCATCGCTCGCTCGAGCAGGGCGTCGACATCAGCCTGCAGGCCGCGACCAAATATATCGGCGGCCATTCCGACATCATGTTTGGAACCATTTCGGCCAACGCCGCCGCCTGGCCCATCATTACGGACAACATCCGCCTGCTCGGGGTCTGCGCCGGACCCGACGACGTCTTCCTGGCGCTGCGCGGCCTGCGCACGCTCGCAGTGCGGCTCGCGCAGCACCATCGGTCGGCCCTGGAGATCGCGCGCTGGCTGCAGGGCCGTCCCGAAGTCGCGCGGGTGCTGCACCCGGCGTTGGAGACCGATCCGGGGCACGCGATCTGGCAGCGCGATTTCACCGGCGCATCCGGCCTGTTCAGCCTCGTGCTGAAGCCGCGGCCGCAGGCGGCCGTCGATGCCATGCTCAACACCCTCAGACTGTTCGGCATGGGCTTTTCCTGGGGCGGCTTTGAAAGCCTGATCATTCCGTTCGACTGCTCGAGCTATCGGACCGCGACGACATGGAATCCCGGTGGGCCAACGCTCCGGCTGCACATCGGCCTCGAGAGTGTCGACGACCTCAAGGCCGATCTCGAGCGCGGCTTTGCCGCGCTGAACGCGCATTGACGCAACCCCACCTGCCCGTCCGCGGCGCACCGCTGCCGCGCGATTGCAGAACCATCGGCGAACAAAAGCATTGATCCGAGGTCGTTTGACGGTAACCTGACCGTTTGACCGGGATCGATCCAGAAGCGACGACGATGGGAAGCATGGTTCTTCTCGACTTGATGGGCGGCGTGGCGCTGCTGCTGTGGGGCCTGCACATGGTCCACAGCGGGATTCTGCGCGCGTTCGGGCCCGATCTGCGATTGCTGCTGGCAAAAGCCTTGACCAACCGCTTCAGCGCCTTCGCTGCCGGCATGGGGCTTACGGCGATCCTGCAGAGCAGCACCGCGACCGCCCTGATCACCGGTTCATTCGCGGCCGAAGGGCTGGTCGGCCTGGCCCCGGCGCTTGCCATCATGCTGGGCGCCAATGTCGGCACCACGCTGATCGTGCAGGTGCTGTCGTTCAACATCGCGGCCGTCGCCCCAGCCTTGTTCGTCCTCGGCCTTGTCGCATTCCGCAGCGGTTCCCGGTCCCGGATCAAGGATCTCGGCCGCGTCGCCATTGGCCTCGGGCTGATGCTGCTGTCGCTCCATATCCTCATCGACACGCTGGCGCCGGCGGAGAGCGCGCCGACCGTGCGGCTGTTCATGACCTCGGTCACCAGCGATCCCGTGCTCTGCGTGATCATTGCCGCGGGCATCACCTGGGCGGTGCATTCCAGCGTCGCCAGCGTCCTGCTGATCATGTCACTGGCTTACGCCCACTTCATTTCGCCGCTTGCGGCGCTCGCGCTGGTGCTCGGCGCCAACATCGGCAGCGCGATCAACCCGCTGGTCGAGGGCGCGCGGCGCGACAATCCGGCAAGCTATCGCCTGCCGCTCGGCAATCTCATCAACCGCCTGTTCGGGGTCCTGCTGGTGCTGCCGGTGCTGCGGCCGATCGCATCGAGCCTGCCGGAATGGCAGCCCGACCTCGCCAAGGCCACGGCCGAGTTCCACATCCTGTTCAACGTCGCGACCGCGGCCATCTTCATCGGTCTGCTCGACAGTCTTGCGAAACTGCTCGTGCGCCTGCTGCCCGATCGCGTGCGGGAGGACAATCCCGCGAGGCCCCGCTATCTCGACGACAGCGCGCTGGAGACGCCCTCGCTGGCGCTGGCCGACGCCGCGCGCGAAACCTTGCGCATGGGCGACATGGTGGAGACCATGCTGCGCAATGTGATGACGGCGACCATGACCAATGACCGCGCTCTGGTCGATCAAGTCTCGCGCATGGACAATGCCGTCGACGGCCTGGACGAGGCGATCAAGCTCTACGTTACCAAGCTCACGCGCGGCAGCCTCGACGAACGCGAAGGGCGCAGGGCGATGGAGATCGTGTCCTTCGCCATCAATCTCGAGCACATCGGCGATATCATCGACAAGAACCTGGCCGAGCTTGCCATCAAGAAGATCAAGCGCCGGTTCCAGTTCTCGAGCGAGGGCGCGGAAGAGTTGTCCGCCTTCCACAAGCGGATCGTGGAGCAGCTCCGGGCCGCGTTCGGCGTCTTCATGTCGGGCGATGTCCATGAAGCGCGACGCCTGCTCGCCGAAAAAGCGGCCTTGCGCAGCGCCGAGCTCGACGCAACCGAGCGTCACCTCGAGCGGCTGCGGGAGGGCCGCCCCGAGACGCTGGAGACGACCTCGCTGCATCTCGACGTGCTGCGCGACCTCCGCCGCATCCACTCGCATATCTGCTCGGTCGCCTATCCCGTGCTCGACGCCGCCGGCGAACTCGGCGCGCATCGCTTTAGCGAAGCCGAACTGGCCAGGCTGCCGCCCGCCTCCGCCGCCCAGCCGCTGCCGCGCTGATCGGCTCTATTGCTTGGCCGACGATTGCCAGCCGTTGATCATGATGAAATAGAGGTTGCGCAGATAGACGACGAGCCCGAGCGCCTGGCCGGCGATGAACACGGGGTCGCGGCGATAGAGCGCGTAGACCAGAAGCAGCGCGCCGCCGCCGACCGAGAAGAACCAGAACGCCACCGGAATGACGCTGGCGCGCGCACGCTCGGAGGCGATCCACTGCACCACGAAGCGCATCGTGAAGAACGCCTGCGCCACGAAGCCAAGCACGACCCAGGCGTCGAACTTCACGACGAAGACATCGTGCAGGTAGTTGATCAGGTCATTCATGCGAAAACACCTCGGTCACGGCCGGCGTCGGCTTCTTGCGGCGGATCAGCCACCACACGCCAAACAGGTCCAGGATTCCGATCCAGAGCCGGTCGAAGAAGCCATAGTTCGAGACGCCGGCGTGACGCGGCCGGTCGACCACGTCGACATAGGCGATTTCAAAACCCTCCCGGCGCATCAGCGCCGGCAGGAACCGATGCAGCCCGTCGAAATAGGGCATCGCCAAAAACACCTCGCGCCGAAAGGCTTTCAGCCCACAGCCGGTGTCGCGGGTACCATCGTGCAAGATCGCGCTGCGTACGGCGTTGGCGACGCGCGACTGCAGCTTCTTGAACCCGGTGTCCTTGCGGCCAACCCGTTGGCCGGCGATCAGCCCTGTGCGCACGCCCCCCTTTTCGAGGCTCGCGATCAGATCGGGCAGGAAGGCCGGATTGTTCTGGCCGTCGCCGTCGAGGGTGGCGACGATCGCGCCGCGCGCCGCCCGCACGCCGCTGCGCACCGCGGCCGACTGGCCGGTCGAGACGGCGTGGCGAAGCTGGCGCAGGTTGCTCCGCTCTTTCATGGCAGCGGTGAGCCGCTCGGCCGTCGCATCGGTCGAGCCGTCATTCACATAGATGATTTCATAGGCCCAGCGGCCGTCGAGGGCAGCGGCGATCTCCGCGATCAGGGGCGTGATATTGTCGGCTTCATTGCGGACGGGAACGACGATGGACACCGCGACCGCTTGATCAGGAGAAGGCAAATCGACGCTCATCTTTGGCAGTAAGCCTCAAAGGGATGGGTCCCGCGCCATCCGCGGGCCGCTTCTTACGGAGCCAATGAAGTGCCGGCAACCCCTTTTCAGCCAGTTTGCGCGCGATCTTGTCCTTGTGCTCTATCCTATTGTTTACAAAAGATGTTTCAGCGTTCTCCACACCTTGCGTTGAGCTTGAGCGACGCGGCCATCGTGCGCGACGCAGGATGCCCGGTCAGGCGGCGCGTACGATGCCAAGGAACCTGCCGACCTCGGTTTTGAGACGGGTGCTTTCGTTCGAGAGCGACTGAGCCGCCGACAGCACCTGCGAGGACGCCGATCCGGTTTCGCTTGCCCCGCGTTGCACGTCGACGATGTTCGAGCTGACTTCCTCGGTGCCCCGCGACGCCTGCTGGATGTTGCGGGAAATCTCCTGGGTGGCAGCTCCCTGCTCTTCGACGGCAGCGGCGATGGTCGAAGAGATTTCCGACAGCTGCGCGATGGTGGTGCTGATCTCCTGGATCGCGGTTACCGAATCCTCGGTCGCCGCCTGAATGGAGGAGATCTGCTGGCCGATTTCGCCGGTCGCCTTGGCGGTCTGCTCGGCGAGGGCCTTGACCTCGGAGGCAACCACCGCAAAGCCGCGTCCGGCTTCTCCGGCGCGAGCCGCCTCGATCGTGGCGTTCAAGGCCAGAAGATTGGTCTGTCCGGCAATGGTATTGATCAGCTCGACGACGTCGCCGATGCGTGCCGCGGCCTTCGACAACTCGGTGACGCGCGCGTTGGTCGTGCGGGCCTGTTCAACAGCACCGTTGGCGACCCTTGCCGATTCCTGAACCTGACGGCTGATCTCGTTGACGGAGGAACTCAGCTCCTCGGTGGCGGACGCGACGGATTGCACGTTGGTCGAGGCTTCCTCGGAGGCGGCAGCGACCGCGGTTGCCAGTTGCTGGGAACGGGTTGCTGTCGATGACAGCGTGGAGGCCGACGACTCCAGCTCATTCGACGCTGTCGAGACGGTCTCGATGATGCCGCCGACGGCGCTCTCGAATTCGTTGGCGAGCCGTGCCATGTCGGACCTGCGCCGGACCGTAGCCTGCTGCTCGACGGCCTTCACCTCCTCCGTGTTGAACCGGACAATCGCCTGCACGGTCTGCATGTTGCGCAGCGCCTCGCCAAGTTCATCGTCGCGCTCGACCGGAATGCGATTGTCGAGCTTGCCCCCCGTGATGTTGAGCATGGCATCGTTCAGGACGTTCAGCGGCCGCAGCACGCTACGGATGGTCTGGATTCCGATGAAGCCGCCGAACAACAGGCCGGCCAGCAGCACGACGGAAGCGACGACGATCGCGACAACGTACTGACTGACGGCCGCATCGAACTCGAATTGGGCCTCCTTGACCTGGATCCCGACGAGCTTGTCGAGATCCTGCTTGGCGGATGCGAACAGTTCGCCCGCCTTGCCGGCCAGCAGCAGACTGGCGTCATCGAACTTGCGTTCGCCAAGCAGTGCTAGTGCTGGCTTGACCGCGTTATCAACATAGTTCTTGCGCTTTGATGCGAAGCTGTCGGCGGCGGTCTTTTCCTCCGGCGTGAGATAGGTGCCCATGTAGCCGGCCCACACCGTGGAGATTCTTTCGATGTTCGCAGCGACCTTGGCTGCGACGTCGCCGACCGGCTTGCCGGCGCGGCCGTTGGCGGCCGCCTCATATTGGATCATCGTGTTCTGCAGCATGCGATCATTGATTTCGAGCAGCTGGGACAGCGGCACCGTGCGGTCTTCGTAGATCGATTTCATCCGCATGTTGCTGGCGCGGGTCGACAGGATGCCGGTGAGCGCCGCGATCAGCATGAACAGGCCGAGCGCGCACACCAACGTGGTGAGGCGCGCCTTCAGCGTGCCGGTGAAGAATGATAGACGGTCGAAGATCGACCGGCGCCGGATGATGCCGGCGCTGATCCTGTAGTCCTGCGCCTTATTGTCGCGCAGCAGCTTGTAGACCTTCTCGGCTTCCGCGCGCTGGTCGGCAGGAAGCTTGGTGCGGATCGAGGTATAGCCCGTGATCTGGCCGTTCTCGCGGGTCGGCGAAGCGGTTGCCAGCACCCAATAGAAGTCTCCGTTCTTGCGGCGGTTCTTGACCGCGCCGGCCCATGGCTTGCCCGCCTTCAGCGTCTCCCAGAGATTTGCGAAGGCCTCCGGCGGCATGTCCGGATGGCGGATGATGTTGTGCGGCTGCCCGATCAGCTCGGCCTCGGTGAAGCCTGAGGCGGCAACAAACGCAGCGTTGAAATAGGTCAGCTTGCCCTTCAGATCCGTCTTGGAGACAATGATGGTGTCGTCCGTGATGGGATGTTCGACGGTCGTCACGGGAAGATTGGTGCGCATTCTGGGAGCTCCCGGAATTGTAAAATTCCGGTGGCTGCTTAATTCGCAGTCACCGCTGACCTTGAATTTATTAGTGAATATTTCCAGATTGCTTAATAATTGAGCACCGTGGAAATACGGTCCACTGCTTGGACGCCGCGATCGCGCACGCGCATCTAGCGCGGGACGATCGCACCCTTGCGACCGACGGTGAAGGCGATCCGCCGCACGGCAAACCAGTATTGTACCGTTGCTGCGCCAAAAATCCCGATCACGGCACCGCCGACGACGTCGCTCGGATGGTGCGCCAGCAGCACGAGCCGCGTCAGCGCGATGACCACGGCATAGGCGAGTGCGTACCAGCGCGCCCGCGGCCAGATCGCGGCCACGCCGAAGGCCAGCGCAAAAGCGGTGACGGCGTGCGACGAGGGAAAGCTGAAATAGGCCTCGGTGCCGTTGAACGGAGCGAAATTGAACGGATTGGCCTTGCCGCCGACAAAAGGCCGGCCGCGGCCAATGACCCATTTGAGGATCTCCGTCACCAGCACCGAGCTGGAGACGGCCAGCAGGAGATACTCGACGCGAGCGCCGAAACGCAGCAGCACGGCACGCGCGCGAGCGCGCGCTTCCGGCAGCACGACCGCGATCGCGAGCAGGGTCACGGCAAGCACCGAGATCACATAGGCGTCCCTGCCGAAATCGGTCAGGATCCGCAACGGCCAGAGGCTGGGCGTGCCGCGCCGCGGCATGAGGCCGATCTCGGTCGCATCGAAGCCGATCATCAGGATGATGACAAGCACCGCGCCGATCGCACTCAGCCGCCCCATCTGCCGCATCAGGTGCTGTGCAGCCAGGGCACGATCCGGTTGCAACGGAGGTCCCACCAGTTGCTCGAAGGAGACCAGGACGAGGCGAGAGAGCTGGAGAAAATAGGTGTCGGGGGGCTGGGGGGTTGCTGGAACCGGCATGTCACTCGGTGGTTTCGGAGCGGAAGATCGAGATCGAAACCGCCCTGCCCTGCGAGATGTTGTAGCCATCGATGCGGTTGGCCACATTGTAGCGCAGCCCGATCGCTTCCGCACGCTGCACGAAGCTGCGTTCAGAGCTCTTCTCAACCAGCGCAAACCTGCAACTGCCCTGGGCCAGGAAGTCGGCGGCGCCCGATCCATCAGTCAGCACGGTCGAGGTCCCCGTCATGAAGACGAGGCTCGGTTCGTGAAATCCGGCCGCCGCTGCCTTCGGTCCGGTGCAGGCGACATTGCGCAGCGCGCGGGCAATCTCCGCGCTCGGGAACAGCGGCGTCAGCGCCGGCAGCACGACGCCATAGACCGCAAACGCCAGAAACATCGCTGCGACCACGGCGTTCAGCAGCGATCGTTCGGCGCGGCCGTCGTCATAGAGCCACCAGGCGAACAGCCCGAAAATCAGCGCCGCCGCCACGAACGGCCAGGCCAGAAACACCGGCTGCCGGGTCACGGTGATCGCGCCGATCACCGCGATGATCGAGGTCGCCGCGGGGATCGCGAACCACCAGGCCGCGCCGCGGCTGAGCCAGGAGCGGGACAGCACGCGCCGCTCCAGCGCGCCGACGGTCAGGATCGCGACCGCCGGATAGAGCGGCAGCACATAATGCGGCAGTTTGGTCAGCACGGCCTCGAACACGATCCATGAGGGAACCAGCCACGCCAGCAAAAATTGTGCCCCCGGCTCGCGCCGCGCCCGCCAGACGGCCGGCGCAGCCATGCCGGCGAGCGGCGCCCCCGGCCAGAACGTGATCCAGAATAGCAGCAGGTAAACCCCTGGCGGTGCGCCATGCGATTCCTGCGCCGACAATTTGCTCAGCATGTCGCCGCCGACCGAGTCGGCAAAGAAGGCATCGCCCGCGCGCCAGTAGATCGCGACGAACCAGGGCAACACCAGCACCAGCATCCACATCAGGCCCCAGACCGGGCGCAGCCGCGACAGCCACGCCACGCTGCGGTCGAGGATCGCCAGCGTCAGGATCGTGAGCGCCACGAACATCAGGATGATGCCCTTGAGCAGGATGCCGCCGGCGAGCGCGGTCCAGAAGATCGCGGGCCAGCTCCAGGGCGGATGCGGCAGATCCTCGCCGCGCTGCCAGGACAGATAGGCGCGCGCCATCGCGCCCATGGCCGCGACGACGGTAAGCAGCAGCATCGCATCGGTCTTGCCGAGCCGCGCCTCCACCCCGAGCAGCACCGAGCTGCACATCAGAAGCGCGGCAAACACCGCGCCGCGCCGGGTCACGAAGGCAAGCGCCGTCCAATAGGTGAGCAGGACCGCGCCGATGGCGCCGATCAGCGAGGGGACGCGGTAGAGCCAGATCCTCAAGGGCGCTCCCGAAAGCCCGAGCGCCGAGGCGGTTTCGACGGCTGCGGCCTGCAGCCAGTAGATGCCGACCGGCTTCTTGTAGCGGACGTCGTCCTGGAAGCGAATGTCGACGAAATCGCCGGTCTCGACCATCTGCTTGGTGGCCTGCGCGAACCGCGCCTCGTCGCGATCGACGGGCGGGATCCGGAAGAAGCCCGGCAGGAACAGGAGCAGACCGCAAAGGATGAGAAACGCCGTCGCCCGGGTATGGCTGAAGGTGACGAATTCGATCACGCGGACGAGCCGTTGACCTGGATTCACCAGGTTTTTCGGCTCGCGCGGCTCTCCAAAACGGGGGCGGGCGTAGGTCTCAAGCATGGGTTCCGCATACGATGAAACAGCATGGGCCACAACCGCTTGGCTTGCAGTTACTGTATTCTGACCACGACTGTGTCCGCCGCGCCCGCGGCGTCGATGACGGTGAGGCGCGCAAACCCCGGTCCGGGTGGATCGATGAGCCGCTGCCTGCGGCCGTCGATCTGGCCCACCGCCATCCCGTTCACGAGCATGGTCATCGGCAGCACCCCGCCCGCGACCTTGACCGGCATGGCGGATGCCTCTGCGCCGCCCGAGCGGTCGAGTTCAAGCCGGGAACCGTTTTGGGGGAACTGGATGTGCAGCGCCTGATCGCCTCCGGCGCGGACCAGCTCGCCGAGGGGCCGGAACCGGCGCAGCGGCAGCGGCAGTTTTGCGTTGCTGGACAGCAGCGCGCCCTTGGGCGGCTTTGGCAGGGCCGCCGGCAGCTTGCCGGTGCGCGCGAAGGCATCGAACAGGATGGGCGCGGCCGCCACGCGCCCGATCAGCCCCGGCACGGGTGCGCCGTCGGGGCGACCGACCCAGACCCCGATCGTGATACGGCCGTCAAAGCCGACCGACCAAGCGTCGCGATAGCCATAGCTGGTTCCGGTCTTGAACGCGATCCGGCCCGCGGCGGCGTTTTCGGGCGGCGGCGTGCCGAGCAGCACAGTGCCGACCTGCCAGGCCGCGGCCTGGTCCATCAGCCTCTGGGGATCGCGCTGATCGCCATCGTCGCGCATGATCTCGCGCAGGTGCCGCGTCGTGCCGAGCCGCGGCAGCCCGGCATAGAGCAGCGCGAGATCCTGCAGGGTCACGCCGACGCCGCCGAGGCCCATCGCCAGCCCCGGCGCTTCATCCTTCGGCAGCACAAGATTCGCGCCGGCCTGCCGCAGGCGCGATGCAAGCCGGCTCGCGCCGACGCGGTCGAGCAGCGCGATCGCCGGCACGTTGAGCGACAATTGCAGCGCCTTGCGCACCGGCACGGTGCCCTGAAAGGTCTGGTCGAAATTTTCCGGCGCGTAGGAGCCGAAGCGGATCGGACGGTCGTCGATCAGGCTCTCGGGATGAACAAAACCGTCCTCGAACGCGAGTCCATAGATGAAGGGCTTTAGCGTCGATCCCGGCGAGCGCACCGCGCGCGTCATGTCGACCTGGCCGGCGCGGCTATCATCGAAATAGTCGGCCGAGCCGACATGGGCGAGCACGTCGCCGCTCTCATTGTCGACCACCATGATCGCGACCGAGACGTTTGGCCCGAGCGCAATGGCGCGGTCATGCGCCAGCGGCTCCAGCACCCTCTGCAGGCGGGCATCGAGCGTGAGGCGGATCACCGCCGCATCCTTCATGATCGCGGCCGCCTGGTCGGAGGCGTGCGGCGCCAGGATGGGGATCGATTTGCGCATCCGCGACACGGCCACCGCCTCGGCCTGCGCGGCGTCGTCGCGCGTGATCCGCTTCTCCTCGACCATGCGGTCGAGCACGCGGTCGCGCGCGGCACGCGCCGCGTCCGGATAGCGGTCGAGCCGGCGGGTTTCCGGCGATTGCGGCAGCGCCACCAAGAGTGCGGCCTCGGCCAGCGTCAGCCGTTTTGGCTCCTTGCCGAAATAGGCGATAGAGGCTGCGCGAATGCCTTCGAGATTGCCGCCGTAAGGCGCGAGCGCGAGATAGAGATCGAGGATCTCTTCCTTGCTGAGCTGCCGCTCCAGCTCGACGGCGCGCACGATCTGCCTCAGCTTTGCGTAGAGCGAGCGCTCGCGCCGCGGCTCCATCAACCGCGCGAGCTGCATCGTGATGGTCGAGCCGCCGGAAACGATCTGCCCGCGCGTTGCGAGCTGGAACACGGCGCGCGCCAGCGCCAGCGGATCGACGCCGTGATGGTCGTAGAAGCGCTGGTCCTCAAAACCAAGCAGCACGTTCAGATAGGTCGGATCGACGTCGGCCTTGGCACTGACCGGCAGCCGCCAGCGGCCGTCGGCCATCGCATAGGCGCGCAGCAGTTTTCCGTTGCGATCGACGATGGTGGTCGAGATTTCGCGCGCCTTTGCCAGCGGCAGCGGCCCGAGGGAGATGACCCAGGCGGCGAAGAGGCCGCAGAGGCAAACGATCGCCAGCATCGTCGTCGCCAGGACACGAACCGCGCGTCGTTTTCCTCCGCCGTCATGGCCGGACTTGACCGGGCCATCCACGTCTTCGTTCTCGGCGAGGAAAGACGTGGATGCCCGGGTCAAGCCCGGGCACGACGAGGGAGTTTGAGGCTCCAGCGTCCCCCCCAACTCGCCGCTCATCTCAGCATCACTCATTCAGCATGCTCATTTCGCCGCCCGCACCTCGATCGCGCCGGTCCCGCTGCGACCGTAGCGCGAGGGATTGTACATGTCCTCGACATAGGCCTGCGGCAGCACGTATTTGCCGGGCGACACCGCGCGTACGACATAGGCGACCGTGAACACCGACTTGTCGTCCGGCTTGCGGTCGATTGCCGCCGAAAAATGATCGTCGCGGAACTCGGCATTTTGCGGCTCCGCGCCGTCCTCGATCCAGTCCAGGGTTCCGGTGTCGCCCGACGACACCAGATGCGGATTGTCGATCTCAAAGCCGGCCGGCAGATAATCCGACACCATGATGTGACCGAACTCCACCTTGGGCTCGGTGATTTTCAGCACCACCGCAAAACGATCGTTCTGCCTGGCCTGCGCCACATTGGCCGGCTTGCCATCGAGCGTGAAATAATTGCGCTCGATCGCAAAACCGTTCGAGGCTGATGGCTCCGGCGTCAGCGGCGAGCCGGACACCGACACCACCGCCTGCAGCGGCGCCTCGCCGGTGTTGGTGATCTTGATCGGCTTGGTGTCGAGCTCGGCGGCGCGGTAGCTGCGGAACAGCGCGGCCTTGATCGGTGCCCCGTCGAGATCGAGCGATATCGTCTCCTTCGCCAGCGCCCGCGCGGCAAGCACCAGCCAGGCGTTCTCCTGCGTCGACGTGTAGGGCGACAGGCCGCGCGCCGCTTCGACCCGCAAAACCGCCTGCGTCAGCGTCGCCTTCGGCGCATTGCCTTCGCCTGCGAGCGACACCAGCGCCGCCGCATCGCGCAGCTCGGAGCCGTAATCGACGCGGCCGAACGTCAGCACCGGTTTCGGCGACAGGCTGTCGAGCGCGGCCTGATAGACCCGCTCGGCCCGGTTGCGATCGCCAACCAGCGCCAGCGCCGCGGCAAGCTGCGACTTCGCGATCGGCGTCGCGAGGTTGTTCAGCTTGGTGTCGGCGAGATAGCGCAGGTCGCCGATCGGCGCAGCCCCGTTGCGGGCGAGCACGTAGAGCCCATAGGCGAGATCGCGTCCGCCATCCTTCTCCGGCTCGTTGGCGTTGACCACTGCATTACGGATGCGGTCCAGCGCGTTCTTGAACAGCAGGTCCGGCACCGCAAAACCCTTTTCGCGCGCACGCGTCAGAAAGTCCGTGACGTAGGCGTCGAGCCAGGCGTCATCGCCGCCGGCCGACCACAGGCCGAACGAGCCATTCGACCCCTGACGGGCCAGGAGTCGGTCGATCGCATCCCGGATGCGCTGGTCGAGATCGGTATCCATGGCGAGATGTGCGCCGGCCGCAAGCTCGTTGACATAGAGCAGCGGCATCGCGCGGCTGGTGATCTGCTCCGAACAGCCATACGGATAGCGGTCGAGCGCCTTCAGGATGGTCGCGGCATCGAGCGCGGTCGACAGTCCCGCCGACAGCGATACGCTGCCGGTGCCCGGCACGAGATCGCTGAACATGTCGCCCGTCAGCGTCAGGCTCTCATTCTTGGCAAGCGTCCGGATCGCGCGCCGCGCCAGCGTCTGCGTCGCAGGCCTGACGTCGAGCGCATAGTGGCGCGCCAGCGCAAGACCGTTCGGGCCTTTGATGTCGACGTCGAAATTCGCCGTGCCCGCGCCGCCCGCATCGAGGGCAAGCGCCAGCGTGCTGCGCTGTTTCGCCGCAAGTTTTGCGGTGCTCTCGGGCTTGCCCGAAACTTTGACCGGGCCGGAGGATTTGAAGGAGATGGTGTAGTCGCCGGCCGGGCCTTCCACGTTGTCGATGTCAAAACTCATCGTGCCGTGGTCGCCATTGCGCAGGAAGCGCGGCAGGGTCGTGGTCAGCACCACGGGATCCCTGATGGTTACGTCAGTGGTGGCGCGGCCGAGCTTTGTCGCGCTCCAGGCCACCGCCATCACGCGCGCCGTGCCGGCAAACTCCGGAATGTCAAAGCTGACCTCGGCATTGCCGTCAGGACCGACCGTGACGATCCCGGAATACAGCGCCAGCGGCTTTTGCGTCGGCGGGCTGCCCTGCAGCTCGGCAGCAGCGGCATCGCCGCCGGATTTGATCTGGCCGCGGGTGCCCTGCATGCCGTCGATCAATTGGCCGTAGAGATCGCGGATCTCGGCCGAGAGCTGGCGCTGGCCGAGATAATAGTCGTCCGGCGCCGGCGGCTTGTAGTTGGTCAGATTGAGAATGCCGACATCGACGGCAGCCACGACCACCTTCGCATCCTCGCCGGGACTGAGCCCGCCGAGCTTGACCGGGATCTTCATGGTCGAGCCCGGACGCACCAGCGCAGGTGGCGATAGCGTGAGGCTCAGCGTCCGCGCCGCCTTGTCGATCCCGAACCACTTTAAGCCGATCGCTCGCCCCGGCATGCGCTGCGCCGCCGCATCGAGCGGCCGTCGCAAGGTCGTCAGCACATAGGCGCCAGTGCCCCAGTCCTTGCCGACCGGAATTTTCACCTGCGACGTGCCTTCCTTGACCTCCACGGTCTGCGTCGTCAGCAGCCGGTCGCCAAGCACATTGACGGTGAGCTTGCCAGCGCTGCGCGCGTTGACGCTGACCACCATGGTGTCGCCGGAGGCATATTGCGGCTTGTCGATCGAGGTTTCCAAAAGGTCCGGCGTGTCGGCAGCACCCTCGGAATACCAGCCGACGTCGAACTGCACCGAGGTCAGCGGACCGTCGGCCTCGGTCGATTTCACGTCGAGGCGATAGCGGCCGGGCTCGGGCAGCAGCGAGATCCGGGCCGGCTTGTCGGCCGCGATCGCAAGATCGCCGTCGGCGACGCGCCTGGTCGACTTGACCGGCTCGTACTGCCAGAAAGAGTCCTGGCGGTACCATTGATAGCGCGACTCCAGCTTCATCAGTTCATAGCGCAGGCCCGAGCGCGCGAGCGTCTTGCCGTCGGGCGAGACGAACACGACGTCGAACTCCGCCTTGTCGCCTTCGCCCACATTGTCGTCGCCGAACAGCGGCTTGACGCCGATCTCGGCCGCGGTCGCCGCCACCGGCAGCACGATCTTGCGCTCGACCGCGCGCCCGCCGGTCTCCGCCATGCGGACAAAAATCTGGGCCTCCTGCGGCCGCGTCGAGGTCGGCGCCTTGGCGAGGCTGACGGGGAAGGTGGCAACGCCCTTGTCGTCGGTCTCCGGCAGGTTCTCGATCGGCGTCCGCTCGTTCGAGGTGGTCTCTTCATCTGCAATGCCGAACTTGTAGCCCGGAAAACCCGGACGCTCGGCCGCCGGCGCAACCAGCATGTCGCCTTCGAGCTGCAGGCTCGAGGCCGGCGCGCCGTACAGGAAATGTCCGTCCACCTTCAGCTCCACCGGAGCCTCGGGCTTGATCAGCTTATCCTTCGAGCTGAGATCGAATTCCAGCCGTTCGGGAATGTAGTCCTCGACCATGAAGGTGGTTTCGCCGACCGAGGAGCCCTTCGGATCGGTGAACGCGCGAACCCGCCAGGTCCCGCTCGGCACCGCCGAATTGAGCGGCACGGAAAGCGTCCGCCCGCCGGCGCCCTGATCGGGGAGCACGGCGCGGCGGAACTCGACGCCGTCGGGACGCTCGATCACCAGCGTCAGCGGCGATCCGGTCAGCGCATTGCCGAGCCCGTCGCGCAACAGCGCGGTCAGAAAAACCGTCTCGTTGGAGCGATAGACGCCGCGCTCGGCATAGACGAACGCGTCCGCCCCCTCCGGCGTCTCGCGCCCGGCGACGCCCCGGTCGGTCAGGTCGAAGGCGGTGGTCTTCAGACTGAGGAAAGCGTAGTCGGCCTTGTCCCCCGTTACCGTCAGCATCGCGGGCGACAATCCGCCCTCGCCGCGCGCGAGCCCGGCCTCGAACAGCACGTGGCCAGCCTCGTCGGTCTTGCGGCTCGCCAGAATCTCGTTGTTGCGGGCGATCAGCCGCACCTCGGCATGCGCGACGGCGTCCGTGGACGCCAGCGAATTGACGAAGACATGGATGCCGTCATTGCCGGAGAACGCGGCAATGCCGAGATCGGAGACGATGAACCATTGCGTGGCGAGCTGGCTCTCATCGTCATTGCCCGTGGGGCTCTTTGGCGCCGCCGTCATCACATAGACGCCCGCCTGCAGCTCGCCGAGCGCCTGGTCGACCGGGAACGCTGTGGTGACGTCCTGGTTCAGCGTGGTGGCGGTGGCAAGCTCGCCAGTCCATACCTTCATGCCGCGCTGGTCGCCGAGATCGGAGAGCTGGTAGCTCGAGATCGGCTTCTGGAAATCGCTGTCGATCACGGTGTTGATCAGGTTGCGGTCGCCGATCCGGTAGACGCTAACGGTCACCGCCGGCGTATTGACGCTGACCAGGGGAATGCCGCGCTGGCCGGTGCGCGGCAGCACATAGGCGCGGCCGGTGAAATGCACGAACGGTTTGCGGTCGCGGACATAGATGTTGAACTCGGCAGATTTCGGCAGCGCCTCTTTCACCGCCGACGGCAGGCCGGCGCGCAGATTGATGTTGTAGCGCTCGCCGTGCTTCAGCCCGTCGACGCAAAGCTGCTTCTCCTCAGTCGACAGCGCCGGCTTGTCGGTGCCGGCGAGCGCGACGAACGGGGTGAAATCGGTGCGCTTCAGAAGTTCCTCGGAGAACTGGAAGCAGGCGCGCGGGCTCGCCGCATCCGAATCCACGGTGTAGTCGAGCAGGCGAAAGCCGTGCTCCTCGCGCAGCGTCTCGTATTTGCCGCGCACATCGGCGGCCTCACGCAAATCGAGCGAGAGCCGGAGTGCATCGAGCGCCGGCCGCCACAGCTTTCGCTCGGCCAGCGTCTTGCCGAGCACGCCGAGCGAATCGGCCTCCTCCTGGGCATTGCCGGCGCGCTGATAGGCGAGATAGGCCGCCGTCGAGGCGCGCTCCATCAAAAACGTCTGCTCGCTGCTGTTGGCGGGGACGATCAGGAAAATGGTGCGGGCGAGCTTGAGCCAGTTGCCGGAATCCTCCGGCGCGGTCGCCGCGATCTGGCCGAGAATCTTCAGGCCGCTGCGGAAATCATTGCGCCTGAAGGCGGCATCCGCGTCGGTCCGCAAGGTCGCGGCCGGCTTGTTGACCGCCCCCGCCTCGCTCTTGATCTGGGCCTCCAGCTTGATTGCGGCATCGGCGAGATCGTCGCGCTTGAACGCCTTGTCGGCGGAGTGCGCGGAGTTGAGCCCGGCCGAGCAAAGCCCAAGCATGAGCGTGGCGCAAAAAGCCAACGCGCGAACCAGACCGATCATGGAAAAACTCCTTCGCGGACGAATGCCGCAGGATGCAAAAGACTTGCGCAACAACGTGACGGGCCGATGGCAGGAGGCGATCTTGCCCGGCCGTGGCAACGGGGAGACGTTGGTGCCAACGTCTGCGGTGGTCATATCCGGTGGCCTGGCCCCCGTACGAGGGCAAATGGTCCTCGGAGGGCGGCCGTCCACGGATATCCATTGCTACCGCGCCCATGTCCAACCGCCCTGCCCCGGCAGGAACCATCCAATTCGGCCGAAATCGTCTTGATTGGTTCATCCTAAGCCGGCGGGACGCCAGAGCCTCGTCACGGCGGCGTGACATCCTTCGCGGTCGGAACGGTCCATCCTGTGCCTTGGTCGCAAGGCTCATGAAAACGGTTCGGAACCCCCTTGGCGAAAACGAAGATTTTTCATATTGACAATGCGATGAACGGCGCGTCCGCCGGCCCCGGCCGGACTTTTCAGACGGTCCCATAGCTCAACTGGATAGAGTAGCGGATTTCTACTCCGCGGGTTGCAGGTTCGAGTCCTGCTGGGATCGCCACTTACACACATCTGCGCGTCCGCCGTCTTATTGAGACATTGCGAGGTTCCCAGTGGAAGACTACGGCAACTTCTTGCAAGAGGGTGAGCTGTCCAATATCGCGATCGCTGAATTGCCTGATGCGGTTAAGTATGTCCGAATCGACAATCCCAAGGCCCGACTGCTTGCTGACTACGCTCTCCATAAGTCAGACTTAGAATTTGTGATCGAGGTGCTTAAGGAAATAAATCTAACTTCCTCGAGCACCGCCAAAGAAGCCCTTTGGCAGATCGCCATTGTAAAATTCATAAAATGCTTTGTCGGCTCAAGCGCACGCATAGCACTTGACGCCAAAGTCGTTTTTGCTGGTAAAGACGGAGCCCTTGAAGTGTTTCGATATTTCAAGAGCCTACGAGATAAGCATTTCGTGCACGACGAGAATTCCTATACTCAGGTGGCGGTCGCCGCGGCGTTAAATGATGGTGGCAAGGCATTCAAGGTCGAGAAGATTGTTGCTTTAGCCGCTCACGGTGTGACGCTAGACCAAGACAACTACGCCAATCTATCGCTTGCGACCAACGATTCTCTCAAGTGGGTTCGCGAAAAGTTTGACCTCCTCGCTAACAGCATCACGACCGCACTCGAAAAGCTGTCGTTTGATGAATTGAACTGCTTGCCTGAGATATCGGTAGGCGTGCCAGACATAAAGGATATCGACAAGCGGCGGAGCTCGATCAGCAGTAAGTCGCTGCAAACGTAGCCGGATGAGCGAAGCGACATCGGGGACGAGTTGCATTAGCCGAGGTCGTAACCCGCCTCTCTCATCGGGTTCGCACGGCGGATTACGCTTCGCTCATCCGCGCTATGCGCTGATCCGCCCGACGCAGCTGCCTCAGTAAGCGCTGGCTTCAGCCCGCTCGCGCGCAAGCGACCATGATCCGATCTCGTCACTTCCCCGAAAGAAGTGGACGCTATGGGCGGTCAACTGCCCGCCGTGATCGCGTATCATCCGCAACTCGTGCCGTGCGATCGCCGAATGGTCGACGGGTCGCTTCGGATCGTCCAAGTCGTCGAAACAGAACTCCGGAAGCAACTTCCCGGTCAATTCCCGAACTTCCATACGCATCGCTTCCCCACTCGTTGAACATGCTTCCCCTGCGCACATTTTCAGGCCGCAACCTTTAAAATTTTCGTAAAACTTGCGCGGCACGAGCAAAGTTAAGCGCGTGGGGCGGGTTAGCCGAAGGCGTAACCCGCCGTCTCACCGGTTGGCACGGCGGATTACGCTTTGCCAATGCACCCTACGCGCTCATGTTGGCTTGACGACGAGCCGGACGTGAGCGTCTACGCGATTTAGGAGCCAGCCCGTCCTGTACTCCGCTGCATAGTCATCCGTCGCTTTGCGGCTGCCCGGCATGCCGCCATGATCGTCGATGATCATGACGACGCTGGTCGAAACGCGCGGATACAGCGGATAGAGATGCACGAGTTCGTGCTTGGTCGACGAGCAAGCGTAGCCCGGATGAGCGAAGCGAAATCCGGGGCGAGTTGCGTGAGGACGCGATCCCGCATGTCGCTGCTCGCGTGGGGCAGCCTGCTGTGGCTCATCCTCGCGTTGGGAGTCTTCCTCTTTCACCGTCGCTGTGATGCGCGACCAGCCGATGCATGAGGCTCCATGCGGAAGTGGATGGAACCGAAATGCGGGTCGGCGGAAGGGCTGTCAGCGAATGGTGCGCGCAATCAACCGATGAGTGTCAAGGCAATATACCCGAGGCTTGCGATGATGCTGAACATGGCAATCCCGCCGACGACGCGCTCAGAGCTGATCATGGCATCGGTCCCTAACGGTTGCCCAGCCCGACGGTAAACATACGAATGGGTCCCTCCGTGGGTTTCAGAAAATTTTGGGATGGAACCCTGGGGGCGCGGAATCGGACTCTTTCGAGCCCGCGGTTCCAATACCGGCCCCACCCGGCGCCGAACGTGCGTGCCTGCGTGCGACCATGATCACCTGCGAGCTTCGCTGTGGAAGCGAGCGTAGCCCTGAGCGAAGCGACATCCGGGACGAGCGACACGATCATAAGATCCCGCATATCGCTACGCTCATGCGGGCTACTCGCTGGGCCTCGTAACCTCCGTTCAGCGCAGCATCATTTCTTGTTCGCGGCGGCCTCGTTCTTGATCTGCTCGATGATCGGCCCGAGTTCCTTCAGCGCGGCGGCATCGTCGGCGCTGAGCTGCTCCGGCGGGCAACGCGGATCGGCGTGCTGGATGGCGTGGAACATCGGGCGCGTCAGCGGCAATGGCGCACAGCCATGATCCTGCTCGCAGACGAGGTCGAATTCCGCGCGCGCCGCCTTGTGGCACTCGAAGCAATTGAGCCCCAGAAAATTGTTGACCTCCTCCGCTCCGCTGCTGACGATTCTTGTGCCGTTCTTGTCGGTATCGAGGGCGAAGAACTCCCAGTCGTTCGTCCCCGGACTGAAACCCTTCTGTTGCTTGACCATCGCCTCGTTGGGGATCAGCTGCAGCACGGTCCCCTCGGGAAATTGTCCCGTTCCCGCCTCGGCGACCGCAACGGTCCCCGCCAGATTGCCGCCGAGATTGTCGACAAAGAAGTGCTTCACGGCAGTCATCTTGGTAATGCATTGGAACGTGGAGGCATCGGCCTTGTATTTCGGCGCTGTCTTCTCGTCGGCCTGCACGCTGCCGGCGCAAAGCAGAAGCGCGGCAAAGCACGAAATCCTGCCTGTCTCGGCCAGAATTGCCATCAGACTCTGCTTCATCACATCCTCCCTTCCCGCTGCAGATCGCTACCGCTCGCGCGTTGATCGCGCGTAATCTGTAGAACTTGCGACGGAAGGATATCGCACGTAGCGGTGACTACAAGCAAAACGAGCGATATTAGCACACAGCTTCCCTAGGTAGGCATCATGATTGATGTGGCCGAAGTGCCATGGCTGGAACCGCGATCAGGCGATCCAACGCGATTCGAATCGGCTCTCACCTTGCTCAACCGCGGCAACGCGCGCGTGGCCTGATGCGCTGCATCGACAGTCTGCGGCATCGTTGCAGCAAAGGCACAAGGTCGCGAAGAAGTATGGCTCTCGTGGTCCGCCCGGATCGACCCGGTCACGGGGCTTGAGGCAAGCTGAATCAGACCGCGGCGCGCACGACCTGGTCGTTGCGCTCCCGGGACAGAACGGGGCTATGCGATGACCGAGATTACGAACGACACGGAAGTCTTCGATGCCATGCGGTTCGATGCCGTGAGCGGAGACATGGTTTGGACCGGCCGAATGGGCACTCGGGAGGCAATTCACCGGGAGAAACTGGCGATCGACCAGGGGTCCTGGAAATACTGCCCGCATCAATGGCTGGACGAGCGGGGTTTTGTCGATCGGGAACTGTCGCGCAGGCATCCCCACTCCTGGCCACCAACGTTGTAGGACGCGCAGCCCGGACGCGCCAGCGAGTTACATGAGCGCGTGGTCCCGCATGTCGCTGCGCTCATGCGGGCTACCTGCTGACATCCGTCAGTACGGCGTCCCGTAGCCTCGACCCTGTTCCCGGAACAGATATTGCGGATTGATGCCGCAATAGTCCGGTGTCCCGGAGGCGCTCCACATGCACTGCTCGTAAGTCGAGAACTGGCAGTTGCCGGGATAGCCCCATCTTCTTCCTTGCAGGCAGTACCGATCCTGAATGCCTGTCGGTACAGCCGACGGGGCGCGGCGGCGCGCGAGCGCCGACTGGTCCGGGATCGCGGCCGCGACGAGGACAACAATCGAAAGCCCTGCGAAGAGAACCTGGCGCATGACATCGACTCCATTGGCTCCGGGGCGAGCTGCCCCGCGCGACTATATCCGCTTCCGGGCGGGCCTTCACCGATCTGTCGCGGCCATGACAGGTCAAATCGACGCGTGCGAGCGGGTCGCGCGGGTTGTGTTCCATGCGGACATCGTGGTCATGGATTCCGCGCCCACGCTTTGCGCACCCCGGAATGACGGTGGAAATGAGCTTGTGACGCAGCAGGACTGAACCGCCCGACGCGTTCAATTTTCCACATCAAGCTTAATGCCAAGCCTTCCTTGCCGGAGAACATCGCCAAGCTATGTTGCGCGCGGGGCATGGGGTCAAACGCACAAACGAGGTTCCGAGGGGAGGACTTCTCAATGACCGACGACAATCCCAGGACGCCGCAGACGACGTATCAGCACGACCGAGATTTGCAGCGGCGTGGCGTGAAGATCGACGACGCCATCCGGGGCATCACCGATGACGATCGAAAGATGATCATCAACAAGTCGCTGCGCAAGGCGAGGTCGGCGCTGTCGGTAAGCTGACACTATCCTCCGCCCGCGGCGTGCGCCTTGCGCCATTCGAAGACAGGACTGGAGCAAACGTTACCCGGATGAGCACAGCAGCATCCGGGACGCCTGACATGAGACGATGAGATCCCGATCGCCTTGCCGGCCGGCCGCTCCGATGAACACAAGGAGGCGCTGAACACGGATGTTCGTCGCCGCCTTCGCGACATCGGGTTCGATCCGGGCAACGCGATCATCCTGCTGATTGAATACCGGCCCACCGACTGGTCGTTCAGCGAGGCCGGATCCGTGAAGACCGTCCTCGGGCTCTGATGGGTGAAGCGCAGGCCAATCCTTCCATCTTTCAACAAATGTTAATCACACTGCCCTAATCTTCGATCCGGGCATTCTGGGGCGCGTGCGCCGGCTTACCAGCCGGCTGCAACCGTGAGCGCATGAAGATGGCCTTCGACCCCGACGAACTCGTCACCCTGACAGACCATGGCATCATGAAGCTGCGCTCCGCGGTCAAGCGCGCCATGGTGCTGCTCCCCAAAGACCGCATGCGCGCAACCATCGTCAGGGAAGGCAGGCGACGCCCGCTCAAATTCGAGCAGATCAAGGGCCTTGCCGAAAAATGGGACGAGCAGCCCGTGCGCAATGAGCGGGAGCCAACCTAGGGCAAGCGGGGCCGGTTCCTTCCTGGTGAGGCCAAGGAATGCCGAGAGCGCCTGAGACGCCCGCGCCAAAGCCCCGGTGCGGGTGCCTGGATGAGCCCACCCGTGCAAATACGAGGTGTGGACTGTCTGTCACAGATCGCCGGGATTCCGACCCCGGCGATCTCAGGCCTCTTGAACTTTTGACGGTGCGGTTACATATCATGATTGCGATAGCGCCTCGCGCTGTCGCCGCCCTTGGTGGGCGTTTCCTCCCTAGACTTGGGCCTCTTGCTCATTGCAAGTGGCCCTTTTTCTTTTTCGGTTGGCTTCTTTTCGCTCAGCATTCTTCCGTCAGACCCCGTGCTCAGCCTCGACCACATCACGATCATCGCGCCGTCGCTGGCCCCGCCGAGGTGACTGCACTCTACGGCGAACTCGGCGTCAGGAATGCACCCCGCGTGCGGCAAGGACCGTGCCTGCGTTACGTCGCAACGATCGATACGGCACGAGGACCGCGAACGCTGTATTGAGACCGGCGCTGTTCACAAACGCGCTAGGGGTGAGGTGCCTCACAGAGTTTTGCTGCGGGAACGGCTATGCACGCGGAGGGGCACGGCTGCTTTGGAGGCTGCGATGGCCGCTCTTGCCAAAATGCTTTCGCGTGCGTCCGGAGTCGAGATCGATACCGACACGCTCAAGGCAATCCTGATCTTCTGCGGAGCCGGGCTGTTGTTTAGTCTGATGATGCTGAGCTACGGGATCGACCTCAGTCCGGGCTTGTTTTGACCGCAGGTCACGCTAGCGCTTCGCCGATCCGCGGCGGCGAGTGGGCACGACAGCGCGCTGCGGTCGCAACGAATCTTCAACGCCCGGCGCGTATGCTCCCCGTCATGAGGATTCGGTCAGGCCGTTCCCGCACTCCCGTCACGAGCAGGGCTCGCAAGCCCGCCGACCTGCTCGGCATCTGGCTCGACCTCCTGAAGACGTTCGACGACGCGCCGCGGCGGCGGGCCGCAAAACTCCGGCGAACACACAGGGCGCGGCGCAGCATCCCGATGCGGCTCGCCTCATCGGCCGGCCCGACCACCGCGCCTTCGCGGTCCGACCGTCGGAACACGTCGATCTGATCGGCGCCGAGCGTGCCTTCAAGCATCAGTTGCTTGGAAAGCAGGCCTTGAATTTCCAGACATAGCCGTTCGCGCGGTTCGGACACGGACGATGCGGCCTCGCTCCCGCGGGACATTCGTTGAAGACGCGCGCGCCTGCCTCCCAGCCATCCACGACGCAACCGCCGTTGATCGCGCTATGGCAACCCGGACCGCAGCTGTCCTCCGCAGCCGCCATCCCGGAGATCGAGACCGTACCCGCAAACAGAACCGCCATAAAAAGCCGCTTCATGTATCCTCCTTGTTGCAATGTCGTGAGCGCGCTTTGTCGAGCGCCCCGGGCTTCCCACGGCCGAACGCGCGATGGCAGCGCCCGTTCCGGGCGGAGTGGTGACGCGAAGGCTGCTGTCGTCCCTGCCTGAAAAGATCGTCGAAACATGAGCGGGAGTTGGGCAAGGCGCCGGGACACGGTCGACCGTGGCTGACGAGGCGGCCATATGGGTCTCGTGTCGGACCAGCAGCGGTTCAGTCATCGCGGCCTCCCGGAGGCTGAAGCGCAAAACTACCCCGGGCGATCGCCCCTCCTCAAGGCCTTGCGTGGCGGCGCAACTCACCGGTTGCCAGGCCCCCGGTCGGGTCCGGGATTTTCGCCCGCGGCGACCATCGCCAGCCGGCCGAGATAATGCGCCCAGCCGCGGGCATGACTGGCGCACTGCGCCTCGTTCGGAAGATCGCGATGGGTCATCCGCAGCAGAGTGCCGCCATCCTGTTCGATCAGATCGATCTCGATCAGGCTCGACCCCGGCGGCACCTCGTCGCGCCCCTCCCAGCCGAAGCTGTAGGCCAGCCGATGCACCGGGACGACCTCCCGGAAGGTGCCGCGCGCATTGTTGCCGGGCCGGTTGACGCCCTTGATCAGATAGAGCCCGCCGGGCTGCGGCTCCGTCATCGCCTCGGCGCCCATCCAGCTGACGATCTTTTCAGGATCGGTCAGAAAGGCGAACACGGTGGCAGGCGGGGCTGCGATCTGGGTCTCGCGTCGGACCAGAAGCGGTTCGGTCATCGGAGCCTCCCAAGGGTTGACAAGGCTTTGCGGGCGGCCCATGCCGCCGGCTGCTGTTCCCTGGACAATAGCGCGAAACACCTTTGGTTCAGGAGTGACAAAGCTGGCACGGGACCGCCATGATGGCTCCATGCGCTTGTCCTCGACGCTTTCCTGGCTGCTCGACGCCGCCGCCGAGACCGCGAGCGCCGACCGCCTGCTGGCGGAGCTCGGCGCCCATTTGATCGCAGATGGCCTGCCACTCGCTGGCGGCACGCTGACGCTCGACGTGCCGCATCCGCTGATTGCCCGGCGCACCTGGCTGTGGCGCGCCGAAAGCGCCGAGGTCATCGAGGCCCTGGGATTTGCGCCAGGCGCCTTCGCGCCGCCGCCGCCAACAGGCGCAGCCAACGATGCCGGCCGGCGCTGGCTGACGGGGCTGGCGGCCGGGCCCATCCATGAAGACACGATCGGCGCAAGGCCTGATGCTCCTTCGCTCTCCTGGATCGGTCCGCGTTCGTTCACGCCACCCGAGACCGCCGAATTGCACCAGGCGGCGCGCTTCGCCGCGGCGCCGCTTGCCGCAATCGGGGCCCGCGCCACGCTCGTCGCGGCGCTGGAAGCCTATCTCGGGCGGCGCAGCACGGCGCGCGTGCTCAATGCCCCGCTCCGGCGCAATGTCGGCGAGACCATCCAGGCCGCCCTGCTCTTCGCCGATCTGCGCGGCTTCACGGTGCTGTCCGACAACAATCCACCTGACCTGGTGATTGCCGCGCTCGACGCCTGGTTCGACCGCATCGCAGGCTCGGTTCACGTCTTCGGCGGCGAGGTGCTGAAATTCATTGGTGACGGCATTTTGGCGATCTTTCCCGTGACGGACGGCGCACCGCGCGGCGCCTGCGACGCCGCATTGCGCGCCGTCGCTGCCGTGCGCACCGGCATGGCGCATCTGGATGACGAGCGGCGGCGGCAGGGCTTGCCGCCCCTGCCGTTCGGTGTCGCGCTGCATCTCGGCGAGATGTTTTGGGGCAATATCGGCGCCGCCAACCGGCTCGATTTCACCGCGATCGGCCCCGCCGTCAACCTGGTCAGCCGCCTGGAGGGGCTGTGCCGGCCGCTCGGCCGGACCGTGCTCATCTCGGGCACGCTCGCCGAACAGACCGACGCGCACCTGGTCGCGCTCGGCCTGCACGAGCTGCGCGGCATCGCCTCGCCCTGCGCGGTGTTCACGCTGCCGGAGCAATGAGGCGGCGCGATTGAGCTGATCGCGCGGGCATCGATCGCAGTTCACCGCACTCGGGGTTTCATGATCGCGCGATGCGAATAGCCATCGCACGCTGGCGGCACACCGCGACATCATGCCCGTGGGCGTGCAAAGCCCGTTTCGACTATCCTCGCTTTTCGGACGGCGACGCGTCGACGACAACGCCTGCGCGCGCGACTTTGCGGGAACGCCGCGCCGTGAACGGAGTTGATATCAATCAATCCGAATATGTCTCGGCAGGATAGACTGGTTTTGTGCAATCACAGGAGGTTCAGATGTTCAAGCGTCAGGCAATGGCCTCTCGCGCCGGCAAATGCATCGTCATGGCGACGATAGCTGCGCTGGCCGTCACGTCATCGCTGACACCGTCCGCCGCAGCGTCCGCCCGCCATCATCGCTACCACCACCACTATTATCACGGTGGTGACGGACGCGCGGCAGCAGCCTTCATGGGAACGGCGTTCGGCATCATCGGCGGCGCAATCGCCGCCCAGCAGCGCCGCGAATACTATGAAAACTACGGCTATTACGGCGGGCCGGGTTATTATGGCTACTACGGTCACCCCTATTACGGTCCCGGCTACTACCAGCCCTATTGATCCTGGCTCCGGCGCGCGGCGGATATCTGCCAGGGCGCGATGGCCTGAGGTCTCCAAATGCAGACGAGGCGGGCATAAGCCCGCCTCGCCGCTTTTTGGCTCGCCGTCACGCGCCGATCAGTAGCACGCGCGCGGATCGACTGCGACATATTGGCCGGACGGGTAGCGGTAGTAGCAGTTGCCCTCGGCGAGGTAGTAGCCCGGTCGCGATGCGGCGGTCGCGCCGGCAATCGCGCCTGTGGCGCCGCCGATCACGGCGCCTGCCGCGGCTCCTGACGCGCGTCCGGTCAACAGCCCGCCAAGCAGGCCACCAACCACGGCTCCGCCCACGGCGCTGGCAGCCGGATCGGGCGGCGGTGGAGGCGGCGGGGGTGCTGCGACATAGGCGGGAGGCGGCGGCGCATAGCCGCCGGGCGCGGGATAGACGTCGTCGGCATAGTCCTCGGAGATGTAGGTCGGCGGACCTTCCATCTGCTCCGGATAGAAATACCGGACGCCGCCGACATCCCACCACCAACCATCCCGTCCATTATAGACCTCATGGCGCCAATGACCGCGCTCCCAGGCCATGCGGCCGCGATAGGGATTGCCGCCATAGACGCGCGCGGTCGGCTGCCCACGCCCCGCCATCGGGGCCGGCGGATGGCCCTGCCTGGCCTGCGGTGGCGGCGCGCCGCCGGCGCCTGCCGCTGGCGCGTGGTGCTGCGGCGGCTGTTGCTGCTGAGCCTGTGCGGCACAGGCAAGCAGCGACAGCGCGGACACGAGCGATACGACGATCGCGGATCGGCTGGATAAGTTCATGCTGGGGTACCCCCTCATTGCGAGATTCTGGCTGCCGCAATTACAAGCCGCTGACGCGCCGGCGTCGGCCCGGAATCTCCGGGACGGCCAATATGCCGTCATCGGCACGGTCCGCAACTCGACAATAGCGGTCCGGCCGGATTTGTAATGTTACAAGGCGTTAAGACGAACAGAATATGGCCGATTGCAGGCAGATCGGCACGATTCCAGCCGACGGCGGGTTGACTGAAGCCTCATCGCGCCGGCTCGATGACGTTGCAGTTGGTGCGGCCGGACATCAGGCAGTCCTGCATCTTGCTGGCGGCCGACAGATCCCGCGCCAGCCACACCCCGAGTGCCAGAAGCGCAGCCGCGATGATCAGGCCGACCATCGCGCCGCGCCGGCTGTCGCCTTGTTCGGGGTCTGTCATCACGCGGTCCGCTTCAGGAGGCGACCGCTCCTACCACGCCCGTCACGCGATTGTCATACCCCGCGCCGCATGGCAGTGGTTCTGGCCGCACGATCCGCGACCGGCTGGGCCTGCTCCAGGCGCGTGCAGCTGGTCATGATAACGATTCGATGACACTGCCATTCCGGGCCAAGCGCGCTCACGACCGGCCTGGGATAGACCACAGCCGTGGACAATGCGCCGGCCGCGCCGAGTGAAATTGCCGCAGCCGCGACGAGGGCCAATTTCCTGCGGGTCAATGATATGCGATTCATCTTGCAGCTCCTGTCCCACAGGCGGATAGATAGGCCCACAGCGCCTATCCGCTTGTGAACGAGATCACCAATTGGTCGTCTTTTGAGCGATCTCAACCGCCCTGGCGCAATCGTGATTGCTAAAATAGCGCAAAAATTCCCCATTCACGCGGTCGGTGACCTCCCGGAAATCATTCCTGAATGACGAGGCTGCGGTGGATAATGGGTGGCATCTCGGCGCGCCACGCTGTAAATCGCTGTCCAACGCTTTCTTGCCGCGCGCGCTGCGTGGTTGGACGGCGGCAGGATTTGCAGAACCAGAAATAGAAAGAGAAATAACAGGCTCGTTCGATGAGTGGATTCAAGGAACCCGGCTTCTCAGACCGACAGAAAGCGGCTCTGCAGGCGAAGCGACATCTTTTGGATAAATTCCGCGCCCAGCCCGGCCACGATGATCCGGAGGTCGCCAAGCGCAGGGCCGAGCGCGAGGCGATCGCCGCCCGCCGTGAGGATGCGCGCCTGGCGCGTGAGGCCGAGAAGGCCGAACAGAAACGGCGCGAGGAAGAGGCAGCTGCCGCAGAAGCCGCGCGCATCAAACGCGAGCAGGAAGAGGAAGCGGCACGACTGGCCGCGACCGAAGCCGAGCAAAAGGCCAAGCGCGATGCGCGCTATGCCGCGCGCAAGGCCAGGGGCAAACGGAAGTAACCGTTCGCGCATCCGCAACAGCCGGATCGCCGATGCCGGCCCGCCCGCGTGAAGCGGCGGGCCTCCGCGGGCGCATGGCTATCGCGCCCGCGGTTGAAGCTCGCCGTTCGCTATGACGAACGCTGGCGAACGCACCGCAAATATCCTGTCCGCTGGTGCTAGTTCTTCTTCATGCCGTCGTCCTTTTTCATGCTGTCCTTCGACATGGTGTCCTTCTTCATCATGCCATCGTCCTTCGACATCGAATCCTTCTTCATGCCGTCCTTGGACATCGTGTCTTTCTTCATGCCGTCGTCCTTGCCCATCTTGTCCTGGGCGAAGGCTGACGGGGCGAACGCAAGGCTCAGCGCGAGAGCGGCGGCCGAGAGTGCTGATACGGCGCGGATGGTCATGGCTGGTATTCCCTTTGAAAGAGTGTCGTGACAGCGACGGGTGCCGCTTTGGTTGTTGACGCGCCTGCCCGCTCTCCTGTTACGTACGCCCGCAACTTTTTTTGAAGGACCGGGGGCTTTCAGGACACGCGCCGGGGTTTCGGCCATCGGGCACGACACAATTTCGTCCGCGAAAATTGTGTAGTGCCGGACCGCAACGAGTGCGTCGCAATAAGGGCGGCTGCTCGGCCTCGACCGAATCTGACGAGACGAATGGCACTTTGGCCGGCCAACAGGCGCTCGACACGCCGGCACAAGGTGCAACCCACCAGACGATGTTCCAGGGAGTTTATCATGCTGACACGCCGCCATGTTCTTGCCTCTACCCTTGCCGCGCCCGCATTGCTCCGCTTCGGCACCGGCACGGCAAAAGCCGCCACCACCCTGAAGATTTCGCATCAGTTTCCGGGCGGAACGATCGACAAGGGCGATTTCCGCGACCGGCTCTGCCGCATGTTTGCGGCCGAGGTCGCCAAGCGCTCGAATGGCGAAATCGCGGCGGAAGTTTATCCGAACTCGTCGCTGATCAAGACCAATGCGCAATTCTCCGCGATGCGCAAAGGCGCGCTCGATATCAGCCTCTATCCGATGCCCTATGCCGGTGGCGAATTGCCGGAGACCAATATCGGGCTGATGCCGGGCCTGGTAACGACCTACGACCAGGGCCTGAAGTGGAAGAGCCAGCCGGTCGGCAAGGCGCTGAGCGATTTCCTCGCCGACAAGGGCATCATCCTCTTGAGCTGGGTCTGGCAGGCCGGCGGCGTCGCCAGCAAGCCGCGTGCTATTGTCGCACCCGAAGACGCCAAGGGCCTGAAGGTGCGCGGCGGCTCGCGCGAGATGGACATGGTGCTGCAGACCGCGGGCGCCTCGGTGCTGTCGGTGCCCTCGAACGAGATCTACGCCGCGATGCAGACCGGTGCTTGCGATGCCGGCATCACCTCCTCCACCAGCCTGATCTCGTTCCGCCTCGAGGAGGTGTCGAAGTTCCTGACCTCGGGCGCCGGCGCCTCCTACTGGTTCATGCTGGAGCCGCTGATGATGTCGAAGAGCATTTTCGACGCCCTGCCGAAGAATCATCAGGACATCATCCGGACCGTCGGCGCCGAACTCGAGGCGTTCGGCAAGACCGGTGCGCAGGAGGACGATGCCGAGGTCGCCAAGGTCTACGAGAAGGCCGGCGCCAAGGTCACGCCGCTCGACCTCGCCACCGTCAACAAATGGCGCGACATCGCCCGCGACACCGCCTGGAAGGATTATGGCGCCAAGACCGCGACCGCGGCCAATCTGTTGAAACTCGCATCCGACGTCACAGCATGATGCACGGTCCCTCACCGGATCGCGCCGACACCTCGCTCGCCCCGGCCAGCCATCCGCTGGTCGGGGCGTGCGAACGCGCGCTCCGGATCTGCAACAACATCATCGTCGTGTTCGCGGCGCTCGCGCTGATCGCCGCCTGCGCGGTCCTGAGCTACAGCGTGCTCTCCCGGGCGCTGTTTCAGGCCGCCAATTACTGGCAGGACGAGGCAGCCGTGTTCCTCCTGGTCGGCGCCACCTTCATGACGGCGGCCTATGTGCAGGCCGGCCGCGGCCATATCGGGATCGAGGCGTTCGTCGGCCTGCTCTCGCCGCGCGCCAATCGCGTCAGGCTGTGGCTGGTCGATCTGGCAAGTCTGGCGTTCTGTGCCTTCTTCACCTGGAAGTCATGGACGCTGACGCATGAGGCCTGGACCGACGGCCAGGTCTCCAACTCGATGTGGTCGCCGCCGCTGGCGATACCCTACGGGCTGATGGCCTGCGGCATGACGCTGCTTTGCCTGCAAATCCTGTTGCAGCTGACGATTCCCTTGAGCGGAGCAAAAGCCCGATGACGGTGCTGGGGACCGGCGTGGCCTACGGGCTGGCCACGCTGTTTGCGATGTTTTCGGGCATGCCGATCGCCTTCGCGCTCGGCGCGGTCGCCGTGGTGTTCATGGCGATCTACATGCCGTCAGCCTCGCTCGATACGGTGACGCAGAATGTCTACGAGGAAATGGCCTCGATCACGCTGCTGTCGATCCCGCTCTTCATCCTCAAGGGCGCGGCGATCGGCAAATCGCGCGCCGGCCAGGATCTCTATTCCGCCCTGCATGCCTGGCTGCACCGCGTCCCCGGCGGCCTCGGCGTCGCCAATGTCTTTGCTTGCGCGCTGTTCGCGGCGATGGCGGGCTCCTCGCCTGCGACCTGTTCGGCGATCGGCTCGGCCGGCATTCCCGAGATGCGCAAGCGCGGCTATTCCGGCGGTTTTGCCGCCGGGATCATTGCCGCCGGCGGCACGCTCGGCATCCTGCTGCCGCCCTCGATCACCATGATCCTGTTCGCCGTCGCCGCTGAGAAATCGCTGGGCCGCCTGTTCCTCGCCGGCATCGGGCCCGGCCTGCTGCTAGTCTCGCTGTTCGGCGTCTATGCCGTGATCCGCTTCCGCCGGGAATACGAGACCGCGCGCGCAATCTACGAGACGACCGGGCAGGCCTCTGCGATCCTGACCCGCGACGAATACACGCTGGCGCAGAAATTCAGCGTGCTGCCTCGCGTGATCCCCTTCGTGCTGCTGCTGACCGGCGTGATGATCGCGCTCTATGGCGGCTATGCGACCCCGTCGGAAACGGCCGGCCTCGGCGGCCTGCTGGCGCTGGCACTGATCGCCGTGATCTACACCGTCTGGCGGCCCACGGACCTCGCACCGATCCTGTCCTCGACGATTCGCGAATCCACCATGCTGATGATGATCATCGGCATGTCGCTGCTGTATTCCTACGTGATGAGCTATCTGCACATCTCGCAATCGGCGGCGGAAGCCATCGTCGCGATGCAGCTGCCGCGCTGGGGCCTGTTGTTTGCGATCCTTGTGCTGGTCGTCGTGCTCGGCTTCTTCCTGCCGCCGGTATCCATCATTTTGATGACCGCGCCGATCATCCTGCCGCCGCTCAGGGCCGCGCATTTCGACATCATCTGGTTCGGCATCATCATGACCATCGTGATGGAGATGGGGCTGATTCACCCGCCGGTCGGCCTGAACATCTTCGTCATCCGCAATGTCGCGCCCGACATTCCCCTGCGCGACGTGATCTTTGGCACCCTGCCCTTCGTGCTGTTGATGATGGCGGCCGTGCTGGTGCTCTGCTTCGTGCCGGGGATCTCGACCGCGCTGCCGGACTTCGTCATGGGACCAGACGGAAGTCGATGATCCGAACTTCGTCATTGCGAGGCGCCTACGCGCCGAAGCAATCCAGACTTTCTCCGCGGCGCGATTCTGGATTGCTTCGCTTCGCTCTCAATGACGGTGTTAGCTCGCAGTGCGCCGCGATTTCGCATTGATTGCAGCGGCGACGCGGCTCGCCGGCTTGCGGCCGAGCTGGCCGCTGATGTCGTTGCTGGCGGCGACCAGCTTCGTCATGTCGATGCCGGTCGGAACGCCCAAGCCCTCCAGCATGTAGACGACGTCTTCGGTCGCCACATTGCCGGTGGCGCCCGGTGCGAACGGGCAGCCGCCGAGCCCGCCGGCCGCGGCGTCGATCACGCGCGCGCCCTCCTCCAGGCCGGCATAAAGATTGGCCAGCGCCTGGCCATAGGTGTCGTGAAAATGCATGGCAAGACTGGCCATGGGGACCGAGCCCGCAACGGCGCGCAACAGCTCGCGCGCCTTGCCCGGCGTGCCCACACCGATGGTGTCGCCGAGCGAGATTTCGTAGCAGCCGAGATCCCAGAGCGCTGTCGCGACGTCGATGACCGCCTGCGGCTTCACCTCGCCGTCATACGGACAGCCGAGTACGCAGGACACATAGCCGCGCACGCGCACGCCATCGGCCCTGGCGCGGGCGACGACCGGCCTGAAACGCTCGATCGATTCCGCGATCGAGCAGTTGATGTTGGCGCGCGAAAACCCCTCGGACGCCGCGGCAAACACCGACACCACCCTGGCGCCGGCGGCGTGCGCCGCCTCATAGCCTTTCAGGTTCGGCACCAGGACGTGAAATTCGCCTGCGAGGCGGCTGACGCCGCGCAACACCTCGTCTGAACCGACCATCTGCGGGATTGCCTTCGGCGACACGAAGGCGCCGACCTCGACCGTGCGCAAGCCGGCTGCGACCAGCGCCTCGATGAACGCGATCCGCGCCGCGGTGCCGATCGAAGTCCTCTCGTTCTGCAGGCCGTCGCGCGGCCCCATTTCGATGATGCGGACGATTTTGCTCATAGAACCTACTCGGAGCCTACTCGCCTGTTGGCTCGACCTCGGCAAGTTCGATGCCCTCGCCGACGATATCACCGACCTTGCACCGGATCGACTTCAAGACGCCGGCGAATGGTGCGCGGAGGGTCTGCTCCATTTTCATGACTTCGAGAGTGAGGATCGGAGCACCCTTTTCCAGCGTATCGCCCTCTTTCGCGAGCAGCGCAACGACCGTTCCGGGTAAGGGCGCGACGATCTTGTCCTCGCCGACCTGCTCCTCGGTCTCGCCGCCGAACGGATCGACCCAGTGCAGTTCGAAGCGGCCATTGCGCGTGCGCAGATAGAGCTCGTGGCCTTCGATGACATAAACTACCCGTGACTTCACGCCGTCGAGCGTGAGATCGAAGGCGCCGCCATCGCCAGCCGACATCGCGAAGGCGATGTCGCGTTCGCCGACTGTCAGCGTCGGCGGCCCGTTGCCGTAGCACAGGGTGACCTTCTGTTCGGCGCCCTGCCCGCCGCGGAAAACAAAAACGCGCTGCCGGCGACCGACCGGCATCCAGCCAAAAGTCCGCCACGGCGACGGCGGTTCCGATGACGCTGCCTGCTGTTCGCCGGCGAGAATAGCTGCCACGGCGGCACAGAACTCGAGGTCGCCGGGTGTGGCGGGCGCCGCGGTCAGCGCAGTCAGTTCGCGCTCGATGAAGCCGGTATCGATCGCATTGGCGCCGACGGAGGGATGCGTCACCAGCCGCGACAGGAACGGGATGTTGGTGACGATCCCCCTGACATCGCTCTCCTCGAGGCCGCGGTTGATGCGCGCGATCGCGCTTTCGCGATCCGGCGCCCAGGCGATCATCTTGGCAAGCATCGCATCGTAATAGGGCGAGACGTGATCGCCCTCGCGATAGCCGGCATCGATGCGCAGACCATCCACCGCAGCAGGCATCCGCCAGGTCCTGATCCTGCCGACCGATGGCATGAAATTTTTGGCCGGATTCTCGGCATAGACCCGCGCCTCGATGGCATGGCCGTTCAGTCTGACCTGGTCCTGCGTCAGCGGCAATTTTTCACCGAACGCAACGCGCAGCTGCCAGTCGACGAGGTCAACGCCGGTGATCAGCTCGGTGACGGGATGCTCGACCTGCAGACGGGTGTTCATCTCGATGAAGAACACGTCCTTGCCGTCGGAGACGAACTCGATGGTGCCGGCGCCGACATAGTCGACCGCTCCCGCCGCCTTGCGCGCCGCCGCGCAGACCGTATCGCGTTGCGCCGCATTCAAGGTCGGCGACGGCGCTTCCTCGATCACCTTCTGGTGGCGGCGCTGCAAGGTGCATTCGCGCTCGAACAGCGACAGCAGATTGCCGTGGCTGTCGCCGATGATCTGCACCTCGATATGCCTGGGATTCTGGACATATTTTTCGATCAGCATGCGGTCGTCGCCAAAGGCGGCCTTGGCCTCGCGCTTGGCGCTCGTGATGGCGCCCGCCAGCTCGGCGGCCGATCCCACCACGCGCATGCCGCGGCCGCCCCCGCCGGCGGAGGCTTTCACCAACACGGGAAAGCCGATCCGGTCCGCCGCCCTGGCAAGCGTCGTCTCGTCCTGCGCCTCGCCATGATAGCCGGGCACCAGCGGCACGCCGGCCTTTTCCATCAGCGCCTTCGAGCCGGATTTCGAGCCCATCGCCATCATCATCTCTGCGGTCGGGCCGACGAAGACGAGGCCCGCGTCGAGGCACGCCTGCGCAAATTCGGCGTTTTCCGAGAGGAAGCCGTAGCCGGGATGCACGGCCTCGGCGCCGGTCCGGCGCGCCGCATCGATCACGCGCGCAGTATCGAGATAGCTGTCGCGCGCCCGCGCCGGCCCAAGCAGCACTGCCTCGTCGGCCAACGCCACATGCATCGCGCCGCGATCGGCTTCCGAATAGACAGCGACGGTGCGCAGCCCCATCGCCCGGGCGGTCCGGATCACGCGAACGGCGATCTCGCCGCGATTGGCGATCAGAAGTTTCTTGAAACGCCGGTACAGCCTCGCCCGTTCCATGCTCACATCCTGAACAGGCCGAACCGGGTCGGCTCGATCGCCGCATTAGCGGCGGCCGAGAGCCCGAGGCCCAGCACGAGGCGCGTGTCGGCGGGATCGATCACCCCGTCGTCCCACAGCCGCGCGGTCGCGTAATAGGGATTGCCCTGGCTTTCATACTGCGCGCGGATGGGACTGCGGAACGTCTCCTCCTCCTCCGCGGACCAACTCTCGCCCTTGGCCTCGATATTGTCGCGGCGGACCTGGCTCAGCACCATCGAGGCCTGTTCGCCGCCCATCACTGAGATGCGGGCGTTCGGCCACATCCACAGGAAGCGCGGCGCATAGGCGCGTCCGCACATGCCGTAATTGCCGGCGCCATAGGAGCCGCCGATGACAACGGTGAATTTCGGCACGCCGGCGGTCGCCACCGCCGTCACCAGCTTGGCGCCGTCGCGCGCGATACCGCCGGCCTCGTATTTCCGGCCGACCATGAAACCCGTGATGTTCTGCAAAAAGACCAGCGGAATGCCGCGCTGGCAGCACAGCTCGATGAAATGCGCGCCCTTCAGCGAACTCTCGCTGAACAGGATGCCGTTGTTGGCGATGATGCCGACCGGAAAACCCCAGACATGGGCGAAGCCGCACACCAGGGTCTGGCCATACAGCTTCTTGAACTCGTCGAACTCGGAGCCATCGACGATGCGCGCGATGATGTCGCGCACGTCGAACGGCTTTCGGCCGTCGACCGGCACGACGCCGTAGATTTCCTCGGCCGCGAACAGCGGCTCTCGGACCGCATGCATGTTGAGCGCCGGCCGCGCAGCCGGTTTCAGCGTCGCGACGATGCGCCGCGCGATCCCGATCGCATGCGCGTCGTTCTGCGCATAGTGATCGGTCACGCCGGACTGGCGGGAATGCACGTCGGCGCCGCCGAGTTCCTCCGCGCTGACCACCTCGCCGGTGGCGGCCTTCACCAGCGGCGGCCCGCCGAGGAAGATGGTGCCCTGGTTGCGCACGATGATGCTCTCGTCCGACATCGCCGGCACATAGGCGCCGCCCGCGGTGCAGGAGCCCATCACGATCGCGATCTGCGGGATGCCGGCCGCGGACATCTGCGCCTGGTTATAGAAGATGCGGCCAAAGTGCCGCTCGTCCGGAAAGATCTCGTCCTGCATCGGCAGGAAGGCGCCGCCGGAATCCACCATGTAGACGCAGGGCAGATTGTTCTGCCGCGCGATGTCCTGCGCGCGCAGATGCTTCTTCACCGTCATCGGGTAGTAGGTGCCGCCCTTGATGGTCGCATCATTGGCGACGACGACGCATTGCCGGCCCGCGATCTGTCCAACCCCGGTGACGATGCTCGCCGAATGCACGTCGCCGCCATAGAGGCCGTGGGCGGCGAGCGGCGACAGTTCGAGGAACGCAGTGCCGGGATCGAGCAGCAGGTCGACGCGCTCGCGCGCCAGCATTTTTCCCCGCGCGGTATGCCGCGATCGCGAGGCATCGCCGCCGCCGCCGGACACCACGTCCAGCTTGCCGCGCAGTTCGGCCACCAATGCGCGCATCGCTTCCGCATTGCGGGCAAAATCCGAGGAAGCCGGATCGATACTGGAATGGAGCGGCATGGCCACCTCAGGCAGAAGGGAGACCGGCGGCCGTCGTCAATGGGTCCAGGGTTCGCCGCGCCGGAATGAAAAATTGTCGGCA
>Ga0335071_10000260_pt1 | contig 60678 bp, 108 predicted proteins | sample Lox_Sample_15_FD_206724 | JGI IMG/M metagenome (GOLD analysis project Ga0335071, IMG submission 206724) | Soil microbial communities from Loxahatchee National Wildlife Refuge, Florida, United States - Lox_Sample_1.5 | ecosystem: Environmental > Terrestrial > Soil > Wetlands | place: USA... | reverse complement strand
ATTGGCGCATGTTACCCCGCGTCAGTTTCAGGCGGTAGTGTGGGTGGCCGTGAGGGGGCGAGCAAGTTGAAGGCGACGCTGGAAATTCAAATAGGTTCGGTGACCAAAGACGGCGAGCCTATCCGCGAAGGATGGCGGGAGCTTGCGGCCGGGACCGTTCGCTCGCGTTTTGCCCGTGAGTTTGGCGGGTGGTTCGAAGAGGTGCGAATCGGCGGCTGGCAAGACGACGCCGGGAACCTCGTGCGGGAAGAAAGCCTGTGGGTTTGCGGTTGCGCTGAGGGCGACGCGGAAGACCTCAGGAACGTCGCGCAGGAATGCGCGACAGGAATTGCCGAACTAATCGACCAGCAGTGCACAATGTGGAGAATCGTGGAGAGTGACTACGGATTCGAAGAACAACGGGAAGTTGCGTCGCGTCCGTTGTCGGAACTCTACAAGAGCCAAGGACGGTGACCTGAGTTGCAGGAATTCTGGACAGACTGGGACGTCGAGACAACGTGGCTCATTGACCGCGCCGAAGTCGAGGGCACCATCACGGCGCTTGAAGCAGAGGGATTCGTCCTAACTCTGGACGACATCGAAGACCTGCCGGAAGTCATCATCGACTAGGGGGATAGAATTCGTGGCATATTGGGCTTTCAGCGAGAAGTGCAAACCAGTCACGGAAGAGAGGCACGACATGTTCTTCCCCGGCGAAAGATTGGTGGCGCTCACGCCACGGTTCAGCCTGATGAAGATTGGCGTGAACCAATATCGACTCGTTGACCGCAAAGAGAGCACGGCAACCAGCGTGGACGTTCCCCGTGCACGCGAGGTGTGGCACATGGCGACGCGCGACAAGAACGGTCGAGTGCTTGGCCCGAAGCCGCACGTGGAAAAGCACTCGTTTGTTCACGAGGCCGGAGCGCTGTACACAATTCGTGTTGGCGTGGTCGCCGATGTGGACGGCTGCAAAGTGCGCACGAACACAAGGCCGGAGCGGTAAGGCGGTGCGGCGCAAGCCGCACCCCTACCCGGCAACAATTCATGGAAGGATATCATGGTACGCTACGGTTTCAAACACCATAGCACTTCAGGCGTGATAATGACCGTGTACGATTGCGGTCAGGAACAAGTCCGGCGTTTACTGTCCGAAGCAAAAGCCGACTACTCCGGCCGGGTCGAGTTGTTCAGGACATCACGTACAGACGAGGTGCAATTCGAAACTGAGCACGACGGCACGTACACAATCTGGCGCAAGTATGAGGCGGACGAATAATGACGCACTTTCTGATGACAGACTTGACCGACGCTCACGCCGCGTACGTAGACGCGGCGTTCTCACCCGACAGTCTGGAAGGCGTCATTCTGGCGCGTAGCCAAACCCCAGTATTCCCCGACCGGCCATATATCGTGTGGCACTGGAATGTGAACACAGGGCTGCACCTCGGACACTACGACCTGACCCAGGACTACGCATACAGGGTATTCGGTGGGTTAGTAAGTATTTCTGAGTGCAGTTGGGACTACGTAGAATAGAATAGGTATCATCAATTGATGACAAAGAAAGGTGATACGATGAACGTTCAAGTCACAACGAAGCACGGGAACGTGGAGACTCGACCTGCACTGCGCAACGTAGACGTTCACCACGTGGACGCGTGGTGTCAGCGTCCGCTGGCATCGGTGCTGTACAGTGTCGCCGATACCCACCTGTGCACGCTCTGCGTGAAGGCCAACGGGGGGAAGTGTCCGACCGCAAAGTAACCCGCAACCACTGGGGCCTGCCTATTAGCTGCATAATAGGCAGGTCCCTTTTATTTTGCTCGTAGCTACTACCGGGATGGTAGTACCCGGATGGTAGCACCACCATCCTACTGTGCTGGTAGTAGCACCATAGGGATGGTACTACAGTGATGGTGCTACTATGGTGCTACGGGGATGGTGGTACTTGGATGGTAGTACCCTCAGGAGGGTCGTACCCGGATGGTCGTACCCGGAGGGTAGTACTACCATCCTCGTTGGCTCGTCGCTACGACGATGATAGTACGGCAAAAAGCATTCGGCCAAAAAAGTACTAAAACCCTAGTAGCCGCCTCGTTGGGTGGGTGGTAACCAGCCTATATGCCAAAATCAGAACGTGTTACCCCCCTATGTAACAAGGTGCCGGAAAATTCGGTAGGGATGACTCCTATTTTTACGCGCTGGCGAAAATCGTGGAGATGTTTGGCCATCCTGTAACGTTCCCCGCTTGACCCAGGCTCGACGCTCCGGTAGAGTGCGCCCCGCTGTATAAGTTCTAGGAGAGGAACCCAATGGACGCCGACACCATCCTTAGCCGCGCCAGCCGCGGCGAGCTGGAAGGAATGTTGTACGCCGCCGCCCATCTCTACTTCCGCACGCGCCCGGTCGACGAGGGCATGCTCATGGTGTACTTCTCCGCGCTCTACAGCCGCGCCCTGCAGCGCCCGTTTGAGTTTTCCCGCAACGGGAAACGTTCGGCGCTGTGCTAGATGGCCGGGGGCAGCCCCGCCGCCTCACGCACCTCGACAGCGCGCTGCGCCATGCGGACCCAGTCCTCGGGGGCCATCTGCTCGCTCAGCAGGCTGTGTGGCATGTCCTGGCGATAGACGCTGTAGCTCGTGCCGTCGATGGGCAGCCAGCGCGCCAGCTTGCGCGCCACGGCCTTCCAGTAGGTCACCTCATCCATGTCGCGGAACCAAGACAGGAGCAAGACCGTTACTAGTGAGGATTGCGTTGAGGGCCTCAAAGAACTTCAACTCGCACTCTTCGCAGACGTCGCCCCTCCAATAGCGCTCTCCATAGATTGCCAATTCGAGAGGATGCCAACGACAGTTGTTCAGCTCCCTGCCGCAGCAGTCGCAGAAGTACTGTGTCTTGGTGCTCATTTCACCAGGGCGGCGAGGTCTTCGAGGGCGGCCATGTCGCAATTGTCGTTGATGTCACCCAAGCAGCAGCGCTCGCAGTTGAAGTCGCCGTCGTTGGTACAGCAGGCGACGAGGTCGATGACGCTCTGCGGCAGTCTCTCTTCCGCGAAGAGCCTGTTGAGATTCGGCCTACCGGCATACTTCATTTCTACTCCTTCAAGTCAATGGTGGTGCCATGAAACCGGAACTGGTCGAGAGGCTTGATGCCGTCGTTCTTCACGTCCTCCACCTGCGGCAGCACGACACAAAGGTCGGCGGCACAACCCTGCCAACCCCAGCGCTTGCCCTCTTTGTCCTGCCAATCGAGCTGTATGACGTAGTCATCGCAGTCCTCGTCATAGAATGTCCTGATGTGCAGTTTCATTCGTCCCTCCAGCCTCTTTTGCTATTGTAGTTCTTCTTCTTGCGGCCGGGCTTGGCTGCACTCCCGGTAAACGTCCTTCGCGCTGCGCAGGAAGTCCTGTATGTCGGCCAGACAGCCAGCGCTGAAGGCGCAGTCGGGCTCCGGGTAGAAGCAGTACTGCCGCCAGCGGCCGAACCACCTCACAACGCCGAGTTCGTCGCCATGCTTGCTGAGCACCGCCCAGAGGCCGGTCTTCTCGCTGGCGCTCGGGCCGTTGTACTCGATATCAAGATACTCGTAGTCGCTCATTCCACGGCCTCATAGAGCTTGAAGAACTCAGCATCCGACATGACCTGCCAGCCCAGATAGGAATGGACCAGCCAGTCGCTCTTGTTGACCTTCGTGTTGCCGAACAGTACACCGAACGGCTGCTCCAGCTCCAGGTCGTGACTGAAGCGAGCATCGGCCTCATGCAGCAACGGACACAGCTCCTGCAGCTCCTCGATGGGCTGGCCCCAGTACTGGAACGCCTCAACGGGGCGCAGGCGGTACTCTTTCATGCCTTCAGGTAGCGGATGATGGCGTCGAGCTTATCCCTGACCTTCTCGGCCTCGGCCAAGTCCAGCGGGATATAGAGAGCAATGCCCTCGGCGGTCCGCAGGTAGAGTTCGACGTTCTCGCCGCAAGGGCGTACATCAACCATCACTGTGGTCTCCTTCACGCTCATCCCGTATCTCCTTGAGGTATTCTTTGACGATGCGCCGCGCCCCGGCCTGCGGCGTCACATAGGCGTCTGGCGGGTCGGTCTCGAAGAACCAGTCCGGGTAGGCCCAGTGGCGAGCGATACGCTCGGCTACCTCCTTGTACTCATCGGCACGGGCCTTTTCGGCGGCGAGCTGTAGGTCTTTCTCAGCGGCTACGCCCTGCCACCTGTCGAGCCACTCTTGGTCGCGTTCGATACGAGCTTCCAGCTCGGCGATGCGCTGGTCCTTCCTCTCGTCGGCCTCACGCCACAGCCTCTCGACGTGACCTCCGTGGTCTTGGAACGGCATCACGACTCCCCTCCGCTGCGGCGGGCGAGGTCGGCCTCAAGGTAGTCGAGCCATTCAGAGAAGGACCAGCCGCCCTTCATATGGGCCGACTCCGTGTCTTCCCAAGCCAGCTTCAGAAGGTCGCTCGCGTGATTCGCAAGGAAGTCGAGACGCTCGACCTCCGTCTCCGCCTGCTCGCGCCGGGCCTTCTCGGCGTCTCGTTGCTTGGCCCAGTTTTCGCTTGACCGCTGCCAGCTTCGCGCCTCCCGTGCCTGCTCCAGCGCCACGGCGGCGAGGGCGTCGAGGGCGGCGTCTGCATCACGCACCGTCATCTCAACGGCGTCTCTAGGGTTGCGGTCGGCCAGCCACTCTCGCGGACCCTCCGTTCCCCTTGCGTAGTGCTCCACTTCCTCCGGCAGCAACTCCGCCTCTCTCAACTGCTCGACGGCACTTTGCTCGCTCATCACGGCTCCTTCCGGTCCCGGCACAGCGACCACGCCAAGTCGCACAGGTTCCCGGCATCGTTCAGGTCGCGGCGGATGTTCTCGCGCGGCCCGTAGACGAGCGCGTGCTGGGCGCTCTGCAGGTTCCTGATGGCTCGGTTGGTCAGGTCGAAGAAGTCGACCCCCGGAGCGTCCATGCTCCAGCGGTCGTCGAACTCGGCGGCGCGCGCCTTGCGCGCCACCATGGCGGCGTCGAGTATCGGGTTGATGCTGCTCATCACGGCTCCTTCCGGTCGAAAAGGGCGGCCTGTTCCCGCATATAGGCATCGACCTCGCCGGGAAGAGGCTCGTGCGTGTGAATCCTCGCCTGCTCCAGCGCCACGGCGGCGAGGGCGGCGAGGGCGAGCAGGACGCGGGCCTGCGGGACGGCTAGGCCGTGCTCAAGGTCGTAGATGACCGCCCTCACCTCCTCCGTCAGCAGCCCCTCCTCCCGCAACTGTTCGAAGGCGCTCATGGTTCTGGGGCGTTCATCAACACGCCAAGTGCCCGCCTGAACGCTCTGCGCTCCGCGAGGAGGACCCCGCAGCGAGCTTCAAGTTGGGCGATTTTCTGGTCGCGTTCTGCGAGCAACGTCCGCAGAACCGCCACTGTCAACTCGTCGTTCAACTCCTCGTCGGCGCTCTGGTCAGGCATCACGGCTCCTTCGGCATCACGGACAGGTCGACGTACGGACCGCCGCCGAGGTGCAGCGACCAAGCAAGTCGACCGTGCTTCTTCTCGTGCGGGTCGCCTTCACCGAACGCCGCACCCGCTGCATCGCGCAACGCGAGAGCCAAGTGCTCGGCGCTGACGGCGAGCCCCGTCCACGGCACCGCTATCAGGTCGAGGTCGCGCTTCATCGACCCGTGCAGCGCCAGCGCATAGCCGTGCTCGCGCGCCACCTCGACGAGGTCGCGATACAGGAAGGCGTAGCGCCAGGGGAGCATCGACACCTCGCCAGCGCGAGCGAGGCCGTCGTGCTTCTCGAAGGTGGGCGGCTCACCCATCACGGCTCCTTCCGGTCGGCGTGGACAGGGAAGCCCGCGAGCCTATTGAGTTGGCGCAGGTGGACCTCTTGGTATTCTGGGCCGTTGTTGAGGTCGTGCGTCGCCAGATACACATGGTCGCTCAACGCCAGTTCCGCGTCGGCCAGCTTCTGTGCCAGCTCAATGATGACGGCGTCGGCGAGGCGTTTGGGGACCACGGTCGAGCACATCATCCGGTTGATGTCGCGCACCGCCGTGTACGCCCTCATCGCAGGCCCGTCGTGCTGCTGCGCGACTTCATCCAAATCGTTCACAGACACTCCTTCCATGGTTTCACCACGCCATCCGGCTGTGGCCGCGGCACACCCTGCCCCATCGGCGAGTTTGGGCCTTTCATACCTCTATTTAACCCGAACGCTCATGCACTTGTCAAGAGCAGGGCTCGCAGATGTTCGGCGAAGTTGTCCAGTTGGCCCGGGATGAGTGCCTGCCAGATGCGCCATGCCGAGACCGGCATCTCCTGATGGCCATCGACATACTCTACCCTGCAGCCACAAAGTTGAGCCTCCATGCCCATGTTGGAAAACCATGGGTGGTTGTGGACCAGCACCTCCCGGCTACGGAACAGCTCGGCCAATTCGTTCTTGGGAGTGTGCGGGTGGATGTCCTCGACGTACAGGACACCCTCGTGCGGCCGACCATCGTTGTAGAAGATGCCCTCGTCGATGAGCGGAACGGCGACGTTCGGTGTGCCCATGCAGGGCAGGAAGTACCACCTATCCGTACCGGGATGGCCGCACGTCGGTCCCAGTATCCAGTGAATGGTGTGGCCCCAGGGGGCATCGTTCGGCACACCTTCGGGATAGATGGTGACCCGCGCCTGCTCGTCCATCGGACCGCAGGCGATGTCAATGCCGCGCCTGCGCATCTCGTCGCGCAGCAGGTAGATGGCCGCGATTCCGGCGCTGTCGGCCAGCCAGTAGTTGTCACAGTCGTCGCCGAAGGGCGCGATGATGACGTCTCTCACAGGCTGTCCCCCCAGGGCTTGACCGATTGCGGTGGCACCTTGCTCTTGATTGGTTTGTTTTTCCCATAACGATAGACACGGCCGTTGTCAAGAGACAGGGCGTCGAATGTGTCATCCTGGTTCACACGAACTATGACCATTTCGCAATCATTCATGAGCGTGATGCGTTCGCCGATTATCATGTTAGAGGCTGTCCCCCCAGGGCTTCGGCGGCACCGGCAGGTCCTTGAACATCGTCAGGTCGCTAAGATAGGACGTGCCGTCTAGGTGATAACGAATGTCACCGCGGTGGTTACACTTGTTGCAACGCCAGTGGCGTGTGCCGCGGTCGGTTTCAATGATGTCGAGATAGGCCCAGAAATTGCAGTTGGGGCAGTAGTACAGGTTATCCATTGGACCTGAAGAAGCGCATCGCCGTCTGCACGCGCTGCCAGCTCACCCAGTTACCCTCGGCGAGGGCACGAGCCGGGGAGACATCGTCAAGCATCGGGTTGAGGTTTTCCATCCACGCCTTCACACTCTCGGGACTCTCTACCTCAAGCAGAGGCTTAACGATGCTGTTGTAGGTGAAGAACAGCCTGAGGAACGTCTCGGGTTCGGGCGCTTCGTCGCCCTTTGCCCAGAGACCGATGACCTTCGTGTCCTCTACTCCGGCGAGGAAGGCGACGAGTCGCCCGCCCAGCACGTCACGTAGCTTTGTGATGACTTCCGCGTCCGTCAACTCTTTCCCTTTCCCTGCGATGTGCATTGGGGTCACAGATTCTGCAGCGGCAGCGACCGAGGTGGTACCAGCCGTAGGTCGGCAGGGGATAGAGCCACGATTCCTTCGTGGCATCACAGTCGAGCACGTTGCCGGTGATATCCTTGACCCCCTCGCGCCAGCTCTGGCCGGTGATGATGGGATAGGCCGAATCGCCCTTCCCCTTGAACACCCAGGTGCACTCGAAGACGACGTCCTCGCAGCGCGCCTCCTTGCCGATAGCGAGCACCTGCTCCAGTGTGAGCTTCTTCTCGAAGCGGGGCTCCGCCATCTCAGTCGTCCAAGAACGGCTTGCCGTCGGGCACGTAGCAGTCGTTGAACTCCTCCGGGTAGAGTACGCAGAGATAACGCATCTCCTCGTTCCAGACGACCCAATCGTTCTTCTCCAAGAGGTCTCCAGCCGGTGTCACCTCAGGGCAGTTCTGCATCTCGTTCCACCAGACCTTTGCGCCGCGCATCTCCGCGAACTCGTGGATTTCCTCAAGGTTGGTGCCATCGTACTGGATGGCCTCGACGCGCTCGATACAGCGCTGACGGTACTTACCTACGCTCATCATTCCTCCACAACTTCGTAGGTTTTGGCAAAGATGTCGGCATCGCAGGGATACAGCTCACCCTCGACGCCGCGGATGATGTAATCGCCAGGGTGAGCCGGAACGAAGCCATTGTATGTCTCCAGCAAGACCTCTGCATGACGGCCGCAGTCGCTGGGGTCGTGGTCTTTCCAGTCCCAACCACAGAAATCCCAGACCTCGTGGCAGTTGTTGGGCGGGTCGTAGCGGATACACTCGACTTCGACGGGCTTCTTCCGTGCTCTCATGGTTCTCCCTTGACAGGGTGGTTACTACGATGCTATCCTGCCGTTAGTATACACAACCACGGAGGGCTGTCAATGCCAAAAGGTTTCCCCTTCTTCGCCATCTGCCTGTTCGCGCTGGGCGTCTATCTGTGCGTCCTGGGCGGGCTCGGCATGGCGGGGCACCACTGGACGTCGGGCACCATCGAAGTCGCCTTCGGCATCTGGGACCTGTACTTCGGAGTCTGGGGCCTGAACAAATGGGCCGGATACAAGGAGGAAGAATAATATGCACGCTGTAATCGTCGTCTTCGCCGTGCTGCTTATCGCCAACGCCTTCTGTAGCGTGGCGCTCATCGGCAGGGAGCGCAAGCCCATCTCGCGGCTCGACGCCGCCATTGGCGTAGCAACCGCGATGGTGTTCCTCTTCTTCGCCGCGCTCTATTGGTGATGAAGAGCGTCCACGACTTGAACCAGGAGCGTCGCGTCGACCACGGCGGTCCGCAGTACCTGCAGGACATCCACCACATCAACCCGGCCGTCTGGGAGCAGTTCCCGGTCGGCACGCGCGTCATCGTACGCTGTGCGGCACAGGACCATTCCTTCTTCCGTGGCGACGAGACCGGCGTCATCGAGAAGAACAAGATGCACTACCTCGGTCTCATCGTGCGGTTCGACAAGCCGCTACGTTACCAGGATGGCCACATCGTGGAGACCTTCAACTTCGAACCCGACGACCTGGAGATTGTCATGACAGAGAAGAAAAGCCCCTATGCCCAGTACCTCGGCAAGAACGTGCTCGTCATCGACGACGATGGCGACTGCACCGAGGGGCGCGTCGTCGCCGTCACCGCGCACGCCGTGAAGCTCTCGCTGGATGGTGCAACGCGTTGGCACGCCATCTGCGACGACTTCGACACCATCGAGGAAATCGAGCAGTGAGCGAGGAATCACCAAACGCTCGCTTCTTCGGCAAGCGCGTCCTGCTGAGCCGTACCACGGTGGACACGCAGATGTACGCGAGCGAGACCAAATACCAGACCACCGACCATTGCGCTGAGGGAGACTGTACGGCCATCACCGACACGCACATCGGCCTGGGGGCAGACGACAAGCGTCGCTGGTTCCGCACGGCTGGCGAGAACCCCTGGGTGCCGGAGGTCATCGTCCGGTGAAGCTCATCATCTGCGGCGACCACCTGTTCACCCAGCTCGGCGTCGTCTTTGCTATCATCGACGCCTACGTGGAGCGCTACGGCATGCCCGATGAGGTGGTCAGCGGCGACGCCCCGGGGGTGGATACCCTCGGGGCGCTCTGGGCCACGGAGAAGTGTCCGGTCAAGCACTTCCCGGCCGACTGGCATCGTTTCCATAAGGCCGCCGGTCACCAGCGCAACATTGAGATGGCACACTACGGCACCCATTGCTTGGCCTTGGCCTGCAGGCGGTCGCGCGGCACGCGCGACATGATACGGGAGGCCCATCGTATGGGCTTGCCCACCGTCGTCGTCGAGTTGGACTCCCTCGCCTATCTCGACAACGGGGAGCGCGGCACACGCTGGCTAGAGTTCCTCACCGAGGTCTAGAGGCACTCTTCCCAGGGCTTGCTAACGGGGACTGGGACAGGCATCCCATTACACAGCGTTCCACGCCGGATAAACGAGCGGTCAAACCCAGAGAACGACCTGTACTGGCAGTCCGGGCATGTGCGAGACTCGCCCCGGAGTTGGCTCTCCTCCACTTTGACATCGTCGAGGAACCTACCGCATCTGTGACAGAACGGCTTCACTCCCGCTCGCGCTCCTGGCGGGGTGGCCAGATGCAGCGAGCCTCGATTTCGTCGATGCTCACCGGCCTGAAGTCCCAGCAGTCGACACCCACGTCGAAGCGGTTCTGCTGCCGCGGGTCGCGGTTCGGGTCGGGCGCATGACCATGGCAGTGTCCATGGAGCATGATGGTCCGCGGCCTCCATGAGGCCCAGGGATAGTGGCAGAGGTAGTAGCGGTGCTTGTTGTACTTCAGGCTGAGCGCCAGCGGGTCCTGGCGGGCCTTGGGGTCGTGGTTTCCTTTGACGTAGATGATGTCCTCGATGAAGACCTGCAGGTAGCAGTTCCACGCCTCGAAGCGTCGCGGGTCGAAGCAGAAGTCGCCCAGCACGTAGAGCGTGTCGCTCGGTCCGACGGTCTGGCAGATGTTCTCGATGAGCACTCTGTCCATCTCGTTCGCATCGCGGAAGGGCCGGTTGCAGTATTTGATGATGTTCTCATGACCCATGTGCAGGTCGCTCGTGAAGTAAATCACTTTTGTCGGGCCTCCAGCAGTTCGGAGTAGGCGATGAACAGGTCCTCATAGCGGCGATTGATGGTACGCACCTCATTGACGAGGTAGGAAATCATGTCATCGACGGCCAGTGCTTCGTAGCACTCTTCATCGAAGGTCGTGTCAACGTACTTGTGGGATTCGAGCTGGTCATAGATTGCGTTGATGTCAATCGCCATCTTCTTCGGACTCCTCGATGTCACGGGGATGCTGCGCGTCGAATTCGTCGAGGTCAAGGACAGGACCCTTGACGGCGTCCGCCAACATCATCTCCAGCACGCGGACGACCTCCTCGGGGTCCTCGCCATAGATGCCGAGTGGGGTCGAGTCGTCACTGTACATGTCAACCTCGTCGTTCTCATAATATGCTTCGACGATGGTATAATATACATCATTCCCGTGTAAACGCTTCGCTATGCGGTAGTTCCAGTGCATCATGCCTCAGTTCATCAGGCTGTCAATCTGTGCCTTCAGCTTAGTATACTCGGTGAAAAGGAAGGCGCAAATGCCGAGCGGGCAGTTCTCGTTACCGGCCTGCTTTTTCATCTCGGCAAGGGGGCAGCCCTTCTCGCAGTTAGAATCGGGCATCTCACCACAGAGCATGTCCATGTAGTTCAAGATTTGCTTGCGGGCGTCGGTCTCAGCCATGTCAGTGCCTCACTGCTTTCAGAAACGCAAGGATAAGAAACGCGATGGTCGCGCAGCAGACGATGATAATCTCACTCGGCAGACTCATCCTGCTCTCGCTGCTCAAGCTGCCACTCGGCGAAGGCGCGCTGGCCCTCCTGCTCGATGTCGGCCAGAAACTGGTCGATATCTTCCCCGGAGACGCCGCTCGCCTCACGCACCCAGCCCTCCAGCTCGTTGGCCCGGAAGCGCAGGGCGAGCACGACGACGAGGTTCGAAAGCAGGCGGCACTTCAGGTCGTTGTCGTCCTTGATATCGTCGGGGTCGAAGCCGGGGGCCAGCTGCAAGATGTTGCTGACCAAGTCATCGACGACGATGGACCACATCTCGTAGGAATTGGGTTCGAAGGGGGCTTCTGCCATAGCATCTCCTTGGTTGCCTGACATCATGTTATCACACCGCGGGCGGGCTGTGTTATACTGCGAAGGATGAGATTAGTTTGGAGCGATTGCTTTCAGGACTGGTGCCACCCCGCTGCGCGGTGTATGCGCTGGGGCGCTCAGAACATGACATGGCAAACGCACCTGAAGACCCGCGCCCCGGTCGATTGGGACCTGATTTGGCGCATGCGAGAGAAGTACTTCGCGGACGCAGGACACTGGCCCGAGGTACTGGACTACCTACTACCAGCGGAGTGAACATGAAGTGTTACTACGCCCACTGCATGGCCCTGTACAACACGCCCCAGGAGGCGCGCGACATCGCGCTGCTGGAGTCTCTCGGCTTCGAGGTGCTGAACCCAAACGCCCCGGAGCACGAGCACAACTGGGAGACGCTTGGTATGGACTATGCCCATGCCCTGGTCACCCAGTGCGAGGTCTTCGCCTTCCGCGCCCTACCGGAGTCGGGCAACATTCCCAGTGGCGTCTATACGGAGATTCGCATCGCACAGTCGCTTGACATTCCCGTTATCGAGCTGCCATCTTGCATCGGCTATCGCGAGATGAGCTATCCCATGACGGTCGAGTACCTGAAGGAGGTTGGACAAAGATGATGTCACTTATCGCCATGAGCCCGGGCCTTGTCCATGCGCTCACAATCCTTATCTGGATTGTGTGTATCTGCTTCGTCGGTTACATCGCGCTTTGGGTGTTTGGGCTACTCGTCGCTCTCATTAGCGTCTGGATTTTGCACAAGCACTGATGCACGCCTTCCCCAAAATCTTCACCATTGGTCAGGGCTATATCAAGGACCTGTTCAAAGAGCCCGTCGAGGTCACCGAGAAGGTCGACGGCTCACAGTTCGTCTTCGGTCTCATTGATGGCACCCTGCACATGCGCTCGAAGGGCAAGGAGATGTTCGAGGGCGCTATTGATACGATGTTCAAGGAGGGCGCTGAGCATGCTCTCGACCTCTTTCATCGCGGCCTACTCGCGCCTAACGTCGTCTACTACTGCGAGTACCTCAAAAAGCCGAAGCACAACGCGCTAAAGTATGACCGCGTGCCGACCAACCATCTCGCGCTCTTCGGCTGTTCGGCCTACGAGAGGTTCTTCGACTACCCCACCCTCTGCGACGAGGCCAAGTTCCTCGGCATCGACGTCGTACCGCGGCTCTATGAGGGCATGGTGGACTCGATGGAACAGCTCACCGCATTCTTTGACCGGGAGAGCTATCTCGGCGGTCCAAAGATTGAGGGCGTCGTCTGCAAGCGCTACACACCCTGGATGCTTGGTGGCGAGCAGGGCCACCCCATGCCTATCATGTGCGGCAAGCTGGTGTCCGAGAAGTTCAAGGAAGTCCACCGCGATAGCTGGAAGAAGGAGCACACCAGCAAGGGTCACTGGGAGGACTTCGTCGAGAGCTTCCGCACCGAGGCGCGCTGGCAGAAGGCGGTCCAGCACCTCCGTGATGAGGGCCTACTGGAGGGCTCGCCTCGCGATATCGGCGCGCTCATGAGGACCGTGAACGAGGACCTTATCGCGGAGGAGCAGCAGGACATCATGGAATGGATGTGGAAGAACTTCCACAAGGAAATCCTGCGGAAGGCCACCGCCGGTCTGCCCGAGTGGTACAAGCAACAGCTGGCCGCGCAGTCCTTCGAGTGAAGTTTGGGGGGCCTGCCTGTCTCCTATCCGGGCAGACCCCCTAAAGGTCTAATAATCCGAGTAGTGCGACCTGTCGCTCGCGTATACCTTTGTTCCGTTCTCCTCCAGAGCCTTCATCAATTTACCATAGCTCAGCGATACAGGCGAGGAGTAAACGAGCTTGACATGGCGCACGCCACGGGTCGTTGCGGCCTTTCCATACAGAGCCCGCGTTGTCTTGCCGCTGCCGTAGAGTTCGACTTCCCAGAGTTCCATCCTGCCGAAGCAACTACGAGGAGCATGCTCCAGCACGCCATCGGCCGTCGTCATGAAGTGCCAGCCCCAGCTACAAAGGAGAGGTTCGGACGGCAGCTCGGGAAGGTCTCCCATGCCATGACCGTACCAATTGCCATAGCGGCTCTTGTACGTGCCGTCATAGTTGATGTACCAGCGGTAACGCTTCCTGACGGGTTTACTCATCGCCCCGCGCCCGTTCTGCCGCTTCCTTGCTGCACTGCAGGATGAGCTTGTCGAGCCAACAACCCTGGCAGCCCCTGCAGGGCTGCTCCACGGAGTGCACCATAGCGGGGCACCTCGACCAGTGATTGACCGGACAGACCTTCAGCTTCTGCTCTTCGTTCGGCTGTTTCATTTTGCCTTCCATGAGTTGTCCGCCAGCTTGCATGCTTCGCAGATGTTCTTCTCGGGCTTCTTGAGCTGCCGCCAATTGTTCTTACGGACGCGCAGGCCACAGGCCGTCGTCCCAGAGACGACGATGTGCCATACCTCATGTGGACCACGATGCTTGCGCATCGGCGCGTAGACTGTGTTCACCGGATAGCTCCCACTCGTCGCAGGCGGGCACGGGTCTGATGCACGCCGCGCCAATCGCTGCCCGAGGACGCCATCACGATGATGGTGCCGCCCTTCGAGAGCTTGAAGTGGCGTCGACCGCCGCCGCTTAGTTCCCAGCCATTATCCTGGGCTTCCTTGACCATTGACTTTAGTTCCTTCGGCACTGCACTGGTTGCCATGTCTCCTCCTCTGGTCTCCTGCAAGCAGTCTAGACCTTCGCGACGGACGTGTCAAGTGCTTGACCTAACGGCCCGCTGGGAACTATAATACCAGTGACAACCAGGAGGTAAAACATGCTTGGAGAGACATGAGAACTCTCGTCCTCGCCGATGCCCACGGCACTCCGGCGCTCATCGAGAACGCCCTGAGCCATGCTCAGGAGAACGGTGGCTACGACGAGGTCGTCTTCGCCGGGGACTTGCTCGACATCGGTGACGAACCGGAGAAGTGTCTGGCCATCCTCGAAGAGGAGGGCGCTGTCATTCTCTGGGGCAACCATGAGCATGCCATCCTCATTGGCATGACCATCTGGCCCCAGGACCCCGAGAGCTGGACTTGGCGCGGCTTCTTGATGGACCAGTTCGCTCATCGCCAGTGGCACCTCGCCGTGGCGCGCGACGGCATCCTGATAACGCATGCCGGGGTGTCGAAAATCTACCTCAGCAAGCTGCCGATGGCGGAGGACCCCGGGGGAGACGTAGACGAACTGGTCGACGAGTTGAATGAGGACTTCTACACGCAGACCGCGGGGGACCTTGTCTACTCCCAGACAAGCGGCCCGCATCGCTTCGTCAGCGCCTATGAGCATGGACCGCTTTGGTATCGCCCCGAGTTGCTTGAGCCCATCGACATCGAGCAAGTCTGCGGCCACACGCCGCCGATGCCCTGGCATGCGAAGCGGTTCCCGAACCTGCACATGGTTGACCCCTACGCCCGTGGCGTTGACATGAAGACCGACCGCTATCGCTACGCCATCATTGACCATGGCAAGGTCACAGTATACGACTCAAGGGATGCAAAGTGAAGGTTATCTGGGAAGAAGGACAGGAGCGGCCCATCAAGAGCTGGGTTGCCGAAGAGCTGGAGCCGAAGTGCGCCGAGCAGGCGCGCAACCTCGCAAACCTGCCGTTCGCCTTCAAGTCTGTGGCCCTGATGCCCGACGCCCACATGGGATACGGCATGCCGATTGGCGGCGTCCTGGCCTGCCAGAACGTCGTCGTGCCGAACGCCGTCGGCGTGGACATCGGCTGCGGGATGACCTTCCTGTCGACCGACACCCTCGCGGCAGATGCACCCGTGCACGACATCATGCACGACATCACGCGGCTCATCCCGACCGGCTTCAATCACCACCGCATCGAGCAGGAGGACTGGTCGAACGGTTCCGTGATACCGATGTACAGCATCGTCGAACGCGAGTACGAGAGCAGCCTCTTCCAGGTTGGCACGCTGGGCGGCGGCAACCACTTCATCGAGGCTCAGGTTGACGATGTCGGTGGCCTGTGCTTCATGCTGCACTCCGGTAGCCGCAACATCGGTCTGAAGGTAGCTAGTCACTACAATAAGCTGGCCATTGAACTGAATGAGCGCTGGTTCTCCTCGGTGCCGAAGAGCTGGGAGTTGGCCTTCTTGCCGATGGACACAAACGAGGGCCAAGCGTACTGGGAAGAGATGGGCCTTTGTTTGCAGTTCGCAAGGGCCAACCGGACGCACATGATGTCGCACATTGAGGACGTGCTGCTCAACTACGGCATTGGCTTTGGCCGAAGCTTCGATATCCACCACAACTACGCGGCGCTTGAGAATCACGGCGGCTACAACCTCGTCGTGCATCGCAAGGGCGCGGTGCGGGCACGGGCTGGGGAAATGGTCATTATCCCCGGCAGCATGGGCTCTGCCTCTTACCTTGCCAAGGGCCTGGGCAATCCCGATTCGTACCAGAGTTGCTCGCATGGTGCTGGCCGCGCCATGGGCCGCAAGGCGGCTCTCAAGGCCATCAAGATGGAAGACGTCATCAAGGAAATGGACAACTCTGGCATCGAGCTGTTCAAGCCGAAGAAAGGCGATGTTGCCGAGGAATGCAGGCAGGCGTACAAAGACATTGACGTTGTGATTGCCGCCGAAAGCGACCTCGTCACGCCGCAGATGAAGCTGCGTCCGCTCGCTGTCATCAAGGCATAGGAGAGCCATGGGAGAACTTGACGAATACCTTGCGCCGCCGCAGCGGCGCGCACACCTGCAGTCGCAGGATTGGACGAAGCGCTCCGCTAACTTCATCCTGCGCTTCCGGCGTTACGTCATCGAAGGGACCGAGCTGCCGCGCTGGGGCGTTGACCGTAACTACATGCGGGGCTATGTCGATGCCGTGTTGCACCTGCGTGACCCGAACACGGTCCATGCTGCCATGCGACAGCTTCATCACCAGCACGGCTGGCGCGAGTACATCGACCGCGCCCTCGAAGACCTCTTCCCGAGCCTCTACCACTACACCGAGGGTACATCGGCCTACGACAATTTCTGGGCCACAGACGAGGAGGGGAATCCGCTCTTCGAGTTGACCACCGAGGCGAACGTCGTCGTTGACGACAACGGCATCATCGAATCACTGGAGGGAGTATGAAGTTCAAGCTAAGTCTGGAGACGAAGAAGCGGACCTACACCATGACGGTGCGCAGTCCGCTCTTTCACTGCTGCAGTAGGTGCGGCTCGAAGCAGGTGCTGGTCGCTCAGGTCAAACGTGGCAACGCCATGTTAGACCTCTGCTGGCGCTGCTTCCTCAAGGACCGCGCTCACCTCGCGTGACGACGCTGCCAGCGGTTGCCCGCTGGCTTACCAGGGAACAGGATGGGTCCGTAGGTAATGCGGACCCATTCGTCGCAACTGGAGCAAATCATCAATCTTTGACCATTGAGGGTGAAGAACTGTGCCTTCTGCAGCTGCTCGATGAAGGGGTGCAGGGGGTCGTCAAAGTGGTCCTCGGCGTCAGGGAAGAGGCCGCAGCGGCAACAGGCTCCGGTAGGTTTGTCGAAGATACTCACGAGTCCTCATCCTCACCTTCATCGTCCTCAATGCAAGAGCGTGTTCCGGTATTGGGTAGCACGCAAATGCCGCGGTCATCCCAGAACTCTTCCATGCAGTGCTGCTTGATGCAGGTGATGGGCAGTTCCTGCCCAAGGTTCTTCCAGCACCACGCATTGATGATGCTGCGGAATTTGTCGGGGTTCGGCGGACAGACGCGGGCCGTGAAGATGCAAACAGGGCGGCCCTGTAGTAACCATGCCTTGACACGGTTCAACATGAGCGGCACCGGTTCACCGATGTCGTCGCTCCAGCCGAAGTAGAAAGCGAGGGTGCCATCCAGGTCGACCGCGATATACTTCTTCTCGGGGTCGAGGATATTGGCAGCGAGGAAGTCGCTCGTGGGGTCGAGAACGTCAGCCAAGGCGCACCCCCATGTTGAGCGCGACCTGTACGGCGCGGTCGTCCCAGAACCTCACCATGGTGTACTGCTTAATACAGGTGACGGGCAAGACGCGGCCGATGTGCTTCTCGCACCAGTGTTCAATAGCCTTGCGCTGCGCGTCAGCATCAGGGCGAGCGACGCGCGAGGTGAAGATGCAGACATCCTCGCCCAACAGGAGCCACGCCTTGACGCGATTCACCATGGCCGCAACCGGCGGGAAGTCGCTCAGGTCCTTGGGGTCGTAGCTCTCGTGCTTTATCCGCTGGGCGAGGGTCTGGTCGAAGTCCACACAGACGTAACCGCGGTTCGTCGGTGGCAGCATGTTAGCTTGCAGAAAATCCTTCATGTCTACTTCTTCCAGATAAGCAGCCGGAAGAGCCTCTTGTTGGCCCGGCGGCGCTTGACGCGTAAACGCATTTTGACCTCCTTATCGTTATCATGATACAACATGGGGTCACGCGCCGTCAAGGCGCGTGCGGGCTATGTTATACTGAAAGCCCGAGAAGGAGGCCATATGAAGAAGAACGATATGCAGTGCCCCGCCGATGAGTTTGCTCAGACCGTCTACCCGCCCGAACAGCAGCCTGAGGGTCGTTACTTCGAGGGCGGAGCCTATCGCGACACAGACTCTGGAAAGCACGACTACGAGGGCTTCTTGAATCCGCTGCCGCTAAGCGCCTTCGGAGAGTACATGACAGAGCACCGTCTCCAGTCTGACGGCACCATGCGCGACTCAGACAATTGGCAGGCTGGCATTCCCATGCCCCAGTACATGAAGAGCATGTTGCGACACGTCTTCGACGTGTGGGCTATCCATCGCGGTCTCTTCGTCTACAAAGAGCGCAAGGACGGCAGGGAGATTACCCACGTAACAGCCCATTATCACGTCGAGCCCGGCTGGCGGCTTGTCGACATGAAAGAGGCACTCTGCGCAGTTTGGTTCAACACGCAGGGCTACCTCTTCGAGTGGTTAAAGGAGAACGAATGAGCAAAGAGAGACCGACCGTTTATCTCGCGGGGCCGCTGAACAGCCCCGATGCGCCGGGCTACCTCGACAACGTCCACCAGTTCCTGGTGTGGCACGCCAAACTCCTCAAGCTCGGCTTCTCCGTCTACAACCCGGCCCTTGACTTTGTCGTCGGCATGATGGTCGGCGGCATGGAGTATGAGGACTACTTCGGCTCGAATTTCGCCTTCATCAAGCGCTGCGACGCCTTCTTCCTCATCGAGCACTCACCCGGTGCCGACCGCGAGTGGAACGAGGCGCTGGACAACTGCTACGTCTACACTGCCCTGGATGACGACGAAGAGGGCCTTGCGGAGATGTGCGAATGTTTCGGCATTCCTTACGAGGAAGAGAAGCCCAGGCCGGAGCCTTTCGTCATGCGGGCCGCCATGAACCTGAATCCCGTCGAATTCACCGACCTGAGCGACGACTGCATCAATAACCTCATCACAGTCGTCACCCGCGGATACTGGAACGGTCGCGGATGTTAGCCGACGGCACCATCGACCGCATCGTCATTGACGATATCCGTACGCTGGCTAACCCGGCGCTGCATTTCCGCAGCGCCCACGACGCCTTCGACTTCATCCTCGACTTCACAGGCACCGTCAACGAGCTGTGGCTCGACTACGACATGGGCAAAGAAGAGGAGTTCTGGGTCCTGACACTGGCGCGCTGGCTCGACAAGATGGGCCGCGAGGGAGACGGCTCCCTGCGCATCGGCACCGTCTTCATCCACACGCAGAACCCCGTCGGGGCCGAGCGCCTACGCGTCGAGATTGGCCCCGCGTGGAACGTGCAGAGAGTGGGGCTGGAGAGCTTCCTGCCTGCCGTCTAACGGCGCTTCTTGAGCCGGGCTTGCTCTGCCTCCTGGCGGGCAAGCTCGGCTTTCACTTCCTTTTCGCGAGCCTCAAGAGCCGGGCCAAACAATGTCTGCACCACGGTCACGAAGCACTCCGGGCAGGCATCAAAGACACGGCCATAGGCCGTCTTGTGGAACCAATTCCCCTCACGAGGCTTGTCCTTGCCACAGCTGTCACATCTCATGGGTTCATCAACCTTATGTCGTAGAGGACCTCGTCAATAACCTTGTAGTTCGGCTCATCGGGCAGAACTGATGCGATGCTATCCATGTACGAAAGCTCTGTGTCAAACCGTTCGCGCATCTCAGCGGTTGACATCTCACCAATCTCAAAAAGCCATGCTACCTCTTGCTTGGTAAGGCGCACTCGCAGCTCGCCGGTCTTCAGCAGGTCGACGCCTTGCCAGATTAAGCGAAAACAGTGCCGGGCATGCTTCTCACGGCGCTTGGCGACCTTGGGGCCGAAGCCGACCATGCCATCGGCCTCGCGACGCTCCAGCCGACCGATTTGCTGTCGGGCATAGCCGCCATAGGTCTGGCGCACGCGCTGCGAGAGAAAGGCGCTTCTGATGGCAATCAGCATCTTCCCCTCTCTGGCCAGGAACTCGTACTGGTCGAGATAGAGCTGTTCCAAGATGGTCGGATTGCACTGGGCGGCAAGCCGCACAAACTTACCGACCTCATGCAGGCAGCGGTCAGGGTTCTTGGAGACCCGCGTCTCCTCATAGCCCCGCATGCTCAGCACACGGCGCGTCGGCAGCACGAAGACACCGTGGTAGTCGGTATCCGACTCGGGGGTAGCCATCCCGTATGCTTGGCTACCCCCGACTGCCTCCATTATCAGTTTCTCGCTGATTACAGTTCCTCTAGCTCTTCAATAGCTTTCTGGAGGGCTTTGATAATCGCCTTAACAATCCGCTCGTCAATCGGCTCGGGGTTGGGTGTTGGAGGAGCGGGAGGAGCAGGTGGTACCGGTGGATTAGGCGGCGCGGGAGGACCGTCGACCGGGATAACGCCACCGCCCTGCACTTGTGCGAGGTCATTCTTGAGCTGCTCCTCGTTGAAGTTGTTAGGCTCGTTGCCGCTGGCCCACTGGCTCATCAAGAGCACATACGCCTCGTCACAATACTTCGCGGCGAAGGCCCACGACATCTTGATTGTCTGCCCCCAGGTAACAACTGTCAACCCCTTGTCGTCATAGCCCACGACGATGACGCAGTGGCCCGCGCTCTGGGTGACCCGGTCGGTTGTGAGAATCCAGTCGATGACCTGACCACTTTCGAGGGCGTCGACCACATTTTGAGGCAGCCAGACGCCAATGTAGGCGCAACCCCAGAAATCGACCGCGGCCTTCCAGTGGTCGGGGTTGGTGGGGTCGAAGGCGACGAACGCGTCGAGCTTGTTATTGACGAAGGGGTTCTTCGACCAGTAGTTGAGGATGTCGAGAAGCTCCGCTCCCTGGTCGCTGTTGGGGTCGTTGGGATTGTAGCCAGCGGCCTTCTCATAGAGCACGAGGACGTCGTGGTCCTTGACGGCCGAGGGAGTCTTCTGACCATACCAGCACGCGACTTGCGTCGCGTGACCGACCCCGGCGCAGGTACAATCGCCGAGCGAGTCGTTGAGCATCATGCCAAGGGGCTCGCCCACGTTGGAGTAGTCCACGCTGGCGGGACGCATCGGCAGCTCATCAATGTTAAGGTATTTGGGATGGATGAACAGGCGTCGAGCGAGCTTCGCAGGGGAAGAAGCAATTCGACCGAACTTGAATTTGCGCATGGCTCTCCTCTCGTTTCTACAACTACTATAATCATAGCACAAGGCGTTATGTTTCTCCCTTGACGAACACCGCGCCGATGGCGTATGCTGCTGGAGACCGGAAACGACAGGAGGGAAGATGGCACCAACACGCACCATCGCACGCGAGCAGGAGCTGCAGAACGAAGTCGACAGGCTCACCGCACGGGTCGAGTACTACAAGGCCAAGACCGTCGTGCTCGGCGAGCAGCTCTGCGACCTGCGGCTCATCCACCAGCGCACGGCGCGGAAGTCCAACCAGCACAAGAAGAACATCCGCAGCCTGGAGCTGAAGCTGCGCACCGTCACGCTGCAGCGGGACCTGCTGCTGGCACGCACGAAGTAGGAGAACCATGGCAAAGAAGCGGACATTCGTCGCCGTTGCCGCCAACCAACTTGGGGGTCTGGAAACCCTCAAGGAGGGCGACTACGTGCGGACAAACGCGACCTGCACGGCCGTCTATACGCCGTTCAGCGCGGACAACTGCACAGACGAGCCCCTGAACCACCTCGATACGAAGGCGTTGAAGGAGTTCGAGAACTACAGTGGTCCCGTGCTGTATGCAGGCCATGTCGTACGCACTGGTGAGGCGTCCGGGCGCAGCTATGCCTTCATCAAGGTGGAGAAGGCGTGGGATGCCCAAGGCAACGAGATGTCGAGCGACGTCACTGAAGTCAAGCTCCCTGTCCGTTTCGACCAAGTTGCCGAACTGAACAAGGTCGACTGCCTCTGGGCCGAGGTCAAGCAGCCTCGGCCCAAGGCGGCCGAGATAGTCACACTCGACAGCGTCGTGCTGGATGAGCACAAGAAGGAAGAAATCCGCGAGGCCATCGGACAGATTGCCAACAACGACCTCATCTTCGAAGACTGGGGTTTCGGCGAGGTGTTCGAGAAGGGCACTGCGGTCAGCATGCTCTTCTACGGCCCTCCGGGCTGCGGCAAGACGCTCGTCGCCCAGGCGCTGGCCAACACGCTGGGCTTGACGCTCAAGATAGTGCAGACCGCCGAGGTGCAGTCATCCGAGCCGGGCGGCGCGGAGCGGGCGCTGAAGGAGTTCTTCGAGAAGGCGGTCGAGAACAAGGAGCTGCTGCTCTTCGACGAGTGCGATAGCCTCATTGGGCCGCGCGAGGAAGTGGGTATGATACTCGCTGGCCAGATTAACGCGCTCCTGTCGGCGCTCGAACTCTACACAGGCGTGGTCATCTTCACGACCAACCGTCTCTGCGAGATGGACCCCGCCTTCGAGCGTCGCGTCGCGGCAAAGATTGAGTTCCCCTTCCCGACCGAGGCTGAGCGTGCCGCCATCTGGCGGGTGCTCATGCCGGAGGATGCGCCGCTGGCCGACGACGTCGACTTCAACGAGTACGCCAAGGCAAAGATTGCGGGCGGGAATATCAAGAACGTCATCCTGAACGCGGCCCGCAGGGCTGCGTACCGGAAGTTGCCCGCCATCGACAAGGAGACGCTTGACTGGGCGTTGGCCCGTGAGAAGGAGAGCATGAAGCGCTTCTACGACGAGATTGGCTCGCGCTATCGCAGGCCGCGGCCCGTGGGTCTGGGCATGACGGCCAGCGGCAGCCTGCAAATCCAGCAGGGCGGCGGCGACTACGAGTACGCCGAGCAGCCGCGACGTCAGCAGTCGCTCAAGGAAGAGATGCGCGACATCGTCACGGACTACATCCTGATGAACGGCGAGAAGGGAAAGGTGCACTGATGACGAGACAGCTGTCAGCACGCTGTCCCAACCACCTTGTCAAGCTGCAGGACAGCGGCACGCGCGGCATCGGCATCTGTCCCATCAGTGGCTGGCACTTCGCCTACTCCTCGGACGACGACGAGGGCGAGGATGAAATCCGCATCGACCGCAACGGGAATCCGATACGCATCCCGAAGGTGCGGCCGGTAAAGGGACCGGACGGTACGAAGCCATAAGGTTGCCCCGCGCAGGGGCTGCTCGGGGGCTGGGGTTTGACAACCTCAGCCCCTTTTGTTATACTCATGTCAAATGGGCTGAGGAGGTGGCCTTGAAAAAGCAAACTCTCGAAGAGGCAGTGCAGGCGGCACAAGCCTTCGTGAAGCAAGGCAAGGTGCTACTCGCCGAATCGAAGAAGCACGACAAGGAGCACCCAAACTGTGCGCACTTCAAGCACATTGACGTTGAGTTTGCTCATGACATCAACGAAACAAGGCATGTCGGCTCAGAGCTGTTAGCCCTGATGCGTAAACTCCAATCCAACAACTAGGAGAGAGATGTTGTTCTTCCTGCGGCGCATCGGTAACACCCTGCTTGGGCTGACCACGTTCAAGCTCGCCCGGGTCGTGCTGGATGGCCGGGTTGTCGGCCACGTCTTGGTCGGCTGCTTCTGGCCGCTGACCGGCGTCTTCACGCCGCCACTGCCCATCGGCAAGAAGACCCGCGGCATCTTCCGTGGCCCTCAGTGGGTCAAGGAGCGTTGGTCTGAAGTGACGATTCTCATCTACTAGATTACCACTCCGGCTATACTAGGAAAGGAGGAGGCATGAAACCGCTGAAGGGGATTACGTCGTTCAAGACCGGTAAGCAGCCGCACGACAGCAAAAACTACTTCAAGCAGCTGGCGCAGCGAGACGCTGAACGCAAGGCCGCCAAGAAGGCCCGGCGCAAGCACCGGCCGAAGACGAAGTCCTACTGAGAGGAGAGTCATGCGGAATGGAGAAACGGAAACGGTGGCGTCACCTCAAGCGTACCCCAAGCCGTCTACCGCGGTTGCTCGCTGCAGTCGGCGTCTTTCTGCTGCTTGCCATTGTGCCGATAGTCTCGGCCAGTGTGACACAAAAGGCCGAGCTACCGCCAGCGGTTGACGTTGTGTACTCGCCGATGCACCCCACCTACTCGGTGGCAGTGATGCTCGGCAAACCAGACAAACCAAAGACCGACACCCATTGGGTCAGATGGGCCAAGGGGTGGCACTGTCAGGCGTGCCGGAACCGTCACGCCGTGCTGCACTTCGCTCGTGTAGCGACCCTTCCTCGTCTGCCCCGCAAATCGGCTTCGACCACCGCCTGGAAGCGCGTTGGCATGCGTTATCGTAGGCTCGCCCATCGTTACGCCAAGCTGTACTCCAAGCTCTATGCGCGGGTGATACGTCGGCTGCAGCAGGAGTATCGTAGCTTCGGCCAAGAGATTGTCGCCTATGCCAAGAACTTCCTCGGCGTCCCCTACGTCTGGGGTGGCGAATCGCCCGGCGGCTTCGATTGCTCCGGCCTCGTCGCCTACGTCTTCGGCCACTTCGGCATCAGCCTTCCGCATCTCGCCTCGGCGCAGCAGGTCGCAGGTGCGGGCGTGTCGCTGAGCGGCCTCAGTCCTGGCGACCTCGTGTTCTTTGGCTATCCCGCCTACCATGTCGGCATCTACATCGGTGGCGGCGAAATGATTGATGCACCCTACACCGGGGCGGTCGTGCGCATTGACAACGTGGGTTCACCGTCAAGCGCTTGCCATCTTGGACGGTAGGGGGTAACATAACATGTGCCCGCCGTATGGCGGGCGCTTTAACAACGGTCGCACAGGCAAGGCCGACTTGACCTTGGCCTGCCGATGGTAGAGGTGCTGAGTGGCCAGCGGTACCGATACCTGGGTGCAGGTCAAGGATGAGTAACGAAGTGACGTCGCTTCGTACCTTGTGTGTGGCCAGACAGGGCCAACCGAAAGGAGAAGCCATGTTCCTCAAGCTGGACTTCGTCTAGGATGTCCCGCCTAATGGTGACGATAGCCGTCTTCATCTTGCTGGCTATCGTCTCAGCCGTTTCTATCGCGGCTGACAACCCTCCCAGTGCGAACGCAGCGGCTGAACCGGTCGTTTTCACGCTCGCTACGGCGCACCCGACGTTCTTAACGTCGCAGCTCACCAGACCGCTTCCGAACCACGCTTGGGTCGAGTGGGCCAAGGGCTGGCATCGTCAGGCTACGGCTAATCGCCATCGCCTACTGCGCTACAGGCATGTAGCGCGACTGCCCCACCTTCTTGGCACATACGCCTCGACCGCGGCTTGGAAGCACGCGGGAATGCACTATCGCTCGCTGGCTGGCCGCTATGCTCGGCTGACAAACAAGCTCGCGAGAGAGGCCCGCGCAAGGGCAGCTCGTGCCCATCGCGGCATCTGCGCCGCCGTCTCTGGCTCACCCCTCGCCATCGGCCATGCGTTGGCCGCTGCCTGCGGCTGGGTCGGAGCGCAGTGGAATGCGCTCTACAGCCTGTGGATGCGCGAGAGTAACTGGAACCCCAACGCCTGCAACAGCAGCAGTGGTGCCTATGGCATCCCGCAAGCGTTGCCCGGCAGCAAGATGGCTGCCGCAGGTGCGGACTGGGCGCGGAACGCCGCGACCCAGATTCGCTGGGGCATCAGTTATATCCGCAGCAGCTACGGGTCGCCAGTAGCCGCATGGGCGCACGAACTGGCCTACGGCTGGTACTGAGCATGTTGACAGGGACTGGGCTACCGTTATAATGGTAGTGTCAGTCATCGGGGCGGCGACATCCGATACTGGGGTCGCCGCCCCTCTGTCACTTGTGGAGGGAAACATGGCATCAACGGAACCCGGCACCCGCGTCATCGCTTGTCGCGACGCCGACGACACGACGGTGAACGTCTTCGGCCATGGCGTCTACGTCGGTGATGAACCCTGTGACCTTTTGCCGCTGCCGGTGAACAATCCGAAAATCGTGCTGGACGACGGCACCGTGCTCTGGGGCGTCCAGTGCTGGTGGGGACCGGAGGAGCAGATGACGGCCTGGATTGGTGACCGCAACGTGGTTTCCGTCCCGGTCGAGTGATATGGTGGCAAGGTCCTGAAGCTCCACGGGGGGTAGCAATGTCAGTTGCGGAGATGCTCAACAGCCTCGCCCAGGAGGTGGCCGAGGCGCTGGAGATTCCCGCCCCGAAGGTACGGGTCGGCAAGGTCTCCGAAAGCGCCTATCGTGCGTGGCACATCGACGACCACTGCAGCCACGGCGAGCTGCTCGCCGACGACACTATCGTCATCGAACCCGGTGACGACCCCTACGACCTTGCACTTGTGGTGATTCACGAGATAACCCACCTCGCCGTCCCCTGCGAGCGCCCGGAGGGCTGCCTCGTCTACCGGTCGCACACTGAGGATTTCTTCCTGACGGCGGCGACGCTCTATACGGCCTACGCCATCCCCGAGGAATACGCCCTGCGACGCTGCCAGCGCTACGAGCCCCAGTGTGTGCCCACCATCACCGCCTGCTACGAGACCCTCACCGAGATGGGGCTGTTCGGATGCAAGACGCAGCAATAGTAAAGGAGGCGGCCCGCGGCCGTTGGACCGGCCTCATCCTGCAGCTTGCGCCGCAGGCGACCGACGCCATCGTCAGGGGCAAGCATGGCCCCTGTCCGCGCCACGGCGGCAAGGACGGCTTTCGCGTGTTCAAAGACTTCGAGGACACGGGCGGCGCGATATGCGCCACCTGTGGCTCGTTCTCAGACGGTCTGGCGCTGCTTCAGTGGCTGAACGACTGGGACTTCGCCCAGACGCTCCACAGCGTCTCAGAGGCGCTAGGATTGGACGACAGCTGGCACGACGAGACGCCGGTCAACGCCGACTACATCGCCACCCTCTGGAAGCAGGCCGTGCCCGACACCGGGCGCATCAGCGAGTACCTGCAGACGCGCGGGCTCTCCGGGGTCGTGCCGCCCTCGCTGAGATTGCACCCCTCGCTAGCCTACTATGAGGACAACCAGCTCATCGGCAACTTCCCCGCCATCCTCGCGCCCGTGCAGGCCCCGAGCGGCGAGGTGGTCGCCATCCAGCGCATCTACCTCTCGAACGTGGGCTCCGGCAAGGCCGGGGTCTCGCACCCCAAGAAGATGACGCGGCCGGTGGTCGACGGCGCTACGCGCGGCGCAGCCGTGCGTCTCGGGCCGGTCAAGGACCACTATGCCCTGAACGTCACCGAGGGCATCGAGACGGGCATCGCCGTGCAGGAGTCGACCAACCGCACCACCATCGCGGCCGTGAGCGCCTACGGCGTCGAGAACATCGAGCCGCCGCCCGGCATCAAGACCCTCTACCTCTGGCTTGACAATGATGTCAACATGGTCGGCCAGCGGGCGGGTGCGCGTGCCCGCAGGCGGCTGGAGGCGGTAGGGGTCATGGTAGAATCGGTCATCCCCTCAGTGCCGGGGACCGATTGGCTTGACGAGTTAACAAAGAAGGCAACGTGACCACCTTCCTTACAATAAGAGATGTAGCAGACGAACTCGGTGTTGACGCTGACACGGTGTACCGCTGGTGCACGGTGGAAAGCGGCAGCAGGAGCATGCTGCCGAGCGTCCGTCAGGGGGGCGCACTGCGCTTCGTCACTCGCGAAGACCTCGACTCCTTCATCGAACGCGAGTCAGACGTCATCACTGAGGCTCACAGCCGTTACGTAAACGGTCTGTGATACTGTTACTCTGGGCGGCGGCCAATCTCCTCCTCGCCGACACGGTCTCCCGTCGGGCCGCCGCCCGGGGTAACATATGGAGTGTTCCTACAGGCGCATCAATCCGCAGGTCTGGGTGTTAGAACAGGACGGCAACGACGTCCTCTACATCATCCGCAGTCCCTTCCACAAGGGCTTCATCGGTGTGCCGACTGAGGAGACGGCCCCGATGATGGCGCAGTGGTACCAGAAGCTTCCCCCCGATGTGCACCCCATCAACTGCCCGAACCAGTCCGATGCGACGTACGAATTCGTCGAAGAACGAGTCTACACGTATGCCCACAGCTCCGGCATCTGGCCGGATACCGCGCAACCTCTACTAACAAACGACGACCGAGAAGGAGGTGAAACATGAAGTACGAAATCGAGCAGTTGCTCAAGGTCTTCATTGCTGCCTGTCTGGCCGCCGCGGCTACCTATGGTGGAAGCGTCTTGACCCTCGGTGCGACCCAGTGGCGAGCAGTCGTCGCCGCCGGTATCGCTGCCGTGGTCGTGGCCGCATACAAGTACGTGATGAGCCTGAAGGCGGTTGACCTGGAGACCGACCTCCTGTTGGTCTTTATCGGCACCGCACTTGGCCAGCTCGTTACCATGGGCTCGCACGTCCTGAACCTTGGCGCGGGCGATTGGAAGGCCATCCTCGGCGCTGCTATCGCTGCCGCTATCGTCGCCGCCTATAACTGGCTGTCGCCGACTAACGTGACCTATGGCGTCGGGCGCAAGAGTGCGTTCGACATCCTCCTTGAGGGTTGCGGGGACGACTTCTGCGATTGCGATTGCGGAGAGTCTGAGCCGCCTGAAGCAGAGTAACCACCGAGCTAGCGGACCGGTGTGAACGCCCGGGGCGGGGTCTTCCCGCCCCGGGTTTGGAGTCTGTATGGAAGAGAACGAACAGCTCATCGCCGACATCAGAGCCGAAGAGGCCGTCATGGGTATCCTCCTGGGCTATGATGCCGCAACAGTCATCCGCCGCCTCAGCGCCACGGACTTTCAGCGCCCCGCCCATCGTCTCATCTTCGACGCAGCCGCTGCCGTTTTCGAGCATGGTACGGTCGAACCCATCACGGTGGGCAGCGAGCTTGCGACCCGCGGCCAGCTGGAGGAAGTGGGCGGACATGCCTTCCTCGAACATCTCGTTCTGCAGGTCTATGAACCCCAGAACGCCGAGCGTTACATCGCCGCGGTGCGGGACATGGCCGCAGTGCGTCATATCTCCGACGCCTCGCAGCGTGCGCTGCGAGAGATTCAGGACGGCAGACTCTCCGCCACGGACCTGTTGGGCAGTCTGGAGCGCGACATCCTCTCCATTGGTGAGACGGCCCACGACAGTGAGATGCAGCGCTTCGACACCATTGCACGGGAGCACTATGCCCACCTCGGTGAACCCGACTTCGGCATGGAGCACGTCTCCAGTGGCTTCCATGGCATTGACCACTATCTGGTTGGCTTCTCCCCATCCCTTGTCTATGTGCTGGCGGCCCGACCCGGCGTCGGCAAGACATCGTTAGCGCTCGACATCGCGAAGAGAGTCGCCCTCTCGGGAGATGGGGCGGTACTCTTCTTCAGCCTCGAAATGTCGAAAAGCGAGCTGATTGACCGCGTTGCCTCCAGTTCGTCGGGAGTTGTTTCGCAATCTCTCAGAAGTGGTAACGTATCTTCTGACGAGTTGCAGCGGGTCTGCAGCGCAACGCAGGAGATGGAGAGCGTGCCGTTCTACATCGACGACAACGCCCACCTGACCTTTCCGCAGATGCGGGCCGTTGTGAAGCAGTTTGCGGCCAAGCAGCACGTCGCCCTTGTCATTGTTGATTATGTGCAGCTGATGCAGTATGATACTGCGACAAGAGTGGAAAGCCGCGAGCGTGAGGTAGCGAACCTCAGCCGCAGCTTCAAGGGGCTGGCTAAGGACATGGGAGTCCCCATCTTAGCCATCTCGCAGCTGAATCGCGAAGTGGAGGCGCGGAAGGACAAGAAGCCGCAACTCTCAGACCTGCGAGAGAGCGGAGCGATTGAGCAGGACGCGGACGTCGTCTGCTTCCTCTGGCCAGACCCGGAGGACCCGTTGTCGTCGTTTGTGAGCTGCATCATCGCAAAGAACAGATTCGGTCCGGTGGGGGTAGCAGGTTTACACTTCGACCGCCATCTGACCAAGTTTACCGACGTGTCGGCAAGCTATCTCGAAGAGGGAGACCACAAGCAATGTCTGGAAACACCGCAGCCGAGTACCTCAAGTCCCGCGCTGTTGCTGGACCTGGAGAGCTGATTGGGCGTCTCCAGAAGGACCGCGATGAGCTGGCGTCGTTCTACGACCGTCTCGGCAAGGACATCGCCGACCTCCAGCTCCAGCAGACTGTCGAGGAAGAGGAGCCCGCGCAGTCTGAAGACGCCGACCCGGCCTTCAAGCTCGGGCTCGCAGCGAAGGGTACCGTAGAGGCCCTGCGCAGCGCCCGCGAGGCCCGCGGGTCGGTGAGGGCAGTGGCCGAAGAGGTCGGTATCTCCTACCCGACGCTCTCGCTCATCGAGCGTGGCCAGCGCCTGCCCAGCGCCAGCGAACGTGAGAAGCTCGAAGTCGCCTTCGGACGCACCTTCGGGACCATCATGCTCTTGAAGGGAGCCGTCACCGTTGTCGTGCCGGTCCTCATCACCGAGGAGACCGAAGGTGCAGAAGAGGAGCAGGCCAGCTAAGAACACCCCACACCCAACCGCCTAACTGCCCCCCGTCCCGCCGGGCGGGGGGCTTTTCTTTGTCCCGCGCTCTCCGCTGTGTGTTACACTGTTATTACATCCAACGAAGGAGAGCGTATGGCAGAAGTTATCTCGCTCAAGGACTACCAGATGCGGACTAACTCGAAGGGGTATCCGTACATGGTGGTGCGCGACGCAGCAAAGCTTGATGGTAAGGGCAACGCCCTCAGCTACACCATCGACAACTACCACAACAACCTCTGGGAGACCATCAAGCAGGCCACGGTCATCAACGCCGAGGTCGAGGTCCAGCAGGGTGCAAACAACATCGTCTACCGCAACATCACGAACGTCCTGCAGGTGCTGACCCCCGGTCCGCTCGCCCTGCGCCCCGAGCGCCAGTTCAACAACAACGGCGGTGGCGGTGGCGGTCAGGCCGACGATGGCGTCATCCGTCGTGAGAACGCGATGCAGCATGCCGGTCGTGTGGTATCAGCCCTCATCACCGCGGGCAAGCTTGACCTTGGCACCGACCCGCTCGGCGTCGCCGGTCAGGCCGTCATCCGTCTCGCGAAGGGTTTCGACAAGTTCGCCGCGGGGCCGCAGCAGGCCGCGCCGCAGCAGGTCGCCCAGGTCGAGCAGCAGATGGCCCAGCAGGTCCAGCAGGCACCCGTACAGGCCCCCGTCGTGCAGGCCCCTGTTGTGCAGCAGCCCGTCGTGCAGCAGCCCGTCACCGCCATGGAGATTGGCAGTGAGGACCTGGATATCCCGTTCTAGGATTATGTAACACATGGCAAAGCGAGGTAGACCAGTTACTTGCACCTGCGGTGTGTGCCCTAAGTGCAAACATCGTGAGTATCATCGTGGCTGGTACCAGAAGCTGACGCCAGAAGAACGGCGTGCCGCTGTAGCCCGTCGCGACCCAGAAGCAGTGCGGCGTAGCGAAGCCAAGCGTTACCAGAAGCGCAAGGGAACACCAGCCATCGTCGCCAACTACACAGCAAATAATGCTGTGCGAGATGGCAAGCTTATCCCACAACCATGCGAGATTTGTGGTGCCAAGGCAGAGAAACATCACGACGACTACAGCAAGCCGCTAGAGGTGAGATGGCTTTGTCGTGGACACCACAAAGCGCTTCACGAGGGAAGGCTATAAAGAGACATGATTGAAGACCAAGAACACCTTGGTGGACGTCTGTACGCAGACAAGACGGCCTACATCTCAGACAAGGCAGACATTGATATCTCAGCCGACGTCGTCGTCGGCGAGGGCACAGCCATCTGTCGTGAGGCCATGATAATCACCCACGAGCACAACCTTCTCGACCGCAGCATCATCATGCCAATGCCACTCGACATCGGCAGAAGGTGCTTCATTGGGGCTCGTGCCATCATCCTGCCACAGGTGCGCTGCATCGGCGACGAAGCAGCCGTCGGTGCGGGCTCAGTGGTCACCAAGGATATCCCCGCCGGAGAGGTTTGGGCCGGTAACCCCGCCCACTTCATCAGGTACAACACGTGAGGTCATTATTGGAGTAAGATGACAGACATTGATTCGGTATGCCTTTCTCTGGAAGGCTACCTTCATAGGCTTGCGCTCGCATACGAGGCGAAGTCTCACGGTTGGGATGAGAACTCCTTGCATATCTCTGACCTTGGACAGTGCCCGCGTGCCGTTATGCTGCGCCTTAGTGGCGCAGCGATTCGCCCGAAGGGCGGCGAGGAGCAGCGCAAGCAGGACTTCCTCTTCTTCCTCGCCAACCAGCTCCACGAGATGCACTATGCGGCCTGGGCCGAGGGCGGCATCCTCGTCGAGAAAGAGTGTTCGCTCCGCGGCTTCCTGCCACCCGGCTGGACCGGCCGCTTCGATGCCATCATCAACTACGGTGGCGGCCTGCGCATCGCCGACGTCAAGACCGTAGTGTATCTGCAGAAGACCGGGGTCTACCCCCAGCCGAAGCACATGCTGCAGGTCATCGCCTACGACATGTTCGTCCACGAGGCGTTCGGACTCACCCTACCACCACTTATCTACTACATCCAAAGCAACCTCATGCACGACATCCCCGCCATCGAGGTAGCCGTCGCTCACAACGAGTCGGCCCGCGAGCTGGTGGTGCAGCGCATGGCCAAATTGGAGCACCTCCGTGACGCCCTGCCTGAGCTACCACCTATCCTACCACGCACCATGCAGTTCTCGGGTCGCAAGACCCGCGGCATCTATCCCAAGGTCATCATCGGGGCCGACCCGGCATGCAATCCCAAGAAGTGCGACTACTGCCTGGGCGACGCCTGTCAGCCCGACATGGAGCCCGAGGAGGTCGCACAGCGCAGTAAGAACGGCGAGTGGAACATCACGAGCCCGGACCGCGCCGAGGAGTTCGCCGAGTGGCTCGAAGAACAGGACCTGGACGAACACACAGGAGACGAGTGATGGAACTGAAAACCATTGACCTTAAGCCCAAGCGCCTCACCCATGCCGTTTACTTCTTCGTCGCCTGCGGCCTCAGCTGGCTCGCCGCGGGCATGTTCTTCCAGCTGGCGTGGGTCTGCGCTGGACGCTTTCACGCCCAGAGCGACAGCATCTACGGCACGCTCTACTTCGCCGCTGCGATACTCGGAGTGGTAGTCTTGGCCGGATTAGTAGGGGTGGGTGTAGAGTGTTTCCACGAAGGCCATTCCTTTGTCAAGCGCTACCGCGCTATCAGGGCTCAGGACCGCAAGGCCCTGGCCGACGCCAAGAAGCTGAACGCCCCTGAACCCATCTACCGGGAGCAGAAGTAGTGGGCAAGCGCCGCTGCACGTACTTCAACGATGAGGAGAACATTTTCATCGACCAACAGCCGAGGGGATTCCTCCGCGCCCTGCTGCGTTCCTACATGGTTTTGGCCGATTATGTCCAGCATCCTGATGTATATACACGTGTATATACCCTCAACCAAGTAGGAGAAATGGGAGAAGAGGACGAAAGTGCTGCAAATCCCGAAGAACTGCTAAATACCCTCAAGCTTGCGGGTATATACATTGACAAAAACCGCCAGGACAGTAGTAGTAATAGTATATTGGGTTCTTCTTTACTTTCTTCACCTACCAAGGAAGAAGAGAAAGAAGTAAAAGACAAACCTATTACTACTAGTGGCACGAAGAAAAAGTCAAGTTGCGCTGATGCGCTCATCACCACCGACTGGAGCGAGATAGCCAACGAGATACTGGCGAAGACGAAACACCCCAGCGCCTACATCGCCATGGGTGTCGCGCTCGCCGAGCAGACCACCAAGACTGGACGCATCACCGACCGTCGTGTGGTGACAGCGCTCTACCAGCCCCTCTGGGATATGGAGCAGGAGTTCAGCTCCGAGGCGTTCGTCCATGGTCTGCGGGCCGCTCTCGCCGCGGATGCGCCCAACGCCAATTACGTCCGCAAGGCCGCCGAGGGCTACGCGGCGGACCATCCGGTGAGCTTCCAGAGGCCCGACGAGAACAAGGTCTACACCGACAAGTGGGAGTGAAGCCATGAACTACCTACCGCTGACGCAGGAGGAAATCGACACGCGTTACTTCGAACTGCAGATGCGCCACCTCGGTATCTCTCCGCGGTTCTTCAACGTTAGCTTCGACCTCATGGAGCAGACGGACGCCGTGCGCACCTGTCGTCGCTGGTGCGACGACTTCAGGAAGGGTGTTGCAACTAATGGCCTGTTGCTCATCGGCCCGGTGGGCACCGGCAAGACCACACTGGCTAGCGCCATTATGCGTGAGCTACGGGTCGGCAGGCTCTGCAAGATGCGCGCCGTGCTGGCCGACCTCAAGGACAGCTACAACGGCGGCGATGCCGAGCTGTGGCAGACCTGTCTCGTGGCCCCGCTGCTCATCCTTGACGACATGGGCACTGAGCAGCAGAACAACAGGGAGTGGCTGCAGGGCGTGTTCTACGACCTCGTCGACCATCGCTACGAGTACTGCCTACCAACGATTCTCACCAGCAACGCCACGCTGGCCGAACTGCAGGACTACCTCAGCCTGCCGGTCGTGGACCGTCTGCGCAGTATGTGCACGCTCGTGGTGCTCAGTGGCCAAAGCAGAAGGGAAACGGCATGAGCCCGCGGGCCGGTAAACGGGGCAAGCAGCCAGAGGCAAAAATCAAGGAGGCTATTCGTGATTACCTTCGGCTACGAGGATTTTTCGTCTTCCACGTCCATCAAGACATGTATTCGTACCCTGGCATTTCAGACCTTCTGGCGTTGCGCGATGGCATCACTTACTACATCGAAGTCAAACAGCCCGGAAAGAAACAGCGAGACTCTCAAATCGACTTCCAGCGAGATGTTGAGGCTCACAAGGCAGTTTATAAAGTTATGGAGAGTTTAACAGATGCGATGAACTTCTGCGATGACATCATCGGGAAGCCCGCACTGTAGGAGGCAGCATGGAAACGTTGGGAACTTTTCTTCGCACGCTGAGGGAAGATTGTGGTCTGGGCTTGCGCGAGTTGGCCAAGGATGTCGGTATCTCAGCGCCGTACCTCTCGCTCATCGAGCGTGACCTTTGTGGGCCGCCCTCAGAGGCCGTCATGGAGGCTTTGGCGGAGCGGCTGGGCGTCGGCAAGCATGAGCTGTTGCGACGCGCCAAGCGGGCTCCTGAGTGGCTCTGCGACGCTCTCCTCAACAAGGACACCTACTACGATGTCTGTCGCGTCATCGCCACCTGGGAAGAAGCTGACCTCCATCGCCTCTACGACTACGTTACGGGCGTTGAGGCATCCTGATGGAGCTGCATCGCTACCGCTGGGATGAGGGCAGCGGAGTGCATGCCCGCGGCTCGCGGGAGTTGGGCGACAGTCCGTCCGACGTACACCTCAACAACATGCAGCGGAAGCTGTTAGACGGCTGGTGCATCCGATACAGCAGCGTCAAAGAGGCTGCCTTTCACCTGCGCATCGAACAGTCAGAGATACGGAAGCTCGTCCTACAGTTGGAGCGCATGGGCTTCAACTGCTTCATCGACAACAGGGGACACTTTGTCTGCAAGCCACCCGTGCGCATCTGTGGGCATGCAGGCTGCACGACGGTCCTGTCCCGCTACAACCGGGGGCGTTACTGCGCCCTGCACTCATGAACTACGATGAGGACGACTGGAGCGACAACTTTGTCAACGTGCCGTATGATGCACTCTCCGAGCGCCAGCGCGACGTGGTCTTCATGCGTTGGGTCTGTGGCATGTCTTTCCCTGAGATTGCGGAGGAAATGGGGTGTCAAGTCGGGGCGGCGAAGCAGATTCACGCGAGGGCAATGTTCACTCTCCAGTACTACCTCTGCGGTTTAATAGAAGGCTAACGGATGTTGTACCCCTTGTGTTATAATTAGTATGAAGCTAACCACAATTTGATGGATGGTAGCCCTGAACCAGCAGCAAGACAGAATCCGCCGAGAGGAGATTCTACGGAGTCGATTGGAACGCGCCGTCGAGGCGCGCAAACACGAGCTGGACGAGATTGTCGAGTGCATGCAAGGCGCTCACTACTCGTACTTCCCTCCGCAGCGGAACAACATGGACCGCTGGGAGATGGCCGAGCTGAGTCGCATTAACGCATGGCGGCCCCAGTTCGAACGGCTCCAAGAACCTACGCCCGGCATGTTCGAAGCAGCAAAGCTGGCGCGGTATCTCCCCGAGGGAGTAAGCAGCGCAGTCGTGCGCAAGCACCGCTAAGTGCAAGCAGCATGGGCGACGATAAGCGACTCGAAGGTCGCACTGAAAACGCACCCCCGCTTCACTGCCGCGCCAATATCCGCAAGGCTCGTGGCCGCGGGTACTGTGAAAACTGTGGTTCCCACAAGGGGCCATTCGAAGTCCATCATCGCAAGCGTCGTAGCCAAGGCGGCGGCGACGATATGGAGAACTTGATGTTGCTCTGTAGTCGCTGCCATCGTGGGTATCACGACGGCTTGGTGCAACTACGTGAGCCGGTTACTCCTGACAACATTGACAGTCTGTTACTGGGTATCACGGAGGCATTTACGAAGCCATGGGCGACCTAGAGGTAAACTTCTACGCCACGTTGTTCGATAAGGGCATGACGGTCGGCATGTACGCTGACGGTACGGCGCGCATCGTGTTGATGTGCGACGCGTCACAGTTGCCCGAGGTTATCAAACTCGCGGCGTTTGGTCGCGAGAAGCCCATGAGGGTGAACGTTAAGATTGAGGGTGCATACTAGTGCCTGACAGAGATGGCTATAAGTGGACTTCAGAAGTCCGCCAGCAGTTCCTTGAGATGCTAGCCGGTGGCTGTAGTCAGAGCTATGCACTGAAGAAGCTCGGCATCAGCCGTTATTGCCTTTATGACCATATGAACTTGGACCCTATGCTCCGCGAGGAAATCAAGGAAGCCAAGGCGATGGCGAACGAGCAGGTCAAGGACATGCTGTTCGACAAGGCGATGAACGGCAATGTCACGGCCATCATCTTTTGGTTGTGCAACAACGACCCAGAGCATTGGCGTCGGACCGACCCGCGCGAGAATGGTTACTCGGAAGAGGCCATGCGCGAACGCTACGAGCAGCTGGTTGAGTTGGCGTTGAAGCGCATTCCCGAAACGGAGAGAAACGATTTCATTGACGAACTCCGACAGCTCGCAGGTTTGGCGGGAAATAGTAGCTCGCACCACTGAGCGCTATCGAAGGCCCGACCTCATTGAATTTGTAGAGTCGTGTAAGCTTGAGGACAAGGTAAGTGGAACCCTTGTCCCCTTTAAGTTGTGGCCCGAACAGAAGCGGCTCCTGCAGACGATGCAGGACAACCCGAAGGTCATTGTTCTCAAGGCTCGGCAGCTCGGCATCACGTGGCTGGCGCTGGCCTACTACCTTTGGGAGGCAACGTTCGAGGGTCCGAAGCTTATCGTCCTGTGCTCGAAGCGCGAGGACGAGGGCAAGGAGATGCTGCGACGCCTGAAGGTGTTGCGCAACAACTTGCCGCCAAAGTGGCGTGCGCCGCTCAACCCCGACGATAACTCGAAACTGTCGCTGGGGTTCATGAACGGCTGCATGTTCCGGGTACTGCCCGCCACGGAGTCGATGATGCGTTCATACGCTCCATGGGGAGCGGTAATCGACGAGATGGCGTTCATGCCGTATCAGGAAGAGATGTGGGCCACCGTGAAGCCCGCGGCGCAGCGAATCACGGTTGTTTCGACTGGATATAGACGCAGTGACTTCTTCCACCAGCTTTGGGTGGAACCGCATCGAGAGCAGTTCGTGCCGGTGTTTTTGCGTTGGGATGCCGACCCGAGCCGCGACGCAGCATGGTACGAGGCGAACGTAACCAACGCGATTCGAATCCGGCTCGCCCGGCGCGAGTTCTGTGCCGACCCGGAGGAGGCGTTCGCCTCGGCGGAAGGCATCTTCTTTGACCGGTTTGACCAGAAGAAGCATGCCAACACGCTGATTGACCTTGAGGACCTACAGTTTCGGCATCAGCCGATTTTCCGAGCTGTTGACTTTGGTCTGAACCATGTTGCTTGCCTTTGGCTCACGTTGACGGCGACGGGCAGGGTCGTCGTCATTCATGAGATTTGTCCGCAGGACGTCACGACGCAGCAGTTCGCGGGACTGATTCATGCGGAGGATGAGCGAATCGGCGTGCAGCCGCTCTGCACTTACTGCGACCCGGCGGGCTATGGCCGCAATCCTCAGACAGCGCAGTCTGAGATGCAGGTCTTCTCGCAGGCGAACTTGGCTCCTGTGGCGATGCGCAGCGCCTTCAAGGATGGCTGCGTGCTCATTCAGAACCATCTGGCGAGTGCTCAGTGGCTGCTGGTTGACCCGAGCTGCAAGGAGCTGATTGCAGCCTTCGAGACATTGATACCGGAGAAGGACCAGCCCGACGTCTATGCGAAGGACAAGTACTACGGGCACGTCATGGACGCGCTGCGGTACGGCATCTTCAACCTGATGGTTGGTTATGCCGGTCACTTCGATGAGGTCACGTCAGAGAACGTTTTCCAGACCCGCCCGACAACGGGCGGTCTGAAGAGCAAGGTGTGGTAATTGAAGCTAGTCGTTCCGAAGTTTAAGGGCTCATCCGATAACGTGCCAGACCCCGACTTCAGGGAGCTGGGCGCTACCAGTATGACCTATGGCATCCTGGGCCGCTTGGCGGTTCAGGAGTACAACCCGGACCTGACGCCGCCCAACGGTTACCGCATCTACGACCGCATGCGCTGGAGCGACCCGAAGCTGGCCGGGGTGCTGAACGCCATGGACCTGCCGCTGCTGCATGCCAACTGGCAGATTCATTCGGCCCACCCGGGCGACCCGCGGGCCGACCAGATTAAGGAGTTTGTCTCGCACTGTCTCTTCCAGAACATGGACCGGACATGGCGCGAGACCCTGCACGAGATTCTAACGTACGAAGCCTACGGCATGAGCTGCTTCGAGCGCTGCTGGAAGTACGAAGACGGCAACATTCGCATTAAGCGGCTCGGCTGGCTGCCACCCAAGACCATCATCGAAATCTGGGTGCGTGACCGGATGTGTTATGCGGTCAAGCAGATGACGCTGGAAAAGGGCTATGTCGAGATTCCCGGCTACAAGCTGCTCTGGTTTGTCAACCAGAAGGAAGGCGACAACTTCCGCGGCGTGCCGATGCTTCGCTCGATGTACAAGCCCTGGTACAACAAGGAGCGGGCTGAGATTTTGCTGCTCATCCTCGCCGAGAGGATGGGTGGCTTCCTGAAGTTTCAGGTGCCGGTCGGTGCGACCCAGCAGGACATCGACCAAGCCAACTCGATTGGCGCGAATTTCTCCGCCAACGAGCAGATGTACATCATGCTGCCGCCGAACTGGGAGGCCGTGATTGAGGCCGCCAGCGGCTACACGCTGAAGGACCTCCTCGACTTCATCAACTACTGCAACGAGGAGATGTCCAACGCGGTGGTCGCCGAGGTGCTTGACCTTGGGCGCACGCAGACTGGCTCGCGTGCCTTAGGGCGCACGCTGGGCGACATGTTCATGGACTCGATTCAGGCGCGAGCGACGTACATTTGCGAAGTGTTTAACAACCATTCGTCAGGCATCATTCCCGAGTTGTGCCGTTACAACTTCTCGGACTGGGCTGAGAACATGCCGCGGCTCGTCGTCGGGCGCGTCAACCGCATCGACTTCAAGGCGTTCGGCATTGCCATGAAGAACCTTGAGCAGGCTGGCATGACCTTCGGTCCGAACACGTGGCGCTGGCTCCGTCAGGAAGCCGAGCTGCCCGCGGAGGAGCTGCTTGACACCTACAACACGCCGCAGACGACTGCGCCGACGAACCTAGTGGGCGACTTCAGCTATGACCCGCCAACCGACGGCGATTATGAACCGACACACGACGAAATCGACCCCCAGCCGGAGGGCTAATGTTAGACCCCGGCGATGTACACATCCCATCAGCAGTTAAGGTCAAAGTTCCTACCCAAAAAGGGGAGGTGAATAAAAGTATGTCCGTACTTTCTGGAAAAGCAGAAAATGACCTTCCCGACAGTGCCTTCCTGTATATCGAGCCCGGTGGCAAGAAAGACAAGGACGGCAAGACGGTGCCCCGCGGCCTGCGTCACTTTCCCTATCGGAATGCACAGGGTGGACTCGATGAGGCTCACATCCGTAATGCTCTAGGCCGGATTCCGCAGTCGAGCGTCTCCGCTGATGCGAAGGCTTCGGCGCTGGCGAAGGCGAAGCGTTATGCCAGTCAGGTTGGCATCAAGGTCGCCGCGTCGGAAGACGTGGGCTGCTCTGATGTCGACGTGATGATGTTCCCTATCGGCCACTACAGCACCTCGAAGTACGACGACCTCGACCTGACTCGTCCGGTGGCGGAAAGCATCGTTCAGAACTTCAAGGACAAGGTTCTAGGCGAGACGGAGCCCTTCATCGAGGCGTCCGGTCGTCATGACCAGTCGGCACCGGCAGAGGGTTGGATTAAGGACCTCTCGATTCGACCGTGGGCTGGTGGCGAGGCGCTTTATGCGAAGGTTCACTGGAACAAGCACGGTGAGGAACTCATCCGTGGTGAGCGTTATCGCTACATCTCGCCCTACTTTGGCCCCCACAAGGTGCCCGAGACCGGCGAGATTAAGAGTCCCGTTCTGAAGAGTGGTTGTCTCACGAACGTGCCGGTCCTGCGCATGATGGGTCCGGTGGCCGCCAGCGAGGCCGACCTGGAAGCAATGTCTCCGTTCGGACTGAGCGAGGCCCCGCAGGTCGAGGCTCCCTTCATCGAGATGGAGCCCATCGAGCTGGCGGGCGTTCCCGTCGTTCCGCGTAACCCTGTCGTGCCTGTTCATCCGCCGCAGACAGCGCCCGGTCCGGGCATCACTCCGGCGATTCAAGACGAGCAGGACCTCATCAACAACATCATGCAGATGATGGCGCAGCTGGCCATCAAGGTGAAGAGCGTGGCATCGCCCAAGCCTAATCCGCAGACCGGCGGTGTAGTCACTACCGGTCAGGTGCAGATGCCCATGCCTCCGGCTCCGGCCCCCGGCGTCACGACGGCTGGCCCCGTACAGACGCCCGCCGACCGCGCCGCAGGCGCTCAGAACCAGCCGCCTGTGCAGACTCTGGGCAACATGGCGGACCCGGCCTCGACCGGCGTCAACCCCTCGCGGGGCACGCAGGCCAAGCCGACCACCAAGCAGGCATCCAATGCCGACGATGTAGACAACGTCGCCGACTCGAAGACGGCCAACAAGCCGGGCGAGTGGAACCCCAACGGCGAGCACGTCATCGCCGAGGAGGAGCCCGACCCGAAGACCGACCAGCGCGACGGCGTGAACAACGACGTCGAGAACCACGAGGAAGAGGCCAAGACCGAGAAGGCCGCGGCGAAGGACGACGCTGCCGACCCGGAGGAAGCTAACGAGGACGAGGACGGTTCCTCGGCGACCGATGACCTCATCTCCGAGATGGAAGCCATCATGGAGAAGCTGAGCAACCACATGCACGGTAAGACCGGCGTGGGCGCTGCGAAGATGTTCATGAAGGAAGCGAAAAACAAGGTTGCTGCGGCAAAGCCTACGGCGAAGTCGAAGCAGCTAACGGAAGCAATGTTGGACGCGATGAGTGTCCGAAAGGAGATGAAAACCAAGATGACCAAGCTGACCGAAAAGTTCGGTCTGAGTGAAGAGGCCAGTGAGGACGCAATCCTCGCCGCATTCGAGGCGCGTGAGGTTGAGCTGACTGAGGCCAAGGACGAGGCGGAGCGCAAGCTCGCCGAGACCGAAAAGGCTCTTACCGAAGCTAACGATAAGCTTACCGAAGCGAAGAAGGCTAAGCGTGCTGCGAAGGTCGAGAAGCTCCTCTCCGTCGCTCTCGCCGAGAACAAGATTCTCCCCGCCGACATCGGCGACGATGAGAATCCGGGCTGGCTTCGTAAGCTCGCTCTCAGTGACTATGACCTCTTCAAGGAGGTCTTGAGTTCTCAGAAGGACAAGGTCGCTGTCGACCTGAGTGAACGCAGTGCTGGCGAGAACAAGGAAGAGGACGAAATCTCTCCCGAGAACGCTCATGTCAAGCTCGCCGAGCTGACCAAGGAGTATCGCCTCGCTCACCCGGACGTGGACTATGGCACCTGCCAGAACCGCGTTCTCAAGGAGAACAAGGCTCTCGCCGAGGCATACGGCATCCGCTTCGTGGACGACAAGGAAGTCGCCCATCCGCAGATGCTCGGCCGCGCCGAATAACACTTAGCCCATCGTTTCGCAAACCAGAGGGCCGCAAGGCCCTCTTCTCGTTCCCCCAGAAGGGAGTGAAAACATAGATGTCTCAAGTTCATTCTCAGTATGCTCTTGACCTGACGTTCAAGGCAGCGTCCGACCTAAGCGCTCTACAGTACTTCCCTGTTAAGGCGGGGGCAACGGCTGGTACGTGCGATGTGGTTAGCGGCACCGGCAATGACGTCGTGCTCGGCATTCTGCAGAACAAGCCGACTGCTAATCAGGAGGCTGTTGTTCGTATCTTCGGCCCCTCGAAGGCAGCCGTGAACGGCAACACCGACGTCGCCGTTCGTGACTGGCTGGAGGCCGGTGCAACCGCGAGCGGGGCTCTCGTTGGCGGCGTGCAGGACCAGGACAACGTTGTTGGTTTCGCCCTTGAGGCACAGACCGTCAACGCCAACGACGTCGTCGAAATCTTCGTGCTTCCGGGCACGGCGAGTCTCTAATCCACCTACGTTCTCCTGTTGAAGGGAGTGAAAATTCGATATGTCTGAAGCTCATTCGCAGTTTGCAGTTGACATGACGTTCAAGGCTACTGCCGACCTGTCCAGTCTTCTGTACTTCCCGGTGATGGCGGATTCCGCAGCCGGGACTTGCAAGGCCCTCAGCGGCAGCGGCAACGACGTCGTGCTCGGCATTCTGCAGAACAAGCCGGTGAGTGGCGAGTGGGCCGTCGTTCGTGTCTTTGGTGTTTCCAAGGCCGCGGTCAACGGTGGCACCGCTGTCGCCGTGCGGGACTTCCTCAAGGCCGGTGCGACTGCCCAGAGCAATGCTCTTGTCAAGTCTGCGACCGATAAGAACAACGTTGTCGGTATCGCCCTTGAGGCGCAGACCGCCAGCGCCAACAACGTCATCGAAATCTTCGTGCTTCCCAGCACGTTGAGCCATTCGTAATTGAAAGGGAGGTGAACTCCTAAATGTCTTTCCTCGTTTCTGAGGTCCACATCGACCAAGCCCTTAGCGATTTCGCTGTTGCGTACGGCCAGGACCTCTCCCAGGTGGGTATCGCCGAGAAGATTGCTCCTCCGCTCATCGTGCCGAAGCTCTCGGATTACTACTGGGTCGGTGGTAAGGAGTCGTTCAACATCCCCGATGTCAAGCGCGCTCCGAACGCTGTCTTCCCGCGTATCAACCTGACCATCTCGAAGAACCGCTTCTCTTGCGACGGCTACGGCGTTGAAGTGCCGGTGGCCCGTGAGGAAGTGGCGAACGCCGACGCCGCTATTCAGCCGGAGCAGATGGGTGTTCAGCTTGCAGTTGATACTCTACGTCTCAACTATGAGCGTCGTGTTGCTGCCCTCATTCAGGACACCAGCACCTTCACGAATACCTCCGCCCTGACTGGCGGGAACATGTGGGATACGGGCACCTCGAACCCGGTCTACGACATTCAGCTGGCCAAGGACACCATCTTTGGCTTGGTCGGTCGCAAGCCGAACCTGCTGATTCTCGGTCGTACCGTGTTCAGTGCACTGCGTCAGCACCCCGATATCATCGAGCGTGTGAAGTACGTGCAGCTCGGCACGATGCGCAACATCACCGAGCAGATGCTCGCCCAGGTCTTCGACATCGACGAACTCGTCGTGCCGTGGGCTCTCTATAACACCGCGGCCGAGTACTACGACCCGACGACTGGCAAGCCCACCACGACCCTCTCGGACGTGTGGGGCAAGGTTGCCATCATCGCGTACGTGGACCCGGCTGGTGGCAGCCTGCAGGCCAAGCGTGTCACTCCGGCCCGCACCTTCGTGTGGGGCGGCAGCCCTGCTGGTGGTCGCTTCAGCGTTTCGACTTACTATGAGCCGCAGCGCAATGCGAACATCATCCAGTGCATTGACTACACTGCCGAGGCTTCCATCGACATCAACACCCTGTACCAGTACACCACGGTCGTTAGCTAAGGCTGACGCCGTTCTCGGATACGGAGCTATTAGACCGGGCGGGGTGCCATGCCCCGCCCGGAACTGAAGCGACGAGAAAGGTAACACCATGGCACAGCTCTTCAACCGCACCATCCTTGTCAAGGGTGGTATTGGCCGCATCTCCGGTCTTGGCGACGCCAAGGGCCGCGTGGCCTTCACCGAATACATCCAGGTCTGGCATGCCCCCGTGCTCGGCACGGCGACCGCTGTTCTGGGTACGACCGCTCTGCCGTCTGGCTCAAGCGGTAGCGATGTTACTACTGGTCTGACCAGTCCTGCGCATCCGCGCAATGTCACCGTCATCGCCGACGCTGCCGCGACTTCCGTTGTGACTGTTTACGGTACCAACCAGTTCGGGACCGCCATCAGCGAGGACCTGACGCTGAATGGTACGACTTCCGTTGTCGGTAGCAAGATTTTCGCTACCATCACGAAGGTTCACATGGCTCAGCGCAGCGGCCCGGGCAACATCACTATTGGCCTTGGCAGCAAGCTCGGTCTGCTTCGCGTGCTCGTCAGCGGCTTTGCCGCTCCGACCGGCAACGTGGGCGGCACGCTTGAGGGTACTCCTCCGACGCCCGACTACACCAACTCCAGCGTGGCCTTTAACACCACTCTGGACGGGTCGAGCGACTTCAAGTGCAAGTTCACTTCGTCTGACCTCAAGTAACACTGGAAAGGGGGCGGCGCAAGCCGCCCCACAACAAGGAAAGGTAGAGATGGCTTCTAGCTTTACTGCAGCGGAGACCTACGGTACCTCTCCGGGTACGCGTGTCGACACCTCGTATATCAACCTGCTTTCGGCGAGTATCGCCAGCGGCTCTGATACTACGACCGTGCCGAACGCCAACCCGATTGCCATCCCGCCTTCGAGTAACTCCTACTCGTATGAGCGGTGGATTCAGGGGCATTGGACGTCTTCGTTCACGTCAATCAGCAGTATCACCTTCTGGAAGTACAGCGGCACCCTCGGTACCGGCGTCACGCTGAACGCTGGCCTCGTCGGTAGCACCACCTATTCGACTCCGGTCAATACCGCCTCGGCTATTGCCACGACTGGTATTCCGACGTCGCAGGGCGCTGGTCTCACCCCGACCTACTCCGCCAACTACTGCTACTACATCGTCCTGCAGCTTGTGGTTGCCTCCACGGCTTCCTCGGGCAGCATCGGCACGATGGACTATCGGTTTGGTTGGAACGAGGTTTAAGGGTCAACTAACAGAAGGGTAAGAATCGTGAGCAGGAATGCAATTCTGTCCACGGAGGCGAGCATGGCGGATGGGTCCGTTGTCGCCTACCGGGATGCGGACCCGTCCCACATTCGACAAGCGCGCTTTGATTTCATCTACAATCACACGCCACTCGCCTTTCAGATAACACTCAGCGACACATCCACTTTCGCCGTCGACTTGGTTGACGGCTCATTTTTCGTTGGGGATGAACGCTATACGCCCGACCCCGTGCCCAATGCGGCGCTGCGGCTCATCTACTACAAGCACATGGAGTGGGGGTGCGGGGGTCAGCCAGAGATGGCCTATGTCGTCCTTGGTTGGCAGACCACGCTTGACGGCAAGAACGTGAAGTACGGAATGAAGATTTGGCCCAACGATAAGCGTTGGGAGATGACAAACGATATATGAGGTAAGAATGAGTTTTTCCTTTGAAGTAACGCTCGAAATGGTAGATTATGCCTTGACGTCAGCTACTGTTTCTCAGGGTGCGTTTCTGCGTACGCAGATGTACCTTGACCCCGGACAGTACGACGGCGCGACCTACTACTTCGAGGTGGTCGGTACGAACACCGACAGCACTCACACCTGTGATGTGCAACTACAGTACAACAATAGCGGAACGTGGACGAACGTTACTAATGCTGTTGCTAGTCTTCCGACCAGTTGTCCCAACATCACCGTTGCGCGTAGTGCAGCGTTTACTCCAATTTCGGGAAAACAGACATATGCCGTCATGGTTCCTGCTACCGTTTCTGCAGGCAGTACCTATGTCTATGCGGCCCGTATCATTGTTGTCCAAACCAACCCCACGAAAACACGCATTCAGTTCCCGCTTGAGGGTCTTGGCGCAACGAGCCATAGTTCCAGCAATACCGCGGCTCAATACACCAACCAGCGATATTCCACTACCTATGGTCAGAACGATGCCACGAAGTACGGCTTCTTCACCTACAACGCAAGTGACTGGGTGATTGGCGATATTACTGGTGTTGCACTAGAGGGTGTTGCTGCTGCGGCGAATGCCAGCTACGGTGGCAATTTTGGTCTTGCCCCCTTTGCTGGGAGCGTCATCAGCGGCTCAACCCAGGCAACTCCTATCACTTCGACTACGCCATCTCTCTATCAGGCCAACTTCAACGTTTCCGGTAACTTTACTGACGGAGTGAACTATCAGCTTGTTTTGATGTCGAGTGGCACGACCACTGCCACGGCGCAGTACAGCTACCGGGCTGCCCTTTACTTCAAGCTCTCCAACGCAAACGGCCTGACAAAGGTGGTCTGTCCGAAGCGTATGGTGATGCAGGGCGCGTCTGGCACGAGCAGGGCGGTCTATTACTACGAGAAAGTCCTCTACACGGACAGCCACTGGTCGGCTGATAAATTGAATTGGTCGCTTGCCTCCTATGGCGTTGACGCCACCAATGAAAACAATGTGAAGCTCATCGACCTCGGCACATCTGCGACTGCGACGACCGGTAGTGATGTCGGCAACGCCATCAACTACAACGGCACCAACGTTGTTTCGGTTGGTGAGTCTAAGCCGACTGACGGCCATTACTATGGTTTGGACCAGCTGGCTTCGGCTGGTACTGCTCAGACCTATCATGGGCTTCTCGTCGCCAAACTGGCCAAGTACCAGCGCATCAACTCCATCGTCAACCCCTCGATGGAGGGCAGTTGGAGCAACTCCCAGGGCTATGGTCAGACGCCGTACGGTTACTGGACGGAGCGGGCGAGCGAACTGGTGGGCGGTGTGACGCACTATTCCTGGTACGGTACGCCAACAGTCAGCCAGAGCACGAGTCATGTCGTTTCGGGCACCTACAGTTGGCGCTGTCAGTATGCAGGCGTTGCGAACGACCAGCTCATTTCCCAGGGCGGCCTTGTGCCCAACGACTTTGGCAATCCTTGGATTGGCTTTGTGACCCTCAAGGACTACATTCCTTGTGGGGCCAACGTGCCGTTCATTTGTTCGGTCACGGTCTATACAGCGTACAACGAGGACATTACTCTGTTCGCTGACTTCTGGGATAGTAACTGGAATTATCTGGCAGTTGATGGGCAGACGGAACCCAACTTCTGGGGACCGGGTAGCCAGACGCTTACGTGGTCTGGTACGACTCCCGCCAACTGCGCCTACATGGACCCCGGGGTGAGTGTGAACTTTGATTGGGCTACCCATCCGAACATCGACCTGTACATTGATGCCTTCTTGCTTGAATTCAATGGCACAGGTGGCGACAGCTATTTCGACGGCTCGTTTGCCAATTGTGGTTGGACGGGAACGGCTAATCAAAGCAGTTCTTATCATCTGTTCTAAGTTAGTCCGTCCGGGGCGGCCTTGCGCCGCCCCCTTCGGAATCATGAAGCAATCTAGGAGATTGTCATGTCTGGCATTACTCTTTACTTGGCTGAGCATTTGCTCGACCATTCGCTGCATAAGACGTCGTTCACTCAGCCCGCCGCGTGCTATATGGGGCTCTGCACGAACGCCACCGCTGGTGACACCGGCAACGGTGGTACCTTCACCGAGCTGACCCTCGCTACGAACGGCTACGCCCGTCAGTCGATTACCTGGAACGCGGCAGGTTCGTCGGGCTCGACCAACAGCGGCACCGTCACCTTCGGCCCCTGCTCGACCGGCAACTGGGGAGCCGTCTATGGCTGGAGTATCTTCGACGCCAGCACGGCCGGTAACCAGCTGTACTTCGGTCAGCTGTCGTCTAGTGCTACAATCAACGTGGGTGACTCGCTGACCATGGCGGCCACCACTGGTATCGTCATCAACATCAGCTAAGGAGCACCCATGACCGATGTGGAGGCAGGCTGTGACATTCAGGTCACAGCCAAGGTCGTGAAGACCACCTATCGTTCTCGTAAACACACCGTCAACGTGGACGAGCGCTATGTCTACATCGTCCAGCGCGACGGCACGATGGTGACCATCAACCGCGAGGAGTTTCGCCAGATTGCCCGGGATACGATTCGTCATCTCAATGGCGAGAAGCTGACCCCTGAAGAGACCCAGCATTGTCCTGTCACGGAGTCCTGCGGCACATGAAGCTCACCGACAAACGCGGCATCGTGCTACCGGAGAATGCCACCCCACTGGTGGCTCCAGTCGGCCTACGCGAGGCGGTCGCCGAGACGGAATGGATTAACGAGGCGATTCGTCGCGAAAACGAGGCCGAGGCGAAAGGCGACCTGATTGCTCGGGCCGCCTATCACTTGCTGGTACAGGGCATTTTAAACGGACGGGTGACGTTCAAAGCGCCATGACGCCCTGCGTGTTGGTAGCCTGCCCGACCTACAACGAGAAGTCCTATTGTTTGGAGGACTGGTTGGGCTGTTGCCGGGCATTTACGTATCCACATTATGGGTTGTACTGCGTTGACACTACTCCCGGGAGCCTAATCTATCTGCATCATTTGCGCTATTTTGGTATCCCGGCAGACCATGTCGAACCGATGTCCTACATCTGGGACACGATGGAGCTGGCATGGCGCATGATTGTCGACTTTGCTCATGAACACCACTACACACATATCGCCTCCATTGAGGCCGATGTTCTTTGTCCGCCAGAGACGCTCGACGTTTTGCTTGAGGCTTCGCATAGCGAGATAGTTGCCCACCGGGTGCCCTACCCCGGCACTCCTGATGGGTATTTCGCCTTGGGGTGCAAGTTGATACCGACCGAACTGCTCTACCAGCGGCGACGCTGCTGGGAGACCCATATGGAGAACCTTGCACAGGAGAGTGTCCAGCTTGACGGCCGCCTGCACATCATACACAGGAAATAGAGATGAGCGGCCCTACGTTCTAGTCGCCTGCCCTACCTATGATGGTAAGCGCTACGCCTTGCAGGCGTGGGCGGACGCCTATGACGCTTTCACCTACCCCAATCGCAGCGCCTTCATGGTAGACAACTCGGTCGAACACCTCGACTATGTCCACACCATCCGCGCTAGCGGCATCCCCGCTGCCTGGGTTCCCCGCCTACCGAACTTCTGGGACACCATCGAGCTGTGCTTCTGGAAGATTCTAAGGCGCGCTGAGTGGCTCGGTGCCACACACGTGGTCTCTGTCGAGGCAGACGTCATCTGCCCGCCAGAGACGCTCTCAGTGCTTCTCAGCCGTATCGACGCCTCCGGCCTTGTTTCTCACATGGTCCCCTGGCGCGACGGCTCCCCCGATGGTTGCTGGAGCCTTGGCTGCGCCCTCTTCGAAGTCGAGCGCCTGCGCCGCGGCCTTGAGGGTGCCACCGACTCCATGGAATGTGTCCTCTTCACGCCGCCCGGCGTGAGCCTCCATGGGATTCTCGATATCCGTCACCTCAACGACCCCGATGAGCCGGGCTGGACGGGAGGGGGTGCGGGTAAATGACGATGAACCTCGTCGTTCCTATCGAGATGCTGGAGTACGGTATCGCCTCGGCGACGACTGGCCCCACCACCTTCCTGCGCACCCAGGTCATTCTCAATCCGTCAGATTACGATGGCGCGACCTATTACTTCGAAGCGAACGCCTTCAACAGCAACTCCTCGACGGACTACACCCTGCAGCTCATGTACTACAACGGTTCTTCATGGACCGCGGTCACTAACGGTGGGCTGAGTCTTACCCACACCGGCAACTCTACCGTCTATCGTCGCCGTACCGGCGTGGCTTGGACCCCACAGGCCGGTGCTACCCAATATGCCGTCCAGCTGCCCGCCACCGCCAGTGCCAATCAGGTCAAGGTCTACAGCGCACGCATCATCATTGTTCAGTCCGGTGCGACCAAGACGCGCATCCAGATTCCCCTCATCTCCTACACCTACTCGACGACGTCGAACAGTGATGCCATCGGCACCGTCAGGGCCGACTCGCGTGCCGCTACGAGTTACAGCGAGGGGACGACCACCTACTCCTCATGGTTCCAGTATGTGGCGGCCAACTGGTCGACGCTCTCGGGTGCGAGTGCGGCCAGCTTCGAGGCGGTCATCGCCAGCTCCTCGACGAGCTATACGGCCACTGCGGCGATGTTCGACACGGCTAACTACAACACCCCCATTGGCGCGCTGAGCGGCACCACAGCGACGACGTGGACCGTACAAAACACCGACTTCAACCCTAGCTCCTTGTCCGACGGCCACTTCTATCGCTACGGCATCAAGGAGTCGAGTGCGAGCGGCACCTGTGATATCGCCCGTGCCGCGCTTTATCTGCGCATTACGAGTGCCGCGCTGTGCGAGGTCTGGGCTCGTGTCGCCAAGGAGGAGTCGGGCACGGCCGCCATCGAGGTGCTTCAGCAGCTCTGGTATAACCAGCAGTCCTCCTACAGTACGCTAGCGACCACCTATCTGCAGGCGAAGGGCATCAGCAACAACAATAGCGTCAACATTCAGCTCAATGACCAGGGCACCAACGACTACGGTGGTGCGACCAGCGAGGTCACGCCGGGGTTGAACTTCAACAGTGCCTCGGAGGTCTGTTCTCGTACGGCGGTCACGCTCACCGACGGTGACCGCTACGACGCCTACATGAACGCCGAGACCAACGCGAACACGGTCACGGCGACCTCCATCGTCTATCTGGTGGCGGGTGGCACGACCTACAGCCGCACCTGCTCGGTGGCGGCTGCCTGTTCGTCCACCGTGACGCGCACCGGCACGATGCCGCGCACCGCTACCGTGGCGGCGGCCTGTGCGGCGACCGTCTCACATCTCGGCTTGCCCGACCATGCTACGGTAGCGGCGACTGCCGCTGCCACCGTTTCCCACCTGGGGCTACCCGACCACGCCACGGTAGGCGCTACCTGTTCGTCCACTGTGACGGCCACCAAGGTCTCGGTGGCAACGACAGGACTGGTCGCGGAGTACGTCGCCGCCCTTGCCGTCAACGGCACCTCTCAGGGCGTCAACAGTCCGACACCGACCGGCACGTGGTACGACCACACGGGGAACGGCGACACCGGCACGCTGCAGACCTTCGCCTACACGACCTCGTCGGGCTGGGCAGGCTCGGGCACGACGGGTGACCCCTATCGGCTGCAGTTCGACGGCGGCAGCGACTACGTGTCGTTGCCCGACCTTGGCATCACCGAGGGCTCGGCATGGTCGTTTGAGGCTTGGTTCAAATGCACTAACTCGGGCACTGTCACGCTGGTCGGCGAGGGCGACGACTCTGGCACGGCTCGTACCACGCTGCTGGTCAGCGGCACCGTGCTCGGCAACGGGTCCGTCAACGACGCCGGAGGCTCTGGGGTGCCATATGGTACCGTGGTCGTGACCGGGGGCGGTTGGCACCACGGCGTTGCCACTTATGATGGCACCAACCTCTACATCTACACCGACGGTGGCGACCAGCAGAGCGCCGCCGGGCCGGGCGGCACCTTCACCTCGACGCACACCTACATCGGGGTGCGGGCCTTTAACGGCTCCGCTGACCGCTACTTCACCGACGGCATTGCCACCATCCGCATCTACAATCGCTGTCTGTCAGCTGCTGAGGTTGCGGCAAACTACAACGCTGGTGTGTTGGCCGCTTCTACTCCGAGTACGACGAAGAGTCGCACCGCAACTGCGGCGGCGGTCTGTTCGGCTACCGTTACCCGTACGGGTACGATGCCACGCACGGGCACCGTCGCCGCCGCCTGCACGACGACCGTCACCCGTACGGGCACGATGCCGCGTACCGCTACGGTAGCGGCAGCCTGCTCTCGCACCGTTTCTCATTTGACGCTACCCGACCACGCTACGGCAACTGCAACTGCGGCTGCCACCGTTACCCGTACGGGAACGATGCCGCGCACCGCAGCCGCGACGGCGACGTGTTCCAGCACCGTAACGAAGGCAATGACCGCGCCGCGTACGGCGACGGTTGCGGCTACGTGCTCCAGCACAGTAACCAAGGCGATGACCGCACCACGCACGGGTACGGCTTCCGCTGCGTGTGCCGCTACCGTCACCCGTAACGCCATCGCCTTCTCCCGCACCGCGACCGTGGCGGCGAGCGCCTCGGCGACGGTCTCTCACCTGACGTTGCCCGGCCACGCCACGGCGACGGCGACCTGTTCTCGCACCGTTTCTCATTTGACGCTACCCGACCACGCTACGGCAACTGCAACTGCGGCTGCCACCGTTACCCGTACGGGAACGATGCCGCGCACCGCAGCCGCGACGGCGACGTGTTCCAGCACCGTAACGAAGGCAATGACCGCGCCGCGTACGGCGACGGTTGCGGCTACGTGCTCCAGCACAGTAACCAAGGCGATGACCGCACCACGCACGGCTACGGCTTCCGCTGCGTGTGCCGCTACCGTCACCCGTAACGCCATCGCCTTCTCCCGCACCGCGACCGTGGCGGCGAGCGCCTCAGCGACGGTCTCTCACCTGACGTTGCCCAGCCACGCTACGGCAAGCGCCGCCGCGGCGGTCACCGTTACCCGAACGGGCACCAAGCCGCGCACCGCAGCCGCGACGGCTACGTGCGCGACCACCGTTACCCGTACAGGCACGATGCCGCGCACGGCCTCTGCGAGCGCGGTTTGCTCGACAACGGTGACGCATACAGGCGCGATGCCGCGCACTGCTGCGGTGGCGGCCACGTGCTCAGCTACGGTCTCTCATCTTACATTGCCCGACCATGCGACCGCGAGCGTTACTGCGGCCACCGCTGTCGTCCGTACGGGCACGATGCCGCGGACGGCCTCTGCGAGCGCGGTTTGCTCGACAACGGTGACGAAGACAATGACTGCGCCGCGTACCGTTGCACAGACGGCGAGTGCTTCGGCCATGGTCTCTCATCTTGCATTGCCCGACCACGCGACCGCGAGCGTTACTGCGGCCACCGCTGTCGTCCGTACGGGCACGATGCCGCGCACGGCTCCCGCGGGCGCTGTCTGCTCAGCGACGGCGACGCGTAACCCTATTGTTTTTGCTCGCACAGCCAGTGTGGTGGCAACGTGTTTGGCGGCGGTCACGGGCTCAGTGGCCGGTGTAAACGACCGCACTGCCTCGGTGGCCGCTGTCTGCTCGGTCATCGTTACACGCACCGGTACCAAATCGCGCACCGCCATGGAAGTCGCGACCTGCTCGGCTACGGTCGTCCGCACCGGCACGATGCCGCGTACGGCAACAGCTACGGCCATCAGCTCGGCCGCGGCTTCTCACCTGACTATACCCGTTCACGCTGTTGCCGCAGTGTCAGCTGCGGCGGGGGTGGCCAGTCAAGGAAACCATCCGCGCAGCGTCAGTGTCCTAGCGCTTAGCTCAACTGCGGCAGCATCTGCGGGGCATCATCCGCGTGCGGCTTCCGTCGCGGCCCATCTGACGGCGACGGTTTCGCATCTCGGCCTACCGTGTCACGCAATGACCGCATCTGCTGTCTCGGCGGCGGTTACCAGCGGCGCTCGGCATGTCACTACTGCCGCAGCCCTTATAGCCAGCATTGCCACCGTTGACAGCAAGGTCTTCCGCAATCGCAGCGCCGTCGTTGATGTGGTAGTTGATATTGCTACAACCTATGTGGTTCTCCGCTACAACGACACGACCGGCGGTGCCGTCGTCTATGCGGTTTGTGTGACCGACACCACGGGTTCTGCAGTCATCACGGCTATCCTTACTGGTGCTGTGACGGGTGCCGCCTTCTTGCGCACCTTGCCGCCGCTGCCGGTTGTTACTGTTTCCGGTATAATAGAACAGGAAAGCATTGCGGCCAAATTGCCTTCGGCGACAACTATTGACATAGAATTGCCCGCCCCCGACGAGGTGAAGGGGAAACTGCCACTAGCCGCGGAGAGCGACATTGACGGTCGCATCGACCCACCTATTGACGCACCCGGGAAGAGATAAGGAAGGGCATGGGAGCACCTACTAACCTGGACGCTTGGTCCGGGGCAGATAAACGGATTAATATCTCGGTTACCGACGAGAGCAATCTTGCTGTTAACCTTGGTGCCTACGCCGACATCGAATGGTTTCTAAAGGACGACGAGGACAGCACAGAGAAGCTCGTTAACTATCTCATGTCTGGTGGTAATGGTAACATCACCATTACCTCACCGCTTGGTGGTACGTTTTCTGTGGTTCTATCCGGTACAGACACCGTTAATCTTGGCGGTAGCTATTTCTGGCAGTCTGACCTTATCGACTCACTCGGTAATCGCACTCCGGTAGCCTATGGCTACGTGTTCGTTCACGGTGAACAGCCGCAGCGCACCGCCTACTGTTCGCTGGAAGAGACCCTTGCCATCATGGCCGGAGTCCCCATCACCGATAAGACGACGCCGAGCGTCGCAACTGCACAGCTAATTGTCGAGACGATTGCACGTGAGATTGACGGCGTGCTCATGGGCCGCGGCTACATGCTGCCCATTACCGAGCCAAACGCCTACAGCTTTCTGAAGACCATCAACCAGTACGGTGCCGCCGCGGCCATCATTCTGTCGCGACAGCCGGGCGACATCGGCATGTCGTCCGACCGCGGTGCCTTCGGCAAGTTCCAGACGAAGTATCAGGCATGGCTGCAGCAGCTGCGCGACCCGCACTTCAACCTCTATGGCGCTGACACCATCGTCCCGGTCTCGGTGATGAGCGCGGGCTACACGACCAAGACCGTGCCGGTCGACATTGATTCCGATGTTGACTACACGACTCCCTGGTGGTGGCGAGGCAAGGAGTGGTAATGCCTATTTCGTTTGACGTCGACAATGCGATGGAGGCATGGCGGCTGCGGGTGACCGCGGCCGAGAACAATATGAAGTCTGCCGAGCCACTTTTCCGTGCGCTGGAAGCCCGCTGGCTTGAGTACGTCAACGAGGTCTTCGAGAAGCAGGGCGCGGTTATGGGGCAGGAGGCATGGCAGCCGAACGCCGAGTATTGGGCTGTCTATAAGGCAGACCGCTACGGTAGCGACCAAGTCGGCGTCATGACTGGTCGGATGTATGAGAGCCTCGCCGGAGGCGAGGGCTACACACATCACTTCAGCCATACCGAGGCGTCATGGGGACAGGCTAGCAACGTGACCGAGGCGGGGGACGGCCACAACTACGCCGACTACTTCAACAGTGGCACGGACAGTGGTCAGGTCGCTCGTCCATTCGAGCCCAACGAGATGGAGCTGCAGAAGTGGGAGGAGATGATTGAGGACTTCTACGCTGTCATGTTGGACGCGACGGGCAGCCCAATGCCGAAGACCTATACCATCAGGAGCCAGGGCATCGGTGAGGGTCTGCGCTACGTCCCGGTCGGGAAGTACGGCTATCGCTGGATGTCGCCGAGTGGGCGCTTTGTTTCCGTACGGAGGCACTAATGGGATTTTTGCTTGCTGAAGAGGTCATCAGCGAAATTACCTACGTTCTACAGCAGGAGCTGCCGAGTAAGTTGACGCAGGTGGCGGCTCGCTACAACGATGGTGTTGAGCTAGAAGTTCCCGACAGCAAGCAGTACTACGCACCGATGACTCCTGCCCTCATGCCCGACATGATGCAGGTTGTCTATCCAGCCGTGTTCATTCTCGATGCTCGCGCGGTCAATGAGGGACCTGAGGATATCGAGGATGAGGGTGCTGGCACCGCCATTACACATCAGATTTACGTCTTCATCGCCTGTCAGGGCGATGTTCTAAGCGGGGAGCTGGCTAAGAAGATTCGACGTTATGCCTTGGCTATCGCCGAAATCCTCATGGACCCATCGCAGTTCGATGGCTCGCTCCTGCTGACGAAATGTACGCTCATGCAGATTCTGTACGATACACCTCTCGGCCAGCTGACGCCCGCGGAGAACGCCATGAACGTGCCGCTGGAGTTCAGGGTCGAGACCTACGAATCATTCTAAGGAGGCAAACGTGGCCTGCTTCATCGAGTGGCCGGATTGTCCCTACGGGGTCGTTCCGCGCCTCTTTCCTAACTTCCCGGGGGAGTACTGCGCTGGTTGCAGTGTCGACCTGGAGAGTTTGAACCTGACCAAAGAACAAGCGCAAACACTCATCGACGACATGCAGCTTCCGCTCGTCATTCGCGATGATGCTCCTGTTAAGACGAACCCCAAGAAGGGGGTGAACAACAATGACAGCAACGAGTAACGCCATTTGCCGCATTCAGTTCGAATCGGTGCCGCTGACCGAGTCCGATGTTCTCGGGGGTACGTTCCCGAGCGGCAAGGATGGTTGGGGTACTGCAGCGGCATCGCCGCTGACCTACGACTTCCGCGTGCAGGAGGTGACCTATTCGCCGAACGCAACCCTGCTGGAGACGTCGGATGAGCTGATGGGCCTCAATGGTCCGCCGCAGCATTCGGGCGCTGGTCAGTATGCTCCTCAGATTACCCTAAAGCTGCGTTGTCGGCCGAATGGCTTGGCCGTTCTTCTGTTCTGGATTTGCGGCTCTCAGGACACGACTACGGGCGCAAGCGGCTCGGTTCTCGGAGACGGCAACACGAGTGACGTGACCACGACCGCGGTATTCTCGACGCCTACAAGCGACAAGGTAGCAACGGGTACCTATCAGCATCATTGGCAGTGGTCCCCGGCGACGCGCATTGTCCCTCAGACCGCTCTAGTGAAGTTCGCGCCGTTGATGGGCACCAGCCCGGGCAACGGTTGGATTCTCTCCGGTGCGGCCGTCGAATCTGCGGCCTTCGCCTTCGATTCGGACAACTCGCTGTCGGTCACGCTGACCATCAAGGGCCTCTACTTCACGCCCGCTAATGCCGGTGGCTCCTACCCGACCTTCAGCCTGACGCCATCGTTCGACACGTTCAAGCCCTATGCGAAGGGCAACCTCTCGCTTGACTCTGGTACGACTCAGCTTTCGAACCCGAGCACGTCCAAGGTCATGGACTGGAACATGACGACTACCAACACGCTGGACAACTACTTCGCCTTCACGCAGAACACTCTGTATCCTGATAGCGTTGAGTTCTCCGACGTGTGGCCGACGGTGACCGGTACGCTGACGAAGCGTATCTGTCTCGCTAGTGACTATGATGCCTATCGGAATGCAACCGCGGTTCCGGCGACGTTCTATCTGAAGAGCACCAACTACCTGACCGGCACTTCTCCGGCCAAGTTCGTGGCGTGGTTCCCGGGCATGCAGTACACCAACTTCACGCCTGATGCCATCACGAATAAGCGTCTGATTGGTGCGTCCTTCGACTATGCCGGTCGTCTCGATGGCTCTAGTGGGTCGTTCGCCGAGTTCTACACCATCGACACGATGGCGCTCACGAACTTCTGCGTGTCGCCTCCCGTTAGTGGTACGACCCCGTTTGCCTATACCGGCTCAATCTAATGTCCGACACTCCTCTCGATTTTGAGCTGCAACAGCAGGGCTACTACTTTGACGAAAGTGGCCAGCTTGCAGCCAACATTGACGAGGAGGATTTCGTCGATGGTTGCTACATTGTAACTATCCCCGGAACCGGACACGTTACCGTCATGGACGTCCCCGACCTCGCCTGCCTCCTCGAAGTCGGGGCGTCCAAGACGGGTCTTGTCAAAGCAATGTGGAGGCACCCCGAGGCGAGCTTCGACGAGTGCGAAATCGAGGAAGGCGAGATTGACTTCCTCTACCAATGGTGCGTCTGGCAGTTTGCCAAGACCGATGAGGGTCTGCATCTCGGCGCGATTGCTCGCATCTTTCATATCCCACCGTCAAAGTACGTTGGCATCTGGGAGCAGAACCGCAATGCGGCCATCGCTTTCGATGCGACCATCGCCGAGAGCCTCGGCAAAGAAGAGGAGCGGCAAGTCAAGGCAGCTCAGAAGAAATAACAGGAGGCAACAATGACTGAAGCTAGGAAGTCGAAGGTCACTCCGGCCAAGGATTGGAAGTCCGCTCAAGAGGAAGTTATCGAACTTCCGAGCGGCAACGTGGCCCGCGTCATGCGTCACAACATGTATGTGCTGCGCAAGACCGGTCAGGTTCCCGAGTTCGTTCGTAAGGTCATGGATGATGCGGAAGAGGCTAGCGTCGAGCAGCGTCAGGCTGCCATCGAGTGGCGTCTCGCCTTCGCCTTCATCGAGCCTAAGGTCGTGACGGGTGAGCCCAAGGAGGGCGAGCTGTCCATCGACGACATTTCAGACCCCGATAAGGCTAAGATGGTGGAATATCTGGGGGTTTCGCTGGGGTTTTAGTAGATGAAGCGTTGTTCGACATGCGGTTGCGAAAAGGGGCTGGAGGATTTCAGTAAATGTTCCTCCAGCCCAGATGGTAGGCAATGGCGTTGCAAGGCATGCTATGCCGCCTACTACAGGGAACATCGTCAGCGCATCAAGGATAACGTTTCTCGGTGGCAGCGCGAGAACAAAGATGCTCGTGCTGTTATTACGAAGCAATATCGCGACACGCATGTAGCGGAAGTCCGCGCCTACAACGCCGACTGGCAGCGTGCTCACCCGGACAACATGAAAGCGGCGTATCGACAGTATCGCGTTACCCACCCCGACTATGCCAGCGAACAACATCATCGGAGGCGTCTTCGGATAGGTGTTGCCTTTCAGTCAATAAGTCGTACTGAGATTGGCGAAAGAGATGGCTGGGTCTGTGGCATTTGTGGTGGCCCTATTGATAGAGAGCTGGTGTGGCCGGATAGAATGTCTCAGTCGCTTGACCACATTTTGCCATTGTCTCTTGGTGGCTCGCACACCGTGGACAACGTTCGTATTACTCATTTGGACTGCAATGTGAAGCGGGGGCGCGGATAAGCGTGGCTCTGGGCGGGTTGACTTTTAGCAAAGCTATTACATATACCGCCCGCGGCGACTTCAATGGCCTATTGCGGGACCTCTCCAAACTAAAGACTGCCATCAAGGACGTCGAAACTCAGCAGAAGGACGACGCGGAGCGGGCGAAGGCATACTACGTCGAGCAGATGCTGACGCTCGACAAGATGATTGAGAAGTACGAGAAGCTTGACTCTGCAATCAAGCGCTCGACGAACCCGCTCCGCGGCGGCAAGACCACCCTGAAGGCCGAGAAGCAGGCCATCCAGATGCAGGAGCAAGAGCTTCGCAACGCCGAACGGGCGATGAAGTCCTATCAGGACACCACAGTCAAGGCGACACACAGGATTCATACTTTTGGCAGCGTCGCCACGAAGGCACTGAGTGGCCTCAACACCGCGGCCAACCTCGCTATTGGGGCGATGACCACGCTGGTCGGTCTTGGCGTTACTGCAATGAACACCTATGGCAACTGGGGCATGCAGGTCGCCAAGATGTCGAAGCTGACCGGCATGAGCCCGGTACAGTCGTCGACTATCCTTGCTTCTGGTGAGCTGCTTAAGATTGAACCGGGGGCGATGACGACCGCCTTCCGGTATGCCTACCGCAACGCCGCCGAAGCCCATGAGGCGTACAAGCTTTACAACGAGCGCAACGCCTTGACGCTCAAGACAATGAGCATCAACGACATCTATGCGAACCTGCAGCGCGCCATAAAGGGTCAGCAGTCGAGCATGGCCATCGCCAGCATCCTCAACCAGATGGGGATTCAGGCCAGTGCCCACAACCTTACGGTCCAGAAGATTGAGCAGGCATTCGGACTCAAGGGGAGGAGCGCTAATCTGCGAGAGGCGCTTGCCGGAGCGCGTTCGGGGTTGCAAGAGCGGCTTGCCGCTGTTGCTCTGATGAACGCCAAGACATCCAGCTCTCAGACGAGTGCCGCTATGCGCTACATGGACATTCCCACCATGTTGGGCCTGATGGAGAAGGGCATTAGCGGTAACATGAGTGTCGCCAAGATTCGTGAGGAGTATGGCATTTCTTCGGCGAATGCGCGCTATATGCTGCAGGTGGCGCGGGGACAGTTTACCCTGGCACAGGCCGCGCGTCGCAGGTCTCTCACGGGTGAGCTGATTGCTGGTGGCGCAGCCCATCAGCAGGCCCTGAACGCCATTACTCGTCAGAAGATTAATCTTGGTCTGACGCTGAAGCCCGAGGACCGCCTGCTCATCGAGGCTGGTATCGACCCAGCCCTACCACCTAATCAGATTGTCTCTCAGCTCCTGAACGTTCTACCTAGCTTGCCCAAGGATAAGCGCTCTCTTTACCTTACCAAGTTCTTTGGTCGCGGTGCGTCTCAGGCTGCCCTTTATTTGCTGTCGAGCAATCAGCAGAAGGCCCAGATGGCGAAGATGGCGCGGGCATCCGGCGTCGTGTTGAACCGTAACGACATCGCCGGATGGGGCAAGTTCCTGATGATGACGCAGGACCTGAAGCTGGAGTGGCAGGGCTTCCAGATTCAGCTGGCGAAGAT
>Ga0335071_10000259_pt1 | contig 60895 bp, 48 predicted proteins | sample Lox_Sample_15_FD_206724 | JGI IMG/M metagenome (GOLD analysis project Ga0335071, IMG submission 206724) | Soil microbial communities from Loxahatchee National Wildlife Refuge, Florida, United States - Lox_Sample_1.5 | ecosystem: Environmental > Terrestrial > Soil > Wetlands | place: USA... | reverse complement strand
ACGAAATATTGCTACCTCGTAATCAGCGCTCGACTTGCATGTCTTATCCACGCCGCCAGCGTTCGTTCTGAGCCAGAATCAAACTCTCCGTTAAAAAACGTTAGTTTAATTCGTGTCCGTTGATTAAACGGACCGATTTACAATTTTAAAACTCTTCAAAGATGACCAACTAACCGGCCACCTCTGAAGGGGCTCTCACTTATCGCACAATTCAATTTTCAATGAGCAATGGGCGTCGCCACGTAAAACGTGTCAGACCACCCAGAAATCTTCAGGCTTTCGCCTGGTTTTTTCCCCATTTAGGGGACAAAAAACCCGAGCGCCGAATCATCTCTTTCAACTCGGCATCTCAGATTCGAGTTTTGAGGGCGCGAAAATTACCAGACTCGCGCCGGTTGTCAACAGGCTTTTTTCAGCCAGTCGCTTCCTCCGCCACGCGGAAGACTGGAAGAAATTTATCAAGCTCCGCCCAACCTGCAAGAAAAAATTTAAACTTTTTTACCGCGTAAATACAGGGGGTTTTTGTCATTCCAAGCCGCGCTCAGTCAATTCCTCCTCGTCCAACCCCAGGTAATGCCCCAGTTCATGCAGATAGGTAGTCCGCACCTCCTCGCGGAGGATATTCTCGTCAGCCCCGGCAAAGTCCCAAAGGTTGTCCAGAAAGAGAATGATTTGCGGCGGCAGCGGAATGTGCTCCTCCTCGGTGAATTCCGGCCCGGCGAAAAGGCCCAACGTATCCGGTTCAATCCCGTCCGCTTGGAGCGCCGCATTGGGGCGGTGCTCGAAGGTGACGGGCAGCTTCTGCGCCCGCTCGCGCAGCGGCTGCGGCAGCGCTGCCAGCGTCGCCTCGATTTCTGCCGACGCAAGCGCGGAAAGCTTCTTCCAATTCATAGGCCAGCCACTTCCTGCCCGGCGCGCAGATCAGAAGGCAAATATGTCCTTTACCTCCAGCTCCGTTATCGGACCTTCTTCCTTGATTTTGCCCAAGTCAATTTTGCTCTTGTCACCGACGATGGAGATCAGCTTGGGCCGGTTTTGAAGGTGGGTCCGGTCGAATTTCAGCACATCCTCAAGCCCCAGTTTCTGAATTTGCGCGTATCGCTCCGGTCGCGGGTCAATCGGCACCTCCAGCCGTTCCCAGGATCGGACGGCACCGATCACATCGCGAAAACCGATTTTGCCGGTGCGATAACGGCTGAGGATGGAATCGCGCGTTTCGGCAAATCGTTCCGGCGAGGCCGGCAGTTTTTCAAACAGCTCCAGGAAAACATTCAGGGCTTCCGGCGTCTTGTCGGCCTGGCAGCCCATGGCACCGATCATGAGGTTCTGCTCGCCCTTGCGGCTGCCGTTGCTGTAAACCGCTCCGACCTGATACGCCAGGGCGCGCGCCTCGCGCAACTCCTGGAACACCACCCCGGACATGCCGCCGGCGAAATAATCGTTGAAAAGCTGGACCTGCGGCTGGCTGGCCTCGCTGTACTCGCCATCGCTGAACTCAAGGCGCACTTGGGCCTGGGCCATTTCCTTGTTAAAGAAGTAAACCCGGTTGGTCGCTGGGGCGGCCGCCTTGAGAAATTTATAGGGTGGCGGTTCCGCCAGCCGGCCGGCCACCGCAGGTTGCTGGACGATGGCGCGCACCCGGTCCAAAGACAGCGAGCCGGCGTAGGTGATCACGTGTTGGTAATGCAGCAGACTCTTGATTAAGTTCTGGAGTTCGGCGGGTGAAAGTTTTTCCAGCGCCGCGTTGGGCAACTCCTGCAGGTAGGGTGAATTTGTCCCATACCGATTGAAGCGGGCAACGGCGCGGGCAACGGTCTGGAAGTCCTTTTTGGCATCTTCGCGCTGGGCCAAAATGATCTTCTTCAACTCCGTCAAGGTGTCGGCGTCGGCTTTCGGCTCCTGCAGGAGTTCCATTAGCAGCGCCCAGGACGCGGCGAAGTTTTCATCCAAGCCGGAAATGCTGATGGTTGTCTCGTTATCGCCCGCGCTGACCGAAAAGTCTGTTCCCAGCTTGTACCATTCCTTCTTCAAGGCTTCGCCGTCGAACCGCCCGGTCCCGGCTTTGTCGAGCAAGGCTATGGCCGTCTCCAGCCGGTTGTCGTGCCGGGTGCCCACGTCCACTGAGATGGTCAGCGCAAAAAGGTCATTCAAGGGGTTTTTGACATAGTACAACGGCACCCCCTCCGCCACGTTGGTCTTCTGGTAGTCCCGCCCCGGCTGGACCCAAACCGGCTCGATGGGTTTGATCTTCATCGCCATCACCTGTCTGAAAAACTCCGACTGGCGGGTCGGATCAATCTGGATTTTGTCGATGCGGGGCTTTTCGATCTTGGGCACGTCTTGTTGTTCGTCGACGCGATAGCCGGCGACGTAGCCGCCCCCGAAATATTTCCCGGCCACGCGCACAACATCCGCCTTGGTCACTTTCTCCAGCCGGGCGATCTCCCCAACAGCATCGTCCCAATCCTGACAATCCACAAAGGCGTTTCGCATCAAGGTCACGCGGCCTTCGTTCGATTCCATCTCGGCTTTGCGGGTCTTTTTGAAATCGTTGACGATGGCGGGAACAATCCAGTTTTCGAACTGGCCCTCCCGGACCAGCGCCACCTGCTGCAGGAGCAGGTCTTCGACGTCCTTAAGTGATTGGCCTTTTTTGGGGATGCCCCAAAGGTATTCCGTGCCGTAATCGTTATTCAGTTCCGGCCCGGCGCCGGCCTGGCGCACCTGCTGTTGCTGGTTCAAGTTCAGGTTGATCAGGCCGGCGGTGGCATTGTCGAGGACCATATCCACCACCTTGAGGGCCGGGATATCGGCATTGGTCTGGCCCGGCAGGCGAAAGGCGAGCAGCACGTACTCTTCTCCCTTGTACTTGACGGTGACGCGTTCGGGGCCGGGGATCGGCTGTTCCAACCACGTTTTTGGGGGCGGGACGGGTCCCGGTTTCCAGGCCGAGAAATATTTATCGATGAGCTTGATGGCGTCGGGAATGTGGATGTCGCCGGAAATGGCGATGGCCATGTTTCCGGGCACGTAATATTTCTGATAAAAATCCATTACGTGCTCCAGGGAAGGATTTTTCAGGTGTTCGACCTCGCCGATGGTGGTTTGCTGGCCGTAAGGATGCTGCTTGAACAGCAGCTTGTTCACGGCATCGAAAATGATTTCGTCCTTGTTGTCCAAGGACCGGTTTTTTTCCTCATAGACGATTTCCAGCTCCGGCTGGAAGAGGCGGAAGACGGGGTATTGAAACCGCTCGGACTCGATGGCCGCCCACTGTTCCAAGCGGTTGGACGGCAAGTTGACTTCAAAGACTGTGCTCTCGCGCCCGGTATGCGCGTTCAATCCATCTTCGCCCATCGCCTTGTAGAGTTTGTCCATTTCGTTGGGAACTTCATATTGAGAGGCCAGCTGGTTTTCCTTGTTGATTTCCTCGTAAATCGCCTTGCGCTTTTGCGGATCGGTTTCACGGAAATGCTGCTCATACAAGGCGGTGATCCGATCCAAATGCGGCTTTTCCAAGGCATAATTGGTAGTGCCCAGGTGCATGGTCCCCTTGAACAGCAGGTGTTCGAGGTAATGCGCCAAGCCGGTCGTTTCGGGCGGGTCGTTTTTGCTGCCGGCACGGACAGCGATCTGCGCCTCGAACCGCGGTGACTCGTGATTCTCGGTCAGATAGACCGTCAGGCCGTTGTCCAACCGATAAATCTGCACGGCCATCGGGTCGGCCGGGTTGGGTGAGTTGATGCGCTGGTAACCGGCCCAGGCGGAAAACGGCAGGGCGGTCGCAACCAATAAAAGAACAATAATAGAAGTGAATTTGCGGGCGTTGAACATGGCCGGATGTTTAGAAGGCGTCATTTTTGAGCGTTGGACAAACCCAGACGGAATCTGCACAAAGAATTGTCCGGCGGCCAGCAATATCCGGCGCAAAACGGCCGGGGCCTGCCGCAAAAGTGGGCACTTCTTGATCTTTTCTGGCACATGAATTGCGGTAGGAAAATTCATGGCCAGAAAATCAAACGAGCAGAATTTCCTGCCGGAAATCGGAAAGCAGTCCCATGGCGTCGATCAACGGCCGACGGCTCAATTTGTTCCTTGTTTTGTGCCCTTTCAGCCCCAAACAAGAAACTATCCACCAAATCACCCCCCCAGAAATCGATTGGAGCTGGCCATTGAGGTCAAACCTGATGGAGAGCTTCCTTGTCCGGTAAAAATCATACACACTGTCTAGGAATGGGACAGTGTGGTGCATTTGATTTCTTTCTTCGGTTCGGCGAGGCCGTGAATCTAATCATATAAGCCCTGTTATTTATGGGGCTTGGCACGAAGCAAGCCACTGAGCCGACCAACGACACACCCATCCCCCCGATTAAAAAGTCAAGGCGGTGCGTAATCCTAAAATGACCGCGTTGGCTGAATCTTCTTCGCCGCTGGGATTGATGATGTATTGAAAATCCGGTTGCACCGTCCACCAAGGCGTAATCTGAAATTGATAAGTCGCTTCAATGACGGTCTCCGTGGTAAACGAATTTGAACCAGCCGCCACCTGAGCATCGCTGTAATCCGGGCTGAAAAAGGAACGCGCGATGGCAACGCCTGCGGTATCCCGCGGCCTTCCCGGAACGAAACCGGAAAAATTGAAACCCGCATCAAAGTACCAATCGATGGTATTAACATTCGCGGGCGCACCCCCGCCGCGCGTGAAGAAAGAAACAACCCTGCCGCCCTGCCGGTAAATCTCCTGATCGATGACTCCGTAAACGCCGTAATCCGCGCCTTCATTGCCGCCGGTCTGCCAGTCGGCAAAATCCGCCGTGTGAACAAATGAGCCAACCTTGCAGGCGCCGGTCAGCCCGCGGTCGCCCGCCGCCTGGTTCAAGAGATAGCCTATTTCAGAAAAGATGAGGACGCCATTCCGGCCATTAAAGTCAAAATCAAGGCCGCTGCGATTTTGATTCTGGGCGCCGGCGTTGCCGTAATAAACCCCCGACTGGAAGTAACCTTGCGGTATCGGCTGAATTAAAAACCGCGCCGCGGGTGTAGCCATGGGGTAAACCGGGGGGTTCGGCAGATTGGCGCTGACGAGAGTAAAGGCGCCGAACGTGCCGTTGATAAACAAAGACGCCGTATCGCAGGTGAAGAATTCCGCGTCGGCGGCGATGAGGCCCAATCTCAAGGAGGCGCGCATCTTCCAGAACGCCTGTTGGAGCCAGAATTCCTGGACGCGGATGGTGTCGTAGCCGGCGATATTGCTGGCGCCGCTGAGATCGCCGACATAATCGGCCGAAAGCGAGCGCCCGGCAATCCAGAGCGCATTGGCGTGAAGCGTACCGCCATCCCACCCGCTGGCGATTTTATCCAGGAAAACCGTGACCGGCAAATTCAGGACGCTGTCATAAACAGTCCCCTGCTGCAGGCCGCCGGAGGGATTGCCCATGACTTCACCGATATAGGCGGGGGCAAAATCGAATCCGTAGTTGTTGATGGCATTTCGAAAGCCCCACATATCTCCCAACAGGGTGTCACGCTGCCAAAATGTTTCCGGCGCTTGGGTCAGGCCTTCCGGCATTTGTGCCGGCAAGCGATCATACAGCCCCGGGTTGTCGCTGGCCGGGTTATAAATCGCATTGGTGCCCGATAGCGGGTTGGTCGACTCCAACACCTGTCCGGGCGCGGTAAAAATGTTGCCCGCCGATGGCCCGGGAAGACGGGTCGGCGTGGTCGCAGCCTGACCGGTTTTTGTTACAAGCAAGTTGACGAGAATGATGGCTAACAGCGTTTGATGTTTGAGCATAATTCGTGCATTTGAAGCGGTTCCTCAGTCCTTGGAACATCGGAGTCAGGTTTGGGAAACCCCCGAATGGGCGAGAGGAACGGCGCCTTCCGCCCGACGCGAGCGCCATCGGTTGTAAAGCCACATGCCCCCGACATAAACCAGCGCCAGTGGCGGAATCAGCAGGCCTTCCCAGCTGGGATACAATCCCAGCCAGAGTCCCGCCCCATTGGGCAGGTGCAAGGAGTAAACGGGATGAATCGGCAACCAATTGACGGTTTGAAAGAGACGCACCGTGGACCCGATGAAAGTGACCATGATCGATACCACCAACACGCCGGTCAGGATCAGGAGTTTTCGATAGGGCAGGGTTATGCCATAGCGGAAGGTCAACAACCCAATCAGAATCAGCAGCACCACGGCGACCGCGCCGCCGGCAACCACCGCGAATTTGCTGCCTTCGAGCAGGAGCGACTGCAGGAACAGCGCCATTTCAAACCCTTCCCGGTAAACCGTCAGAAACCCCACCCCCAGCAGCGCTATCCATTCCCAGCGGGTGGATGCGACGGCTTGAGCGGATTTGGAGAGCGAACGCAATTTGGAATTCCAGCCGACCCAGTAAACACGATGAAAGACCCAGTTCGTCACGATGACCAGAATCGCGACCGCCAGTACCGACACGATGGCCTCCAATTTTTCGCCAAGGCGCGAGAGCGAGTGAATGATGGTGCGCGACAGCCAAAAGGTGATGACCGTAACCAGCAGGCCCAACCAGGCGCCGCCGACAATCCCCTTACGCGTCGAGGTGTTTTCCGCACCCCGCAAACCGGCCATCAATGCGGCCAGGATGATGATCGCTTCCAACCCTTCACGCGCCACAATGGTAAACGCCGTAAAGCCAATCGTCGCGGGAGAGACGGCCACCTTCAAAAGCTCGGCGCATTGCGCCAGATGCGACAAGGTGAGGGCATAAGCCGCTTCAATCTGGTCCATCGGGGCGCGCCGGTCCAGCAGGGCCTTGATGCCCGGTTGTGAGCCATCCCCGGCGAGGAAACTGCGTTCAGCTTGCCTCGCCAGATCGGGATCGCGCGGCAGCACGCGCGCTTCGATTTCCGCGTCAAACGCCGTGTACGCATCCAGGCGCTGTGACTCGGCCGACTCCCACTGGCCGGCCTTGGCGGCCGCGAGTGAACCCCCGAGGGCTGTGCGGACTTCCAGAACGGTTTCGTCGATCACATCGCCGCGGTCGCCGGGGCGCCGCGCGGTGATCTTGAATTTGTCCTCCAGCATGGCCGAGATTTGCCGGCTCTGGTTTTCCAAGTCAACCTGGGTAGCAAAATTGGCGAGCTGGCTTTGCAGCCCGGCCAGTTTGTCGGTCAATTCCGGTCGAAATCGGGCGTAAACCTCCGGCTGTTCCTGGCGCCATACCGGCGCGAGTTGGTTGACCAGGGTCTGCGATTGTTCGGCAAATTGAGTGGCTTCGCGATATTCCACGGCAATGAGCAATTTGCCATTGGCGACCCCGTGCGCGTATTCGCGCGGCACCAGTTTCACACACCGGGCCAGCAAACGCTGCAGGCGGCCAATGTCTGCCGGGGTCAGAAGATTCGGCAGCCCGGCTTCCACTTCATCCCGCCATTTGGCAACGGCGTCAACTTTTTGTCCCTGGGCTGCCGAATCATTCCAGGCGATCGTCGTGGCCGGCGCAGCCCACTGGTTGGTGATGCCCGCCACCCGCACCAGTTCCGCCGGAAATTTGGCCAAAGTGAGAATTTCATTCTCATTGGCCTCAATGACGGGCTGGTCGGCGGCTTTGATGGCGACTTGCTGCTGTAAAAAGTCCAGCAACTGCCGTATGCGCATGGTCTCCCATCCCAGATATTCTCTGGCCAGTGTTTGCGCGACTCCCGGCTTGCTGGCGATTCCTGGATTTTGCAGCAGCATGGCGTTGTCCACGCCATTGGCAAATTGAGGCAGCGAGATGAGGGCCCGCCATTGCTGGGCGCCCGAAAGATCGCCTGACCGTTGGCACTGCAACATCGCCAGCGCGGCGACATGCTGTAAGCGCGCGCGGGCAATGCCAATTTGCCCGGCGGCGGAGAGTCCGGCCGGAAATGGCTCATTCAAAATCCTCGTGGCATCCGAGGCTCCGGAATCCTCCAGGCAGGGCTTAAGCACCCCGAAATCGCCCGCCATTGGTACGGACAGATTTGTCTGGCGCTCGCCCGAATAAATATCCAGCAACGCGTCATCCAGTTTTTGCTGGATGCCATGAAAATCGCCGCTCAAGCTCGCGTTCAAAACCGCCGGCCAGACCAATGCCAGCGCCAATCCGATGCGAAAAGCGGCTCCAAGCGTCCGCCGCATTTTGTGCCTGCCATGAATCATTTCGACGATGGAAGTTCAGCGCTGACCAACGTTGGCTTCTCGGGGATCTCAACCTTCAGGATCGCCGCCATCTGGCGCAACTGTGGCTGGAGTTGGTCCGTCAAGACCTTGGCTTGCTGCGCCATTTCTTCTATCGCCGGAATGCTCATTTTGTAGCCGCTTTTGGCATCGCGCTGTTCAACTCGGTCAAGGAAGGCGATGATATTGGCGTACTCGTATCGCAACTGGTCGGCGAGGCCTGGGTTCAAGGGCTGCAACTGCGGCAGAATGGCCTCGCAGGCAATCTTCAGGCTGTACATGATGCCGCGCATGTCGAGAATGCGGCTCTCGGCAACGTAGCGGCCAGTCGCGACCGGATTGTAGCGCGAGTCGCGCCAGTCATCGAAGTAGCCGTTCAAGGTCGGGGTCATCCAGACCAGCGCGCCGATGCATTCGCCCAGTTGGGGCTGCCAGCCCTCTGCAACCTGCAGAAGCTGATCCACCTTCTCCGCACAATCCATCGAGGCTGCCGTCAAAACATCGGCCCGGGGCAGGGCGACCAGGCCCGTTGTCAGCTGGGTATTCAAAAATCTCTGGTACTGTTCCTTCAAGCTGGCCTGCGCACTGGCACTGAGCTTTTTCACAAAAAAGGCCCGCGTGCCCCAAAGTGTCGGCTCAACGACGTAATGGAAAAGATTGCCGTTGTGATTGCTGATCAGGGTGCCGTCACGGGCCCGCAGCACCAGGGGCGATTCCGGCGAATCGGTGGACGCCTCGTTGGCGGGCACGCCACCGTCAAGATAATTATCGAAATACACCATCTTTCGCGTGCCGGCGACAATGCCCTCGATGGTTTCGTATCCGTGATTATGATAAATGCCGAAATCGGCCTGCATTTTTTTGACCAGTTCGCCGAGTTCGACGCCGTGTTCGCTGGCAGCCCGGTCATAGTCACCACCCGCGGCATTGATGATGGCCTGATATGCGGCCGCATTAGTGACGAAATCATGGGCGGCGGCATCCATCTTTTGAAGTGTACCTACCAGATAGTTTTTGATGGCATCCAACGATTGCGTGCCATTCGCCGTGGTTTCGCCTCCGCGGGAAAGGGAGGTAAAACCGGGCAGGCAAAGACAACCGGCCAGTAAAATACTTTTCATTCCCGGAAGAGTAAGAAAATCTCAAAGTCTCTGCTTCTGGTTCCTTGCAGTTTTCTGTCGGTCGGTTGCGCCGGGCTGAACTTTGCCAGCCTTACCGGTGAAGGGTCATTTGCTCAAATTCGAGTAAGGGCAGGCGACCTTCGGGTTTAAGCCGGCCAGAAGGCAAATCGAGGCGGTGGCGGCGGCAATGCCGTTTTTAAGATCAGGTTCAAGTCCAAGGCGGTCTTATCCTGCCCAAGCACCGGCTTCAGCATAACCAAAATCTCTGGATTCGGATTTCGGGAGACAGTTCGGAGTACCTGGGGCGCAGAAATTAGCAATCAGGGGTGAGGCTGACGCGGACTGATTTTTCTGCATGGGTAAAGAGGTTGTTGGCGGTGTCTCACTGCACCTCAAGGTCAGCTTAACAAGCCACCGCCGGCAACGGCCCGGGGCCTCCCTCCACAATTTTATCCAGCCCGCCACGGTCTGTTGGTCGCGGCGGAATTGACATTAATATGGCCGCTATTCAGACAGTTTGCGTCTTTTTCAGACGAGAACGGCGTCATCTCCTTCTGTGTAATATACTAGCATGAAACAGGTTACAACGCTGGCACCACGCCTGCTTCGCGCGGTTTGTGATTCAAATGCGTAATCGAATCATTAAAGTAGCTTTTGGTTGTCAAGCAGATCAACCGCTGGGCGCTGGAAAAGTTGAGAACCGTTCGATTCCGTCCCCGCGGCAAACTCAATCCCTGGCACTGGCCACTTGGCTGCTGGTCTTTGCGTTGCCGCAGCGGTCGCGGGCCGATGACCAGGTGGAAATGGGCTACGAGGATTACAGCGAAAACGATGGACGGATACAGGTTGGCACAGCCGGACTTTACTTCGAATCGGAAATAAAATCGTGGTTTTCCATCAACGGGAATTTTATCTATGACTCCATTTCCGGGGCCACGCCAACCGGAGCTCCGCCGCTTCCCGGAACCAGTTCCGTGGCCATGGCTAACATGGATGACACTCGTTACGCCGGCTCCCTCGCCGGAGTTTTCAACTTGAGGAATAACAGTTTGTCCCCGCAAGTCTCCATCAGCGAGGAGAGCGATTATCGGTCGGTCGGCATTTCCCTGAACGACGCGATCGATTTCAACGAGAAGAACACGACCTTTGCCCTGGGTCTCAGCCATGCGTTCGACCAAATCCTGCCCAACGCGGGTGAAGACCCCTCCATCACGTCGCCTCGGAACAAGGACACGACCGACGGTCTGGTGGGCATTTCCCAAGTGCTTGGCCCCAACACGGTAGCCGAGGCCAATCTGACACTGGGTTACTCGGATGGTTATTTGAGCGACCCCTACAAGCGCGTGCTGTTTGATGACTTCCCTTACACGCCGGGCCAGCCCTATACCGTATTCCCGGAAAGGCGGCCCGACCACAAGTTCCGTCAGGTGGCCTTCCTTTCCGTGCAACACTATTTCGAACCGCTGAGCGGCGCCGTTGACGTATCGTATCGATTTTATCACGACAGCTTTGATATTGTTGCCAACACCGCGGCCATCCAGTGGAACCAGAAAATCGGCAAGCACGCGATCCTTTCGCCCTTCGTCCGATTTTATACCCAGACCGCGGCCAGTTTTTACGGGACGCATTTCCCCGGTGACCCGACCAACCCCACGGTGTATCCGACCCCGGATTATTATTCCGCCGATTATCGCCTCTCGGCGCTTTATTCCTGGACCTACGGGGTCAGCCTGAGCGTACGAGTGCAACAACATCTTTCGCTGGGTGTCGCATATAAACGCTACGAGATGTATGGAACGGATGGCGTGACGGCCTCGGCCCAATATCCCACGGCCAACGTGTTCACCGGGACCCTGACGATATGGTTCTAAAAACGAAACTTGGCATCCGCGAACGAGTACGACAATCCGCCGTCGTCAGTGAAGAATCGGGATTGTCGACCCTGACCTTTCAGGCGCTGGGTACCCGCTGTCGCGTTATCCTCGTCGAACCCACGCGTCGGGCAGCCAACGAATACCTGGGTCAGGTGCTGACCTGGGTCGCGGATTTTGAGTCAAGATACTCGCGCTTTCTCGAAGACAGTCTGATTGGCTCTATCAACTCGGCGGCGGGCAAAACCTGGGTGGAAGTGGACGAGGAAACCGAGCGGTTGTTTAATCTGTGCAACGATCTCTTTTTTCTGACCCATGGTGCGTTCGATCCCACGGCACTGCCCTTGATCCGGCTCTGGAATTGGAAGGCCAATCCCCCGACAGTGCCATCCGATGAACGCATCCAAACGGCCCGCGCCTTGACCGGCTGGAGCAAGGTCCAGCGGCGGCCTGGCGCCATTTTTCTGCCGCAAGCCGGGATGTGTCTGGACCTGGGGGGCATCGGCAAGGAATACGCCGTGGACATGGTCGTGGCGCTGGCCGCCCAATTTGGCGTCGAGCATGTCCTGGTGGACTTTGGCCAGGACATCCGAGCGCAGGGGCACCCGCCGGACCGGCCGGCCTGGCATGTGGGCCTAGAAAACCCCCGGAATCCCGGCGCCTGCTGGGGAAGCGTGGCCGTGACCCAGCATGCGGTCGCCAGCAGTGGTGATTACCTCCGGCATTTTGTGTACCAGGGACAGCGTTATGGCCACATCATTGATCCCCGTACCGGCTATCCGGTCCACAATGGCTGCCTGGCGGTAAATGTCGTTGGTTCGACCTGCACCATCGCCGGCATTTTGTCCACCACGGCCTTCATTTTGGGCCCGCAGGACGGTTTTAACCTCATCAACGGCTATCATGGTGCGGCCGGGGCCATTCTCACCCAAGACGGCAACCTTATCACTCCGCGATTTTATGAACACCTCATTCAACCAAAACCACAAGTCTAAAACCAAATTGACTGCAATCCTGGCCGCGTATCTCCTCGGCGCCTTGCTGGTCGCGGCCGCGCCGCTTAAGGAGGGTGATCTCTTCCCTGACCTCAACCAATTCGGACTCGAAGGCTCCGTGCCGGATATCCACGGCAAAGTGGTGCTCGTGGATTTTTTCGCGTCCTGGTGCCATCCCTGCCAGGAATCTTTCCCGGTCATGGAGGAATTACACAAGCAATACGCCGGCAAAGGACTCGTCATCATCGCCATCAACCTCGACAAGAACAAGTCGGACATGGAGGACTTCCTGAAAAGCCACCCGGCGAGCTTCGTCATCCTGCGCGACGCGGGCAACAAGCTGGTGTCCCAGGTCAAAATCCCGACCATGCCCAGCTCTTTTCTTCTCGACCGGGAGGGCAAGGTTCACGCCATTCACCGGGGCTTCAAGGGCGAGGAAACACGGAAACAATACGCCGGAGAAATCGAAGCGCTCCTCAAATAAACCCATTCGCACTGGCCTATGAAAACCCGTTTCTTGTTCGCGCTGGCCCTGATCGCCACCACCGGCCTGCTGAGCGGCTGCGTCAATGTCCAACCGTGGGAACGCGGCAACCTGGCTGACCCCACCATGAATCCGGGTCGGGATCCGCTCGGCGGCATGATGTCCGAACACATGTGGTTCTCGCGCGAGGCCGCTTCCGGAGGCCGCGGCGTGGGCGGAGGAGGATGCGGATGCAACTGAAACCGTTATTTCGAGCGGGCACCGGCGAACTTGGCTTCCGCCGCGCCCGACAACTCGTGTGGGTGACCGGCCTTGTGCTCCGGCTTTCAACTCCTCACGGTTATTCGCAAACCGAGGACGTCAGTCCGTTTGTCGTCACCCCCGCGATTGTAACCAACTCCGGGTCTCCCATGCTTTTCATCGCCTTCCACATACCGGAGCACCATCATCTCTATGCCGATGAGCTTGGTTTTCAACTGGCCGGCCAACCGGTAAAATTGTCCCTGCCGGCGCCCACCACGGTAACGGACAAGTTCAGCGGTAAAAGCAAGCCGATGTATCTGCAGGATTTCGCGGCCGCCGGCCCGCTGCCGGCTGCGCTCAGCCCGAACACGACCTTGACGATTGACCTCCATGGTTGCAGCGACGAGGAATGCCGTTTCCCGGAAAACCGTCAATGGCTGATTCAGCCTGATCATTCCATTGCCAGCGTCACAGAATCTTTGGATGAAAAGCCAACGGCCCGTACCGACAGTCCGCTGCTCGGCGGCTTTAGCGTGATGGGACGCGCCTCCGGCTTTTTGAACCGCCAGCGTTTTATCGGTTTTCTCGACCAGACCCGCGGCTTCTTGTCCGCCGACGCAAACAGTTTGGGTGCCTTTGCCGGCCTGGGGACCCTGGCCACCCTCGGTCTCATCCTGCTCGGCGGCTTGGCGCTGAATTTTACTCCCTGCGTTTTGCCCATGATCCCCATCAACCTCGCCATCATCGGGGCTGGCGCCCAAAATGGCAGCCGGCAACGCGGATTTGCCCTCGGCGCGGCCTACGGCAGCGGCATGGCGCTGGCCTATGGCACTTTGGGTCTGGCGGTGGTTCTGACGGGGGCAAAGTTCGGCGCGTTGAATTCAGCGCCCTGGTTCAATTTCGCCATCGCCGGCGTATTCGGCGTGTTAAGCCTCGCCATGTTCGACCGGATCGTGATTGACCTCTCGCGGTTCCAACGGACGGGCCTGCCGGACAAAAACCGCAGCGCCTTCATCGCGGCGCCAACGATGGGACTCATCTCCGCCCTGCTTGCCGGCGCCTGCGTGGCCCCGGTGGTGATCTCCGTGTTATTGCTGGCCACCACCCAATACCAGCGGGGCAATTGGTCCGGCTTGCTGCTGCCTTTTGTGCTCGGATTGGGCATGGCGCTGCCCTGGCCGTTTGCCGGAGCCGGTTTGTCGTTCTTACCCAAGCCCGGCACCTGGATGACGCGGGTCAAACACGGTTTCGGCGTCCTGATTCTGGTCTTCGCCGGCTGGTACAGCTGGCTCGGATTCAGCCTGTCAAGCTTCAATCAGCACGGCCTCGTTTTGGCCGCGCGGAGCGACAGCCTCAAAGAACTCCGGACCGCGCTGGCCACCTCCCGTCAGACCGGCAAGCCCGTGCTGGTGGATTTCTGGGCGAGTTGGTGCAAGAACTGCACCGCCATGGAGTTGACCACCTTCCGCGACCCATCCGTCCGCGAGCGCCTCAAGGATTATTTGTTTGTCCAATTCGAAGCCGAGCGGCTCAACGATCCGACCTTGAAACCCGTCCTCGACGAATTTGGGGTCATCGGACTGCCCACGGTGGTCGTGGTGCAACCCGTGTCGCAAAAAACGCAGACGGCCAACCGCTGAACATTGCCAACCACCAACCTTAACGTGTTATGTCTCGCAAAATCTCACAGCTGTTCCGGCTGCCGGCGTTGCTGCTGGCCGCCGCCCTGCAAATCATGCCGATCGCCCGGGCAGCCCTGCCGGCGGCCCAGGCCACGGCCGACGTACTGGCCATCGTTTTCCGTTGGGCCGCGGGCGCAGCGGCGGCACTGGGCGGCGTACAAGCCGTCTCCGGGGCTTCCACGGTCGTCACCAGTCCGCTTTCGACCAACATTGTTCAAGGCCAACTCTTTGTCCTCCGCCTGACCACCGCCCCCCAACAGGCCGGTTATTGGGCGGCGACGGGCCTGCCTTCCGGCATCAGCCTGGTCGGCACCAACGGCCGATCATTCTGGGAGCTTTACGGAACGCCGACCGGCACCGGCACTTACATCGTGGGATTGACGGCCAAGAGCTCCGCCAATGCCGGACCCAGTGAAACCACGACCGCCAACCTGACCATCAATATTTCACCCGGCGCCACCAACACGCCGCCCGCCATCACAACTCAGCCGGCCAGTTTGACCGTGACGCAGGCCCAATCGGCCACCTTTACGGTCATTGCCACCGGGACTGCGCCGCTGACATATTTCTGGCGCAAGGGCGGGATACCCATGACCAATGGACCCAACCCCTCGTTGACGATGGCCAATGTGCAGCCCACCAACGCCGGCACCTACTCGGTCATCGTCAGCAACAGCGCCGGCACCGTCACCAGTTCCAATGCCACGCTCACCGTCATCGTCCCACCGGCGGCGCCGGCGATTGCCACGCAGCCGGCCAGCCAGTTGGTGAATTTGGGCCAAAGCGCGACTTTTAACGTCGTGGCCACCGGTTCCGCCCCCCTGAGTTATCTGTGGCGCAAAGGGACGACGGTCGTCACCAACTCGGCCAGCGCTTCCTTCACCATCGCCAGTGTTCAAACCGCTGATGCTGGAACTTACTCCGTCATTGTCAGCAACAATCTCGGCAGCGTCACCAGTTCCAACGCCACGCTGACCGTCAACACCGTCATCGTTGCTCCCGGCATCACGACCCAGCCAACCAACCAACTGGTGTACCAGGGAGACAACGCGTTGCTCGCCGTGGTCGCTTCAGGCACGGCCCCCTTTGGTTTCCAATGGCGCAAGGACGGCTTTCCGCTGGCCGACAGTGCGCGTCTTTCCGGGACGCAAACCAATTTGCTGACCATCACTGGTGTGTCCAGCAATGATGCCGGGGGCTACACCGTTGTCATCACGAACTCTTCCGGGTCCGTCACCAGCCAGGTCGCCCGGCTGACCGTCACCAATGCCACCGTCTGGACGCTGACCGTCCAAATTGTCGGCAACGGCACGGTTTCGCCCAACTACAACGGGCAGGCATTGACCATTGGCAACACCTACACGATGACCGCCTCCGCCGCCGGCGGTAACGTGTTTTCCAAATGGAGCGGCGGCATCTACTCGACGGCTCCCTCCCTCACTTTCGTGATGCAGAAAGCCCTCGTCTTGCAGGCGAATTTTGCCCCCTCTCCCTTCGTCGATCTGGCCGGAACCTATCATGGCCTCTTTTACAACTCGAACAGTCTCTTCTCGCCCGGGTCGGGCTGCATCACCATCCACCTTGCCACTTCCAGTTCCTTCACCGGCAGCCTGCAGATCGGCAAATCCAAATGGAATTTCGCCGGTCAGTTTGACGCGAACGGCAACGCCCTTGTCACCGTTAACCGTGGCAAGATGCCGCCGGTGAACCTGGCGCTGCAATTGGATCTGCCCGGCAGCTCCGATCAAATCACGGGCACCGCGGCCGCCGCCGACAGTTCCTGGGCGGCAGACCTGCTCGCCGAGTCAGCCGCTGAATTTAACGCAAAGACAAATCCCTGTCCGACGGCTGGTACGTACACTCTGGTCATCCCTGGCACTCCCGGTGCTACTCAAAGCCCGGCCGGCGATGGTTACGCCATGGTCAAGGTGACGCCGGCCGGCAAAACGGTAATCACCGGCGTTCTGGCCGACGGCGCTTCGTTTTCAGGTTCGGGCGTACTTTCCCAATCAGGGCGATGGCCGCTGTACGCCTCCCTCTACAGCGGCCGTGGGTGTCTGCTGGGCTGGTTGAGCTTTACCAACAAGCCGGGCAGCGACCTTGAAGGTGTGTTGGGCTGGATCCGGCCGGTGCAACCATCCGTTGCGCTCTACACCATGGGCTTTGCTGCGGTCACGGAAGCCGTTGGCTCACGTTACACCAAGCCGCCGACCGGCACGCCGGTGTTAAATTTCGCGAACGGAGCGCTGGTTCTGAGCGATGGCCACCTAGCCGGCAGCTTCACCAACCGGTTCCAGTTGAATCCCAACAACAAGGTCGTCAACCTCAGCGCCAACGCTTTGCAGATCTCCTTCAACGCCGGCAACGGACGTTTTGGCGGGAAAGTCCAGGACCCGGCCACCGGCAAGTCGCTTGCCGTAAAAGGCATCGTGCTTCAAAAGCAAAACACCGGCGGTGGCTTCTTTCTGAACCAGAACCAGAGCGGCGAAGTTTACCTCGAGGGAACTTCGTCAGGCGGAACGGGCGGAGGAAACGGCGGTGGTGGCGGCGGCGATTAGCCGCCGGATGGATTTGGGGTGGGGACCCTGGCCACGTGGATGCCCCCCGGTTCACGTGGCCGGCCGGGCGGTCGCGGGCGCACTTTGCGCTTTGCAGGCCGCCCGGCTGATTTAAACTGTTCGCATGAACCTGAGTGGCCTCGGACAGTTTCCCGTCTATCGCCCGCGCCGGTTGCGGCAGTCGCCGGCGTTGCGCCGGCTGGTGGCTGAAACGCACCTCCACGCCTCGCAGCTCGTCCTGCCGCTGTTTGCGCGCCCGGGCAAAAAGGTCCGCCGTCCCATCCAGGCCATGCCCGGCGTGTTCCAGCTTTCGCCCGACGAATTGCTCCGCGAATCCATCCGCGCCCACACGCTCGGCGTCCCGGCCGTTCTGCTCTTTGGCATTCCGGATCAGAAAGATGCCCGGGCCTCCGGCGCCTATGCCCGGAACGGCATCGTTCAGCAAGCGGTGCGGCTGCTCAAAAAGGAACTGCCGTCATTGCTCGTGATCACCGATGTCTGCCTGTGTGAATACATGGAGCACGGCCACTGCGGGATCGTGCGGGGCGGAAAAATCCTCAACGATCCCACGCTGAAACTGCTCGCCCGCACCGCCGTCAGCCACGCTGAAGCCGGAGCCGACCTGGTGGCGCCGAGCGACATGATGGACGGCCGCGTCCGCGCCATTCGCACAGCCTTGGACCGCGCCGGCTTTACCGAGACGCCCATCCTGGCTTACGCCGCGAAATTTGCCTCGGCCTTTTACGGTCCCTTCCGCGAAGCGGCTGAGTCCGCCCCGAAATTTGGCGACCGGCGGAGTTATCAGATGGACGCCGCCAACGCGAACGAGGCGTTGCGCGAGGTGGCGCTGGATATCCAGGAAGGCGCGGATATCGTCATGGTCAAGCCGGCGCTGGCCTATCTCGATCTCATTTACCGGGTCAAGACCGCATTCGGTTACCCGACCGCGGCCTATGCCGTGAGCGCCGAACATGCGATGGTCAAGGCGGCGGCCGCCAACGGCTGGATCGACGAGCGCGCCATTACGCTGGAAAGTCTGCTGGCCCTGCGCCGCGCCGGAGCGGATATTCTCATTACCTACGCCGCCGCCGACGTGGCCCGGTGGTTGAAAACCGGCTGAATTCAGCCGCTTTTGCAATTGACCGCCGTCGCCCGGGCCGGTTAAGCTTTTCTTTCGCTTTTATCACTATGATCGGGACGATTCGCAAACATTCAAAATGGCTGTGGTTGGTCATTGCCACCCTGACGATAATTTCCTTCATTTACTGGGGTGCCGGGCCTTCCCGCCTGGGCGGCGGCGGGGGCGGCGGTGGTCGCGCCCCGGGGGATTACGGCACGATCTACGGCCACAAAGTCACCGAACGGGCGTATCGGGATGCGCAAACCGGGTTCATCCTCTTTTACTTTTTCCGCACCCGCGGCGAACAATGGCCCGACCGCAATCCGAACATCACCGAGGCCGTGCTGCAACGGGAAACATACGTCCGGCTGATGTTGATGCAAAAGGCGCGGGACCTCGGCATTCACGTCAGTGAAGACGCGGTGGTGGCGGCGGCCGACGACCTGCTGCGGTCGCTGAGCCCTGACGGTCGGGCCGTGCCGGCGGTGGAATTTGCGCGACAAGTTTTGCAGCCCCGGGGTCTGACACTCCAGGACCTGGAGAATTTCGCCCGGCAATACCTGATGATTGAGCAGTTGCAGCAGGCGATCGGCCTGACGGGCGAGCTGATCACCCCTCAGGAAGCCGCCATTGCCTACCAGCGCGACCACCAGGAACTTTCCGCCCAAATCGTCTTTTTCTCCGCATCGAATTACCTTGCGCAGGTGGCCGTCAGCCCCGCCGGCCTGTCGCAGTTTTTCTCGAATCATCTGGCCGCCTACCACATCCCTGAACGCGTGCAGGTGAGCTACGTCACGTTCGAGCTCAGCAATTATTTCGCCGCCGCCGAACAAAAACTGGGCCGGACCAACCTCGACAACCAGGTCAACTCAACGTATCTCCAGTACGGTATCAAAAGCGTGCCGGGCGCCAAAACGCCCGAAGAAGCCAAAGCCAAAATCCGCGACGCCCTGATCCGTCAGCAGGCGATCAAAGAAGTGCGCCTGGCCGCCAACGATTTCGCCCAGGAAGTCTTTAACCGGCAGCCGTTGAAGCCGGAAAACCTGGCCGCCGTCGCCCAAGCCAAAGGATTGGCCGCCCGGACGACGGCGCCGTTCGCCGCCAACACTGGGCCCGAGGAGTTCACGGCGCCAGCGAGCTTTGTCCGGGCCGCCTTTGGCCTCACACCGGACGAACCTCTTGCCGGGCCGGTGCCCGGGACGGAAGCCCTGTACGTGCTCGCGTTGATCAAACAGTTGCCGGCTGAGATTCCCACCCTGGACCAGATTCGCGACCGCGTCATCCGGGATTTTAAATGGAATGAGGCGGTGTTGCTGGCCCGGAAGGCGGGCACCAATCTCGCCCATGGTCTGGCCGGCCTGACGCCCGACCACGGTTTCACCGCGGGATGCGTGGCGGCAGGCTTTCAGCCGCAGCTCTTGCCGCCGTTTTCCTTGAGCACCCGGCAACTGCCCGAATTGGACGACCACGCCGAATTGAACCAGGTCAAACAGGCGGCTTTCAGCACCCCGCCCGGCAAGGCGAGCGGCCTGGTGGAAACGGCCGACGGCGCCTTCGTCCTCTATGTCCAGTCGCGCCTGCCGGTGGACCAGGCAAAAATGAACTCCGAGCTGACGCAGTATGCCGCTGAACTCGGCCGCGAACGGATGAGCGAGGTGTTTAACGAATGGGTCAACCTCGAGGCTAATCGGCAACTGTTCAATACCCCGGTTTATAAACAAGCCTACCCGTCCGGGGCTGTCCGATAACAGGGCGGCGCGGATCGGCCCGGCCTAACCGGGATTAACCCGACCCCGACGACAGGGCACCCGTGAACGCGGTCATCAAACTCTCCTCACCCGCCACCCACGAATTTTGGGAGATTCCCGTTGTCTTCGAAGACGAGCACCTGCTGGCGCTCGACAAGCCCGCCGGCCTGCTCACCTCGCCGGACCGTTATGATCCGCTGCGGCCGAATCTGATGAAGCTGCTCCACACCGCGATTGCGGCCGGCAAACCGTGGGTCCGCGAGCGCCGGCTGGAGTATCTGATGAACGCCCACCGCCTCGATTTCGAGACCAGCGGCGTCATCCTGCTGGCCAAAAGCAAATCCGTGCTCATCGCGCTGGCCGATTTGTTCGGCTCGGAAAAACCGGTTAAGCAATATGTCGCGCTCGCCCAAGGCCGGCCGGCCAAGGACCAGTTTGCCGTGGATGCCAAGCTCGCCCCGCATCCCGTCAGAATCGGCCTGATGCGGGTGGACCCCAAGAACGGCAAGAAATCCACAACCCGGTTTTCGGTGCAGGAACGGTTTGACGGCTGGACGCTGCTGCGTTGCGAGCCACTCACCGGCCGAACGCATCAGATCCGCGTTCACCTCCGCCATGCCGGCTTGCCGCTCGTCGGCGACGCTTTGTACGGAGGCAAACCGCTCTGGCTGTCGCGGCTCAAGCGCGATTACCGGCTCAAGCCCGGGCACGAGGAGCGTCCGCTGCTGTCCCGCGTGGCGCTCCACGCGGAGGAATTGAGCCTGGCCCATCCCGTCACCGGCGCGACCGTGACGATCTCCGCGCCCTGGCCAAAAGACTTGAAGGTGGCCGTGAAGTACCTGCGGCAATACGCGAAGTAGGGCAGGCATCCAGACTGTCTCCATTCCTGTGACCGGATTTGAAGTCTAAGACGGGCAGGATGCCTGTCCTACGAAACCGCCCAATTCATGATCGCCTTCTGCACATGCAGCCGGTTTTCCGCCTCTTCGAAAATCGTGCCGGCATGGGCCTCGAGCGTGACATCGTCGATTTCGTTGCCCCGGTACGCCGGCAGGCAATGCATCACCAGCGCGCCCCGCTTGGCCAGCTTCACCAGCGGCGCGTTTATCTGGTAGCCGGTCAGCGTCTTGATGCGCTCCTTGGCCTCGGCTTCCTTGCCCATCGAAATCCAGACGTCGGTGTACAGCAGGTCGGCACCCTCCGCCGTGGCCCTGATGTCGGTGGAAACGGAAATCCTTCCGCCTGCCCGCCGGAGCAGCGCGGCCGACGGCTGGAATTTTTTGGGTGAGGCAATGCGCAGCTCGAACCCAAGCTTGCCTGCCGTCCAGATCCAGGAGTTCGCCACGTTGCACGCACCGTCACCGATAAATGCGACGGTTTTACCCCGGATCGAACCGCGCTTTTCCTGGAACGTGAAAATGTCCGCCAGGATCTGGCAGGGATGCTCGCTGTCGGTCAGCGCGTTGATGGTGGGGATGTTCGAATACCGGGCGAACTCCTCGACGTCGGCCTGGTCAAACGTGCGGATGACCGCACCATGGATCATGCGGCCCAGCACCCGCGCCGTGTCCTTGATCGGCTCGCCGCGCCCGAGCTGGATTTCGCCGGCGTTCAAAAACATGGCCCGCCCGCCCAGCTCGCGAATGCCAACCTCGAACGACACCCGCGTCCGCGTGGAAGACTTGGAAAACATCAGCGCCCAGGTCTGGCCGGCCAGCGGCTGGTTGGAGTGCCGGCCGCGCTCGCGCTTGAACACGGCGGCGTCCCGCAAAATTTTTTCATAGTCGGCCCGCGGCAGCTTTTCCAATGACAACAGATGTTTCATATCCTATCCGGGTATATTGCCCAAAGAAACTTATTAACCGAAGTCGGGCCGGACGTCACTTCTTTTTACAGGCCAGCAGGGGATTACACGGGAGCGGCGTCCGGAGCCGGCGTTGTGCGTCAGAAGTTGGCGCCGGGGGCAAGCCGCTCGGGCTTCTTCCGGGCCGCGTCGGCGGCACACCAGAGATACCACGCCGCGACGGTGCGATGCGGGCGCCAGCGTTCGCCAAAGGCCAGCAACTCCTTCACCGTTGGCATTTCCCGCATGCGATAAGCATGGCGGAAACCGCTGCGCACGCCGAAATCGTCCGCCGGCAGCACATCCGGCCGGCCGAGCTGAAAAATCAGCAGCATCTCCACCGTCCAGCGCCCCACGCCCCGGACTTCCGTCAACCGTTCGATGATCTCGTCATCGGTCAGCTGCTCAATCTGCCGCGATGACGGCACCACGCCGGCCAGCGTCTTCGCTGTGATATCGCGGATGGACGCGATCTTCGCAAACGAAAACCCGCAGGCGCGTAATTGCGCATCCGTCACCGATGCCAGGTCCTGAGGTTGAGGAAACCGGCGGCCGGGAAATAGTTTGCGGAAGCGACCCAGAATATTATTGGCGGCCGTGCCATGAAGCTGCTGGTGCGCCACCGCCTGCACGAGCGATTGAAACGGCGAACGCCGGGTTTCCGGCTTCAGCTTACACGGCCCGTGCTCGCGAATGATCCGCCGCATCACCGGATCCACGGCAGCCAGGTGTTTGAGTGCGGCGGGAGTCATGAGTCCTCACTTAATTTCTTGAATCAAAGCCACGCGCCCCTCGTCCTGCCCCTCTCCCCGCCCGGCGGAGAGACGGTGGCCGCAGGCCGGGTGAGGGGTTCGATTCCGCATTTTTAATGACGTCGGGAGGCGATCACGCCAAACTTTTCACCACTTCCTCGATTTTGCTGATGCCTTCACCGGCTTCCTGCGGCTTGAGATTCAACGGCGGCAACAGGCGCACGATCTGTGTGCCGGCTGGAATGCTGAGCACGCCCGCCTCGTGCAGCCGGTTCACCAGCTGAAGGGCGGCCGGCTTGTCGCTTTTGGCCAGCGCGGGAACTTTTTCCTTCTCCACCAGTTCCAGGCCGAGAATAAAACCGAGGCCGCGGCCGCGCTTGACGACCTGCGGGTAGACCTGCGCCAGCCGTTCCAATTCGCGCTTGAGCCATTCGCCGAGCTTGCGCGCCTGTTCATCCAGCCGTTCCCGCTCGATGACTTCGAGCACCTTGAGCGCCACGGCACAGGCGAGCGGCGTGCCGCCAAACGTCGAGGCATGCGTCCCCGGCCCGAGCAGGTCGGCATACGGCGCCCGGACCCAGAACGCGCCGATTGGGAAACCGCCGCCAAGCGATTTGGCCATCGAGACGCCGTCGGGCAGGAATTTCTCACCACCGGAAACGTTTTCCAGGATCCGCTGAAAACTCTGGAACCGCCCGGTCCGGTAATGGCCGCATTGCACGCCGTCCATGAACAGCAGCAATTTTTTCTCGTCGCAGAGCGCCCGCAGGCCTAGCAGATACTCCGGGGTGGCCGGTGTAACCCCGCCTTCGCCCTGCACGCCTTCAATCAGAATGGCGACCGTCGCCGGCGAAACCGCGTTCCGCGTCGCCTCCAAATCGTTGAACGGAATGTGCCGGAAACCGGGAGTCATCGGCTCGAAACCTTTTTTGACTTTTTCCTGTCCCGTGGCGGCGATGCCGGCCAGCGTCCGTCCGTGGAACGAATTCTGCGCCGTCAAAATCTCAAAACGGCCTTCGTCGTGCCCGAACTTGCGGGCCAGCTTGAATAGACCTTCGTTGGCTTCCGCGCCGCTGTTGGCAAAAAAGCATTTGCCCGCGCCGAGGCGTTTGATCAGTTCGGCCGCCAGCCGGCCCTGGGGCTCGGTGAAGTACAGGTTCGAGACGTGAATCAACTTGCGCGATTGCTCGACGAGCGCCTCGGTAATTGCCGGGTGCGCGTGGCCGAGACAACACACCGCGATGCCGGCGCCGAGGTCGAGATAACGTTTGCCCGCCACGTCAAACAGGTAGCTGCCCTGGCCGTGGCTGAACACGAGGTCAAAGCGGCCGTAACTGGGAATGACATTCTGGCGGAATAATTCCCGGACCGACTCATACTGGTTATGCACGAGCGGCGGCGGCGCTGGCGGAACAATTTCTTTCACAAATTAATAGCCACAAAAATGCACAAAAGGCGCAAAGGAGAAAATGTTTTTGTGCGTTTTGCGCTTTTTTGCGGCGAAATTCTTATTTTTCCGCCTGAAGCGCATCCCAAGTTTCCAAGTAGAGTGCGCGGACGTCGGGCACGACGATGTCTACGTCAATGGTCACCCGCGGATAGCCGTGCTCCTGCACCGCGAGGCCGCCCACGATGAGATGGGGAATCTCATGTTCTGCCAGGATGGCCGCCGCCGTCCGGGCAGTCTCCAGGATGCCGGAAGTTCCGGTATTCTCGCGCAAAATGTATGCGGCCTGATCCATTTACGATTTTTGATTTACGCGCCCTGCTCGTCCACTGGTCAATCATAGATCATAAATCATAAATCGTAAATGTCAGAGCACGATTTCCGTGCCGACGCCTTCATCGGTGAAGATTTCCAGCAACACCGCGTGCGGCACCCGGCCGTCCACGAAAGACACCTTTTCGACGCCGGCCTGGATGGCCGCCACAGCGCTGTCCACTTTCGGGATCATACCCTTGTCAATCACGCCGGACGCTTTCAGCGCCGGCACGCTGCTGGTTTTGAGGTGCGGGATGATGGAATCAGGCCTTTTCGGGTCCTCCAACAGCCCCGGCACATCGCTCATGAACACCAGCCGCTTGGCCTTTAGTGCAATCGCCAGTTGCGCCGCGGCGACGTCGGCGTTGCAGTTGTAAATCTTGCCTTCTTCGCCCCGGGCCGTCGGGCTGATGACCGGCGTGAAGCCGCACCAGATGCTTTCCTTCAGCGGTTGCGCGCCCACCTCCACGACTTCGCCGACGTAACCGATATCAATTTTGCCGCCCGCCTTTTCCTTGTCATCCAGCAGCAGCTTGCGGCATTTGAAAACGTCCGGCCCGGCAAAGCCGACGGCCTGCCCGCCCAAGGCGTTGATGGTCTTGACGACGTCAGGATTGATCTCGCGCGACAGCACGTCATCCACGATTTTCACCGTGGCTTCGTCCGTGACCCGCTGGCCCTGAATGAAATCCGCCTTGAGCCCGGCCTTTTCCATGGCGCGGGTGATGGCCTTGCCGCCGCCGTGGACGACGACGGGATTGATTTCGACGGCTTCGAGGAAAACGATATCCCGGGCGACGCCGGTGCGCACGTTTTCATCCGGCGAATCCATGAAACTGCCGCCGTATTTGACGACAAAGGTCTCGCCGCTGAATTTCTGGATGTACGGCAGCGCCTCCAGCAGCGTGTTGGCTTTGGCAATCAGATCTTGCACGCGGAATGTTTAGCACGGGCAGCCAGCGATGGGAAAAGAATTGTTTGGTAACCGGTTTTCCGGATAATCCGTCCAAATTCACAACCAGATGAACACATCAAAATTCGTTTTGCTCGCCGCCGCCCTCGCGGCTTCTCCCCTCTCGCCGCTGCGCGCGCAGAACAGCTGGGTCAACCTGTTCAACGGCACCAATCTCGACGGCTGGGCGGAGCACAGCGGCCAGGCCAAATACACGGTCGCCGACGGCGTGTTGACGGGCGAGTCGGTTTCCGGCTCGGGCAACAGTTTTCTCTGCACCACGCAGACCTTCGGGAATTTCGAGTTGGAGCTGGAGTATAAATGTGATGCGCTGCTCAATTACGGCGTGCAAATCCGCAGCGAGGTTTTTCCCGACGCCCGCACGTTGAAGATTGACGGCAAGGAATACAAGCTGCCACCGGACCGCATCCACGGTTACCAGTGCGAGATCGACATGGACACCGCCCGTGGGCGGATGTGGAGCGGCGGCATTTATGACGAGGCGCGGCGCGGCTGGCTCTGGCCCGCCGACGGCGAGAAAGGGCCGCAAGGACTGGAGTTTTCCGAACAAGGCCGCAAAATCAGCAAGCCCGGCGAGTGGAACAAGCTGCGCATTGTCGCCGACGGGCCGTCCATCAAAACCTGGCTCAACGGCGTCCCGCGCGCAGACATTACGGACCGTCTGACGCCGAGCGGCGTCATCGGCCTGCAGGTTCACGGGGTCGGCGATGACACCAACAAGGTCGGCCTGAAGGTCTCCTTCCGCAATGTCCGCCTTCGTGAAATCCAGCCGGAGAATAACACGCTGACCGCTCAGGAAAAGGCTGACGGCTGGCTGTTGCTCTGGGACGGCAAAACCATGGACGGCTGGCGCAGCCCGAAATCGGACGCGTTGCCGGCAAAAAGTTGGGTCATCCGGGACGGCGAATTAAGCGTGGTCGCCAGCGGCAATGCCGAGGCCCAGGCAGGCGGCGACATCATCACCCGCCGCCGCTACGCCAACTTCGAGCTGACCGCCGATTTCCGGGCGACGCCCGGGTGCAACAGCGGCATCAAGATTTTTGTGCAGCCAGACATTTCGCCCGTTGATCCCAAAACCGGCGTCAAGACGGCGGTCGGCTCGGCCATCGGCCTGGAGTTCCAAATTCTGGATGATGAACGGCACCCGGATGCGAAGCTGGGCCGCGATGGCGACCGCACGCTCGGCTCGCTTTACGATCTGATCCCGGCGCCGAAGGATAAAAAGGTCCTGCCCATCGGGGAATGGAATCACGTGCGGATTGTGGCCCAAGGCCGGCACGTCGAGTTCTGGCTCAACGGCGAAAAGACCGTGGCGTTCGAGCGCGGCTCGCCGGACTTCCGCCAGCGCGTCGCCGAAAGCAAATTCAAAAACATCCCCGGCTTCGGCGAATGGGCCGATGGCCACATTTTGTTGCAGGAGCACGGCAGCGCGGTTTCGTTCCGCAATGTCAAGCTCCGGGAATTGCCGGCAAAATGATTTTCCCGCCAACCAATATGAAAAGACAATCACGTCGCAGTTTCATCCGGACCGCGATCGGCAGCGGCGTCGGCCTCGCTGGCCTGCCGAATTTCATTCCCGCGCGCCTGCTGGGCGCAGACGCGCCCGGCAAAAAGATTCAGGTGGCGCAAATCGGCTGTGGCCGCATGGGCCGCAGCGACATGGGCAGCGTCCTGACCCAGGGGCCGGCCCGCGTGGTGGCCGTGTGTGACCTGGATGCGAAGCGGCTCGCGGCCGGCAAACAGATGGCGGAACAATTCTACCACGACCGCGGTGAGGCGAGCGCGAGCGTGAAGACGTATCATGATTACCGTGACGTGCTGGCTTCGCCGGAGATTGATGCGGTCGTGGTCACGGTACCCGACCACTCGCATGCGCTCGTGGCCGTCGAGGCGGCGCTGGCCGGCAAACACATTTACGTTCAGAAGCCGGTGACTTATTCGATTGAGGAGGCGATCGGCTTGCGCCAGGCCGTTCGCGCGAAAAAGGTGATTTTGCAGACCGGTTCCCAGCAGCGCTCCGAGCATCCATGGAAAAGCTTCCGGATCGCCAGCGAAGCGGTCCGCAACGGCCGGATCGGCCGGCTAAAAACCATTAAAATCGGCATCGGCCTGGACAAACCCAGCGGCCATAAACCTGAGCCCATGCCCGTGCCGGCCAATTTGGATTACGAGCGCTGGCTCGGTCCCGCGCAGGAACAACCCTACCTGGAGCGCCGCGTGCATCCGCAGGACAGCCTGGAGGGCCGGCCCGGCTGGATCACCACCGAGGATTTCGGCCTGGGCATGATCACCAACTGGGGCGCGCACCACGTGGACATCGCGCAATGGGCCATGGGCCAGGAACTGGGCGGCCCGCTGACCGTGGACGGCCGCGCGGAATTCATGACGGACGACGCCTGGACGGTGCATACCACCTACCACGTCGAAATGCAGTACCCCGGCAGCGTTCGGGTGCTGCTCGACAACCGGTTTGAAACCGGCCTGCGGTTCGAGGGCGACGAAGGCTGGGTTTTCTGCACGCGCAGCGAGGAAAAGATCACGGCCAGCGACCCGAACTCGGCTGCGGGAAATGAGGTGTTGCCACCCCTGCGCGCGAGCGATCCCAAAATTCTCTTGCCGCTCACCGGCGACGCGACGCGCTGGGCGCCAAGCTCGTCGCATTACCTGAACTGGCTGGAGGGCATCCTGGCCAATCGCCAGCCCATCGCCCCGATTGACCAGTCCGCCCGCAGCCTGGAAGCCTGTGCCGCCGGATGGATCAGCATGAAACTCAAGCGCAAGGTGACTTGGGATGCCGCCACCGAACGGTTCGTCGGCGATGACGCGGCCAACGCCCTGCGCGGGCGCCCGGCGCGGAAACCGGAATACGATTTTCAGACGGCCCTCAAAAAGGCGGGTCTGGCCTGAGCCCGGCGGTCGGGAAAGCCGGTGGCGGCGGGGCGGAGGGGGCGCCGGGTCGTCACCACATTTTTACTTTCGCCCGGCTTGGGCTTTTCTTACATTGCCGCGGTCATGCCCGAGATTGCGAAATTTGTGAATACCGCCGCCGCGAACATTACGCCGGTGATCGCGGAAAAGGTTCTGCGCCAGCTGCCGCAATGGAAGCTCGAATTCACCCAGATCAGCGCGCCGCAATTCCCGCACCTGGTGGATCAGCTGGAGTTTCTGGCCGACGTGGTGGAAGACGCGGTTGAAGGCGTTTACAAGGAACTCCCCTACACGGCGATCGCGCAGGCGGTATTCGCCCTGCTGTATGCGCACAAGAAAATGGGCATCATTCCCGACAGCGTCCTGGAACTGGGCCGCGCCGATGATTCGAGCGTCGTGCGCGCCGTGCTGATTCAGAATGAGAAGGCCTTCTCCGCTTACGCCTCGGCCCAAGGCATTGACTGGGGGAAAATCACCAGCCAGCCATAGAGCTTAACCGCCCACGCCGGCATATTCCTCGTCGGTCCTCAGGTCCATGCCCATCAGCACGTAATTGTGCGTCACGGCTTTCATGTCCAGGACGTAATCTTCGAGTTCCATCAGATGCTGGAATCCGAGTTGTTCCAGGGCGCGGATGGCCACCTTGCGTTCGCCGTTAAACTCGGCCTCGAGCCGGACCAGGCCCAGCGCGCGGGCGATTTCCACCTGCTCGGCCACGAGAATTTTTGCCACGTCCCGCCCGCGATACTGCGGATGCGTCAGCACGGTCACCATCCCGATGTGGCGTTTCCAGCCGCCGAAACGCTGATGCAAGGTGGCCTCGCCGATGATTTTCTGCCCGTGCATCATCAGCAGGGGCAGGTTCCGCTCGAAATCGGCATGCTTGCACCAGTCCTGAAACATCGCGCGGTCGAAGATGGGTTGTTTGACGAACAGCCGCTCCTCTTCCGGCACCGCCAGGAAAAACTGATGCAACCGGGTGGCGTCCCGGCGGGCCAGCACCCGCACCGTCACCGGCGTGCCGTCCCGGAGCTTCAGCGAAAGCGGGAATTTTTCCAGCGCATATTCAAACATCATAATCAGCCTTTCGTTTCACCTATCCCCTTCTTATCACGAATTAGATGGTCTGAAAAGTACAATCTTTTGAAAAAGAACTTATTACCGAAGAATTTAGTTGCCCAAATTTTTAAACTCAGCCCGGCTCATTGCTGCCCGGAATCACTTGCCAGCCGCGCCCAGACGGGTTAACAAATCGTATGCACGTTCCCTTGGTCATGACGATCATCGGCCCGGACCGTACCGGCCTCGTCGAATCCGTTGCGCGCGTCGTGGCGGAGCAGGGGGGTAACTGGCTGGAAAGCCGCATGTGCCGGCTGGGCGGTGAGTTTGCCGGCATTCTCCGGATCGAGCTGCCGGTGGAGAAACGACAGACCCTGATTACGGCCCTGCAAACCCTGCAAGGCAGCGGCCTCACCGTGGTCGTCCGCCCGGGAGAGGTTTCAGCGCCGCTCCCGCCCGGCCGGCTGGCCCGGCTCGAAGTTGTCGGCCACGACCGGCCCGGTATCGTCCGGCAGATTACCCGGGCGCTGGCGGACGCCGGCGTCAATGTCGAGGATTTTTTCAGTGAATGTGTTAGCGCGCCCATGTCCGGCGAAACTCTGTTCAAGGCCGTGGCCCGGCTGCAACTGCCCGCCGGCGGCAACGAAGCCGCGCTGAAAGCCGACCTGGAAAAAATTGCCGATGATTTGCTGGTGGATGTCTCGTTCGTGAAACTCGACCAACCCTGAATCGCCGGCGCCCATGCATACAGTCGAACCCTCTCCGACGCCGGACGCGACCAGCCGACGGCTTGTCCCGGTCCGTTAAACCATGCGCCATCTTGCCCAGCCCCGCGTCCTGTTGCGGGCAATCGCCGCCTCCCTGCTCACGACGGCCGCTTGCTTTCCCCGCCTTGAGTTGTGGCCGAACCGCCCCTGTCCGGCGGGGTACCTCGCAGCAGTTGTGTTCTTCTGCTGCATCTTTCTCTGGGGATTCGTTTTCGCGTGGCACACGCAGTACAGCGGGCGGCCGGTCCTGATGCTCAAGCCCGACCGTCGATGGTTCGCGGCGGCAACCGTGGCGGCCTTGCTGGTGGCACTGACGTTGCATCAATTCCTGGATCCGGCGCTTCGGGCCAAAATTCCCGGGGATTATCCGGCAGACCTGAAGCAATGGCTGGGGCTGACGCTGTTTGCGGTGGCGTTTTACCCGCTGTTTTTCATTTTTGCGCCGTTCGCCTGGTGCCTCCGGCTTTTTAAAAGCCAGCGGGTGGCGACCGTTCTGACGGTTTTGTTTGGCGCCTTTGTGCTGACCACCAAGGCCCATTCCACGCCCGCACCGGTCTCGAACGCAGTGTTCGCGATGCTGTTGGCCGGCCGCGTCGCCGCGGGATTTCTGGCCGTCTGGCTTTACCTGCGGGGCGGGATGCTCCTGATTTGGTGGTGGACGCTGCTCATCGAATCGAGAAATTTGCTGAGTTTGGCCGACAACTCCTAGCCGGCCGGGATAAAGCCCCTTTCTCTCAGGAGATGAGGCAACGAGCGTCCCGCTTCCGCTTTTAAAAAAGCAAGTCGGTGACGCCTCACGTCGTCTCCCACTAATTTGCCGCTTTGCCACTTCGCGATTTTGCGTTAGAACCTTCGCGCGATGTTTAAACTGCTCAGAACCGATGAATCCACCAAAGCCCGGCTCGGCAAGCTGACCACCGCGCATGGCGTTGTGGACACGCCGGTCTACATGCCCGTCGGCACCCAGGCGAGTGTCAAGGCGCTCGACCCGCGCGAGCTCATCGAGATGGGCACGCAAATCATCCTCGGCAACACCTACCACCTCAATATCCGGCCCGGCCTCGACATCATCCGCGCCGCCGGCGGGCTGCACCGCTTCATGAACTGGGAACGGCCCATTCTCACCGACAGCGGCGGCTTCCAGGTGTTCAGCCTCGCCAAAATCCGGAAAATCAAATCGCACGGGGTGGAATTCCGGTCGCATCTCGACGGCTCACCGCTGTTCCTCGGCCCGAAGGAAGCGATGGAAATCCAGCGCGTGCTCGGCTCGGACATCGCGATGGTGTTTGATGAATGCCCGCCGCACGACGCGCCGGCGCGTGAGCAGCGGCTGGCGGTCGAACGCACCATTCGCTGGGCGCGCGAATGCCGCGAACAGCCGCGCGCGGAGGGGCAACTCGTGTTGGGCATCGTCCAGGGCGGCAGCAACGCGACTTTGCGCGAGGAATGCGCGCAGGCGCTCGTGGCGATGGATTTCGATGGTTACGCCATCGGCGGGGTGAGCGTGGGCGAACCTGAACCGGAGATGTTAAAGGCCATTGACCTGACCGTGCCGTTTCTGCCCGAGCCCAAGGCGCGGTACGCGATGGGCCTGGGCACACCCGCCCAAATGCTGGAGCTGATTGCGCGCGGCGTGGACATGTTCGATTGCGTGCTGCCCACGCGCGTGGCGCGCAATGGCACGGCCTACACGCGCCACGGCGCCGTCGGCATCAAAGGCGGCCAATTCAAGGCGGATTTCCGGCCCATCGAGGAAGGTTGCCCTTGCTTCGCCTGCCAACATTTCACCCGGGCCTACCTGCGGCACCTGCTGAACGTGAACGAGATTCTCGGCCTGCGCATGCTGAGCGTTCACAACACGCATCTGTATTTGAAACTGATGGCCGACGCCCGCGCGCACCTGGCCGCCGGCACGTTTGGGGAATTTTACCGCGACTTCATTGCCCACTTCACCCCGTCACGCAAAGTGCTGTCAGCTCGGCAGAAAGAAACCGAGCGATAAATATCAGCAAATAAATAAAATTGACGCTGACACGGGGAAGAGCTTCAATTACTTATCCTTGCCCTATGAAAACCTGCACTATGGCTTTGAGTCTGCTGGCCCTGCTCACGTTGGTCAATGGTTGCGCGTTCGGTACGCGCCACGCCGTGTTGGTTTATCCTCCCGAGCCAAGCGCCGCAGCCACCAATGCCCCGCCGCCGGCGACCGCCGGGAAGGTGGCACTCGGAACCTTTGCCGACTCGCGATCGGACAAATTGGTGCTCGGTTTTGTCCGGAACGGGTATGGATCGAAAACAGCGGAAGTCCAATGCGATACCAATGTGGTCCCGTTTATAACCGACGCGGTGCGATACGAATTACAACAGGCCGGTTGGGAAATCGTGGACCTGTCCACTGCGACCAACTCGAGCGTTCCGGTCATATCGGGCGAGATGCTGGTGCTGCACTGCGATGCCTTCATGTCGTATGAGGGGAATGCTTCCCTGTCTTTTTCGGTGACGCGAGACGGGCGCGAGATTTTCAAGAAAACTTACGGCGGCGAAGCCGGCGGGGGGTTGAACTGGGCCATGACCGGCAAAAGTTATGGCAAAACGGTTTCCAAAGCCGTGCAGGATGCCCTGTTGAGCTTCGTCCGGGACTTGCCGACGGCGATTCCGCCGGAGCCGGCAGCCAGGGAGCCGGGAGCCGGCAAATAGGGAACTGCTGCCCGCCAGAATAGTGCTTGCCGTCCGCCCAGGATGTTGTACCTTAATTGGCATTGTTAAAGCAATTAATGCCAAATCATGGATAAGCCCAAAATCATCGCCTATCTGAAGCCGACCTGCGGCTGGAGCAACGGCGTGCGCGCCGTGCTTAAGAAATACGATCTCCCGTACGAGGACCGCGACATCATCAACGACCCGGCCCAGCGCCAGGAAATGGTTGAGAAAAGCGGGCAGATGCTGAGCCCGTGCGTCGAGATTGACGGCCACATGCTGGCCGACATCAGCGGCGAGGAAGTCGAAGCCTGGCTGCTGGCGAACCAGGTGGTGCAGCCAAACGACCTCGAACCGGAAGCCCCGATCAATCGGGCCTGCGGCGCGCACCAGCGCCGGTAATTTTCAAAAGAACCAATTTGCGACGGTCACCGACCGCCGTGTCGAGTTCACGCCGCGAGGGCCCCTCCGCGCGGCTTTTTTTCGTAGGACCGGCGTCTCGTCCGTCTCCATCTGAAGGAAACATTCCTCCATTTGATGCGGATTATTTCGGAAAAAACCGACCAACCCACAGCCCGTCGGTTTGGAGCCAGAGCCCGGCGAGACGCCGGTCCTACCTTTATTGAATTGCTTGGCCGCCGCCCCTGCTGCACTTTTCTACCATGCGAATCGTCAGTTCCATCGCGGCCATGCAACGCCTGGCCAAACAATGGCAGCGCACCCGCAAACGGGTCGGCTTTGTCCCCACGATGGGCTATCTGCACGCCGGCCACCTGGGCCTGGTCAAGCATACCCGTCGGGCGGTCGGCAAAAAGGGGATCGTCGTGGTGAGTATTTACGTGAACCCCACCCAGTTCGGCCCGCAGGAGGACTTCGCGAAGTACCCGCGCGATTTGAAGCGGGATTTCAAACTCTGCCGCGAGGCCGGAGCGGACGTCGTCTTCACGCCAAATGACCGGGAAATGTATCCACGGTGGGTCGAGAGTCTCTCGAGCCCTGATCAAAAAAGGCATTTGGGCCCGACAGCGTCTCGCCCTACCCATACAGAATTCAGCACTTACGTCGTGGAAGAGCAATTGTCGCAAAGCATGGAAGGCAAGTCGCGTCCGATGCATTTCCGCGGCGTGACGACGGTGGTGGCCAAGCTGTTCAACATCGTTTTGCCGGACGTGGCGGCGTTAGGGCAGAAAGACTGGCAGCAGGCGGCCATCATCCGCCGCATGACCGCCAATTTGAATTTCCCGGTGAAAATCATCGTTGCGCCGACGCAGCGCGAGCGGGACGGCGTGGCGATGAGCTCGCGCAACAGATATCTGGCCGGCGAATTGCGCCGGCAGGCGACCGTGCTCTGGTGTTGCATTCAAGTTGCCCGGGCCACGGTGAAAAAATCAAAATCCTATCCCGCCGCCAAACTCAAATCCGCCCTGAGGAAGCTGGTCGAATGCGAGCCGGATGCGCGGTTGGACTACGTGGAATTTTTTGAACCCGACACGCTGGCGCCCATCGCCCAAGTCTCGCGCGGCACGCACATGGCGCTGGCGGTGTTCATCGGCAAAACACGGCTGATCGATAACGCACGGCTTTGAAATGAAACAATTCGATTATCTCGTTCTCGGCAGCGGCATTGCGGGGCTGTGCTTCGCGCTGAAGGTCGCGCCGCGCGGGCGCGTGGCCATCGCCACCAAAAAAGATCGGGCCGAGTCGAACACCAATTACGCCCAGGGCGGCATTGCGGCGGTCACCAGCAAGGAGGACTCGTTCGAACTGCACGTGCGCGACACGCTCGCCGCCGGTGCGGGTTTGTGCAAGGAAAACGTCGTGCGCACCATCGTCGAGGAAGGCCCGGCACGCATTGCGGAACTGATTGACTTGGGCATGAAATTTTCCCAGCGCGACGCTCCGGGTGAAGACGGCGGGCGGGAACTCGACCTGGGCAAGGAAGGCGGTCATTCCAAGCGGCGCATCCTGCACGCCAAGGACGTGACCGGACGCGAAATCGAGCGCGCCCTGCTCATCGCGGCGGCGCAGCAGCCGAACATCCAGATTTTTGAGAACCACGTGGCCATTGACTTGATCACCAGCCAGAAACTCGGCTACGTCGGCGAAAACCGCTGCCTCGGCGCCTACGTGTTCGACAAAAAATCCGGACGCGTCTGGACGTTCGCCGCGCCGGTGACCTTTCTGGCCACGGGCGGGTGCGGCAAGGTCTATCTTTACACCACCAACCCCGACATCGCGACGGGCGACGGTGTGGCGATGGCTTACCGCGCGGGGGCGGCGGTGGCCAACATGGAATTCGTCCAGTTCCATCCGACCTGCCTGTATCATCCCCAGGCCAAATCGTTTCTCATCAGCGAGGCCGTGCGTGGTGAAGGCGGCGTCCTCAAGACGATCGAAGGCACGGAGTTCATGGACGCCTATCACCCGTTGAAATCGCTGGCGCCACGTGATGTGGTGGCCCGGGCCATTGACAGCGAAATGAAGCGGAGCGGCGCGGAACACGTCTGGCTGGACATCACGCACAAGCCAGCGCGGTTTATCATGGACCGCTTTCCGAACATTTATCAGATCTGCCTGCGTTATGGCGTGGACATCACCAAGGAGCCCATCCCCGTGGTGCCGGCGGCGCATTACCAGTGCGGCGGCGTGGTGACGAACGTGGACGGCGAGACTGACATTCGCGGACTTTACGCTGCGGGCGAAGTGGCGTGCACCGGGTTACATGGGGCCAACCGCCTGGCCAGCAATTCGCTGCTGGAGGCCCTGGTCTGCTCGCATCGCGCGGCGGAGCTCACGCGCAAAAGCCCGCCGGCCCGGACGGATTTGAAAATTCCGCTGTGGCAATCCGGCAACGCGCACAATCCGGACGAAATGGTCGTGGTGGCCCATAACTGGGACGAGATCCGGCGTTGCATGTGGGATTATGTGGGCATTGTGCGGACGAACAAGCGGCTGGCCCGCGCCCAGAAACGCCTCGCCAATCTGCAGCAGGAAATCCAGGAGTATTACTGGAATTTCATTGTGACCGGCGACCTGCTCGAGTTGCGCAATATTGCCACCGTGGGGGAGTTAATTGTCGGATGCGCCCGGTTGCGGCACGAAAGCCGCGGGTTGCATTTCAATCTCGATTGCCCCGAAGCAAACCCGGAGTGGGCGCAACGTGACACGATCCTGAGAAAATCCTGAACGGCCGACGACGCTTATATCTGGGGGCTCGACCAGCCGTCTGCCTCCGGCTGTTGCTCGGCCACACACAACTGGGGCAACGGGCGCAGCAAGATCGGACGTTGCCGAGATGGTGCCCGTCGCCGGTCCCGCAATTCTGCCCGGGTCGAGGATTCCAGTCTCATCCGGCGTGAAGCATCCTCCACCACGATCTTCAGCGCGGTAATACCCAGAATGAACTGGCGCAGGAGCAGTCCTGCCCCTCCCGCCACGGCCCCCAAAGCCAGTGACGCCAGCAGCACTCTGAGTCCGTATCCGAAACTACGCGCTTGAACCTGCGCTTCATTTACGGCTTTGACCGGACTGGCGGCCGGCATTGCGATCAAGTTCGCGTGCGAGCCGGCCCCGACTTCGGCCAAGGAGCGCCATCCAACCGCAGCGCTTCCGGCATTGGCCCCATCTCTCAATTTCGCAATGGCGCCCTCTAACACCCAGTTGGCGGCGGCCTGGGCCGTCCCCGGGTCGTCATCCATTGTTTCGATGGCAAACCCATCCTCCTGGTCGGACTGGGCGGTGCGAGTAACCCGTAAATATCTTTGGAGCCTGCCGAGCGCCACGCCTTGATCGGCCGGGTTGCCGCCCCGGCCAGGGGTTCCCTCGAGGAGTTCGGATAATTCCGGTTCTGAATGCGGCAAACTGGCCATCTGGGTGATGAACATCGTCCGATTGTCCCGGCTCGTCGTTCCGGTGATTGAACCGCCGGGCTCGGCGTTCCAGTCCACTACGAAGGCAGCACGGGCCACAAAGCGCGGAGGTGCGGTAAACATGCCGGCCAAAAGGGTGATGCTGACGGCGCCTGCCGCCGGGATCAGACCGTAGGCCAGCATGGGGGACATCTTGCGTCGAGTGCGCGGCGCAGTTTCCCGGACTGTAATTTCAGGCTGCTGATTCAACACCGGCTTCCTTCTATGTCAGTTTTCAGGAAGCCGTAAGCAGCAACCGGCGTTCCAATTCGAAGGCCGTGCTGCCATGCCTTTACCGGCGGCTTGCAGCTGGTTCGCTTACCGTCTCAATAGGATTTGATAATGCACTCCGGCGGTCTGCATTCGGTTCGCAGCCTGGCCGCGGTCCCGGCGGCGGATGTCAGCCGGCAGGTTCCATGGTTCGGTCTGACGATTTAAGGCGCAGGCAAGGATCACCGTCCTTGTTTCTAGCGGCAACGGAGACCGTCGTTGAGTGTCCGGAACTTAGCCAGGCGGTTTTGGCCAACGCCTTCGTCAGGGCCATCGGTAACTGAGGGTGGCAAAGATGCCGTGGGCGGTATAATCGTTCACGTTGCCATTGCTAGGCTCCAGGTATTGGGAAAAGCGGTAGCGCAATGTCCCCGCCAGCCGGGCGCTGAATTGATGGGTCAGGCCGATGAGCAGTTCATGACGGGTGAAATCAATCCCGAACGGCAGACCGGCGTCGTTGTTCTGGCCGTAATCGGACTGGGAAAAAGTGTAGGTGGCGTTCAATCGGGTCTTGGCATTGAAAGCATAACCCGCGCTGGCGCCAACCGTGTAGATATCGCCGCGGTATGGCACGATGGTGGGATCCTGCTCGCCGGCCGTGGTGGTGCGTGTGTGGGTGTAGGTCAACGAGCTGGAGAAATAGAACCGTGGCACGGGCGTAAATATCAGGCTCAAGCCGGCGTTGTTGGCGACCGTGCTGCCGTCCTGGAGGGGGCCGCCGGGAGAAATTGGCGGCGCGCCGGGAACCGGTTCGGTGGTGGAGGAAAATTCCGTTTCCCACCACTGCCAGGTCAACCGCGTCGTCAGCCAGGAATTGGGGCGCAAAACGAGCCGTCCCTCGATCTCGTCGGTGGCCATGTCCCGGTGCGTGATGAAGGCGGGATACCCCGGGGTGGTGTCCAGGAGGTGGCTGTAGCTGGTATTGCTGTCGCGATACCGGTAATGCCCGCCCCATTCGATCCAGAAACGCGGAGAGGACGTGAAGCCCACGCGCGTGTCATACAGATAATTCATCGCATCCGTCCGTTCCTGTACGGTGTCCACCGTGCCGTTGGTGGCATTTTCGTATTGTCCGACGCTCTCCTGCTGCAGTCGCCCTTGCGCGAAGAGTACCGTGTGGGACAGGCCGGTGTATCGGAGGTCGATGTTTTCCGAAGCGGTGGTGCGATCCTGGTTGGCGCTCACCTGGCCTGGAAAGGGCGTGTAAAAAGGCATCCCGGGTTGTCCCACGTCCAGGGCCACGTTGCCAAAGCCATTTTCGTGCGCCCATTCGCCCTGCGCGGCGACGGAAAGGGTCAATCCTTTCAACGGCAGAAACAAGCTTGACCCGCTGAAGGCGTATGAATCACGGTGTAAAGTGACGCCCTCCGTGCGCCAGAACTGACCGAACACGGGCTGACCCGCCCCGTCGGTGGTGGCCTGGTTGAAGGACGAGGTGCCGTCGAAGACGGTCAGGAGGCTGCCCACCGACGCGCGCCACCAATCGGTGATTTGCCGTTCCAGCCGGAGCGTGTTCATGCCCTGCGAATAATTGACGCCCTGATTGATTCGCTCGAGGACGTCCGGTCGGGGGCCGGCGGTGTAGGATACGGCGTCGTTGCGCTGGTCCGACAGTTTGTAAAACTCGACCCGGCCCCGGTCGGCCAGGCTCCAGCCATTCCATTCGCGAGACAGGTCCATTTTAAAAATGTGAGTTCGCTCATTCACGCTCTCCGGGTCCGGATAGATGTTTTTGGTGGTGACGCCCTGCGTGACCGGTCCCCAGATCAGCGTGGACTTCGTTCCCTGGCGGAATTGATATTCGTAACCGAAGATCACCCGCGGGGTGTCGGGTAGGGTCAACCCGAAATCAATCCAGGCCCGGCCGAGGTCGAGATGCCAATCCTGGTTGAGCGAAAAGCTGGACGGGCTGAAGAGGGGGTAAAACCCGCCCGTGTCGTCAAAATACCGCCGCCATTCCTCGAAGCCGGAATGCACAAAACCAAAATCCTTCTGGTCGAGAGCCAAGGTCACCTTGAAATCGTGTTGCTGCGGCAGGGCATGGCCTTCCCCGGCGAGTTTCCGGTCCGGGGCAAACTGTTCGGTGTACGAGAAATGTTCCACTCCGCCACTCCAGCCCTTCGACGAATTTTCCAGTTCGCTGAATTTTTTGTTATCCCCGGCCACGCCGATCCAACCCAGGGTGGGGGCAAGGGAAAATGTCAATGGGGGAGGCGCGGCGTTGGTGCCCCAGTCCGCGCCCTGGTCGATCCACGCCCGCAACAGGGCGACTTGGGCAGGGGTGAGCGGCGGCCCCCGGTTCGTCGGCGGCATCCGGATTTCCGGGTCCGATCCGGCCACATAGGCGATCAATTTGCTCTGGTCGCTCCAGCCGGGAACGATGTCGTTGGTGTTGTCGTTGCCGCCTTTGAGCGCCTCACCCCGGGTGTCGAGGCGGAAATCGCTTTTCGGTTTTTCCGGGCCATGACAACGAAGGCAGCTTTGCGCGAAGATGGGCTGGACATCGCGGTCGAAAAGAATTTTCGCGCCGGCTGGCGCGAACTTGGTTTCGGTAGTCTCGGCAGCGGAAAGGGAAAGGCCAGGGGGGAAAAGGAGGCACAGCGCGAGGCACGAAGCGCGGGGCAAGGGGCGCAAAAGGGGCGAAGCCCTTCTGATCCATGTGAATTTCGTTTTCCCGCGCATTGCCTCTCTTGCTCAATAGCGCAGGCGCGGGTCGACGTCGGAACCGTGAACCGCCGTATGACAGCCAGCCGACCAGCAGGTGCCGACGGAGAGATAGTAGGTGTGCAGGCTGGTCCCGATATAAGTCTGGCCGGCCGCGCCCTGCGTCTGGGCGTGGCACCGGAAACACAGGTTGTTGTCGGCCTGCGACAGCAGCATCCGGTTGACCGAGCCGTGCGGATTGTGGCAGGTGGCACACCCCTCACGCAGGGCCGGGTGCTCGAAGACAAACGGACGGGTTGGTTCGCGATGGCAGGAAGCGCAACCTTCGTTGAGTCGCGCCATGGCCAGACCGCCCGCCGGTTTCAGGATGTCTTCACCGTGCGGATCGTGGCATTGAGCGCAGTTCATGTGACCTTCGATGACGGGGTGATGGTCGGGTAGTTCAAATTCCGCGTGGGTGGCCAGGTGACAGCGGAAGCAGGCATCCGGATTCTTGCGAGGGTTGATGATGAATTTGTCGTAACCGCCTCCCGCCTCGACATGCTTGCTGCCCGGACCATGACAGGATTCGCAACCGGTTCCATCCGGCAGCGCCGCGTTCTGCCGGTGAAGCCGGGCATGCGGGCTGGTTTCAAACTGGCGGCTGATGTTGGTGTGGCAATCGAAACAGATTTGATTCCCCATGTTATGGGCACCCGGAATCTCGAGGGGGGCAACCACCGCGCCCGGCATGGTCGAGCATGAATTCAAAAATGCCGGCACCAGGCCACCGGCACCGCAGGCCAGCGCTACCGCCAAAAGACGCTTTCGTTTCAAGGGTTATGCTCGGGCGCGCCCGGCCGGGCGGCCCGATTCGTGGCAGCGGCGGCTTTGATGAGCTCCTGGACAATCTGGTCGGAAAGGTCTCCGCTGGTCGGGAAAACCATCTGCAAATGGCCGGACGCGTCAATGATGAGGGTGCGGAAATCGTGGTTGAAGGTGCCGGCGTCATAGCGATAGGTGAGGTCTGCCTGGCGGGCTAGTTCGGCGATCCTATCGGCCGGCCCCGTCAGGAAGGTCCAGTGCTTCGGGTCATATTGATAGCTGTTGCCGTAGGCCTTCAGCATTGCCGGCGTGTCAAATTCCGTGTCGAAGGAGACCGAAATCAAATGCCAGTTGGCGGGAGCATCGGACTGGGATTCGAGCTTTTGCTGCGCCGCTTGAAAATTCTTCGACAGGCGGGGGCAGTAGTCCGGCAGGGGGCAGCGGGTATAAAAAAACGTGATGGCCAGCGCCTGCCCTCGAAAATCGTTCAGGCTTACGGCTTGTCCGAGTTCATTCGTGAACTTGTAGTCCAGCAATGGGTGTCCGCGCGCGGGTGATGGCGGAGGCGCCGGCACCGGCGCGACCGGCCGGGCGCCGGCGCCGGTTTTGACAACGTGGTCCACCCAACTTTCCACATCGGTAACCTGTAGCCGGAAGGAAATTTCATCGCCGTTTTGCAGTCCGGCCAATTCGTTGGGGTCTTTGACCTTGAACGGCATGGTCATGGCGTCCATGTAATTGGAAATAGCGTCGTGCCGGATCACGACGGTCCGGCCATCCAGCCGGATGTCCATCACCGTTCCTTGGGCCGGAAAAGATCGCGAGCCGGCGGCGGCCTGACCCGACACGGGGAGCAGCCCGGCGGATTTCGCAACGCACCCCGTCCCCAACCACAAAACGAACAATAATGTGCCGACGCAGAGGCTTCGTGGTTTCATATCGTTTGGCCATAATTATCTTTCGCATGCCGAATGTTGGAGCGATGTCGGTGGCATCAGGGATTGGGCAGGCGGCCGACCCGATAAAATGCCGGGTTGGCCGTCGCGCTCTGGTCGGTGAAATTGATGGAGCCGCTGCCGGCGGTGTTGGTGGCAAGGCTGGTCCAAATGAGCGAAAGCAAATTGGTGGACCGCTGAATGACGTAACTCAAGCCGGTGTTGGCCGAATAGGTGAATCGGAATTTACCCGGCGTCAATTCCTGCGGCGCGCTGAGTTGCACGGCGACCGGGGAAACGACGGTGAGGGAGACCGTGTTGGTGGCGGTGGCGCCGCTGTTGTCCGAGGCAATGGCGGTGAGCGCGTGGCTGCCGACGGCCAGATTGTTGGTGACCGCAAGGTAGGGGGCCGAGGTTTTGTTCGTGAGCACATTGGCATCCACCAGAAATTTTACATTGGTCACCGATCCGTCGCTGTCCGCGGCCGCGGCTTGCAGGGTGATATTGGCCGGCGCGGCGAACACCGCGCCGTCCGGCGGATTGGTGAGGGTGACGGTGGGGGGAACATTCGGGGCAATGACGATGATTTCCCCCTTCATCCCGCTGGTGGGGGTGCCGTGAATGGTACAGTAGTAGAAGTAATTGCCGGCGGCCGTGAAGGTGTGGGAGAAGGTCCCGCTGCTCTGGTTGCCCGATGCAGTCCAGGCGCTGTTGGTGCTGGTGACGTTGTGGGTGCCGCCGGCCCAGACCCAGGTAATCTGGTCGTTGACACTGCAATTGGTCGTGGCGGGCGTAAAGACGTTGCCCCCGCTGCCGACCGTCACATTGACCGTAGCCGCCTGCGCGGAAAGCAACCAACCAAGAACAACCATTCCGAAACCCGCAAATATCCATTGAAACAGCGTTTGTGTCATCTTCATATCAGTTCCATCCATTCGATTTCATTTCTGTCCGATGCCGGCACCCGGCGAACCGGCGCCGGCGGCGATCGAAAACCCCGAACAACGCCTCCCCCCTTTCCCAGTGAGAGGAGTCGGCGGGAGGATTGTTCCCGGGAATATTGGCAGGAACATTTGACGCGCTCGGGCCTCTCAATTTCAATGAAGCGGTATGGCTGAAGGCATGGACTTTGAAAGTCTGGTGGCTCAATATTACGAGCCGCTCTACCAATTCGCCTTCAGTCTCGCACGAGACGAAGCCGACGCCTGTGATTTGACACAACAGACTTTTTGCATCTGGGCGGCCAAAGGCCACCAACTGCGCGACGCCTCCAAAGTGAAAACCTGGCTGTTCACCACCCTCCACCGCGAATTTCTCGGCTCACGCCGGCGGCGGACGCGCTTTCCGCACCTTGACCTGGAACAGGCAGCGACCGAACTGCCCGCGGTGTCACCTCCCTCCGCCAACCGCCTGGACACGCCCCACGTGTTGGAGGCCCTGGCGCGCTTGGATGAAATCTATCAGGCACCGGTCGCCCTGTTTTATTTGCAGGACTGCTCTTACAATGAAATCGCCGAAATTCTCGAAGTGCCGCTGGGCACCGTCAAATCGCGGCTCACCCGCGGCCTCGATCGGCTCCACCAATCGTTGACGGACGATCCCCCCGGCGTGCAACCCCCATCGCCCAAATTATGACCCGCGACGAAGCCAAAGCCGTTTTGCTGCTCTACCGGCCCGGCCGGGCGGAAGGTGACGATCCGGAGATCGCCGCCGCGCTGGCGCTGGCCCGGCAGGATCCGGAGTTGGCCCGGTGGCTGGACGAGCATTGCGCGCGGCAGGCGGCGCTGCGGTCCGCCTTCCGCCAAATCACCGCACCGGCTGGATTGAAGGAGCAAATTGTTTCCGAACAGCTAGCCAGAGCCAAACCCGCCGTCTTCCGGCATCGCCTGATGTTCGCGGGGGCGGCGTTGGCGGTGGCGCTGGCGATCGCGATTCCGCTCTGGCTGGCGCGCGGGGGCGGGGCCGACGATTACTCCACCTGGCGCAATCGCATGGCCAGCTGGGCGTTGCGCGGACCATACCGCATGGACCTGGAAACGAACAATCAAGCGGCCATCCGCACGTTCCTGGCGCAAAAACTGGCGCCGGCGGATTACGCGTTGCCGGCGCCGCTGGAACAAACCGCCGTGACCGGCTGCGCCATCCAGGACTGGCACGGGGTAAAAGTGGCAATGATTTGTTATCGCACCGGCAAACCACTGCCGCCGGGCCAGCAAAGCGACCTCTGGCTGTTTGTCATGGACCGCGCGGCGGTTAAAAATGCGCCGGTGGCGGGCGCTCGTCAATTTGCCCAGATCAGCCGGCTGGGGACCATGACTTGGACGGCCGGGGACAAATTGTACGTGCTGGGAATCGAGGGAGGCGAAGACGCCTTGCGCCAGTACTTGTGAGCTCAGCCCGCCTTAGTTGCGGTCCACGCTCATGTGTTCCAGGATCCAGTTGAAATCGCCGCGCTGGTTGCTGGCGATGTCAATCGGCAGATACGGAACGTCCGGCTGAATGGGATAAACGGTACTGGGAACCTGCCACCGGTGCACTTCGCTGTGTCCGTCGGCAAACGAAAAAGCTGTGGAGTTGTTGTGATAGGTAGCCGGTAAATCCAGCCATTCCGCATGGCTGTAAACCGACCCATGGTAGGTGCTGCTGGTATATTCGGCCGCCTTGTTGAGAAAGTATCCATCGTCAATGGTGTCGGGGTGTTCATCCAAAAAGACAAAAATTTCGGTCGGCTGCGGAATCTGGGTGATTTTGAAAAACTGCGTGTAATCGGGATTGTTGATGTTGAAACCGCCGGCGGAAAAGTCGCCGGCATCCCCCACCATCGCGTTCATCGAGTAACTGCGGATGCGCCCGTCCCAGCCGGCCGCGCTCTGGTCCTTGCTCACGACATAGTCGGACGGGCAGCGGTAGATGGCCGTTGCGCCGCTGACGAAGGGGCTGAGGCTCGCTCCGGTCAGCGTCGCCAGATTGGTGTTGTCCGAATCCCACAGCCCGGCTGCCCCCCAGCTCATGACGTTGTTCACCCAGTTGAGCGGCGTGCGAAAGGACCCGCTCATGCCGACGTTGTAAGGCAGCCGGTCGTCGTAGTCGTTCGCATACTGTTGCCAGCCCAGATCCAACTGCTTGGTGTTGTTCAAACACAGGATGGCCCGCGCCCGCTCCTTGGCCCGGGACAACGCCGGCAGCAAGATGGCCGAGAGAATGGCGATGATGGCAATGACCACCAACAGCTCAATCAAGGTAAATCCCGGGCCCCTCGCCCGGCGGGCAAGCGGCAACGTCCGGGAAACGGACAACCTGATCATGGCACCGATTCTCTGCTAGCGATCTACAAATGTCTAATGTCAATAATTACCTCACCTTTTCAATCATGTCAAAGCGCAAAGCGAGGTTTTCGGCGCCGGGCGCCGGAAGTCTGCCATTGCCCCGGCCCGCCGCTTTCCGCAAAATCACCCGCCTATGTCCAGCAGTCGCCGGCAGTACCCATTTCATCTGATTGAGCCGAAATGGCAGGAATTCTGGGACAAACAACAGACCTTCCGCGCGTTTAATCCGGGCGAAACCGTTCCGGAAAATCACCCGTTCGCGCGGCGGCATCAGCTTTCCGGCCCGGCGTCCGTCACGCAGCTCCCGCCCAAATTTTACATTCTCGACATGTTTCCCTATCCCTCCGGCGCCGGCCTGCACGTCGGCCATCCGGAGGGCTATACCGCCACCGACATCCTCGCCCGTTACAAGCGCGCCCAGGGATTTCACGTGTTGCATCCGATGGGCTGGGACGCGTTCGGCCTGCCCGCCGAGCAATACGCCATCAAGACCGGCCAGCACCCGCGCCAGACCACCGAGGCGAACATCGCCACGTTCAAACGCCAGATCAAAAGCCTCGGGTTCAGCTATGACTGGTCGCGCGAGGTGGACACCACCGACCCGGAGTATTTCAAGTGGACCCAGTGGATTTTCCTGAAGCTGTACAATTCGTGGTTCAATCCGGAAACCAACAAGGCGGAACCAGTCAGCACTCTAGAATATCCGAAGGAGTTGGAATTATTGACACCACCGTCTGACTCGAACGACAGAGAAGCTTCCGAAAAGGCCAAGCAAATTCTAATCAAACGATTTGCGTATCTCGACTCCAAGCGCCTCGCCTACGTGACGGAAGCGCCGGTGTGGTGGTGCGAGGAACTCGGCACCGTGCTGGCAAACGAGGAGGTCGTGGACGGCAAATCCGAAGTTGGCGGCCACCCAGTCGTCCGCAAGCCGATGCGCCAATGGATGCTCCGCATCACCGCCTACGCCGAGAAATTGCTGGCCGATCTCGACACGATTGACTGGAGCGACTCGCTCAAGGAAATGCAGCGGAACTGGATCGGGCGAAGCGAAGGAGCCGAGGTTGATTTTGCAGTGGTAGGGTCGTCGCGCTGCGACGACCGGACGCCGCAGCGCGGCGTCCCTACCGAAAAAATCCGCGTGTTCACCACGCGACCGGACACTCTGTTTGGCGCGACTTACATGGTGTTGTCGCCGGAGCACAAACTCGTGGACCGGATCACTACGTCTGACCAGCAGACCGCGATTGCCAAATACAAATCCGAGGTTGCCAAAAAATCCGATCTGGAGCGCACCGAACTGGCCAAGGAAAAAACCGGCGTTTTCACCGGCGCTTTCGCCATCAACCCGGTCAACGGCGAGAAAATTCCCATCTGGATTGCTGATTACGTCCTCGCCAGTTATGGCACCGGCGCCATCATGGCCGTACCGGCGCACGACACCCGCGACTTCGAGTTCGCCACCAAGTTTAATCTGCCCATCCTCCAGGTCGTCCAGCCGTCCGATCCCAAGACCGATTGGCGCGGTTTCGTGGACGACGGCACGTCGGTGAATTCCACCGGGCCAGAAATTGCCATCACCGGATTGCCAACGGCCGAAGCCAAAAAGAAAATCACCGCCTGGCTGGAAGCCAAAGGGCTGGGCAAGCAGACCATCAATTTCAAGTTGCGCGACTGGCTGTTCAGCCGGCAGCGGTACTGGGGCGAGCCGTTCCCGATTGTCTGGAAGAAGGACACGAGCGGGAACCTTTATCACGAAGCGCTGTTGGAATCCGCGTTGCCGGTCCTGCCGCCGTCGCTCACGGATTACAAGCCCACGGCCACCGGCGAACCGCCGCTGGCCCGCGCAAAGGATTGGGTGAACCTGCCCGACGGCTCGCAACGCGAACTGAATACCATGCCGCAATGGGCCGGCAGTTGCTGGTATTACCTGCGTTACCTCGACGCAAAAAACCCCAATGCCTTTGTCGGCAAAGAGGCGGAACAATATTGGATGGGAACGGTAGGGCGCGCTGCCCCCAGCGCGCCGCGGCCGGCTGGGACAGCCGGCCCTACCCCCGGCGTTGATTTATATGTCGGTGGGACCGAGCACGCCGTGCTGCATCTGCTTTACGCGAGATTCTGGCACAAGGTGTTGTTCGACCTCGGCTACGTTTCCACACCCGAACCATTCTTCAAGCTCGTCAACCAGGGACTCATCCTGGGCGAAGACGGCCAGAAGATGTCCAAGAGCCGCGGCAACGTGGTGAATCCGGACGATATTCTGAAGGAATTCGGCGCCGACGCCTTCCGGCTGTACGAAATGTTCATGGGGCCGCTCGAAATGGTGAAGCCGTGGAGCACGCAGGGCGTGGCCGGCGTTTACAAATTCCTCGGCCGCGTCTGGCGGCTGTTTGTGGACGAAAAATCCGAGACGGAATTTGAACAGGCAGAGACGACCGCCGGGTGTAGCGTCGAGCCTGCGGCTCGACAAATCGGCGCACAGCGCCGACGCTACAACGAGGAGTTGTTGGATTTGATTCAACTGAATTCCGCGATCAAAGCCGTCGCCCCGACACCGGCGCAGTTAAAAACCCTGCATACCTGCATCAAGAAAGTCACCGAGGACCTGGACGGGATGCGCTTCAACACGGCGATCTCGGCCATGATGGTGTTCGTGAACGACACGATGACATGGGAAACGAAACCGGCTGCCGTGCTGCGCGAGTTTCTGATTCTGCTCGCCCCCTTCGCGCCGCACCTGGCGGAGGAGCTGTGGGCGAGACTTTCAACGCTCAACCCTCAACCCTCAACCAGCCTGAGCTATGCTCCCTGGCCCAAGTTCGATCCGGCCTGGCTGGTCGAGGACACGCTGGAAATTCCGGTGCAGGTCAACGGCAAGTTGCGCGACGTCATCAAAGTGCCGGCCAATGCCGACCATGCCACGGTCGAAATTGCCGCCAAGGCTGCGGAGAAGGCGCAGCCGTTCCTGGCCGGCAAGACCATCAAGAAAGTCATCGTGGTGCCGAAAAAGCTCGTGAACCTGGTGGTTGGTTGACCGTGAGGGTCAAGGCGCGGGCTTGCGCAGTCGATACATCGCGGACTTATTCGTGGGGGTGAGCACATACTGGCACAACCCGTTGGTGATGCTGGGCTGGTCCGGGACCGGCATCCAGGCGCCGGCGTTCGCCGCCGGCCGGGTTTCGAGCTGAAAGCCCGTCGCAGGCGCCGGCCAACTGATTCGCAGCTGCGCGCCGTCCCGGGACACCTGGAGTTTCTTCATCGACGGGGTGCCGGCCACTTTCAAAGGAATCGAATACACGCGCGGCTGCGCCGTGATGTAGAGCGTTTTCCAATCCGCCCCGCCGAAACACAGGTTCGCGACGGTGTTGGGAATCATAATGCGGCCGATCAGGCGGCCGTCCGGAAGATAAATGCGCACGCCGTCGGCCGAGCTTGAATACACCCGCCCATCCACGTCGCAACGGATGCCGTCGGGCACGCCGTTGCTGATCGTCACGAAGACGGACCCACCCGTCAAGGTATTGCTGGGCGACACGGAAAAAAGCCGGATGTGATGACGGGCAGTGTCGGAATCCGCGATATACAGCAGGCTTTCATCCGGCGAAAAACAGAGCCCGTTCGGGCGGATGAGGAGGTTGGTGCTGACCGGCGTGCAGGTGGCATTCCCGTTGGCGGGATCGAACCGGTAAACGTAATAGCCGCCTTGATAACCCGGCTGGGGCGGGGTTGCCGTGTTGCCGTTGTAACCGGGATCGGTGAACCAGACCGTGCCATCCGATTTCACCACGACATCGTTGGGTGAGTAAAAATTCAAGCCGTTGCAGGTGGAAACCAGAGGCGTCACGACGCTGTTGGTGATCATGACCACGCGCAACCCGGCGGTCCCTGCCTGGCAGGCGATCAGCCGCTCCTGCGCGTCGAGGGTGTTGCCGTTGTAGAGCGTGTTCGCCGCCGGAACCAGAAAGTCGGTGACCGTGTTCGGGGGGACCAACTTCTTCAACCGGTTGGCGGTATCCATGGCGCTGAAGACGAGATAGCCGCCGTTGGCAGGAACCCAGACCGGTCCTTCCAGCCAGTTGTTGACCGTGGCATTCGTCACCAGCACGGCGTTGTTGGTGTCCACCACCTTGCTTAACTCTCCGGGGATGAGGACTTCAAACGGCCCGGCCGCCCGAATGGCCGTGTGGAAGATAAAAAGGGCCGCCACTGCGGCGCGAACGGCTCCGGATTTCATAAATATCTATTCGGGCGTGCTCACGCGATAGAACCGCATCGGGATTCCGGTCGCGGCCGCATCTGTGAATTGCAGGAAGTTGGTGCAGGTCACCAGGTTGGTCAGGAGGTCCCAACTCGTCAGGGTGGCGGAGGTTTCCACTGACAGGAACGGGCTGTAAGCGGGGTTCTGGATGGCGAATGTCGCTGGCAGTTGGCTGGCCATTTTCAATGTCAACGTGACCGCCGTCGCCTGCGGATTCCACAACCGCCCCACCGTGCCGTCTTCCCGCCCGAAGACGAAGAACGTTCCGTTGGGCGAAAAACCCATCGAACTGATCCGGTACATTTCGTTGGTGTAACTCCACGCCGGCAGCCAAGTTGAGGTTGACCAGAATTGCACCCGATCGCTGCCCCCGGCGGCCAGCAGCATGCCGTTGGGCGAAAACGTCACGGCGCGCACTCCCTGGGAGAGGTTGGTCAGACTGCAAACCAGCGCGCCATTGCCCGTTTGCCACACTTTGATCAGGTTGTTTGTGCGGCCCGCCGCCGCGACGAGGCTCGCCGCGGGGTTGAATGCGATGGATTGGACGCCGCCCGAATGACTGCCGAGCAGGGTTGAAGTAAAGGTGTTCGTATTCCAAAGCAGGACCCGGCCGTCATTGAACTGGCCACCGGCGGCCAGCAAGGAGCCATCCGGTGAATAAGTCAGCACCGCGACACCATTCGTATCACCCACGAGTTCCCGCTTCAGGCTCCCGTCAGCCAGGTTCCAGATCCGGATCACGCGTTCGTCCCGGTCACCCGCGGACGCGAGGGAAAGCCCGTCCGGGGAAAGTGCCAGCGCATTCACGCCGTTGGTGTGGGCGGCAATCGCCCGCAGCAGCGCCCCGTCCGAGCACCGCCAGATCAGGATATTGTTGTCGAGGCACCCGCCGCCGGTGGCCAGCACCGTGGCATCGGGCGCGAACGTGAGGGCGCTCACCTGGTTGGTGTGCCCGGCCAGGACCCGTTCCAGATCGCCGGTTCCAGCGGTCCACAGACGCACAGTTCCGTCATCGGACGCCGTGGCCACCCGGGCGCCATCCGGGGCATGGAGCACCCGCGTGATCCGGCCGCCGTGTCCGGTGAACGTCCCCAACAGCGCGCCGTCCGTTGTTTGCCAGAGCTTGATTTGATGGTCTGTGCCACCCGAGACGAGGCTGTTGCCGGTCGGGAAGGACGCGAGGCAGAGCACGGCGCCGACGTGGCCCGTCCAGCTCTGAAGGAGATTGCCGCTAACGACTGCCCAAGCCTTGAGAACGCCGCTTTGGTCGCCGGAAAACAAAGTTTGGCTGTTGGTCGCAAACGCCAGGCAGAGCGGGCTGAGGGGATTGTTCGTGATCGTCCGGGTCAAGGCCCAGTCCGAGGTCCGCCACAGCCGGATAGTCCGGTCCAGGCTGGCGGACGCCAGGGTGGCGCCATCAGGCGAATAAGCCAGCGCAACCACGTTGGAAGCATGGTAATTGGTTCGAACGGGCGTCCAGTCGGAAGTGCGCAAGATGACAAGCGCGCCGTCTTCGCCGCCCAAGGCCACGCGACTGCCGTCAGGCGAACCCGCGGCACAGAACACGCCGCCGCGGTGACGCACGGCGGTGCTCACCGCCAGGCCCGTTTGGGTATCCCAGACGCGGGTAACCCAATCCCCACCGCCCGACACGAGGCGCTGGCCGTTGGTATTGAACACGAGCGAGCCGATTTTGCCGCTCAGGTTGGTGTAAGCCACCCCGATGCTGGTGTTGGTCCAGGCGATATTCAACGTGCGGAAGGGCGTGGAATTGGTGAGCGGCCAAAGACGGACGGAGCCGTCGTAATAACCGGCGGCGAGGGTGTTCGTGCCGTAAAAAGCCAGCGCTGTGCTTTGAAAGCCTCCAGCGGTCAGAGTCCTCGCCAAGCGGCCATCAGTTGCCTGCCATAATTTCACCGTGGCATCGTCACTGGCCGAGGCAATCCACTGTCCGTCCAGCGAGACGGCGACGGCCCGGACGGCTCCGCCCTGGCCGGCTTGGAGCCAGGCGGGTGGAGTCATGGGTTCGTTCGCCGGGAGCGAAAAGCCGGCCAACAGCAAAGCCAGGCCAAGCACTCCCCAAACGGCCGGAATGGTCGGCACCAGCCGCGTCGTCGGGTTGGACAAAGGAGATTTCATGTCGAGACCGGGTTGAACTCAGGCTCGCGGGATCGGGCGCAATTTCGTGCCCAGATAGGGGCCAATGCTGCTGTTCAAGGTGTAAGTCCGCTTGAGGCTCGCGACCGATTCGCCGAGCACCTCGATCTTGCCGAGGTCATATTGGCCCAAGCCGGTCTGCGCGCAGTAGCTCAGATAGGCCATGTCGAGGGGGTTTATACCCATCAACTCGACGCCGACGCGGTCAGCCGCCAGCCAGTCCAGGCCGACGATTGCCACGTGATGCGCCACGGGCGTTCCCCAGCATGGGCCATCGCCTTCCATCGCGGTGTAGCCGTCGATCACCGCCAGGTCCGGGACCACGCGTGGGGCGAGCAGATGGATGTTGTCATTGAGGTACTGGGCATCCGACCAGTTGTTATCGTGCATGCCGGATTTGTCATTGGCGCAATTGGCGATATTGCGGTACACGCCGGCATCCACGATCGGCGAGCCCATGACGATGTTCTTCAGGGAAAGCGTGGCGACGAGGTAGTTGTGCGTCTTGATCTTCGCGGCGGAGATGACGAAGTAATCCGGGTTGGTCAGGATTTTGGAAATGCGCAGATTCCGCGTGCCGGAGGCTGAATAGACGCCCACCACCTCGTAACCTTCCGTGCTCAAGTCCAGGAATCGCACCGGATATTTCCGGGTCAGGCCGAAGTAGCCGCAGTTGTCAAAGGCCACCATCGTTGGGTCGGTGGCGCAGGTTTCCCCGATCCGCACATCGGTTTTGCCGATGGACTTGAGAAATTCGAGAATGGCCTCGAGGCTCTCCACCGGCGTATCGGAGAGGAGCACATCGCCGTGCCCGTTGTTCGGCGTGCCGATGACGTTGTTGGGTTTGATGAGAATGGGCCGGTTGCCAATCGCGGCGGCGATCGGTTTTTTGAACCGCTGCAACCCCTGGTAAATGATGTCAATGTGATCACCGCCGGCTGTCAGGGAAACCTGGCTCGTGGTTTGAATCGGGTCCGCCAGCGCATTCAAGGGCAGACCGCGCATTGCCCAAACCGCGCCGCCGGCCATGGCCGCCGTTTTCAGGAATTGGCGTCGGTTGACTTCGTTGGAATGGTGCATGGCTCCAGTCTGGTTCGGTTCCCCTGGGGAGAAGGCTTTGCTCCAGCCACACATCCGCCACCCGGCTGAGTTCTATCAATCATACAGCTGAACCTCCGGATGACAGTTTGTCCGCCGGGCGGCTCAGTTTCAGTATGAACGGATGTCATCTGGCTGTCAATGAACATTAGCGGCAGGACCAGTCGCTCGCGAATGGGTTCGCAAGAAAACTTGATTCGGTTCGGGAGCTGGATTACAAATAATTCTGTCAACAACCCGAATTCATCCGCTGCACCCGTGTTCGTTCTGGGAAATCCGATAAAGCGTCACTGGATTGCCGTGCTACCCCTGTGGTTGACGGCGCTCGGGGCGGTCGCGCCCGGGTTGACCAGGGCCGATGACACCAATGGCATTCTGCCGACCGTGAGCGTGCGCACCGATCGCAACGCAACGGTGACGGACCCACTCCCGGGTATTTTTACCATCGAACGGACCGGCGACACGAGCCGGGCACTGGCGGTGAATTATTGTGTCAGCGGCGACGCCACGAACGGGGTGGACTACCAGCGATTGCCCGGCATGGTGACCATTCCCGCCGGCCAGTCCTCCGCCCCAATTGAGATCAACCCGCTCAACCTCCAGCAGGAAGGAGATGTCCGGAAAGTCACGCTGACGTTGCTGGCGACCAATCCGCCTTTCACCCTCGTGGTGCTGCCGGACACGCAGTGTTACACCCGGGAGATCAACGGTGCCACACGCGATATCTTTACTGCCCAGACCCGGTGGATTGCCGAACACAAAGATGCCCTGAACATTGCTTTCGTGCTGCACGAAGGCGATCTGACCGATGGAAACAGCGCACCGGAATGGACCAACGCAGCGGCCAGCATGAGTGTGCTCGACGGGGTGGTGCCGTATGCGCTGGCGGTGGGCAACCACGACGGGCTCATGAGCGGCGAGCGCCAAACCGGGCCGTTCAACCAGTTTTTCCCCGTGAGCCGGTACCAGGATCTCCCCACCTTTGGCGGGGTGTTCGAATCCAACCGCCTGGACAATAGTTATCACCTTTTCCGCGCCGGCGGGGTGGATTGGCTGGTGCTTTCGCTGGAGTTTGGCCCGCGCGACAGTGTGCTGACCTGGGCCAGCCAGGTAGCCGGTCGTTACCCCGATCGCCGGGTCATTTTGCTTACCCACACCCATGTTTATTCCGACAACACTTTACACGGCAGTTCCACCAATCAGGCCTGGTTGCCGACCAGCTATGGCCGTCCGAACAACGGCACGGATGTCTGGGAAAAATTTCTGCGCCGCCTGCCCAATGCGGCGCTGGCATTTAACGGTCATGTGTTAAACAGCGGCGTCGGGCGGCTCGTGGGCGCCGGGGACTACGGGAACCGGGTGTTTCAGATGCTGGCCAATTACCAGATGCAGGTCCTCGGCGGCGCTGGTTATCTCCGCCTCATCCAGTTTTCCCCGGGCCAGGACAAAATGTCAGTCAGCGCCTACTCACCCTACCTCGACAGTTCGCTGACGGATGGCAGCAATCAGTTTGAGTATGCCAATCTGGGGATTTTCTCCGGGGCCGAGCCGGGCTACCTAGTGGATCCCCATCTCGTCACGGCGACGCTGACCATCACGAATGACTACGCGGATTTGGCACCGCCGGTCGTCAGCGCCGTCACCTGTGGGGGCATTCCCCCCGTCCTCCGAGTCAGCTTTGATGAGCCGGTGGAACAGGTCTCGGCCGAAACTAGTGCCAATTATTCCCTCGACCAGGGCGTGCCGTTGACCGGCGCCACGCTGTTGCCCGACGGCCGGACGGTGGCGCTAGCCACCGACCCGGCGCTCACCGCCGGCACGATTCACTCGCTCAGCGTCAACCACGTGAAAGATCGCGCGCGGGCGACCAATGAAATGTTGACCCCGGCAACCATCCCCTTCACCTATGTTCCCGCTTACCTGACCGCCGATTTTGCGGATAAATCCCTGGCCGGCTGGACAGTGGTGGATGAGGGAACCACCGACGGCCCGTCCAGATGGCTGGCCCGGTCCGGGCGTCTGTTGCAGCTCAGCAATATCCATGGTCCGGGCGCCTTCGACCATCGCCAGGGCACGTTCCTTTACTGGAACGATCCTGCGGCCCTGCGTTGGAGCAATTATACCTGCTCGGTCGCCTTCAACACCCCGGATGACGACGGCGTGGGCCTGCTGTTTCGGTATCAAAACCCGTCGAATTATTACAAGGTGGACTTGGATGCCCAGAGGAATTTCCGCAAGGTGTTTAGGCTGGCCGACGGCATCGAGACCATCCTGGCAACCGAACCCGGCGGTTATGTCACGGGGAGCAATTACGTCCTGCGACTCGAAGTCACCAACAGCGAAATCACCGTGTTGCTCAATGGCGACGTCCGGTTCGGGGGACCGGTCACCGATGGCGCCCTTGCGGCGGGAACCGTCGCTCTCTATGCCTGGGGCAGCCAGGGGGTGTGTTTCAGCAATTTAAACGTCAGCCCGCTGCAACGCTGGCCGCGGGCAACGATTCAAAGTCCCACCGATGGCACAACGGTCGTCCTGCCCGCGTCCATTCCCGTTGCCGTGGACGCATTCAGCCCGGACGGCCAGGTCCAGGCCGTGAAACTCTTTAATGGCCCATCGCTCCTGGCCACGTTGACCAATGAGCCTTATCTATTTCAATGGACCAATCTGTGGGCGGGGACCTTTACCCTGACCGCCATGGTGATGGATGACTCTGGCCGGATGGGTTATTCCCGTCCGGTCGGACTTACAGTCGCGCCGCCTCCGCCCCTGCCCATCGTGACGCAACAGCCTTCCAATCAAACAGTGCATATGGATAGTGCGGCGTTTTTCAGTATTAGGGCCTGCGGTTCACCGCCCCTGGCTTACCAGTGGCTGTTCAATGGAGAGCCTATTCCTGCTGCGACCAACAGCTTCCTGCTCCTGGACGACGTCCAGGCGGCCAACGCCGGAAATTATACGATCCGGGTGGCCAATCCCTGGGGAACCAACTTCAGCCAATCAGCCATCCTGACAGTCAACCCGATGGTGTCGCCGGCCGCACAAACCAGCGAACCGGCGCGGGTGGCCTTTGCCGGCCTGGAAATACTGGAGCCGGGGATGGCGCTGGTTTCTGTCCGGGCGACAAATCTGATTGGGTTCAGAGTGGACTGGTCGTCGAACTGCCTGAGCTGGGCTCCTTTGCTTACCCTCACTAATTACGGCGATCCGTTATATTTTATCGATCCTGACGCGTTGAGACAACCCTGCCGGTTTTATCGGGCAGCGGCGCCGTGAAGCCTTGTCTCATCCGGCGTCTTATCACTTTTCACCGATTGCCAGAATCGTTTGGAAATGCGGCGGCTGGTCCTCGCGGGCTACCACACTGATTTCGATCTTCCGAAAGCCGGCCTCGTCCAGCCACCGGTGCAAATCGCTCTCGGCGAAGCCGGGCCAGCGGTCGCCGTAAAGCTCGCGGGCTTTGTCGAAATTGTGCTTGAGCAAATCGAGAATCAAAATCTGGCCGCGCGGGCGCAGGATTTTGTGCGCGGCGGCAATCGCCTCCGCCGGCACCTCCGCGTGATGCAGCGCCTGGCTCAAAATCACTACATCCACACTGTTTGCTTCGATGGGCGGCGTCTGTAAATCACCGAGGCGGAATTCCAGGTTTTTCAGACCGTTCTTCTTCGCCTTGGCCACACCAAACGCGACGATTTTCTCGGAATTGTCCACGGCGATGACCTTTTTGCAGCGGCGCGCCAGCAATTCGCTCAACAAGCCTTCGCCCGCGCCCAGGTCGGCGACCACGAGCGGAGGCAGGATGCGCAATAGCAGATGCCCGAACGCCTGCCACGACCGGCCCGGCCCGTAAACGCGGTCAAAGCGACCGGCAATCTGATTGAAATAGACCTGTGCCTGCTCGCGCCGGCGGGCGAGAATGCGCTTGAGGTTGATCTGGTCGCTCCCGTGTTCGGACAGCTCCTTCGCGCCGCGGATGGCGAGCTGGATGAATTCGCCCGCGGCATCGCCGGCCTGCGGATTCAACCGGTAAAACGTCCGCTTGCCCTCGCGCCGCGATTGCACCAGGCCGGCGTCCTGCAGCAGGCCCAGGTGCGTTGAGATGCGCGATTGGCCCAGCCGGGTGACTTCCTGCAACTCGTTCACCGACAGCTCGTCGCGCTCCAGCAGCGCCACGATGCGCAGCCGCGTCGGGTCGGACAGCGCCCGCAATGATTTCAAGGTGGTGGACATGGTAATCAAGTCTAAACGTGTCGAGTCCGTCTTGCATGTTCCACAAGGAGTCTGAGAAAAGTTGCGGGCAATACCCGTCTGCCACGCTGGCGGACACTAGCTCGCTCCATTAACTCACAATGCAACTCTGGCATCTTCTCTTGGATTGCATGTGCAGCAGCGGTGGCTGCGAGCCTTCCCTTGGAAAGCTCCCAAAACCGCTGAATAGCAGCCTCTGTGCAGCCGACCTTACATAGCAAGGCGTGAACCTTCAAAATGTTCCGATACTGGTCGCCGCGGCCCACTCGCATGCTAAAAACAGGACCAAGCCCCACATGAGATGGACTGGTGCCTGAACGCTGGAGAAACCGACTGGCTGTTTTATTCATGGGATTGTTGGTGTCGCTTCTCTTTAGCTAGAGTGGAGCATTCAATAGTTCTCTGGTGATAATATGTTGTTTGTTTGATTGCATCACTCAAGTTGGGATTGCAGGCATGATAACAAGCCAATGCGGCCGCTGCGTTGGAACACCTAGCGTTCAGCCCAATCCACACACCGGCCAAAGAAGCTTCCATTGACATACGGGCAATTATCAAATCCCTGTAGTCGCCGTTCCCGTTGCAAAAACTCTTTAGCGTCGTCAAAACATCGAGCCATACCGGACGTAAATCGCCAGAAGCTTGCAGGGCACGCATGGCCAGAGTATGGAGCTCTCGGCGCTTCTCGCGTTCAGCTTCGGCCGGTTCGCGGTTGAGATAAATTTCGTCTTGAGGTTTGATAACAAACCGTGCCGGATTCACATCTTCACCCGCAGCATCGAGCATGAAGTTGCCACGTTGCTTTAGCCGTTTGACGGCCATCGCAGCCAACTTGGCGGGGTCAAACCGTTTTTTGTCGGGCTCGTCGCTCATTTCTTGCCTACAAGAGTGCAGAATGAAAGAGTCAAAATTTAATTTGACCTTTATTTAAAATATAATATCATCGTATCTTGATACGTCAATATGAATTAGGTTCAGACCGAACAATCTGATTACATGAGCAAAAACTACATCTTTTCCTCGGAGTCCGTGGGCGAAGGCCACCCGGACAAGGTTTGCGACACCATCTCCGATGCCGTGCTGGACGCCTGCCTCGCGCAGGACAAGTTCAGCCGCGTCGCCTGCGAGTGCTACGCCAAATCCAACGTCGTCACCATCGGCGGTGAAATCACGATTCCGAAAATTGGATACCGAAATCCCAGCGAGGTAATCGACTTCGTCCAAATTGCGCGCGACACCATCCGGGAGATCGGTTACGTCAATGACGACGATGTCTTTCACGCGGACAAGGTATTTGTAAATGTCATCATCACCGGCCAGTCCCGGGACATCGCTCAGGGCGTGGACGCCCGCAAGGCCAAGGGCAAGAAGACCGCCAAGCAGGGCGCCGGCGACCAGGGTTTGATGTTCGGCTATGCCTGCAACGAAACGCCCGAGCTGATGCCCGCGCCCATCATGTTCGCCCATCGCCTCGGGCGCGAGTTGACACGGATTCGCAAGAGCGGCAAGGGCCCGGCCTGGCTCCGGCCCGACGCCAAGTCCCAGGTGTCCGTGGAATATCGGAACGACAAACCCGTTGCCATCACCAACGTTGTCATTTCCACCCAGCACGCCGACAAACTAAACGGCCGCGAAGTCACGCACGCGGAAATCGAAAAGTTCTGCATCGAGCGCGTCATCAAACAAGTTTTGCCCGCGAAATTGCTGACCCGGAAGACTGAATTTCTCATCAATCCCACCGGCCGGTTTGTCGTCGGCGGGCCGCAGGGCGACACCGGCCTGACCGGACGCAAGATCATCGTGGACAGCTACGGCGGCATGGGCCGGCACGGCGGCGGCGCGTTCTCGGGCAAGGACCCGACGAAGGTGGACCGCAGCGCGGCATACATGGGCCGCTGGGTGGCCAAGAACATCGTGGCCGCCAAGCTCGCCGCGAAGTGCGAAATCCAGTTCGCCTACGCCATCGGCCATCCCGACCCGGTGAGCGTGAGCGTGGACACCTTTGGCACGGCGACCGTTCCCGAAAACAAAATCGTCCGCGCGGTCAACCGCGTGTTCAGTTTCCAGCCGGCGGACATCATCGAGCAGCTCGACCTGCGCCGGCCGATTTATTCCAAGACCACCAACTATGGCCATTTTGGCAAGAACGATCACGCGTTGACGTGGGAAAAAGCGGATAAAGTCAACGCTCTGAAACGAGCGTTGTGAAGTTTTCAGTTTTCAGTTTCAAGTTTTCAGACTGACAACTGAACACTAAAAACTAGAAACTTAAAATGCCCTATCAATCATTTGAGAAACTGGAAGTATGGAAAAGAGCCTGTCGGTTGGCGGTTGATGTTTGCCGGACGCTGGCCAAATCAAAACAGTATGTTCTCAAAGATCAAATGCAGCGCACGGCGATTTCCATTCCATCGAACATCGCAGAAGGCTCGGAGCGCGACAGCAAGCAGGACTTTGTTCGCTTTCTCCGGATTGCCAAAGGCTCTGCCGCCGAACTGCGAACTCAATGCTATATCGCTTTGAAACTTGAATTGCTGACCAAAGATGCCGCCGACAACTTCGTGCTGGAGACCAAGGAAATCTCCGCCATGTTGCAGGGACTCGTCCGCTCACTTTCGCCAAAACTGAAAACTGAAAACTGAACACTTGAAACTTATGGCTACAATCAAACTTTCACCGCCTCGCCCCAAATCCGCCAAAACCGGCGGCAACGGCGCGTCGCACGATTATTTCGTCAAAGACATCACGTTGGCCGACCTCGGCCGGCGCGAAATCGAGGTCGCCGAACAAGAGATGCCCGGGCTCATGGCCATCCGCGCCAAATACGGGCCACAAAAGCCGCTCAACGGCGTGCGGGTCTCCGGGTCGCTGCACATGACCATCGAGACGGCCGTGCTCATCGAGACGCTCGTCGAGCTCGGCGCGTCCGTGCGCTGGGCGTCGTGCAACATCTTTTCCACCCAGGACCAGGCCGCCGCCGCCATCGCCCGGGCCGGCATTCCCGTGTTCGCCTTCAAGGGTGAAACCCTCGAGGAATATTGGGAATTCACGCTCAACATGCTCACGCATCCGGGCAGCAAAGGCCCGCAGCTGATTGTGGACGATGGCGGCGACGCCACGCTGCTCCTGCACAAGGGTTACGAAATGGAGCAGGGCGACAACTGGGTCAACACGCCCAGCGACAGCCACGAAGTGTCCGTCGTCAAAAACCTGTTGAGGAAGTGTGCCAAGGAACGTCCGGGCTGGTTCACCAAGGCGGTCAAGGATTGGAAGGGTGTTTCGGAGGAAACCACCACCGGTGTGCATCGGCTGTACCAGATGCTCGAGGCGAAGAAGCTGCTGGTGCCCGCCATCAACGTCAATGATTCCGTCACCAAGTCGAAATTCGATAACCTCTACGGCTGCCGTGAATCGCTGGCTGACGGACTCAAGCGCGCGCTCGGCGTGATGATTGCCGGCAAGACCGCCTGCGTCTGCGGCTACGGCGATGTCGGCAAAGGCAGCGCCCATTCGCTCCGTGGCTTCGGCGCCCGCGTCATCGTCACCGAGATTGACCCCATCAACGCTCTTCAGGCCGCGATGGAAGGATTCAAGGTCACAACCATCGAAGACACGCTCGGTGAAGCGGACATTTACGTTACGACCACCGGCAATTGCGACGTCATCACCCTGGAACACATTTTGAAAATGAAAGACCAGGCCATCGTCTGCAACATCGGGCACTTCGACAACGAGATCCAGGTGGACCGGCTGAACAACGCCAAGGGCGTCAGCAAGGTGAACATCAAGCCGCAGGTGGACCGTTACGACCTGCCCGGCGACCGCAGCATTTATCTGCTCGCCGAAGGCCGGCTGGTGAACCTGGGCTGCGCCGAGGGCCATCCGAGTTTCGTGATGAGCAACAGCTTCACCAACCAATGCCTCGCGCAACTGGACCTGTGGAAAAACAAGGACGCCTACAAAGTGGGCGTCTACCGGTTGCCCAAGAAGCTGGACGAAGAAGTCGCGCGGCTGCACCTGGAAAAAATCGGCGTGAAGTTGACGAAGCTCACGAAGAAGCAGGCCGACTACCTCGGGGTGCCGGTGGACGGGCCGTACAAGCCGGAACATTACCGCTACTGAGCGAATTCGAATCTGAAAGCACGAAAGGCGAACGGTTTTCCGTTCGCCTTTCGTGTTCATTGCTCAGCTGCCGCTGCCACAACCTCCTCAGTTGACAATCACCGTGTAGTTAATCTCCGCACTGAACGGCCCACCGACGAAGTCTACAAACGCGGCTCCGTCCAAGGTGGCGCGAATGGTAACGTGGTGCCTGCCTTTGTTGAGCGGCGACAGGAACGCTCCAATTTGAATGATATGTTCGCTGCCATCGGGGGAGGTGGGCGTTGGCACGGGACCGCCGATATAGCCCGCGTCATCGAGGGAATAAACACGGCCGTCCACCT
>Ga0335071_10000258_pt1 | contig 61233 bp, 59 predicted proteins | sample Lox_Sample_15_FD_206724 | JGI IMG/M metagenome (GOLD analysis project Ga0335071, IMG submission 206724) | Soil microbial communities from Loxahatchee National Wildlife Refuge, Florida, United States - Lox_Sample_1.5 | ecosystem: Environmental > Terrestrial > Soil > Wetlands | place: USA... | reverse complement strand
CAGACCTGGGCGCTGACGCTGTTTTTGCGTTGGACGAGTCACCGCCGGATGTCCGCGCAAATCGACCGGGAGCTACAGGCGGTGACGGGATGATCATCGAACTGCGTGATGTGGTGCGCCAGTACCGAGTCGGCGGTCAATCGGTCCGTGCGCTCGACGAGGTCAGCCTGCGTCTGGACGGCGGGCAGTTCGTGTCGGTCGTCGGTCCCTCCGGAGCGGGCAAGAGCACGTTGCTTCACCTGCTTGGGGCGTTGGATTCGCCCGATTCCGGGTCGATCACGTTCGACGGCGAGGAGATCGGTCGCCTCGGCGACGAGGAGCAGTCGAAGTTCCGCCATCACCGGGTAGGTTTCATCTTCCAGTTCTTCAATCTGTTGCCGACCCTGTCGGCCTGGGAGAACGTGGCGGTCCCCAAACTGCTCGACGGCGTCCGACTGGGCAGGGCCAAACCGGACGCGATCCGGCTGCTGGAGCGCGTCGGGCTCGGCCACCGCACCGGCCACCGGCCGGCGGAACTGTCCGGCGGCCAGATGCAACGGGTCGCGGTGGCACGTGCGCTGATGATGGACCCGCCGCTCATCCTCGCCGACGAACCAACCGGCAACCTCGACTCCGTTACGGGCGCTTCAATATTGGGGCTGCTGGCCGAGGTGTCGCACGAGGACGGCAGCGGTCGGCTGGTGGTGATGGTGACCCACAACTCGGAGGCCGCGGCAGCAACCGATCGGGTGATCACCCTGCAGGACGGTCGAGTCGGTTCCGACGTGACGGCGGTCCCGGGGTGAGACCGGGGCGTGCGATTGCCGCCACCGCGAGTAGGTTGCGGGTGTTCAGCTTGCGTGAGCTTGCCGTGCATCGGCGCCGCACGATGGCGTCGATCGCCGTAATGGCAGTTTCCGCAACGTATTTGGTTGCGATCTTCGGTATCTTCGGGTCGATCACCGGATCGGTCAATCGGCTGGCCGACGGGATCGCCGGTATCGCCGCGCTCGAGGTGTCCGGCATTACCGACGCCGGATTCTCCGACACCCTGCTGGCCGATGTGTCCGCAGTTCCCGGGGTCGCGATCGCGGCACCGATGATACGCACGTCTGCGGCGACGGCGTCGGGGCCGGTTCTGCTGCTGGGGGCCGATGCGAGCACTGCGGCGCTGGGCGGTGCCCTGAAGGATGCCTTCAAAGAGGGCGGGGTCCGCCCGTTGCAGACGCCGTCCTCGACGCCGAACGGTGTGCAGGTCGGTCCTGGTGTTGGCTACCCGAAAGGCGCGACGTTCCAACTGGGTTCGGGTTCGGTCACGGTCACCGAGGTGCTCACGGGCAGGCAAACCGCCGATCTCAACGGCGGGCACTACGTGCTTGCGCCACTGGCTTTGGCGCAGACCGTTGCCGGCCGCCCTGGTCAGCTCGACTCGATACTGATCACCGCGAAACCGGGCGCTGACGTGGCGGCCCTGCGCGCCGGCGTGACCGCCGCCGTCAAGGGTCGTGCCATCGTCGCGGAGCCGAGCCTGCGGGCGGCCCGCGCCGGCGACAGCGTCAAGCTGATGAACTACATGGCCCTGATGGGGGCGGCGGTCGCATTGGTGGTCGGCGCTTTCTTGATCTACACCACGATGACGATGGCGATCACCCAGCGCCGCCCGGTCATCTCGATGCTGCGCGCGATCGGCGGCCGACGGGTCACCATCGTGGGCGACATGCTCGCCGAGGCGGCGATACTCGGGCTAATCGGCGGAGCCATCGGATCGGCCCTGGGAATTCTCGCGGGGCACATGGCAATTGGACGACTGCCCCCGGCAATGACCCAAGGCCTTGAAGCCCGGATCGAGTACTGGCTGCCCGGCTACGCAATACCACTGGCCGTCGCGGCGACGGTGCTGGCCAGCGTGGTTGCCTCGGCGATGGCCGCGCGGCAGGTGTACAAGGTGTCACCCATCGAAGCACTGGCACCGGTCGGGGCGTCAGCGGCGGACGTCGTGCCACGGTGGCTGCGCATCGCCTGCGGGGTGGGCGCCGTCGGGGTGTTCGGGGTGTCGATGGTGATCTTCGTCGGCCAACGTGGCACCGCCGCCTTTGTCGCGATGGCCGCTCTGTTAGGTGCCGAGATCGCCGTCGGCTTCGCGCTCACCGTGCCCATCGTCACGGCCACGGCCGCTACCGCCCGGATGTGCGGATCGCCCGGGGCGCTGGCCGCAGCGACCATCAGACGGGCGCCGCGCCGGGTGTGGGCCACGGTGATGACCGTGCTCATCGGCGTGGTCACCACGGTGGTGATCAACGGTACGAACGCCGACATGATCCGCTCGGCTCGCGCCATGTTCTCGTCGGTCGCCGATGTCGATGTGTGGGTAAGCGCCAATCCTCCCGACAGCTATCCCACCGACGTTCTGCCGCAAGGTCTTGGCGAAAAGGTGGCCGGCGTGCCCGGCGTGGCGCGGGTCAGCGAGGGTGCCTTCGGGTTCGCCGTCATCGTCGGTACCCGGGTCCTGTTGGACGGACTCTCCGGCGGAACCCACGATCCGCTCTTCCGCGCCCTCGATGAGCGAGTACGCGGTGAAGTGCTCGCCGGCCGCGGCGTGGTGCTTACCGAGAACCTCGGCAAAACGCTGCACGTGCGCGTCGGTGATCAACTGCGGCTGCAGACGCCGCACGGCCCGCGAGAGACGGCGGTACTGGCCGTGGTGCCGTTCTTCTCGACGGTGATCGGCACCGTCGGAATCGGGCTCGAGCAGCTGCGGGCATGGTTCGACCGCGCGGCAGCCACCACACTTCAGATCGCCGCAGCCCCCGGCGTTGACCCGAAACGTCTTTTGGCCGACATCCGCCGCGTGGTGCCGGCACCGAACCATGTCTATGACGGCCGCGCGGCGCTCGCGGGCCTGGAAGCTCCACTGCACCAGAGCATGTTCATCGCCAACGCCGTGTGGATCATCGTCGTGCTGGTGGCCGCGGTGGCCCTGCTCAATACGTTGACGCTGTCGGTACTCGAGCGACGCCGTGAAATCGGTGTGCTGCGTGCCATGGGCTCCAGCCGTCGCTTCACGTTGCGGACGGTCCTGGCCGAGGCGGCGGGAATCGGGATCGTCGGCGGTGTTGTGGGCCTGGTGTTCGGTCTGGCAGACCAGTGGCTGTTCAGTCTCGTCAGCGGGGACATCATGAACTTCCCGGTTGGGTTCCGCCTGAGCCCGATGGCGCTCGCCTTCACCGTAGGGGCGCTGGCGATCAGCCTGCTCGGCTCGCTGCCGCCGGCGCGACGTGCCGCGCGCCTGAACATCATCGAGGCTGTCAGCGTCGAGTAGCAAAGCCCTGCAGGTGAGGTGTGCAGGGGAAGGGCACCGGGGTGTGCGGGATCCGGCGCAGCGACTTGGTATCGAATCCGGCCGCGGCAATGGCCTCCAATGTTCGCCGGTTCGGCTGGCAGCCGGAGGCCAACCACGACCACGGCTTCGCGATCAGGTCTTGCAACCGGCCGATGGCGCCCTCCCCGCGCACATGCTCGAGGACGACCAACCTGCCGCCGGGTGCGAGCACCCGCCGGATCTCGGTCAGAGTAGCGCTGACGTCGTCGACCGAGCACAACACCAACCCGATGTGTACCGAGTCAAAGCTGTTGTCGGCGAATGGGATTGACTCGGCGGCCCCTTCCACGACGTCCAGGGCGATGCCGAGGCGGCGGGCGCGGGTGGCGGCCATCCGCCGAAACGCCGCTTCCGGCTCGACCGCGGCGACCGACGTCACCGCGGCGGGGAGAAACATTAAGTCGGCTCCCGGGCCCAGGCCGATCATCAGCAACCGGCCGCTGGCATGACGCATCGCGGCTCGCCGATACCGGCGGTAGAACATGCGGTCGAAGACCGGCATGCCGAGTCGGTACACGTACGGGAACAACGGGTTACGACGCGTCATCGGTTACCGAGATCCATTCGGAACGGCGGATATTCGTCGTGCATCAACGACACGTACACGGCCACCCGATACCGCCAGCGAACGATGCCCATGAGCAGGTCGAACATGCCTTGCGAGATCGTCCCAGTGCCCAACAACCACACCGCGGAGGTGACGCACAGCAACTGCAGCAGCGGTTCCATCGCCCAGCAAAGCAGTATCTGTGGGATCGCCAACAGCCACCACTTCACCAGCACGGCCCAGTTCGTCAGCCGTTCGGGATAGCCGACCTCGAGGTCGCCCGGGTAGTCGGGTCGGGAAGCCAGCGTGAACGGCGGATATCTGTCGGTGCAGTTCATCGGAAATCGGTAATTCATCACCCGCCACGACCAGCGCAGCACCCCGACGTTGAAGTCGAAGATGGGCCGCGGATAGCGCCCGGTGAACAGGATCGTGATGCCGGCAACCACGGTCAGCAGCGGATACACCAGATAAAGCAGGATCAAGATGGGGTAGTGCGGGACCGCCAGCACGCACCACTTGACGAGCCAAAGCCAGCGTGATGGGGCGTCGATCGCTGCTCGCACGCGTACGGGATCGCCCGGGTCGTTCACGGTATGAGCAGCTTACTACCGGTGTATCGCCGCGCGCTCTGAATTGTGAACCGATCAGCGACCGGTGTCGTTTCTCGACAGAAGGCTCAATCACGGCTAGGCCAGGAGTGGTGTCAGCACATGTCCGGTAGGTACCGGGTGGCCGACCACATCGTCGGACACCTCGCGGCAATCGGAGTCGACCATGTCTTCGGTGTCGACGGCGCCAACATCGAGGACGTATACGATGCCGCGCACTTCCGGTCCGACATCTGCGCGGTGCTGGCCAAGCATGAGTTTTCCGCTGCCGCGATGGCCGACGGCTACAGCCGAAGCGGGGCCGGGCTCGGCGTGGTTGTCGCGACGTCGGGCGGAGGTGCGCTGAACCTCGTTGCGGGGCTTGGCGAGTCGCTGGCAAGTCGGGTGCCGGTGCTGGCCCTGGTCGGCCAGCCGGCCAGCACCATGGATGGCCGGGGCAGCTTTCAGGACACCAGTGGCCGGAACGGATCGTTGAACGCCGAGGCGCTGTTTTCGGCTGTGTCGGTGTGGTGCGAGCGAGTGCTGGTTGCCGGCGACATCGTCGAGGCGCTGCCGCGGGCGATCCGGGCGGCGCGCACCGGCGGTCCCGCGGTGTTGTTGCTGCCCAAGGACGTTCAGCAGGGATTCATCGACATCGACAGCCGCGGTGCGCACGAACTTCCGGCGCGGCCGGCGTCATTCGGTAATCCACATCCCATCGTGCAGGCACTGCGTCGCGCCAACGGCCCGGTCACCATCATCGCCGGCGAGCAGGTGGCCCGCGACGACGCTCGAGCCGAGCTTGAACAGCTGCGCGCGCTGCTACGCGCGCGGGTGGCCACCGTCCCGGACGCGAAGGACGTGGCCGGCACGCCGGGTCTGGGGTCGTCGTCGGCGCTGGGGGTGACCGGCGTGATGGGCCATCCGAGCGTGACTGAAGCGGTGGCCGAAAGCGCGGTGTGCCTGGTGGTCGGGACCCGGCTGGCCGTCACCGCCCGTGCCGGACTGGAGGACGCGCTGGCGATGGCACGACCGCTCTCAATCGGCTCGGCGCCACCCTACCTGCCCTGCACCCACGTGCATACCGACGACCTGCGGGTGTCGCTGCGCACGCTGACCCAGGCGCTTTCCGGACCGGGACGTCCGTCGGGGGTGCGGGTGCCGGATGCGGTGCGGCGCACCGAACTGTCGCCCCCGCACTATGCGGGCCGGGGTGTGCGCTACCGCGACGCCATGGCGGTATTGGATGGCGCATTGCCGGACGGGGTGGACATCGTGGTCGACGCCGGAAACACCGGCGCCGCGGCAATCCACTATCTGGCCGCACGGCGCGGCGGCAGGTTTGCGGTCGCGCTCGGCATGGGCGGCATGGGCTACAGCTTCGGCGCTGGGATCGGAATGGCGTTCGGGCGTGCCAACAGCGGACGGCCCGCCGGGCGCACGGTGGTGATCGCCGGGGACGGCGCATTCTTCATGCACGGCTCCGAGGTACACACCGCCGTGCAGTACCGGTTGCCGGTGACGTTCGTGTTGTTCAACAACAACGCGCACGCCATGTGCGTCACCCGGGAGCAGCTGATTTACGACGACCTCTACAGCTACAACCGGTTCACGCCCAGCCGGCTCGGCGCCGGGCTGGCGGCGATGTTCCCCGGGCTGGCATCGGTCGACGTCGCGGACGTCGACCGATTCGACTCGGCATTGCGGTCGGCGCTCGACGTGGACGGTCCGGCGGTGGTCAGCGTCGCCTGTTCGGCTGACGAAATCCCGCCGTTCGCACCGTTTCTCACTCGACCGCCGGTCAAACCGGTCACGGCGCACGAAGTCCCGATCGCGAAGGAGAACCTGGTCCATGTCACTGCCCGCGCTTGAAGACATCCTCAGCCATACCGGCACCACCGAGCCCATCGACGGGTTGACTCGGATCGAGACCAGCCCTCGACAGAAGGCCACGCCGATCATCATGGACATGATGCGCTCGGTGTACCCCCACGATCAGGTCTTCGGGGAATACTGCACCGTCAACGATTACATCGACTGTCCAACCGATGAGCTGTTCGAGTACATGGCGGACACCCGCAGCCTCGAGGAGTGGACGTATAGTCTGCGCGGTTTCACCCCCACCGACGAACCGGGCTTGTGGTTGGCTTACGACCGGCTCGGTTCGGAGACCGAAATCTACACCCGCACCATAGCCAACGCCGAGTCGCGCACCGTCGATTACCACTGCGCGTGGGATCAGGGTAAGCACCTGTGGATGATTTATCTGATGCGGGTCATCGACGCTCAGGTCGTCCTCGATAAGCCCGGATCTGTTGTGCTGTGGACGAATTGCCACCACCCGTTCTACGACCGCAATCCTTATCCGGAGACTGCGCCGCCGCAGCGTCCGGTGTGGGTGGGCGATTTCTGGGACATGTTCGGTGCGGGACATCTGCTGGAAATGAAGAACCTCAAGGCAATCGCCGAGTACCGGCACCGCAACGGGCTGCCGGTGACGCCGAAATGGATGCTGGAAGAGGGGTAACACCATGACCGAGGCCAGCGTCAGCCTGATCGACGTCTCCACTTACCTTCCGGGCGAACCGATCGGCGCCGACTACTACGCCCAATTCGCCGAGTCCGACGACCTTCGTGACAGCGTGATGTTCCGCGCCCCCAGGTTCCGCCATCACGTCGGGCCAGACGAGAGCGCGGCCGACATGGTGGAGCAGGCCGTGCAGGGTCTGATCGAACGGCACGGCCACGATGTCATCGAAGGTGCGGACGTGTTGATCACCCACACTCAGGTCCCCGACATGGGCTTCTACGGCGAAGGTGGCGGCATCGCGCACCGGCTGGGCTTGCGCCCGTCCTGGGTGCTTGACTTGAACAACGGCGGATGCGCCGCTTTCATGTTGGCGCTCAAGGTCGCTCGCAAACTGCTGTCGTCGGGTGAAGGACGGACCGCGCTGATCGCGATCGCGCAGAACGCGGCCGGTCAGTTCTTCGATCAGCCCACGGTCCGGCGCAAGGCGCAGTCCGCGGTGCCCGGGGACGGCGCGGCGGTGGGCCTGGTCACGGTGGGTGACCAGTCACCGATTCTGGACGTCGAGTGCCGCACCTACGGTGAGTATGCCGGTGAGATGACGCTGTCCTTCGACCCGCCCCGCAAGTGGTGGGCGGCCGGGCCCGGTGAGGGAAGCATCGGCTTCACCGAAGGCAAGATCACCAAAGTGCTGGCCCGCGGCAACCGGCAGGTCCCCGAGGTGGCGCTGGCGGTCTGTGATCGAATCGGGTTGCCGGCCAAGGAGATCGATCTGCTGGTAACCAACCAGCCCAACCGGGCGTTTCTGCGCAACTGGCGCGCAGCGCTCGAGTTGCCTCCCGAACGCCACCGCGACACCTTTGAGGAGTGCGGCAACCTGTTCGGCGCCGGCATCCCGATCAACCTCGACCGGGCGATAGCCGACGGTCAGCTCAAGACCGGTGACGTGGTGATGATGGCGGGCTTCGCCCACGCCGGCGACTTCGCCGGTGCGGCGGCGGTCCGCTGGGGCGGGCGAGGCTGATGCAGCCGGTCCCCAGCTCCGTCGCCGAGATCGACGACGCGTTCCCCACCGCGATCGATCCGCTTGCGTTGTCGCTCAACGAGAATCCGTTCCCCCCGCTGCCGGCGGTGCACTCGGCGTTGATCCGCTCCGTCGCTGCGGCCAACCGGTACCCGGAGTTCCTGCCCGAACGGCTGCGCGGCTTGATCGCGGGCCACGTCGGCCTGCCGGCCGAGCAGGTGGTACTGGGTGCCGGTGCGACCGGCGTGGCGTTGCAAGCACTGCATGCCCTGACCGCCCCCGGCGACACGGTCGCGATGGCGTCGCCGACCTTCGACGGTTATCCGATCATCGCCCGGATGGCGCGGCTGAACACGCTGACCGTGCCGCTGGACAGCGACGGCCACCACGATCTCGACGGCCTGGCGGCTGCGGCCGCCGGGGCCCGGGTGGTGGTGCTGTGCCGGCCGCACAATCCCACCGGCACACTAGAGCCCACCGCTGAGCTGTTGCGGTTCCTGCGCCGGGTGCCCGGAGACACCATCGTGCTGCTTGACGAGGCGTATATCGAATTCGCTGCGCCGGAACACCGCATCGACGTCGCGGCGGTGCTGAGGCGTTTTCCCAACGTGGTCGTGGTGCGCACCTTCTCCAAGGCGTACGGGCTGGCCGGACTGCGAATCGGCTACGGCCTGGCGTCGGGGGACGTGGCCGCCACGTTGTGGTCACACCAGCCGCCGTTCGGGATCGCGATCACCAGCCTGCTTGCGGTCGCGGCCTCCTATGACGCCGAAGACCAACTGCGGCAACGGATTGCGTCGATCACCGCGGAACGTCGCTATCTTAGGATGCGCCTGAGCGCACTGGGGATCCATACCACCGACGGACACGCCAACTTCGTGTACCTGCCTGGCAGCCGGCGGCGGGGTCGGCCGTGGCAGGAGGCCTTCGCCGGCAGCGGGCTGCACGTCCGCTGCTACCCGGACGGCGGCGCGCGCATCACGGTGGGCAACCGGTCCTCCACGCTGGCCGTGCTTTCGGCGGTAGGAAAAGCCACACCGCGGACGCAAGTGCGGTAAGAAGGGGCGTGGCCGACTCACGTCGCAAAAAGCGCGATCCGATCGCCGCGGCACGAGCCAACTGGGAGCGCGCCGGGTGGGGTGATGTGTCGCAGGGCATGGTCGCGGTGACCTCGGTGATGCGTGCGCATCAAATCCTGTTGGCCCGCGTCGAAAACGCGCTGCGCCCCTACGACTTGAGCTTCTCCCGCTTCGAGTTGCTGCGCCTGCTGGCATTCAGCCGCACCGGAGCGCTGCCGATCACCAAAGCGTCCGACCGGCTGCAAGTTCACGTCACCAGCGTGACCCATGCCATCCGCCGGTTGGAGGCCGACGGGCTGGTTCAGCGGGTGCCGCATCCCACCGACGGGCGCACGACGCTGGTGCAGATCACCGAGCTCGGCCGCTCCACGGTAGAGGACGCTACCGTCACGCTCAACGAGCAGGTGTTCGCCGACATTGGGATGGGTGGCGCCCAGTCGCAGGCGCTGGTGTCGGCCATCGAAACATTGCGTCGCAACGCGGGGGACTTCTGAACCGTCTGCGGCCGGTGGCAGTCGGTCAGCGCAGCATCTCGATGACGGCGCTGAAGTCCTTGTCCGCGTGGTCGGCGGCGAATTTCGCGTAGATCTCCGCCGCGTGGGTGCCCAGCGGTGCCGCCGATCCGGTCGAGGCCACCGCGTCCATCGCCAAACCCAGGTCTTTGTTCATCAGTGCGGTTGCAAAACCGGGTTTGAAGTCGTTGTTGGCCGGCGACGTCGGGACCGGGCCCGGGACCGGGCAGTTGGTGTGCACCGCCCAGCAGTTGCCGGTCGCGCCGGTGATGACGTCGAACAGCGACTGCGCCGAGAGGCCCAGCTTCTCGGCCAGCACGAAGGCCTCCCCGATCGCAATCTGTTGCACCGCCAGCACCATGTTGTTGCACACCTTGGCGGCCTGTCCCGCCCCGGCGCCGCCGCAGTGAATGATCTTGCCCGCCATGGGTTCTAGCACCGGCCGGGCACGCTGCAAGGCGTCGTCGTCACCGCCCACCATGAAGGCCAGCGTCCCGGCAACGGCACCCTTCACCCCGCCGGACACCGGTGCGTCGAGCTGCGCGACACCGTGCGACTGCGCCAGCGCGTGCACCTCGCGGGCGTCGTTGACCGAAATCGTCGAGCTGTCGATGAACAGCGCGCCTGCTTCGGCGGCGCGCAGAACCTCGGCGTAGCAGCGTTTGACGATGTCGCCGCTGGGCAGCATGGTGATGACCACGTCGGCGCCGGCGACCGCCTCGGCGGCACTGCCGAAAGTCGTGACGCCATTGGAGGACGCCGCCGTTGCCGCTGCGGGCACCGGGTCATACCCGCGCACGGTTTGGCCGGCGGCAACCAGATTCGCCGACATGGGGCCGCCCATGTTGCCCAAACCCAAGAACGCGATCGTGGTCAATGGTCCTCCTACGCACTCGCCCGTAACCGAGCTGCCTCGGCCCGGCCGATGACCACTCGCATGATTTCGTTGGTCCCTTCCAGGATTCGATGCACGCGCAAATCGCGGACGATCTTCTCCAGACCGTACTCACGCAGGTAGCCATAGCCGCCATGTAGCTGCAGGGCCTTGTCGGCGACCTCGTAGCACGCGTCGGTGACGTAGCGTTTGGCCATCGCGCAGAGTTCTACCTTATCGGGGTCGTCGGCGTCTAGTGCACTCGCGGCGCGCCACAACATCATTCGCGACGTCTCCAGTCCGGTCGCCATGTCGGCCAGGGTGAACCGGATGGTCGGCTCGTCGAGCAGCGCCGAGCCGAAGGCCCGTCGCTCGCGCACGTAGGCCCCGGCTTTGTCGAAGGCGGCCTGCGCGCCGCCGAGCGAGCACGCTGCGATGTTGAGCCGGCCACCGTTGAGGCCGTTCATCGCGATGCCGAAACCCGCACCCTCGCCGTCGGCGCCACCCAGCATGGCGTCGGCGGGTACCCGGACCCCCTCGAAGATCACCTGCGCGGTGGGTTGGGCGTGCCAGCCCATCTTTTGCTCCAACGCACCGAAACTCAGCCCCGCAGTGCCTTTTTCGACGACGAAGGTCGATATGCCGCGCGGGCCCTCGCTCCCGGTCCGCGCCATCACCACATAGACATCCGAGGCGCCCGCCCCGGAGATGAACTGCTTGACGCCGTCCAGCACGTAGTCGCCGCCTTGCCGGACCGCCCGGGTGCTCAGTGCACCGGCATCGGACCCGGCACCGGGCTCGGTCAGGCAGTAGCTGGCGACGACGTCCATGGAGGCCAGCTGCGGAACCCAGTATTTGCGTTGTTCGGCCGTGCCGAACGAGTCGATCATCCACGCGCACATGTTGTGGATGGACAAGAAGGCGGAGGTGACCGGGTCGGCGATGGCCAACTGCTCGAAGATGCGGACCCCGTCGAGCCGACGCAGCCCACTACCGCCGACGTCGTCGCGGCAGTAGATCGCGGCCATGCCGAGCTCTGCGGATTCGCGCAGCACGTCGACCGGAAAGTGCTTGCTGGCATCCCATTCCAGGGCGTACGGGGCCAGACGTTTGGCGGCGAAGGCGGCAGCCGTCTCGGTGATGACCCGCTCGTCGTCGTTGAGGCTGAACATGACGTGTCGTCTAATTCATGGTGGGGATGACGAATTCGGCGCCGTCCTTGATGCCCGACGGCCAGCGCGACGTGACGGTCTTGACCTTGGTGTAGAACTGGATCGCCGCCGGGCCGTGCTGGTTGAGGTCGCCGAAGCCGGAGCGCTTCCAGCCGCCGAAGGTGTGGTAGGCGAGCGGGACCGGGATCGGAAAGTTGACACCGACCATGCCCACCTGCACCCGGGAGACGAAATCGCGCGCGGCGTCGCCGTCGCGCGTGAAGATCGCCACACCGTTGCCGTACTCGTGCTCCGAGGGCAGCCGCAAGGCCTCCTCGTAGTCGTGGGCCCGCACCATGCACAGCACCGGCCCGAAGATCTCGTCGGTGTAGATCGACATCTCGGGGGTGACGTGGTCGAACAGGGTCGGCCCGATGAAGAAGCCGCCTTCGAGGTTGGCGTCACCGTACGCGAGGTCGTCGCTGGTTCGCTCGCGGCCGTCGACGACTATTTCGGCGCCCGCGTCGACCCCCTGGCCGATGTAGTCGCGCACCCGGGCCAGGGCCGCCTCGGTGACCAACGGCCCGTAGTCGGCCTTGGGATCCAAGCTGTGCCCGACGCGATAGTTGTTGATCCGTTCAACGAGCCTGGCGCGCAACCGCTCCGCGGTTTGCTCGCCGACGGGTACCGCGACGCTGATCGCCATGCAGCGTTCGCCGGCGCTGCCGTAAGCGGCGCCGATCAGCGCGTCGACGGCCTGGTCGAGGTCGGCGTCGGGCATCACGATCATGTGGTTCTTGGCGCCGCCGAAGCATTGCGAGCGTTTGCCGGTCGCCGCGGCCGTCGCGTAGATGTACTGGGCGATGTCGGAGCTGCCCACGAAACCCACCGCCTGGATGTCGGGGTGGTGCAGGATGGCGTCGACGGCCTCCTTGTCGCCGTGGACCACCTGGAACACGCCCGGCGGCAGACCGGCCTCGATGAACAGCTCGGCCAATCGCACCGGAACCGACGGGTCGCGCTCACTGGGCTTGAGCACGAAAGCGTTTCCACAGGCCAGCGCCGGTCCGGCCTTCCATAGCGGGATCATCGCCGGGAAGTTGAACGGGGTGATGCCGGCGACCACGCCGAGGGGCTGGCGCAGCGAGTAGATGTCGATGCCCGGGCCGGCGCCCTCGCTGTACTCGCCCTTGAGCAGGTGCGGGATCCCGATGCAGAACTCGATCACCTCGATGCCGCGCTGGATGTCACCGCGCGCGTCGGCCAGCGTCTTGCCGTGCTCCAGGGACAGCAGTTCGGCCAGCTCGTCGCCCGCGTCGTTGACCAGTTCGATGAATCGCATCATCACCCGGGCGCGGCGCTGCGGATTCCATGCGGCCCAACCCTTTTGGGCTTCGATGGCGGATGCCACCGCAGCGTCGATGTCGGCTTTGCCGGCCATCGGGACTAATCGCTGCACCTGCCCGGTGTTGGGGTTGTAGACATCGGCGGTGCGGGTGGACTGGCCGGCGGTGCGCCGCCCATCGACGAAGTGCGGAATCTGTGTGGTCATGGGTGCCTCGGGTGTGGTTGACGGCGCGGATACTTGCATATCCTAGTAACTGCAGCGGACCGTTGGCAAGATCGGCTCGGGGGTTACCTCGGGGCGGCCGCGCGCCGGTAGCGGACCTGGTTGCCGCCGGCACGTTTCGCCTCATACATGGCGGCGTCGGCGGCGGCTACCAGATGCTCGATCAGCGGCATCGTGGCAAACCGACGCTGGCTGAAGGCCAGGGGCTAACGTGTGCTGCTGTGCACACCATCGAGTCCGACTACCTGGTGGTTGGCGCCGGCGCGATGGGGATGGCGTTCATCGACACGCTGGTGTGCGAGACAGACGCACGCGTGGTGCTGGTCGACCGCAACCGTCAGCCGGGTGGCCACTGGACCACGGCCTACCCGTTCGTGCGGCTGCATCAGCCCTCGGCGTTCTACGGCGTCAACTCGCTAAACCTCGGCAGCGACACCATCGACGAAGTGGGCTGGAACCAAGGCCTTTACGAATTGGCCACCGGGGACGAAGTCTGCGCGTACTACCGGCACGTGCTGCGCCGGCAGTTCCTGCCGACCGGTCGCGTCAGCTACTTCCCGGACAGTGAGTACCGCGGCGATGGCCGCTTTCGCACGCTGGCCGGTGTCGACTACACCGTCAAGGTGGCCCGCCGCATCGTCGATGCCACATACATGCACGTCACCGTGCCCGCCATGCGCCCACCGCCCTATGACGTCGCGCCCGGCACCGCCTGCGTGCCACCGAATGACCTGCCCAAACTGGCCGCTCAAGAGCGCTACGTCATCGTCGGGGCCGGCAAAACCGGCATCGACACGTGCCTGTGGTTGCTGGGCCGAGGCATCGACCCGGATCGGCTGACCTGGATCATGCCGCGTGACTCCTGGCTGCTGGATCGCGCGACCATGCAGCCCGGATCGTTGTTTGCCGACCGCATCAAAACCAGCTTCACCGCGCAGCTGCGTGCCATCGGGGATGCCACGTCGGTCGAGGATCTGTTCGCCCGGCTGGAGGACGCCGGCGTGCTGCTGCGGATCAATCCGGCGATCCGCCCGAGGATGTACCGCTGCGCGACCGTCACCCGGCTCGAACTCGAGCAGCTACGACGCATCCGCGACGTGGTGCGGATGGGCCATCTGCGGCGCGCCGATGCAGACCATATGGTCCTCGACGGCGGCACCCTGCCCACTCCCGGCCCCGCGCTGTATACCGACTGCACCGCCGACGGCGCCGAAAAGCGGCCCGCAGCAACAATTTTCGATGCGGACCGGATCACGCTGCAAAGCCTGCGCGGCTGCCAACAAATCTTCAGCGCCGCGCTGATCGCACACGTCGAGGCCAAATATCCTGATGACACGGTGAAAAACCGGCTGTGCGTGCCGTTGCCGCATCCGGATACCGACCTCGATTGGTTACGGCTGGCGCTGGCCGATTACCGCAATCAGCTGCGCTGGCTCGATGACCCGGACCTGACCGCCTGGATGTCTGCGGCGCGCCTGGACCTGTTCGGCCATCTGATCGGGCACCTTTTGCCGCCGGCGTCGGCCAAGCCGCGCGTGCGCGAGCGGATACTGAGCATCGCCAAGTCGGTGTTTTCGGCCACCGCCACGAAACTCGACGCGCTGCTGAGTGATCAGGCTTCGCTTGCCGCGAGGGTGTAACCCAAACCCATATTGATCGGGTGAAGGAGTCCTGTGTCGGCACAAAACGAACCCGTCAAACGACCGTTGCGTGCGGTGTCCGATGACGGCTATCCCGACTGGGAAGCCGTGTACTCCGACAACGTGTCATGGTTATATCGCACGTTGTTCGCTCGGGTCGGCAACCGCGCCGATGCCGAGGACCTCACCGCGGAGGTCTTTCTTGCCGCACTGCGCCCGCTGCGGCTGACCGCCAGCGTCGGCGAGGTGCGAGCGTACCTGCGGGCAACGGCCCGAACGGTGCTGGCCGCGCACTGGCGCGAAACCATGGGTCGCGAGATAACGTCGATCGAGGACATCGAACAACCACCCGATAGCGAGGAAGCGATCAGCACCGCCCCCCAACGTGTCGCCCAGGTTCTGGACAATCTGCCCGACCGCTATCGCCACATCCTGGAGCTGCGTTTCTTGCGAGGTCATTCGATCAAGGAGTCCGCGACCGAGCTTGGCATTAGCGTCGCCAACGCCAAGGTGCTCCAACATCGCGCCCTGCGACTGGCGGCGCAGGTCAACGATGGAGCCCAGTCATGAACGCTCGAGGGTTGCGCCGCTACATCGACGATCTGCTGAAAGGCCGTCGGCCCAAGCCATTCCAACCCGACGACTTTGAGGCGGCGCAGATCCGCACGGCGATCGAGCTGCGGGCGGCCCGACAGGGACCCGACGCAGGCGACGCTCCGCGCCCAGAATTCCTCAGCGACCTACACCGCAGACTGGCGGAGCAGATGTCCGGCGCCACGCCGGAAGCGGCGGCGAAACACAGCAGCACCCGCCGCCAGGTCATCGTCGGCACGTCGGCCGCCGCCGCGGCGGCGGTAGCCGCGGTCTCGGTCGATCGAGCCCTGATCGCCGGAACCTCCCCCGGAGTGCCCGCGGTCGCGGCGGAGCTCAAGCCCAACAACGGCAGTTGGCAGCGAGTCGCGGCCAGCTCGGAAGTGGCTGACGGCACGGTGCGTCCCTTCGACCTTGGCTCGGTCACGGGATTCATCCGCCGCGTCGACGGCAAACCCCAAGCCGTGTCCGGGGTATGCACGCATCAAGGCTGCCGGCTGTGGTTGGACGCACCGGACGACACCCTGCGCTGCCCCTGCCACTCGACATCGTTCTCGCCGAGCGGGCAGGTGCTCACCCACCAATTGCCGAGAGCTCCAAAGCCGTTGCCGACGCTGATGGTTCGTGAGGTCAATGGTGTGATCGAGGTGTTCGCGCCGTCGCACCCCGACGAACCGGCCTAGCTACTTCGACCTGAAAAACCCGCGCCTGTGCTGAGCGGTTGTGTCGGGCGTGCTTGGTTTGGTGTGTGATGTGGTCTTGGTGGTGTCGGTCACGCGGCGAGGGCACCGATCTTGACCAGGTTGTGGGTGAGGACGCCGTGCCCGGTCCAGATTCGGGTTCCTTCGGTGCTGTCGATGTAGGAGCGGTTCCAGCCGTAGCCGCGTTTGAGGGTGCTGATGCGGCCCTCACAGCCGGTGCGCCACTTGATGGTTCGTCGGAAGGCCGGCCGGTGTTCCTCGGCTTGCCGGGCCGTGCCGGGTTTGCCTTTCCGGGGAATGACGACCGTGCGCACGCCAAGGTCGTGCAGGTCGTCCTCGACGCGTTTCTCGCCGTATCCGCGGTCGGCGGTGACGGTGCCTGGCGCGCGCCCGGTTCGCTTCTTGACGCGCTCGACTGCCGGGGCCAGTTGCGGCGCATCGGCAGGATTGCCCTGCTCCACGGTGTGGTCGAGCACGATCCCGTCGTCGTTGTCGGTGACCTGGGCTTTGTGACCGAACTCGACCGGTTTACCCATACGGCCCTTGGCGATCGGGCGGGCATCGCCGTCATGCAGGCTGACCCGACGGGTAGCGCCATCCGGGACAATGCCGGCGAGTCGTTGGCGGGCCTGGGTGGCGATTTGGCGGGTCGCGGCCAGCAGGTTGGCCAGGTCGTTGACCGCACGCACCAACCGGCCGCGGCGGCGACCGGCGGCCGCATCGCGCTCACCGCGGGCGGCTAATGCGGCGGCCTTGGCCCTGGCTCGGCGCACCGCCTGCTTGGCGTTGACCAGCAACCGCTGGGCATCGCGAGCCGCGGATTCGGCCAGTTCTGCCAGCTCACCAGTGGACTTGAGCACCGCGGTCCGCGTTTGGTCTCGACCGAGGGCCGCACGTGACTTCAGTTTCGCCGCGATCGCGTGCGCACGCCGACCCGCCGACCGTGACCGGTCGCGGACCCGCGTGCGCACAGCGCCGCCGGCGGCCTGAATTCGCTTGCCAGTCGCGCCGATCCGCCGTATCGCCTTGGCCAGCAGCCCCGAATCAGTGGGATAGGACACGTTAGCGGGGACCACCGTGGTGTCGACCCGGATCCGGGTGGTGCGCAGCAGTTTCGCCTCGGCCGCCTTGGCGAGCAGTGCCCCATTGAGCCCGTCCACCGCCGCCGACCCGCAGCGGGTCGTCAGCTTCATCAGCGTCGTCGGATGCGGTACCGACCCATCCAGCGGGATGCGGCAAAACCGCCGCCAGGTGATCGAGTCGGCCACCTCCCGGCACAGCGCCTCATAGCCCAGCCGGTAGCGGAATTTCAAAAACATCAACCGCAGGTAGGTCTCCATGGGTGTGGACGGCCGACCTATCCGTGGATCGAAAAACGGCACAAACGGTGCGAAGAACGCCTCATCGTCTAGCAGCGCATCCACCCGAGCCAGTTCCTCGGGCAGCCGCTGCACCTCTTCAGGAAGAATCGACTCCCACAACGAGCACTGATCGCCTACAGTACGAAACACGATGGCCTCAATCCCTTCCGCAACAAGGGCATTGAGGCCATCTTCCCAGCTCAACGCGATCCGACCCCGAAACAACACGCCTACTTTTTCAGGTCGAAGTAGCTAGAGGTCTGCCAGGTGGTGTAACCCACCGCCGTATCTGTGGGCATGGATATCCGAAAGCTTCGAAAACATTGGGTCGCGATGCTGGCCGCCGGTGTCGTGCTGGCCGGCTGCTCGTCCTCGCAACCCACCGCACAGCCGTCGGTAACCTTCGGCTCGAATGCCAGCGGAACCCCCGGCATGCCGGGGATGAGCGGGATGCCCGGCATGCCGGTGGGCACCGCATCGGCCACCGGGTCGCCCGCGGCGGCCGCGGGCGACGCAGTCACCATCGACAACTTCGCGTTCGTACCGGCGACGTTGACCGTCAAGGCGGGCAGCACCGTCACGTGGACCAACCGCGATGAGGAACCGCACACCGTCGCCGCGAGCGACGGGTCGTTTCACTCGCCCGGGATGGGAACGGGCGCCACCTTCTCCTACACCTTCAGCGCTCCTGGGAAATTCGACTATGTCTGCTCGATTCACCCGATGATGCACGGCACCGTGGTGGTGACCGGATGAACACCAGCAACGATCCGAACGGGATGACCCGCCGCCAGCTGCTGCGGCACTCGGCGTGGTTCGGCGCGGCGGTCGGGTTCGCCGTGGTCGGTGGCGAAGTCATCTCGCACGTCGCCGGCACGGCGGCGGCCGAACATACCCACGCCCGGCCCACGCTGCGGTTCGCGCAAGTCAGCGACAGCCACATCGGCTTCACCGGTGCGCCCAACCCGGATGTCGCCGGGACCTTCGGTCACGCGATCGACCAGATCAACAGCCTTGGCTACACACCGGATTTCGTCATCCACACCGGCGATCTCACCCACCTGTCGAGCCCCGAGCAGTTCGACCAGGTGAAGCAGATGATGACCCAGTTGCAAACCCCGCATGTCTTCACCGTGCCCGGAGAGCACGACTCGGTCGACGACGGGGGACAGAAGTACCGCAGCGTCTTCGGTGCGGGCACCCGCGGCGACGGGTGGTACAGCTTCGACATCGCCGGGGTCCACGTGATCGCCCTGGTCAACACCTTGAACCTGAAGAAGCTCGGGCATTTGGGCGTCGACCAGTTGGCGTTCGTCCAGAAAGATGTCGCCGGGTTGTCCAGCGATACCCCCATCATCGTGTTCAGTCACATTCCGTTGTTCGCCATGTACCCGGACTGGGGCTGGGGCACCGATGACGCGGCCCAGGCGCTCAGTTACCTGAGCCGCTTCTCGTCCGTTACTTGCCTGAATGGACATGTGCACCAATTGTTTTCCAAGACGGAAGGCAACGTGACGTTCTACAGCGGTACGACGACCGCCTACCCGCTGCCGCATCCCGGCGACGGGCCGGCGCCCAAGCCGGTCACGCTGCCCGCCGGTAAGCTGCGCGACGCCCTGGGGATCCGCGAGGTCAATTACACCAAAGGGCAGACCGCCCTGGCACTGAAAGAGACGACGCTGCAATGAAACTCTTGCTTCGGCTTGCCCTGGCCGCATCCCTGGCCGTCAGTGCTGCCATCCACGCCTATCTTTATGTCCATGGCTACCAGCACATTCCGATGATCGGCACGGCCTTCCTGATCCAGGCCAGCGTCTCGTTTTCGTTGGCTTTGCTGATCGCCGTCGGGGGGCCCGCCTGGCTGCAGTGGGCCGGCGCCGCGGTGGCCGGCGGCTCGCTGTTCGCGTTCGCGCTATCCAGGACGGTCGGATTATACGGGTTTTCCGAGCGGGGCTGGGACCCATCACCGTACGCGGCCATCAGCGTGGCCGCTGAGGTGCTGACGATGTTGCTGTGGGCGGGTCTTTTGGTTGCGGGGCGGCGGCCCACTAGGAGATACCCGGAGGCTCCGGAGCCGGCTGTTCAGGAACGAGGTCGTCCGCGGTGGCACCTTGGTCGCCGCTTTTCGCAAGGTCGGGAGCAGACCACTTCAGTCTGAGCCGGTATTTCAGGGACTGCGCGGGTTTTTCGATTAGGAACCAGCACTTTGCTTTAGATCAGTGACGAGTCGTGTTGCGGTGGCGTTGCGATCGCTGCCCGCTCCATGTTGAGCCTGGGCCGACCACTTTCGGAGAAGACGAGATTTCAAAGCCATCGCGCGCTTTTCGGCCAGGAACCAGCTGAGCGCGGCGAGCGGCAAAGTGGCTAACGTCGAAACGACGAAGAACACCAACGGATCCAGGCTGGCCAGCCCGCAGATAACCAGCAAGTGCTGCATCGGAAAAGCGTAGATATATACGCCGCAGGACAGATCCGTCTGTAATCTCAACCGCTTGTTGTGGATCAGAGCCCCGGAGACGATGACGGCGTACGCCAGCGGGATGGCGGCGACCACCCGGTAATCGGGCAGCACACCACAAGCGAGAACGATGACCACACTCACCGCGACGAGCGACCACCGCGCGGGTATCTTGTCGCGCCACTGATGTATGAGCGCTCCGGCAGCAAACATAATCGCGGAGCGCACCACGAGGTGGGGATGGTCCATGCCTCGAAAAGGGTAAGGGGCGGTAGCAATGTCGCGACAAACACCGAAAGCGCCAATATCACAGGGGAAACCCAACATCGATTGGCGAGTCCGGCCACACCGATCGCAGCAACCGCGATGTAGCACATCACCTCGTAGATGAGCGACCGCAGAGAACCGTTCCAAATGCGCGGCCTGGGAATCCCGTGCGGTGTTCCGCCGACACCCAACTGAACATAGGCGACTGCGCTGTTTTCCAACACATACTCAATCGGTCCGGGGGACCGCAGGAGCTTCGCTGCCGAGCCGCCCTGAATAGCCACACTGATCGGGGCGATGACAAAGCCGTCACGATCAGGCGGACGTACAATCCGGGGAGGATGTGAAGAGCTCGAGCGGCCAGATAATCACCGATCCGCGGGTGGCTGAGCCAACTGGCGGTGATGAGGAACCCCGAGATCGCAAAGAACCCGTCCACCCCCACCGACATAAGAATCTGGCGAATCCACGCGGGCGGCACGCGCCCGGTGTTCTGGAAGGAATGCAGGAGAATCACTTCGGTTGCCAGTGCTAACCGGATTGCGTTCAGCGTGCGCGAGTTTCATGTACTCTTCGCCTATCGTTTGGCCCCGCGCTGTCGACGATATCGTAGCGGCAGTCTAACGAGGGTGGTTGCTTTTCGGCTCGTGAGCGACCGGAAGAACGATCGAGTCGGTGACCTCGTTGATCTCGACCTGCAGCGACCCAGGTTGCGCGTTCGGCCGCCACCTCGCGGCTGAACGGCTGACTCTCGAGAGCTCGCGATTACTCGCTTTGCATACCGTCGATGAAACTGCGCGTCTCTTCCCAGGTGGGCAAGAGCCCAGACGCGCGCACTTCCTGGAAACCGGGGGCCGCGGCGTCACGATCGGACAATTCCGGCGGGGCGCCGTTGACCAGCGGCCAGTCGATCGCCAGTGCCGCGTCCGTCGGGCAAATGGTGTGTTCGCGCTGCGGGTTGTACTCGGCCGAGCACAGATACATCACCGTCGAATTGTCTTGGAGGGCAAGGAAGCCATGAGCCAGGCCTTCGGAGATGTAAATCGTCCTGTGGTCGGTGTCGTCGAGCAAAACCGCGTCCCACTGACCAAATGTCGGTGATCCCACCCGGATGTCAACGACAACGTCGAACACCGATCCGGACACACAGGTCACGTATTTGGCCTGACTCGGTGGCACCTGGGCGAAGTGCAAGCCACGCAGCACACCGGCCGAGGAGACCGAGCAGTTGGCCTGCCGGACATCGAAGTGGTGACCGGCGAACGCGGTGAAGTCGTGGTCGGTAAGCCATTCGAACAACAGTCCACGGGAATCGCCATGAATGGTGGGGGTGATCTCCCAGGTGCCCGGGATGTTCAGTTCGCGAACCTTCATCTCACTGACCCACGTCCTTCATAGCGGGCCTCCGCGGCGTCCTTCAACGGACGCCACCAGGATTCATTGGCACGATACCAGTCGATGGTGGTGCGCAACCCTTCCTCGAAGTCGGTATGCTTTGGTGCCCAGCACAATTCGTCATACAACCCTGACGGGTCGATGGCGTACCGCAGGTCGTGTCCGGCCCGGTCGGTGACGTGGTCGAAGTCGTCAGGTTCTCGACCCATCATCCGCAACAGCGCGCGCAGCACGGACAGGTTGTCGCGCTCGCCTTCCGCACCGATCAGGTAGGTGCGGCCGATCTGTCCTTGTTCCAGGATGCGCCGGACGGCGCTGTTGTGGTCGTCGACGTGGATCCAGTCGCGGACGTTGGCCCCGCTGCCGTACAGCTTGGGCCGCCGGCCGGTGAGCACATTGGTGATCTGGCGCGGGATGAACTTCTCGACGTGTTGATACGGCCCGTAATTGTTGGAACAGTTCGAGATCGTCGCGCGCACCCCATACGACCGCGCCCAGGCCCGCACCAGCATGTCGGCGGCGGCTTTGGTCGCCGAGTACGGGCTCGACGGGTTATACGGCGTCGATTCGGTGAACCGCTTGGGGTCGTCGAGCAACAGGTCACCGTAGACCTCGTCGGTGGAGATGTGGTGCAGCCGCACACCGTGCTGCCGTACTGCTTCCAGGATCGTGAACGTCCCCAACACGTTGGTGTGCAGGAACGGGCCGGGATCGTCCAAGGCGTTGTCGACATGGCTCTCGGCAGCGAAATGCACCACCGCGTCGGACTCCGCGACCAGCCGGGAGACCAGCTCCGCATCGCAGATGTCGCCCACCACCAGCCTGATGGCGTCCTCGACGTCGGCCAGCGACTCACGCCGACCGGCGTAGGTCATGGCATCAAGCACCGTCACCGAATCTTCGGGGTGCTCGCGTACGGTGCTGTGCACGAAGTTGGCGCCGATGAAGCCGGCGCCGCCGGTGACCAGTAACCGCATGGTCAAACCCTAACGGGTGATGCCCAGCGGTCCTGACAGCTCGCCGAGTACCCGTACTATCTCGTCGTCGCCCGTCGCGTCCAGCGGCTGGATCGCCACGTGGTCGGCGCCGGCGTCCAGATGCTCGTGGAGGCGTTGCGCGATGGCTTCCGGGGTGCCGTAGGCCACCACCGCGTCGATCAGCCGGTCGCTGCCGGGCTTGCGCACGTCATCCTGGGTGAAGCCGAGACGCAGCCAATTGTTCACGTAGTTACTCAGATCCAGGTAGAAGTCCGCGTACCGGCGCCCGATGGCACGGGCTTCGGCGGCGTCGGTGGTTAGCACCACCTTGTGCTCGGGCGCCAGGAATACCGAGCTCCCGACGATTTCGCGGGCCTTGGCCGTGTGTTCCGGCGTCGTCAGATACGGGTGCGCGCCGGCGGAGCGTTCCGCGGCCAGCCGCAGCACCTTGGGCCCCAGCGCGGCGAGCACCCTACGGCTGGTGGGCACCACCGCGGCGTCCAGTTCGTCAAGGTAGCCGACCAGTGCGTCGTAGGGCTTGGCGTATTGCTGGGTGTGCTCGGCGTGACCTACCCCGATGCCCAGCAAAAACCTTCCCGGATAAGCGCTTTCGATGCGCTCATAGGACTTTGCCACTGTGGCCGCCGGCGCGGACCATATGTTGAGGATGCCGGTGGCCAGTTGTAGCGATTCGGTTTCGGCAAGAGCGGGCTCCACCCAAGCCAGGTCGGCGTCCGGTGATCCGCCGATCCATACGGCGCGATAGCCGAGCGATTCGATCCGCTTGGCCAGCTGCGGCGTCAGCGACCTCGATCCCAGCCATACGCCGAACCGGCCCAGGTCGGGCTTCAGTGATACGGCCTCGGTCATTCGATTCCCTCTCTGGTTTACGACTGCTTCAGACCAAGCGGCCCCGCAAGTTCAGCCAGCGCCGAGACCAGGTTTTCATCTTTGGTGAGGACCTGCACGGGGACGTGGTCGGCGCCGGCGTCGAGGTGCTGTTTCAACCGCGCCGCGATGGCGTCGGGTGTGCCGTAGGCCACCACGGCGTCGACCAGGCGATCGCTGCCCGGCCGGGTCACTTCCTCATCGGAGAAGCCGAGCCGTTTCCAGTTGTTGCGGTAATTCGCCAGATTGAAGTAGATGTCGAGGGCCTTACGCCCGACCGCGCGCGCTTTTTCCGCGGCCGTGGTCAACACCACCTTGTGTTCGGGCGCCAGAAACCCCGACGGGCCGATCAGTTCGCGGGCCTGCGCGGTGTGCTCGGGGGTGGTCAGGTACGGATGGGCGCCGGCGCTGCGTTCGGCGGACAGCTTCAGTACCCGCGGGCCCAGGGCCGCCACCACGCGCCGGTTGGCCGGCACGCCGTACTCGTCGAGCTGGTTCAGGTACTCCACCAGCGCGTCATAGGGCTTGCGGTACTCGGTATGGGCCTCGGGGTGCCCGACGCCAATGCCGAGCAGGAAGCGCCCCGGGTAGGCCTTGTCGATGCGGTGGAACGACTCGGCCACCGGCTTGGCCGCGGCGGTCCAGATGTTGACGATGCCGGTGGCCACCTGCAGCGTGCTGGTGGCCTCGACTAGGGGCTCCACCCAGGCCAGCTCCGCCGGTGGGGAACCGCCCACCCAGACGGCCCCGTAGCCCAGGGACTCGATTTCGTTGGCTTGCTGAGGCGTGACGCCGCGTCCGAAAACTCCGAACCGGCCGAGATTGGGCTTGCTGGCTGCATCGGTCATGGTTGTTCCCAACCCGGCGGATCAGGGCGCTATTCCTCGCCGGGCGGGACCTCGAGCGGCAGCAGAGCGATGAATCGGGTGTCACCGGGAACGGATTCCACCCGCAGATCTCCGCGGTGCTTATTGACGACGATGTTCCACGCCAAATCGAGGCCGAGGCCGGTGCCTTCCCCGATCGGCTTGGTGGTGAAGAACGGCTCGAAGATGCGCTCGCGCACCTCGGCGGGCACCCCGGGCCCGGTGTCGCAAATCTCGATGCGGGCCATCTTCTCGCCTTCTCGGGAGGTGCGGATGGTCAGGGTGCCGCCCTCCGCGCGCATCGCGGCGATCGCGTTGTCGATGATGTTGGTCCACACCTGATTGAGATCGCCTGGGTAACAAGGGATTTGGGGCAGCGACTTGTCGAATTCCTTGACGACCCGAACTTTGGCGTCCTTGCTGGAATTGGGGCCTAACCGATCGGCGAACATGGTCAGCGTGCTGTGCAGCAGTTCGTGGACATCGGACACCTGGAAGGGGGCCCGGTCCATCTGCGAATACTGCTTGGCGTCGGCGACCAGCGCCGAGATCCGCTTGCTCGCCTCCAGGATCTGGTTCAGCAGCAGCTCGCCCTCGACGGTGTAGGTCAGCCAGCGGATGGCTTTCTCCAGCGAGGTCGACGAACCGAGATCCTCGGTCGTCGCGGCGATGCGTTCCAGCCAATCGGTGTCGATGCCGCCCTCGACGAAGGTCGGCGCGATGTCCCAACCGCCCTCGATGCCGTGGTCTTCCAGCCATTCGCCGACGGCGTCCTCCATATCGGCCGTCCCGATCGCCGTCAGGTTAGCCGACACCGCCTTGGCCACTTGGGCCGCGAGCTCTTCCTGCAGCCGCACCAGCGCCCGCAGCGCCTCGGGGGTGACGGTCCCGTCGGCGAGCATCGCGAGTTTTTGGCGCATGCCGGCGACCCGCTGCCGCAGCTCGGCCGCGGCGCGGACGGTGGCCGCGGCGGGGTTGTTCAGCTGATGGGTCAGCCCGGCGGACAACTGACCCAGCGCGAGCAGTTTCTCCCGGTTGGCGATGATCCGGCGGGTGCGTTCTTGGCCGACCGCCATCCCGTCGAGCAGGTGCACGGCCATCGGGAACTGGTCCTTCATGAAGTGCGCGAACGCGGGCGCATCGAGCACGAAGAACCGCGACGGCTTGGTGACGTACACCGTCGCGTCGTAGCTCTGATGTTGCGGCTGACCGGTGAAGGCCCGCCAGGCGCCGCAATACACCCCGCGCTGGGAGGTCCGGTTGGTCTCGATCTCCTGACCACCCGAGAGCTTCGACATCGCCAGTTCGCCCTCGATCAGGACGTATAAGCACGTCGCCGGTTCTCCCTCGACGCAGATTGGCCCCGGCTGATAGGTCTCGATGTGCCCGCTGGCGCACAACACTTCGAGTTGCTCGTCGGTGAGGGCCTCGAACAGGAACAAGGTGCGCAGCTCGTCGGGCCGGCACGGCTGTCCGGTGCTCATGATTCGGCGAGGTAGCGGTGTACCAGCATGACGGCCATGGAGCCCTCGCCGACCGCGGCCGCGACCCGTTTGGCGGATGCCGACCGCACGTCCCCGGCGACGAACACGCCCGGCACGCTGGTTTCCAGATGGTGGGGTGGACGCTCCAAGGTCCAGCCGCAGACGTTGCGAAGGTCTGGGCCGGTGAGGATGAAGCCGTGGTCGTCGCGGGCGAGCACCCCGTCCAGCCACTCGGTGCGCGGCGCGGCGCCGATGAAGATGAACATCCGCCCGCAGCTGACTTCCTCGGTGTCGCCGGTGCGGTTGTCGATCAGGCTCAGCTTCTCCAAATGGTCGTCGCCGGTGACCCGCTGCACTTCGGTGCAGGTGCGCACGGTGATGTTGGGTCGCTGTTCGATCTGCTGGATCAGGTAGTGCGACATCGACGCCGCCAACGACGATGCCCGCACCACGATGGTCACCGATTTGGCCTCGCGCGACAGGTGCATGGCGGCCTGACCTGCCGAATTGGCCCCGCCGATCACGTACACCTCTTCGTCTTTGCACTCCGACGCGATCGAGACGGCGGCCCCGTAGTAGACACCGCGGCCGGTCAACTCGGTGCACCCGTCGGCGGCCAGCTGGCGGTAGGCGACGCCGGTGGCCAGGATCACCGCGTGGGCGTCGATCGAGCCGCCGTCGGAGAATCGGACGGTGCGCTTGGATCCGTTGACTTCCAGCGCGGTGGCGGTGCGGGCGGTGATGATTTCGGCCCCGAACTTTTCGGCCTGCCTGCGTGCGCGGTCGGCGAGTTGGCCACCCGACACGCCGTCGGGGAAGCCGAGATAGTTCTCGATCCGTGAGCTCTGCCCGGCCTGGCCGCCGGTTGCGGTGCCTTCGATGAGCACCGTCCGCAGCCCCTCGGACGCGCCGTAAACCGCGGCGGCCAGGCCGGCGGGGCCGCCGCCGATGACGATGAGGTCGTAGAACTCCTGTGACGGGGTAGTGGTCAAACCCAGGGTGTCGGCCAGGTCGGCGTCACTGGGCTCGACGAGGGTGTCGCCGCGTTCGGTGACGACGACCGGTAGCCGTAGGCCGTCTTCGCCGGCGGCCTGCAGTAGGCGCTGGCCTTCCGGCTCGTCGGCCATGAGCCAGGTGTAGTACAGGCCGTTGCGGGCCAGGAAGTCGCGGACCTGCCAGGACCGCGCCGACCAGCGGTGCCCGATCACCTTGGCGTGCGGAACGGGGTGCGCCGGCGCGCGTCGCCAGGCCTCCAGCAGCGCGTCGATGACGGGGTAGAGCTTCTCTTCCGGGGGATCCCACGGCTTGAGCAGGTAATGGTCGAGGTCGACGACGTTGATCGCGTCGATGGCAGCGTGGGTATCGGCGTAGGCGGTCAGCAGGATCCGCCGCGCCGCCGGGTAGAGGTCCATCGCCTGTTCGAGGAACTCGATGCCGGTCATCTGTGGCATGCGGTAGTCGGCGATCAGGGCGGCGACGGTTTCGCCGCGCAGTTTGAGCTGCTTGAGGGTCTCGAGAGCCTCGAGGCCCGATTCGGCTCGCACGATCCGGTGGTCTTCGCCGTATCGGCGGCGCAGGTCCCGGGCCACCGCCCGGGATACCGCGGGATCGTCGTCGACGGTCAGCATCACGGGCTTGCGGGGTGGGGCGGCGGGGTTTGCGGGGCTCGCGGCACTCGTCATCGCCGTTAAGTATGCGCTTGTCAGCGGCCATGCGAGCGCCCAGGGAGCCGCCGCCGATTCCGCCGAAAGCGATTTTGACCAGGCTCAATAACCGGGTATTGTGGACCAACGGTGCGGCAGCCGCGCCGGCTTTTGCGTGCCCAGTCCCTAGGAATTTCCTGTCACCGGCTCACGTTTTAAGTCGGTGTTGATTGTTGCGCCGATCGGGCGCATACGAGAACGAAACGAAAAGACGAGGATCACTGCGAAGTTATGGCCAAGAAGGACGGCGCCATAGAGGTCGAGGGCCGCGTGGTCGAGCCCCTGCCCAATGCGATGTTTCGCATTGAGCTGGAGAACGGCCACAAAGTGCTTGCCCACATCAGCGGCAAGATGCGGCAGCACTACATCCGCATCCTGCCCGAGGACCGGGTGGTGGTGGAGTTGTCTCCCTACGACCTGTCCCGGGGCCGCATCGTGTACCGGTACAAGTAACGCGAAAAGCCCGAACCACACCACCGACGAGTAGCAGAACAGGATCGAACAGCCGTGAAGGTGAACCCGAGCGTCAAGCCAATCTGTGACAAGTGCAGGGTGATCCGTCGGCATGGGCGGGTCATGGTGATCTGCTCAGATCCGCGCCACAAGCAGCGCCAGGGCTAGCGGTGATCGCCAGCGCGGCGTAGCCGGGCGTTGGGGGCACCTCCCGCCTTGCGGGGGATGGGTCGCCGCCCTGTGACCTAGATCCCAGCGCCTGCCGTACAACTGAATGTTGACCTCCCAGCACCACTGAGCGGATACGCCGCTGAGCCACGTCCGGACGGAGGCCGGACCCCCACCAAGGGGAACGGGCTGGGAACAGACCTCCGCAGAGATAAGAGGAAACGCCACCTATGGCTCGACTAGTAGGCGTCGACCTTCCGCGCGACAAGCGCATGGAGGTCGCGCTGACCTATATCTACGGCATCGGCCGTACCCAGTCGAACGAGATCCTGGCAGCGACGGGCATTGACCGCGACCTGCGTACCAGGGATCTCACCGACGACCAGCTGACCCATTTGCGTGACTACATCGAAGCCAACCTGAAGGTGGAGGGTGACCTGCGCCGCGAGGTGCAGGCCGACATCCGCCGCAAGATCGAGATCGGCTGCTACCAGGGTCTGCGGCACCGCCGCGGGCTGCCGGTGCGCGGCCAGCGGACCAAGACCAACGCGCGGACCCGCAAGGGCCCCAAGCGCACCATCGCAGGCAAGAAGAAGGCCAGGTAACCGATGCCACCGAAGAAGGCAAGCGCCGCGGCACCCAAGAAGGGGCAGAAGACCCGCCGGCGGGAGAAGAAGAACATCCCGCATGGTGCCGCGCACATCAAGAGCACGTTCAACAACACGATCGTGAGCATCACCGACCCGCAGGGCAACGTCATCGCGTGGGCGTCGTCGGGTCACGTCGGCTTCAAGGGATCCCGGAAGTCGACGCCGTTCGCCGCTCAGCTGGCCGCCGAGAACGCCGCCCGCAAGGCGCAGGAACACGGCGTGCGCAAGGTCGACGTATTCGTGAAAGGTCCGGGCTCGGGCCGGGAGACGGCGATTCGCTCGCTGCAGGCCGCCGGCCTGGAGGTGGGCGCGATCTCCGACGTCACCCCGCAGCCGCACAACGGCTGCCGACCACCCAAGCGCAGAAGGGTCTAGGAGGAAAACTTTCGATGGCTCGTTACACCGGACCCGTCACCCGCAAATCGCGCCGGTTGCGCACCGACCTCGTCGGCGGGGACCAGGCGTTCGAGAAGCGTCCCTACCCGCCCGGCCAGCACGGCCGCGCGCGGATCAAGGAAAGTGAATATCTGCTGCAGCTGCAGGAGAAGCAGAAGGCCCGCTTCACCTATGGCGTGATGGAAAAGCAATTCCGGCGCTACTACGAAGAGGCCGTTCGCCAGCCCGGCAAGACCGGTGAGGAACTGCTGAAGATCCTGGAAAGCCGTCTGGACAACGTTGTCTACCGCGCCGGGCTCGCGCGCACGCGCCGGATGGCCCGCCAGCTGGTCAGCCATGGGCACTTCAGCGTCAACAGCGTGCAGGTCAACGTCCCCAGCTACCGGGTGTCGCAGTACGACATCATCGACGTGCGGGACTCCTCGCTCAACACCGTGCCGTTCCAGATCGCCCGGGAAACGGCGGGCGACCGCCCGATCCCCAGCTGGCTGCAGGTGGTGGGCGAACGCCAGCGCATCCTGATCCACCAGCTGCCCGAGCGCGCGCAGATCGACGTGCCGCTCGCCGAGCAGCTGATCGTCGAGTTCTACTCGAAGTAACGGACTTTCGAGCCGTCCGGCTCGAAAACTCGCGGCGATCGCAAGCGCGGCAAAGCCGGGCGCAGCGGGTCGCCGCGGGACAACACAGCGGCATCAAATAGCGGGTGCCGAGAAGGAGAAGAAGAAACACCATGCTGATATCTCAGCGACCCACACTGTCCGAGGAAATCCTCACCGACAACCGCTCTCAGTTCGTCATCGAGCCGCTGGAGCCGGGATTCGGTTACACCCTGGGCAATTCGCTGCGCCGCACACTGCTGTCGTCGATTCCCGGCGCGGCCGTCACCAGCATCCGCATCGACGGCGTGCTGCACGAGTTCACCACCGTGCCCGGCGTCAAGGAAGATGTCACCGCGATCATCCTGAACCTCAAGAGCCTGGTGGTGTCGTCCGAGGAAGATGAGCCGGTCACCATGTACCTGCGCAAGCAGGGCCCGGGTGAGGTCACCGCGGGTGACATCGTGCCGCCCGCCGGTGTCACGGTGCACAACCCCGACATGCACATCGCGACGTTGAACGACAAGGGCAAGCTCGAGGTCGAGCTGGTCGTCGAGCGCGGCCGCGGCTATGTGCCGGCGGTGCAGAACCGGGCCTCCGGTGCTGAAATCGGCCGGATCCCAGTCGATTCCATCTACTCGCCGGTGCTCAAGGTGACCTACAAGGTGGAAGCCACCCGTGTCGAGCAGCGCACCGACTTCGACAAGCTGATCCTGGATGTCGAGACCAAGAGCTCGATCATCCCCCGCGACGCACTGGCCTCGGCGGGCAAGACGCTGGTCGAATTGTTCGGTCTGGCACGCGAACTCAACGTCGAGGCCGAGGGCATCGAGATCGGGCCGTCGCCGGCGGAGGCCGACCACATCGCGTCGTTCGCGCTGCCGATCGATGATCTGGATCTGACCGTGCGGTCCTACAACTGCCTCAAGCGCGAAGGGGTGCACACGGTCGGCGAGCTGGTGAGCCGCACCGAGTCCGATCTGCTCGACATCCGCAACTTCGGTCAGAAGTCCATCGACGAGGTGAAGGTCAAGCTGCACCAGCTGGGACTGTCGCTCAAGGACAGCCCGCCCAGCTTCGACCCGTCGCAGGTCGCGGGCTACGACGTGGCCACCGGCACCTGGTCCACCGAGGGCGCCTACGACGACCAGGACTACGCGGAAACCGAACAGCTCTAATCGCTTTCAGCAACATCTAGACAGGAGCGTCAGCAATGCCCAAGCCCACCAAGGGCCCTCGCCTCGGCGGGTCGTCATCGCACCAGAAGGCCCTTCTGGCCAACCTGGCCACCTCGTTGTTCGAGCACGGCCGGATCAAGACGACCGAGCCCAAGGCGCGTGCGCTGCGGCCGTATGCGGAAAAGCTGATCACGCACGCGAAAAAGGGCACGCTGCACAACCGTCGAGAGGTTCTGAAGAAGATCCGCGACAAGGACGTGGTGCACGCTTTATTCGCTGAAATCGGGCCGTTCTTCGCCGACCGCAACGGCGGCTACACCCGCATCATCAAGGTCGAGCCGCGTAAGGGCGACAACGCTCCGATGGCCGTGATCGAGCTGGTCCGGGAGAAGACGGTGACCTCGGAAGCCGACCGGGCCCGCCGGGTGAAGGCCTCCAAGAAGGCCTCCGCCGGCGGCGATGCGCCGGTGGCGGCAGCGGCGGCACCTCAGGCGGCGGTCGAGCCCGAGGAAGCGGTGGGCCCGACGGCTGAGGAGGTCACGGAGCCGGCCGAGGCTGAGGCGACGGAGGCCGCGGCTGAGGCGACGGAGGCTGAGAGCAGCAGCGAAAGCGAGGCCGAGGCCGCCGACAACGCGAACGACGAGGCTGGCGAGAGTTAGTGAGGACGTCCGTCTGCGGCTTGACATCGCCTATGACGGAACCGCTTTCGCCGGTTGGGCAGCTCAGGCCGGTCAACGCACCGTGGCCGGAGTTCTCGACGAGGCGCTGACGACCCTGTTCCGCGCACCGGTGCGGCTGCGCACGGCCGGGCGGACCGACGCGGGGGTTCATGCCACTGGGCAGGTCGCCCATGTCGACGTGCCGCCGGCCGCGCTGCCCCATGCCTACCCGCGCTCGCCGCGGGTCGGCGAGCCGGAGTTCCTGCCGCTGGTGCGGCGCCTCAGCCGGTTTTTGCCGGCCGACGTCCGAGTGCTCGGCATCACCCGCGCCCCGGCAGGATTCGACGCCCGATTCTCGGCGCTGCGGCGTCATTATGTGTACCGGCTGTCCACGGCGCCCTACGGGGTGGAGCCGCTGCAGGCCCGCTATGTCACCGCCTGGCCCCGCACGCTGGACGTCGATGCGATGGCCGCCGCATCACGAGACTTGTTGGGATTAAACGATTTTGCCGCGTTCTGCCGTCATCGCGACAACGCCACTACCATCCGCGACCTACAACGCTTCGATTGGACACGCGACGGCGACGTGATCACCGCGCACGTCACCGCAGACGCGTTCTGCTGGTCGATGGTGCGGTCACTGGTCGGGGCGCTACTGGCCGTCGGCGAGCACCGCAGGCCGGTGTCCTGGTGTGGTAAGTTGCTCACCGCCACAGACCGATCCAGCGACTTCGCCGCCGCGCCGGCGCACGGGCTGACCCTGATCGGCGTCGACTATCCGCCCGATGACCAACTGGCCGCGCGCAATCTGGTCACCAGGGATCTGCGGTCGCGCTAGACCTTGGCCGCGACAAAACTGGCGGCCTGGTTGGTCAACCCGGGCACATAGCTCAGGTGCGCTTTCCACTGATTGCCGTTTGAGCAGATCGGGTCGCCCGGGTTGCACAGATCGATGGTCTTGCCGTCGAAATTCGGGGTCAGCGCGCTCATCAGCCCACCCGCCCGGGCAGACGGATTCCCGAATAGGGCCACGGCGGCCACGTGATCGGCGGCTTGGGCGGGCAACGGCTTTTGAAAACCCAGACCGGGCAGCGGTGCGGCGGTGACGATGTCGATGACGGCGGCGCCCTGGGAGTACCCGCCGAGCACCAGCTTGGTGTCGGGGCAGCTGTCGGTCATGTGCTGGATGTGGTTGCTGGCGTCATTGGCGCCGTCGGCGGCAGCCAGAAAGTCTTTGTTGGCCGGGTAGTTAACGCCATATGAGTCAACGCTTTTGCGGGTCCGCTGGCGCAATGAGTTGACGAAGGCCCCGCCCACCTTCCCAACCCCGGGCGGCTCGTCGGTGCCCCGAGCGAACACCACCTCGACGCCGGGACACGACGCCGAGGCGCGGGGCGCCAGTTGCGGAATCACCCAAAACGCGGTCGCCGCAAGGAATGCGGCGGCCAGCCCCAAGCGGATCAGTCTCACACAACGATGTTACGGGCCCGTTGATCAAGGGCCGGTAACGATTTAGACCAAAGGACCTTGCGGTGCGGGCATGCTCGGTGCCGGGACCGTGCCGTGGATCCCTGGAGCAGATCCGGGAGCCTGTTGTCCGGGTGACTGCGGGTAGCCCTGCGGCGGGCCGAACCCGGGCACCGACTGGCCGGTACCGGCCAACAGCTTGGACGCCACGAAAGCCGCCGCCTGGGTGGTGTACACGGGGACGTAGCCCTCGGTGTGCCCGCTCCACTCGTTGCCCGGGCCGGCGTGGCAGATCGGGTCGTTGGGATTGCACAGGTCGAGCGCCTTGGATCCCAGCAGCGTGCTCCGGCTGGGCAGCGTCCCGCCGGCGCGGTCGGCCACGTCGCCGAAGGTGACGACGGCCGCGATGTTGCTGGCGTACTGCGGCGGCAGCGAGTTACCCCAGTTGATGCCCCCGATCGGCACGCCGGCCACGATGTCCATCACCGCGGCGCCCTGGGAATAGCCGCCCAGCACGATCTTGGTGTTCGGGCACTTCTCCACGCTCTTCTTGACCCGGTCAATGGTGTCGTTGGCACCATCGCCGCCGTGTAGCTGCAGCTTGCTGGCGGCGTAGTTGACCCCGTAAGGCAGGATGTTCAACCCGCCGGTCTGCTGGCGCAGCGAGTCCACGAACGCGTCACCGACCCGGCCCAGGCCGGGCGGCTCGTTGGTACCGCGGGCGAAGACGACCTCGACGTCCGGGCAGTCATCGGCGTGCGCGACGGGCGCCGTGGCTGGAGTGGCGAGCAGGCCAGCAGCAGTGACCAGCGCAGAGGCCCCCAGCCCGACGCAGCGGCCTATGCGGTGCGAAAACACGCCATAACCTTACCTACCCTAAGCACGGATAGAAACTCCGCTGATCTGTGGACGGACGCAGGTATGCCGACGGCCGGCGACCTACGGTAAGCGCAACGGTTCGCAGGGTGGGGGGATCAGTGCCGCGTCAACCGACAACGTGGCTGCAGGTCAGCGGCTACCGGTTCCTGCTGCGCCGCGTCGAGTGCGCGTTGCTGCGTCGGGATGCCGACACACCGGATGGACGCTTGCTCGCGCACACCGCGGCGCTGAAGACGGGGTGCGCCGTCGCCGCCATTGCCGTCGCAGGGTGTGCGGTTCTGGGTTTGCTGCGCCCCAAGGTGCCGCTGGATCGCGCGCAGATCGTGATGGGCCAAGAGTCCGGGGCGCTGTATGTGCGGGTGGGCGATACCTGGCACCCGGTGCTGAACTTGGCTTCGGCGCGATTGATCGCGGCGACGGCCGCCAACCCTCAGCCGGTGCCCGAGTCGGATTTGAGCCGCGCCAAACGCGGTCCGCTGATGGGTATTCCTGGTGCACCCCAGGTCGTTGGAAAACCGCTGTCCGTAGCCGAATCGGTCTGGACCATCTGCGATACCGGCGACGCCGGCGCGACAACGATAATCGTCGGCCGCACCGACGGCGCATCGGCCCGCCTTCTGGCTGCCGGGGAAGCCGTCCTGGTCACCCCGGCCCCCGGTTCGCCGGCCTACCTGCTCTATAACGGACAGCGGGCGGTGGTCGACCTCGCCGATGCCGCCGTCGTGCGGGCGCTGCGACTCGAGGGCCGCGCACCTCGACACCTTTCGCATACATTGCTGAACGCCGCCCCCGAAGCGCCGCCCATCACCAGTCCCCGGATTCGCCACCTGGGCGACAAGGCGTCCGCAGTGCCCGGATTTCCGGTGGGCAGCGTGTTGCGGATCGCGCGTACAGACGGTGATGAGTATTACGCGGTATTGGCCGCCGGAGTCCAGCGCATCGGCCAGGTAGCCGCCGATATCCTGCGTTTTTCCAACTCGCAGGGCACCGCCAACACCGTCCCGGCCGCACCCGACACGATCCGCGCCGCCCCCACCGTCAACGAGCTGCCGGTAAGCGGCTTCCCCGACCGGCCGCCGACCTTGCCTGACGCCGGCAGCGCGTTGTGCGTGACGTGGCAGCCCGCGCAATCTGGCCCAGCCGACCTCGCGTTTCTGGTGGGGAGCGGACCGCCGGTGCCGGCCGGTCAGGCGGCGGTGACGTTGGCGCAAGCCGACGGCCCGGGTCCCGCGCTGGACGGGGTGTACCTGGCGCCCGGCCGCGGCGCCTACGTGCAACCAGATGGCGCAGTCGGCACGCGGTATCTGGTCACCGACAGCGGAGTGCGCTTCGCCGTGCGCGACGACGACGCGGCACACGATCTCGGCCTGGGGGCGGCAAACCCCGCGCCCTGGCCGATCCTGGCGGCCCTGCCCGGCGGTCCGGAACTGAGCAGAGCCAAGGCGTCAATCGCCCGGGACACCGTTGCCGGATCCCCGTAGCCGACGCCTGGCAGCACCCGTGGCCAGGGCTGCCAGCAGCGCGGTGAGGCACACGGCGGCGCCGCGCAGCGCGATGCCTCGGGCGTGAGAATTTCGCGGTTGGGCTGGCGGCGGCGTGGTGATCGGCGCCGGCGTAGGGGTGGGTGTTGCGGTGTTAGCGGGCGGAGCGGCGTCGGTGCTGACCGCCGCCAACGCATCGATGGTGCCGTTACCCACCCGCGGATCCCATCCGGACGCCGGGTGATGCGCCGTGGACTTGATGCGCTGCATGACCTGGCGTGCAGTCAACGCCGGGAACCGGGCCCGGATCAGCGCCGCCAACCCGCTGACCACGGGCGCGGCGTAACTGGTGCCGGATACCGGCTCCGAACCGAGCGACGTCACCGCCTCACCCGGCGCGGCGATGTCCACCCAGGGGCCGGCCAGGGTGAACGCCGACGGCGTTCCGTCGCTATTCACCGAACCGACCGTCAGCACGTAGTCGTCGTACCAGCCCGGACTGACCGCCACCGTCGCGGTTTCCCAGCTTGCGTCGGGTCGTTGCGGCGGACACTGGGCGGCGCCGCCGGTATTGCCGGCCGCAGCCACGATGACGGCATTCTTGACGTCGACGGCATAGGCCAGCGCGGCGCCCAGCGCCCGGTCATCGAGCGCCGACCCGACCGGTACGCACGCAACCGACGAAATGTTGATCACCGACGCGCCGAGATCGGCGGCCGTCCGGACGGCTTTCGCCATGGTGTCGACGTCACCGACTCCGCCGTGGGATCGGTCGGCGGCGGGAGCGAACTTCGCGCTGGACTGCCGGATGCTGACCACGGTGGCTTCGGGGGCTACTCCGCTGAAGCCGTCGGCGCTGGAACCCGGTGTGGCCGCGATGATTCCGGCAACCAGGGTGCCATGTGCGTCACAATCCTGAGTGCCATCACCGGTGGACACGTAGTCGCCGCCGGGCACCACATCGGCCAGCTGGGGGTGCCGCGAAACGCCGGTGTCGATGACCGCGACCCGTTGTCCGGCACCGCGGGTGAGCCGCCACACCCGCGACAGATCGGCGGGGTCTGCCAGTTTATTGTGGCCCTTCCCCGGCTCCGCCTTCATCGTCGTACAGACCTCGCGCTGCACGGTCGGCCACGGTGGCGCCGGTAAAGCCGGCTTCGGGAGCCGTTTGGCGTCGATCCCGGGCGGCGAAATCGCTTGCGCGAAAGGGGTTGACACCGCAGGCAGCGCTGCTAGCGCCCAAACCATGAGCAGGCGCGCGACCCGCGAGGTGTTCACGTCAGATTCAATCCACGGGCCGCGCCATAGACTCCGCATATCCAGCAGGTCAGCGGAACCAGCGCGACCAGCCCAAGGCACTCCAGCAGCTCGACGCTTCGCCGTACGACGGGTGAGGGCGACCGTGCGGGAGCGACGAAACCGAAGTACATCGCCGCGGCGGCCAATATCGCTGTCACGGCGGCCACCCAAGCGCCCAGCCGCGGTGCGTGTACAGCAGTGACCCCGAAAGTTGTTCCCAGGACGGTGATTCCGGTGATGAGGACCACCAGCGTCCTTCTGCTGTCGCTGCACGGAGAACGCAGCAGCAGCTGCGCGGCGGTGAGGGCGCCGAACGCGACACAAGACGGCCGTGAGCTGCCGGCAAGTACCGTGGCGACCGCGCCGATGGCGGCTGAGCACGAGAGCCCGGCGAGCAAGCCGGCCCACCAGTTATCCGCGCGGATCGCGTTTGCGGTTACCGACGCCCCGCTCGCCTCGAGGTCGCCGGCTTCCGGTGCGCGCGGTAACCGAGGTGACAACCCAGCCAACACAATCGACACCCGGGGCGCCATCCCGAGCAGGCCCAGCGATATCAGCGCGGACACCGAAGCGAGAGTGGACACCGAAGAACCGGTGAACACGCCCACCAACGTGGCCAGCGCGACGACGGTCGCGACGCACGAGACAGCGGTCAAAGTGACCACCCCGCAACCGGATGCCCGAACTGCCAACACGGAGGTGGCGGCTGCAGCGGTCGCGGCCAGCAGTACATGGCAGACGCCCGGGATGCCCGGCACCGCCAGCAAGCCGGCGACAGCTGCGAATGCAGTGGCGATCACGCTCAGTGTCAGCCCCGCCATCGTGTCTCGATACGCCCGGCCTGCAGTCACCGCCGACATCAAGGCAATAATGCCGGCGAATGCCGCCACGCTGGCGGTGGCTCCGATGCCACCGACAGGATTGGCGTTAAACGCATTCCGAATCAGCGCCAGCGCCCCAATACCGGTCAGGCAGCCAGCCGCCACCGTGCCGGTCAGTCGGTTCACTTGCCGCTGCCCGGGGTCGCTCCTCGGCTGGGACGCCGCGCCGAGTGCCGCCGACACCGCCTCAGCGACGTCGTCGTAATGGATCGCGGGCAGCGGAGCCGGGGCCTGGGCCAGCATCAAAACAGCGCCATCTCCGATGCCGTTCTGCCACAACGTCATTGACGGGTCCAAAGCTGGCCCGCCCGGCGGTGACAACTGGTAGCGCCGAGCCTCCAGGTCCCCGTCGGCATCACCGACTTTCAGGATGTCGATGATCGAAGGGATCAACATCGCGACCGGAATGTCCGCGGGCAACGCCAAATCGCCGACAGCAGGGCCGCGATGAATCGAAACCCGGCACAGCCCCTGATCGCATGCAGGCAACACGCTGACCCTTTCAGTCGGAATACCGGGACCATAGCGAGCTTTCGGCCGGCGGGTATCCGGCTGTCCACAGGTGACTTGTCGGCCCCTACCGGTGCGCCATAGCGTCGGCGGCAGGGGAAGGTGACGAGATGGCTCAGGATTTCGCACCGGTGGTGCGACAGCTGCCGCCGGCGCTGGCGACGGGTGACATCCTCGTTGAGGCGCCGCCCGACGTGCCGTCGCCGGCATCATCCACCCTGGTGTCGCGCCTGCTGCCGGTTGTGCTCGCCACGGGCGGTTTGGGCGTGGTGGCCACCGCGTTCGCTTCGGGCGCCACCGCACCCACCCGCTCTCCCGTGTGGCTGGCCTTCCCGATGATGATGCTGATTTCGACGGTGGTAACGCTGATGGGGCGGGCCCGTCATCGGGGCGGCGGTGTCGACGCCGACCGCGCCGACTACCTGCGATACCTGAGTGGCCTGCGCAGCACGGTCCGCAAAACCGCTGCCGCGCAGCACCGGTCACTGCACTGGAGCCATCCCGACCCCGATACCCTGTGGACTTTGATCGGCGGTCGTCGAATGTGGGAGCGGCGAGCCGACGACCCCGACTTCTGCGTCGTCCGCATCGGCGTGGGACCCCAGCCGCTCGCCGCCCGGTTGGTTGCCCCGCACATCCCATCTGAGGGACAGTGCGACCCGGTCACCGCCACAGCCATCCGTCGCTTCCTGCAGACACATTCGACCATCGTTGCGCCGATCACCATCGACCTGCGCGCCGCCGGGCGCGTGACGATCGAGGGAAAGGTGGCCACGGCGCGCGGAGTGCTGCGGGCGATGATCTGTCAACTTGCCGTGCTGCACCCGCCCGATCAGTTGCTGATCGTCGGCGTGATCAGCGACCGCAATCTCGCTCAGTGGGACTGGCTGAAGTGGTTGCCCCACAACGCACATCCGAGCGCATTCGATGATCTGGGACCGGTACGCATGGTCTATGAGAACGTGGCGCAAGCACGACGTGCACTCACCGGTGTGCAGAGACCGCAGGTGATACTGGTCGCCGACGCGGAGGAGCCAGCCGAACCGATCACGCGTCCAACCATTCTGGAAGTCGCGATCGGCGGCGACCGTGCAACCGTGACCATCACCACGGTCGGTGGCGCTCGGGTGATAGCGAGCCCGGATCAGATGAGTGCCATCGACGCGTTGATATGTGCCCGCCGGTTGGCGACCTATCGTTTCGGTGCGGCCTGCGCGCGGGACGTCGATTCGGGGTGGCCGGCGCTGGCCGGGGTCGGCGCTGTGCACCGGTTCGACCCGAACATGCTGTGGCGCGGCCAAAAAAGTCGGGATCGGCTTCGCGTGCCGATCGGGACCACGGTCGACGGGTCGCCGCTGGAGCTCGATATCAAAGAGCCGGCCGAACACGGCATGGGTCCGCACGGTCTCTGTGTCGGCGCCACCGGCTCGGGCAAGTCGGAGCTACTGCGCACTATCGCGCTGGGCATGATGGCACGCAACTCACCCGAGGTGCTCAATCTGCTGCTCATCGACTTCAAAGGTGGTGCAACGTTTCTCGATTACGCGCGGGTCCCGCACGTGGCGGCCGTCATCACCAATCTGGCGGACGAGGGCCCGCTGGTGGCCCGGATGCGCGACGCGCTGGCCGGTGAGATCAACCGCCGCCAAGAGCTGCTGCGCGCGGCGGGCTGTGTCAGCGCCGCGGCGTATGCACACGCGCGCCGGGCCGGTGCGACATTGACGCCCCTGCCCACCTTGTTCGTCATCGTCGACGAGTTTTCCGAATTACTGAATCAGTATCCCGAGTTCGCCGATGTCTTCGTGGCGATCGGCCGGCTCGGCCGGTCGCTCGGCATGCACCTGCTGCTGGCCAGCCAGCGGCTCGAAGAGGGCCGACTGCGCGGCCTGGAAGCCCACCTGTCGTATCGGCTGTGTCTGAAAACGCTGTCTGCCGGCGAATCACGCACGGTGCTGGGAACACTCGACGCATACCAGTTGCCGAACACTCCCGGTGCGGGTTACCTGCGTACCAGCGGCGGCGATCTGATGCGCTTTGCAGCCGCATTCGTTTCCGGCCCGGCACCTGCAGACCCGTTACCGTGTGCGGCGACTGGGGCAGCACCGTCGGTGCGGGAGTTCAGCACCCGGATAGCGGGACGGGTCACCCGCGCGCTCGAGGCGGGCGGGCCGGCCCGGCGGACGGTCTTGCACGCGATCGTCGACCGGCTCTGCGGACACGGGCCGCCGGCACACCAAGTCTGGCTGCCGCCGCTCGGTCCGGCTCCGGCGCTGCACACCCTGCTGCCCGATGCCGTGTCCGCGCCGACCGGCCTGACGGTTCCCATTGGCATTGTCGACCGGCCCTTCGAGCAGTGCCGCACGCCCTTGCTGGTCGATTTGTCCGGAGCTGCCGGCAATGTGGCGATCGTCGGGGCACCTCAATCGGGCAAGTCGACGGCGCTGCGCACGCTGATCACGGCATTGGCGGCCAAGCACGACGCGGGCCAGGTGCAGTTCTACTGCCTGGATTTCGGCGGCGGAGCCCTGGCGTCGGTACAACCGCTGCCACATGTGGGCGCGGTAGCCGGCAGGGCCGACCCGCGACTCGTGCGGCGGATCGTCGCCGAATGCGAATCGGTGGTGTTCTCACGAGAAGCTATCTTCAGCGAACACGGAATTGTCTCGATCAGCGACTACCGACAGCGGCGCGCGGAGCCGGACCGTCAGTCGTTCGGTGATCCTTTTGGTGACGTATTCCTCGTCATCGACGGGTGGGCCGGCGTGCGTCATGAGTTCGAAGCCCTGGAGGCATCGATCACCGCTCTGGCGGCCCGAGGGCTTTCGTTCGGTGTCCACGTGGTGTTGGCAGCCTCGCGGTGGGCCGAGATCAGGCCGTCACTCAGAGATCAGATCGGCACCCGCGTCGAGTTGCGGCTGGGTGATCCCGCCGACTCCGAATTTGACCGCAAATCGGCGCGGCATGTACCCCTGGACAGGCCGGGACGCGGCCTGTCCCGTGACGGGCTGCACATGAGGATCGCGCTGCCCATCGCCGAAACCCTTTCCGGTGCATCGGTTGCGCCGCCGATACCGCTACTGCCGCTGCTCGTAGAATCCGACACGGTCACGCGCCAGCCGACGTCGAGCTCGGCGCCGGCGTCCTCCTGGGTCTCGAGGAGCGCCGACTTCATCCGCTGGCAGTCGATTTCGGACGGGATTCGCATCTCGTCATTCTGGGAGACAACCAGTGCGGTAAGACCGCCACACTGCGGACCTTGTGCCGCGAGATCGTTCGGACGAAGAGTACCGCGCAAGCCCGCCTGGTGATCATCGACTTTCGGCGTTCGCTCCTCGGCGTCGTCGAGTCGGAACATCTTGGCGGTTATGCCATGTCGCCGGCTGCGTTGGCGGCGCTGTTGCCGGAGTTGCTGGAGGTGTTGCGGCGGCGCATGCCCCCTCCCGATGCCAGTCAGGCGCAACTGCGCTCCGGGTCCTGGTGGTCCGGGCCGGAGGTGTTTGTCGTTGTCGACGACTATGACCTGGTTTCCACCCCGGCAGCAAACCCGTTGGCGGCTTTGGTCGAATACCTGCCGTATGCAAGAGATCTCGGATTACACCTAGTCGTAGCCCGTCGCGCTGGTGGAGCCGAACGCGCGCTGTTCGAACCGCTACTCGCGGGCCTGCGTGACCACGGCTGCATGACCCTGATGATGAGCGGACGGCCGGGTGGGGGTGCGACGTTCGGCTCCGGTAACCCAGGGCGGTTGCCGCCGGGCCGTGGCGTCCTGGCCACCCCTGCCGGCGACGAACAGCTTGTCCAGGTGTTGTGGAGTCCGCCGTGAGCGAACATCGCGCGGTCATCGAAGTGGGACCCGGCACCATCCGCCGGTTATGTTGCGGCACAGGCGCGGCCGTCGATGGCCGGACATCGGAAATCATCGACGCGGCGCTGGGCGCGATAGACGATCTGGTAGCGCTGGTGGGCGAGCGTCCGGTGGCCGTTGATTCGCTGTGGCGCGCCGCGCTGCGGTCGACGAGCTGCGCCCGCTGTAACGGCATGCTCCTCGTGCATCCGTCATGGTGGTCGTCGTCGCGGGTCGGTGTGCTGACCGCGGCCGCTGCCGCGGTGGCCGTCGACGTGCTGGCGCGTCCGCGGGCGTGGCTGCTGCAGCAGGCATCTGATGCCGAACCGGATGTGACGGTGGTGGTGGAGATCGCCGAGCGGTTGGTGGTGCTCACCGGCGTCGAGGTTGTCGCGGTAACCCGCAGCGCCGAACCACGATTCGTGGCGGAGGAGGTCGCGGGCGTGATTGCGGGCATGGCGGCGGTCGTGCTGATCGACACGGCGAGCAGGGTTTCCGGCGCGTCGACGCTTGCGACGTTGATCGCCGGCGCGGCGCGCAGACGAGGGCAGACGGTGGTGGAAATCAACGACTTTCGGCTGGCCCGGCTGGGCCGCGCCCTGTCAGCCCAGGATGAGCCGGCCGGTCGGCGCTGCACTGCACGCGCTGCTGTTCGAACGCGTGGCCGGACGCTGATCGGGCTGGGGGCCGCCGCTATCGTCGTGGCCGCGACAGCGCCGGCTGTGGTCACCGCGGGCGGGCCCGGGACCGTCGCTCCCAAGCAGGTGCAAACGGCACCTGCGACGTTTCTGGTGGAAGGCCGGGTGGCGCTGACCGTGCCCGTGAACTGGCCGACGCAACGCGTGCTCTCCGGGCCGGGTTCGGCGCGCGTCCAGGTCACGTCGCCCTCAGATCCGCAAGTCGCTTTGCACGTCACGCAATCGCCGGTCGCCGGCGAGACGCTCAGTGGCACCGCCGAGCGGTTGAAACGCGCGATCGACGGCGAGCCCGCCGGGGTGTTTGTCGACTTCAATCCGTCCGGAACCAGCGCGGGCCGGCCGGCGGTGACCTACCGGGAAGTGCGCGCCAGCCATCAGGTGCGGTGGACGGTGTTGCTGGACGGCCCGGTGCGGATCAGCATCGGATGTCAGAGCCGGCCCGGCGACGAAGACCCCGTGCGCGCGGCATGCGAGCAGGCGGTGCGGTCCGCCCACGCGGTCGGATGAGCCAGAAATCTGTTGGAACCAAATGAGCCTCATGGGGGTCGTACCTGATATGGCGGTACCAAACACACTGAGCACCGATTTCGAGCTGATGCGGTCGGTCGCGGCTACGACCGATGCCCGCAACGAAGAAATTCGGGCCATGCTGCAGGCGTTCATCGACGGCATGGGCGGCGTGCCGCCGTCGGTGTGGGGCGGGCTCGCCGCCGCGCGGTTCAAGGAGGTGGTGGATCGCTGGAACGCCGAGTCGTTGCGGCTCTACCACGTGCTGCACACGATCGCTGAGACGATTCGGCATAACGCGGCCACGCTGCAGGAGGCCGGCCAGAACCATGCACACCACATCGCCGTTGCCGGCGGAACCTTGTGATTGAGAGGATCGCCCGTGGACCCGGTGCTCTCCTATAACTTCGGCGAAATCGAATACTCGGTGCGCCAGGAGATCCATTTGACGTCGGCTCGGTTCAACACCGCGCTGGAGGAGCTGAGATCGCAAATCGCCCCACTACAGCAGCTGTGGACCCGCGAAGCGGCGGCCGCCTACCAAAGTGAGCAACTGCAATGGCACCAGGCGGCGACCGCGCTCAACCAGATACTGGCCGACCTGGGAAACGCGGTCCGCGACGGCGCGGAAGAGGTGGCGGACGCCGATCGACGGGCGGCCGGTACCTGGGGACGGTAGCCCCTTGTCAGTAGAGGCCCTGTGGGTCCCGGTGGAGGAGAGCCGCCGGGACCACACAGTCATTTTGACCTGCGGGGACGCGGATCGGTAAGCTGCTCGGTTGGCGTGCGGTACTCCGGGCCTCGGGTCAATGTCGGTCGCCGAGATCAACCCCACCGCGAACGCCTGACCGGCACCCGGCTCGACCCGGGATCCACCTCGAGAAGGAAAAGGTAAGCGCTGTGCCCACCTACGCGCCAAAGGCGGGTGACACCACGCGGTCGTGGTACGTCATCGACGCCACGGACGTGGTGCTTGGCCGCCTTGCCGTCGCGGCAGCCACCCTGCTGCGCGGCAAGCACAAGCCGACGTTCGCCCCCAATGTCGATGGCGGTGACTTCGTCATCGTCATCAACGCCGACAAGGTCGCCCTGTCCGGCGACAAGTTGCAGAGCAAGCTGGCTTACCGCCACTCGGGGTTTCCCGGCGGCCTGCACTCGCGCACGACCGGCGAGCTGATGCAAAAGCACCCCGACCGCGTCGTCGAGAAGGCGATCGTCGGCATGCTGCCCAAGAACAAGCTCAGCCGTCAGATCCAGCGCAAACTCCACGTGTACGCCGGCCCGGAGCACCCGCACGCCGCTCAGCGGCCGGTTCCGTACGAGATTAAGCAGGTGGCCCAGTGACCGAAACAACCGAGGCCCTGGACGACGCGGCCGAAGCCCCGGAAGCCCCCGCCGCACCGGCCGAGACTCCGGCCGCCCGCCCGAGCGAGTCGTTCGTCTTCGAGCGGCCCATCCAGACCGTCGGGCGCCGCAAGGAAGCCGTGGTGCGGGTGCGCCTGGTGCCCGGCACCGGCAAGTTCGACCTCAACGGTCGCAGCCTGGAGGACTACTTCCCCAACAAGGTGCACCAGCAGCTCATCAAGGCCCCGCTGGTCACCGTGGACCGGGTGGACAGCTTCGACATCTTCGCGCTGCTGACGGGCGGCGGCCCCTCCGGGCAGGCCGGTGCGCTGCGTCTGGGCATCGCGCGGGCCTTGATCCTGGCCTCGCCCGACGACCGGCCCCCGTTGAAGAAGGCCGGCTTCCTCACCCGTGATCCGCGTGCCACCGAGCGCAAGAAGTACGGCCTGAAGAAAGCGCGCAAGGCGCCGCAGTACAGCAAGCGCTGATCCCACCGTCACTTTCTGGCCGCAACAGTGCATTGTTATGCGCCGTCACGGCGTGTCGGCGCCTAAACGCGCAGGGTTTCGGTCAGAAAAGAACGGGCACGTTAGGTGCACGCAGCTGTCAACTGTGAGAGGTTTGTCCGCATGGGTCGACTATTCGGCACCGACGGTGTTCGCGGGGTCGCCAACCGGGAGTTGACCGCTGAGCTGGCGCTGGCTCTGGGCGCCGCGGCGGCCCGGCGTCTGGCGAGTTCGGGCGCCCCCGGTCGGCGGGTGGCCGTGATCGGCCGCGATCCGCGGGCCAGCGGCGAGATGCTGGAGGCCGCGGTGATCGCCGGGCTGACCAGCCAGGGTGTCGACGTGCTGCGGGTCGGGGTGCTGCCGACGCCCGCCGTGGCGTATTTGACCGGCGCGTATGACGCCGACTTCGGCGTGATGATCTCGGCGTCGCACAACCCGATGCCCGACAACGGCATCAAGATCTTCGGGCCGGGCGGCCACAAGCTGGACGATGACACCGAGGACCAGATCGAAGAACTGGTCGCCGCGGGACCCGGGTTGCGCCCGGTCGGCGCCGGGATCGGCCGGGTCATCGACGCCGAGGACGCCGCCGACCGCTACCTACGGCACCTGAGCAAGGCCAGCACGCTGCGGCTGGACGTCCTGACCGTGGTGGTCGACTGCGCCCACGGCGCGGCCTCATCGGTGGCGCCGCGCGCCTACCGAGCCGCCGGGGCGCGGGTGATCGCCATCAACGCCGACCCCGACGGGCTCAACATCAACGACAACTGCGGCTCGACACACCTGGATGCGGTGCGCGCGGCCGTCGTCACGCACCGGGCCGACCTGGGCCTGGCGCACGACGGGGATGCCGACCGGTGCCTGGCCATCGACGCCAACGGCGAACTGGTCGACGGCGACGCGATCATGGTGGTGCTGGCGCTGGCGATGCAGCAGGCCGGCGAACTCGCCGCCAACACGCTGGTGACCACCGTGATGAGCAACCTCGGGCTGCACCTGGCCATGCGCGCGGCCGGCATCACCGTGCGCACCACCGGTGTCGGTGACCGCTACGTCCTCGAGGAGTTGCGCGCCGGCGACTACAGCCTCGGCGGCGAGCAGTCCGGGCACATCGTGATGCCGGCGGTCGGGTCCACCGGAGACGGCATCGTCACCGGGCTGCGATTGATGACCCGCATGGTGCAGACCGGCGCCTCGCTGGCCGATCTGGCCTCGGCGATGCGGGCGCTGCCGCAGGTGCTGATCAATGTCAAGGTCGCCGACAAGGCCACCGCCGCCGCGTCGCCCTCGGTGCAGACCGCGGTCGAGAAGGCCGAGGCCGAACTCGGCGACACGGGCCGAATCCTTTTGCGCCCCTCGGGAACGGAGCCGATGATCCGCGTCATGGTGGAGGCCCCCGAGGAAGCCGTCGCCCAGCGCGTCGCCACCCGGCTCGCCGAAGTGGTGAGCGCCGCGTGCTGAGCGTTTAGCGCTGGAACCTCGACGCCGCGCCGGGCGTCGGATTAGGCATGAGATTCGACAGGGGAGTACGACCAGCCACCGTTGCCCGTACCGAGATCGACGTCCCGGCCACGCACCGCGTGGCCGACCAGTTCGGCGCTGCCGCCGAAATGATCGACCGTGCGGTAAGCGATCACTTGGCCCGGCTGGCTTTCAGCGGGGCCACCGCGGGCCAGGCGCACGCCGCCCGCGGTGACGCACTGCGGGTCCAGTTGGAGCGACTGGCCGCCGAGCTGTCGCAGTGGTCGCGAGCATCCGTCGAGATCGCCGCTGCACTGCGCGCCGGCGCCGACCGCTATGCCGACGCCGAGCTGTATGCCGCGGCGCGGATCGCCTGACGATGGCCGACCGGTTAGACGTCGCCGAGCGGATGTCCGAGGGCCGGCTTGCCGTCGAGCACACCGAAAGTTACGTGCAGGCCTGCCAGGTGCTCGGCTACCGGCATTGTGACCTCACAGCATGCCCGACCCAAATCCGCGACTGGTATGACAGCGAAGACGGGCTGGACCTTCGCGTGCTGGACCGTGACTGCGCGGAGCTGCGGGCCGCCGGGGCGGCGGTGATGGAGGCTTTGTGGGTGCAGCGCGCCCAGGTGGCCGAGCTGCTCGCGGCATGGACGGGTCCGGGTGCCGAGGCCGCGGTGCGGCTGTTGGAGCGGCACTGCGACGCCGGTAATACGGTGGCTACCGAACTTCGGGCGGCGGCGCAGCGGTGCGAGTCGCTGCGCGACAACCTGTGGTACCTGGTCGACGCAAAGGTCGCGACCGCTATCGCCGTCGACGACCGCACCCAGGTTCAACGGCAGACGTGGTTGGCTGCCGCGGCCACGGTCAAGTCTGCCGCGGGGGACCGGGAAAGCGCCGAGCAGATCATCCGCCAACAGGTGATCCCCTACGTGGACAACGACATTCGGAACGACTGGCTGACTACGATGCGTTCCACGCTGGATGGGGTGGCGACGTGCTACGAGATGGTCACCGACCGGATGGCCGCCGCACCGGCGGCCTGCTTTGAAGTGCCGGGTGACCTCGGGCCGGGTTACCAGCCGCTGCAAGCGGCGCCTGCGATCACGCCGCAACTGGCGCCTGCGATCACGCCGCAACCGGTCGCCACGGTCACGCCCGCGGCGGCGGCCGTCACGCCCGCGGGTGCGGCACCCAGCGCCCCAACCGATCCGGCGCCGGCGCCCACCTGGTCGCCGGCCACGCCGGCTCCGGACACTCTCGGTGCTGCTTCGGGCATCCCCGCAGGCGATCTGGGCGGTGGACTGGGCGGTGGCGAAGGTCTGGTCGGGCTGGCCAGCCGGATCGTCGACGCATTCAGCGGTCTGCTCGGTTCGGCGGCTGACCAGCTGCGGACCGCGGACCCGTTCGGTGAGGATGCCGTCGACGAGAATCCGTTCCACGCCGACGGCAAGGCCCACGACGAGGCCGACGGCAAGGCCCACGACCAGGCCGACGACAAACCCGACGCACCTGACGAAGCCAAAGACATCGGCGACACGGACAAACCTCCGGCCGACGAACCGCCGCCAGTGTCCGACGCCTTACCGCCGGTCGAGGCGCCAAAACCGGTTGACGTCCCGGCCCCAGTTGAGGCGCCCGCGCCGGTCACCCCCGCGCCCGCCGGCGCGCCGCCGGCGGCGAACGAGGCATCAACGCCGTGCGAAATCGCCGCGGACCAGCTCCCGCAGGCAGGGCAGTGATGCCTCAGGCCGGCCGAAGCTGCAATACGTCCTGGACAAAGCGCACCGATTCGTCGCGGTCGGTGGCCAACGGACTCACCAACAGCGTCGTCACGCCGGCCTCGGCGAAGGCGGCCAGCCGTTCGGCGACGTATCCGCGGGGGCCGACCAGCGATATACCGCGCACCAATTCGTCGGGCACGATGTCAATGGCCTCTTGCTTGCGCCCGGACAGGTACAGCTCCTGGATGCGGTCGGCGACCTCACCGAACCCATAGCGCGTCGCCAGGTTGTGATAGAAGTTGCGGCCCTTGGCGCCCATCCCGCCGATATAGAGCGCCAGCTGCGGTTTGACCCAGGCCAGCCGCGCATCGACGTCCTCGCCGATGGCCACCGACGCGTGCACCACGATGTCCAGCGGCCCGAGTGCGGGATCCCGTTTGGCGGCACCGGCGGCCAGCGCCTGGCCCCACACCGACGCGGCTTTCTCCGGCACGTAGAAGACCGGCTGCCAGCCCTCGGCGATCTCGGCGGTAAGCTCCACATTCTTGGGGCCCAGCGCCGCGATCGTGATCGGAATACGTTCGCGCACAGGATGATTGATGATCTGCAGCGGTTTACCCAAACCCGTTCCGCGGTCCGCCGGCAACGGGATGTGATAGTACTTGCCGTCGTATTGCACCCGTTCGCGCCGCCACACCTTGCGGCAGATCTCGACGATTTCGCGGGTGCGGCCCAGCGGGGCGTCGAACTCGACGCCGTGAAATCCCTCGATCACCTGAGGTCCCGACGTGCCGATCCCGAGTCGGAATCGTCCGTCGGACACGAAATCCAGGCCCGCGGCCGTCATCGCCAGCAGCGACGGCGTGCGGATGTAGATGGGAAACACCCCCGAAGCCAGTTCTACGGTGTGGGTCTTGGCGGCTAAATACCCGAGCTGGCTCACGGCGTCGAACGAATACGCCTCAGCCACGACCGCGACATCAAGGCCGGCCTTCTCGAGTTCAACGACGCGGTCCACGGCGTTGTGGAAGCCGCCCGAATAATCCATGGCGATCCCGATTCGCACCCACGACAGATATCACGGCGGCCACCCGGGTGCCGCGGCCGGGCGCGTTATTTCAGCAGCGCGACGACCTTCTCTTGGAACGGCACCGGTGCGGCCTCAGGATCCAGCGTCTCCGTCTTGGGCAGGTGCACATCCGGATCGGCGAAGGCACGGTATGTCTTGTCGCCGCCCAGCGTGTAGAGCAGGTACCCGGTCAACAGCGCCCGGACCGATCGCTGCGTGCGTCGGTGCGTGCCGGCCAGTCCGAACACTTTGGTCAAGCGCCGGCCCTCGACCAGCCCCCCGGGCTGGGCTTTGCTGACGATGCGCAGCGTGGCCGTCTCCCACGCGCCGGCCAGCGCCAGCGCGTTCGACGTCAACGATTCGGCGTCTCCCGGCGCGGTCAAGATCAACCCCGGGACCTTCAGCGTCGCGGCCGGGGCCTCGGCCGGCGGGCTGGTGACGGCGGGAAACAACGCCGCCGCCGCTGCGGGCTTGGCGGGCATTCCGGCCGCCGCGAACACCGCGGCCGAGCCGCCGAACCCATGTCCCACCACTCCGAGCTTGGCCGGATGCACGCTGATCTCGCCGGGCCCGAGGCGCACACCCGACACGATGTCCAGGGCGGTACCCAGATCGAAGGCGAAGTTCAGCACCGAAGGTGCCAGGCCCTTCTCGGTATCGGGAGCGCCGGCGACGATACCCCAGGACGCCAAATGCTCCAGCAGACCCGCATACCGCGCCGTTGCGGTGAGCCAGTCGTGACCGAACGCCACACCGGGCAGGTTCAGCCCGGACTCCGGCGTGTACACCACCCCCGGCAAGCCCGCGAAGGCCAGGTCACCACGCAAAACTCGATGCGGACCACGGCGCTGCAGGGTTGCGACGAGCTTGCGGATGCGGGCCACGCGTCGACGTTAGCGCATCACGGTGACGCGTTCAGAAAGCCAGAACGCTTAAGCCATGACTTCGATCAGACCCACCCGCCAAAGCACCGCGTACACCTGCCGCAGCGGAATGCTCAGCAACCGGGTCGCCGCGTCCACCAGCGGGTCGCCGCCCCCGATCGGCTCGCGGCGGCGCCGCGGCGATGCCGGCTTGGGCGCCGGCTCCAGCGTCAGCACAGGCGCGGGTGGTGATACCGCATTGTCTTCCAGAACGGCGGTCATGATTCTCCCCTCGAAGAACGCTTGCAAAAGTTTCGGATTAACATCTATTGACGTTTAGCTATCTGCGGTTCACGCATTGTTCGAATTACCTATAGGCAATTGCTGAATAGCGGGCCGTTTGACTTGATGTCGGATGGGAAAGCTATTGCGCAGCTCATACCTGCCACGGTTGATCCGCGATCCCCCAGGTGGTGGTGTAAAGTATCCTTTCCGCTGGCTATGGCGGTGTGTCAGTCTTAGCCGACATAGCAAATTCTAAGTAGCCCTCTTGCAGGGGCGATGACGCAAACGAAAACGCTACAAATACATCAGGTGAAAACGTTTCCGCCGTTATGAAGACCATGTGAACCGGAATGGTTGGCGTTCTCGCGCACCAAACCCGGCGTTGGGCGGATTGGTCCACGGCGTCCACCTGCCCCGGTCCCAGTAGCGGTGCCGGGGCCCCGACGTCAGAGTGCGGGGTTCGCGGTTTCCCTGCACTACCCTGGTCAGAATGTGCGGAATCGTCGGCTACGTCGGCCAGCATCCTGCCTGCGCGGTCGTCATGGACGCGCTGCGCCGCATGGAGTACCGAGGCTACGACTCGTCGGGAATCGCACTGGTCAACGGCAGTGGTCCGCACCGTGGCACGCTGACGGTGTGCCGGCGCGCCGGTCGACTGGCCAACCTTGAAGAAGCGGTGGCTGATATGTCGCCCGCCTCGCTGGTGGGCACCGCGGGCCTGGGTCACACCCGCTGGGCCACCCACGGACGTCCCACCGACCGCAATGCGCACCCGCATCGCGACGCCGCCGGCAAGATCGCCGTCGTCCACAACGGCATCATCGAGAACTATCCGCAGCTACGCCACGAGCTGGAAGCCGAGGGCGTCGAGTTCGCCAGCGACACCGACACTGAGGTCGTGGTGCACCTGGTGGCGCGCGCATACCGCCACGGCGAGACCGCCGGTGATTTCCCGGCCTCGGTGTTGGCGGTGTTGCGCCGGCTCGAGGGCCACTTCACATTGGTGTTCGCCAACGCCGACGAGCCCGGCACCATCGTCGCCGCCCGCCGCTCGACACCTCTTGTACTCGGAGTCGGCGACGGCGAGATGTTCGTCGGCTCCGACGTGGCGGCGTTCATTCCGCACACCCGGGACGCCGTCGAACTCGGGCAGGACCAAGCCGTGGTGATCACCGCCGACGGCTACCGGATCACCGACTTCCACGGCAACGAAGACGTCGAGTATCGGGAATTTCACATCGACTGGGACCTGGCCGCCGCCGAAAAGGGCGGCTACGAGTACTTCATGCTCAAAGAGATCGCCGAGCAGCCCGTTGCGGTAGCCGACACCCTGCTGGGTCATTTCGTCGACGGCCGGATCGTCCTCGACGAACAGCGGCTCTCCGATCAAGAACTCCGCGAGGTCGACAAGGTGTTCGTGGTGGCCTGCGGCACCGCCTATCACTCCGGGCTGCTCGCCAAATACGCGATCGAGCACTGGACACGGCTGCCGGTGGAAGTGGAACTGGCCAGCGAATTCCGCTACCGCGACCCCGTGCTGGACCGCAGCACGCTGGTGGTCGCCATCTCGCAGTCCGGCGAAACCGCGGACACTCTGGAGGCGGTTCGGCACGCCAAGGAACAGAAGGCCAAGGTGCTGGCGATCTGCAACACCAACGGCTCACAGATCCCGCGCGAGTGCGATGCGGTGCTCTACACCCGCGCCGGCCCGGAGATCGGCGTGGCGTCCACCAAGACGTTCCTGGCTCAGATAACCGCCAACTATCTGGTCGGCCTGGCGTTGGCCCAGGCGCGCGGCACCAAATACCCCGACGAAGTGGAACGCGAATACCACGAGCTGGAGGCGATGCCCGGTCTGGTGGCGCGGGTGCTCGCGACGATCGAACCGGTCGCCGCTCTGGCGCGCCGGTTCGCCCAATCCTCGACCGTGCTGTTCCTGGGACGCCATGTCGGCTACCCGGTGGCGCTGGAAGGTGCGCTGAAACTCAAGGAACTGGCCTACATGCACGCCGAGGGATTCGCGGCCGGCGAGCTCAAGCACGGCCCGATCGCACTGATCGAAGACGACCTGCCGGTCATCGTCGTGATGCCCCCGCCCAAAGGGTCGGCCATGCTGCACGCCAAGCTGATGTCCAACATCCGCGAGATCCAGGCCCGCGGCGCGATCACCATCGTGATCGCCGAGGAAGGCGACGACACGGTGCGTCCCTACGCCGACCACTTGATCGAGATCCCTTCGGTGTCAACGCTTTTGCAGCCGTTGCTGTCGACCATCCCGCTGCAGGTGTTCGCCGCGTCGGTGGCGCAAGCCCGCGGATACGACGTCGACAAGCCGAGAAACCTGGCCAAGTCCGTCACCGTCGAATAGGCCCGGGCCGCGTCGCCGCGCGCCCCGCAGCCGTTCCATTACATTGCCCTGGGCGGGTTTTCTTGCGGTTGGCAATTGGGGTCGGGACGTTCTCCGGGGAGGAAGCATGCGGTCGTCGGTCATTCGATTCGGCGTGATAGGTCTCATCGTGCTCATTTTCGCGAACTACGTTGCCTTGATCAGTCTTTACGAGGACACCGTGGAAGGAACACCGGCCGGCACGTTAAGCGATAGCGCGGAGACGGCCGGCCAGCCGGCGGCGACGTTCACGGTGGACGAAATGCAGTCGAACTACAGCGCGGTCGTCGCCAACCTGGCTTTCGAGCCCGGGTCAACGCTATTGGATCCCACCACGCACCGTCTCAAGGAAGACCTCGTCGTGAGGGTCAGATCGTCAGCTTCGCCCAGTCGCCGCGAATACACCAAGGGGATGCTTCCCGGGGTGTATCCGATCCCGCTGACCATCGCGGGTCACGTCGAACGGTGGCCTTTCGACGACTACCTTTCCGGGCCGATCGAGGTGCAACTCTTCCGCGGCGGTGATAGTCAGCAACCACCTCAACTCGTGCCTTTGCGGTTCATCGACAACCTTTCCGGTTTCCACGTCTCCGCCAGCAAAATCACCGGCCAAGAGGCGTACCGGATGACCGTGCCGCGGGCGTAGAGCACCGCGGTGTTCGCCGTCGTCATCTTCGGCGTGCTCATCACCATCGCCGTCCTCGCCTTGGTGGTGGCGATCCAAACGATCCGTGACCAGCGAAAGTTTCAGCCGCCTATGACGACGTGGTAAGCGGCGATGCTCTTTGCGGTGGTGCCGCTGCGCAATGCGCTGCCCGGCTCGCCCGCTTTCGGGGCGTGGGTCGACGTCACAGTCGTGCTCTGGGTGCTTGTCGCGTTGGCGATCGCGATGTCGCTCTACATCGTCTGCTGGTGGCGACACCTGGAGCTCGACGTCGTTGCGGCACCGCGAATCCGGTGCCGGCAGCCGCGGGCCGTTCATGAGGTTCGGCATCGTCGGTCTTGTCATGCTCGCCGTCGCGGCCTACGTCGCGTCGGTTGCGTTGTACGCCCACAGCGGTGCCGGGCATCACCGGTCGGAAACCCCGGCCGGGGGTGACCGGATCACGGCGACGTTGACCGTGGAAGAGGTCCAGTCGAACTACACCGTGCTCGCTGCCAACCTGGCCATCTCACCCGGCTCCGCGCTGTTGGATCCGGACAACCACCATCTCAACCAAGACGTCAGCCTGCGGGTCAGATCGGTGGCCACGCTTGTGCGCCGCAGCTGGACCAATGGCATGCTTCCCGGCGTCTTTCCGGTTCCGCTGACCATCGCCGGTGACATCGAAAAGTGGCCCTTCGATCACTACCAGTCGGGACCGATCGAGGTGGAACTCATCTACGGCCCGGGCAATGTGCCGCAACGGGTGCCGGTGACATTCGTCAATCATCTTTCCGGTTGGCAGGTCGCGGCCGACGGGAACGGTCCGTACCGGGTGACGGTGCAGTAGTCGCTCAGCGCCGCCGCGTTCGGCATCATCATCATCATCATCATCCTGGGCGTACTCCTGGCTATCGCGGCGTCGGCCTCTTCGTCGCGGTGCAGACGCTGCGCGACCGTCGAAAGTTCCAGCCGCCGATGACGACCTGGTATGCGGCGATGCTCTTCGCGGTGGTACCGCTGAGAAACGCCCTTCCCGGCTCACCGCCGTTCGGAGGCTGGATCGATATCACACTCGTGCTGTGGGTCCTCGTCGTCTTGGTGATCTCGATGTTGCTCTACATCGCCTGCTGGTGGCGGCATCTGCGACCCGAAGTCGCCGCGCCGCCGAACCCGGCGGTATCAGCGCCGCCTGGCTGACCCGCGGCGGTGTTCGCCGCCGGGTTGTACGGCACGAGGCCCCGCATGCGATGGTGGATGACGTGGCGAATGCATCGGTTGGGACACGGCTGCACAACATGGGGCTCGCCGTGTGTCATTACGTCAGCGGCGCGCCGTTGACCTACGGCTGGCTGCTGGTGCTGGTGATCACCACGATCATCCAGCGCCACCTTCCGCGGCGGGAACTGCACTCGATGCTGCTGCACCACTCCACCAACATTCACGGATTGGCCCGGGATCCGCTCGATGTGCTGTTTTCCAGCCTGCTGTGGCTCGACGGCGGCCACCTGGCGCCGTTCTTGCTGCTGTTCTCGTTGTTCCTCGCCCCGGCCGAACACTGGCTTGGCCAATTACGCTGGCTCACTGTCGGTTTGAGCGCCCACATCCTTTCCACCTATATCAGTGAAGGCATCCTCTATTTCGCGATCGAGGAACGCGAAGCATCCGAACGGCTGGTGTACGCCCGCGACATCGGGGTCAGCTACTTCCTCGTCGGGGTGACCGCCGTGCTGGCCTATCACATCGCGCGCCCCTGGCGCTGGGGCTATCTCGCGATCCTGTTCATCATCTTCGGTTTTCCGCTTCTCACGATGAACCGGATCGAGCTGAACTTCACCGCGATCGGGCACTTCACCTCCATCCTGATCGGGCTGTGCTTCTACCCGATCACCCGCCACGAGGACCGCAGGCAGCTCAGCCCTGCGCGTTTTCGGGCCGCGATGCGGCGAGATCGCACCCCGGAGGCGTCGGCCCGACTGAAGGGGTGAGGCCGATGGGGCGCAGGTGCGTGCGCTTTACGGCGCTTCCCTGTCGCCGGACGCGACCGCGTTCGCCCACCTCGTCGACGACGGCGGCTATCCCCATGCGGTGCAGCGCTTTTTGCGCGCCGTTGCTGGTGGTGCACGGGGCGCAGGACACCAACGTTCCGGTCCGCGAATCCGAGCAGATCGTCGACGCGTTGCGCCGCGCCGACCGCCAAGTCCTGCTGTTCAGCGACGACGGGCACGAGATCGTCAAGCGGGAGAACCATGCGGCGCTGGCCGCGGCAATGACCGAATGGCTGACCGACGAGTTCGCGCGGCGCGGCTAAGTAATGGAATGCTTGCGGTGATGCGGCATTACTACTACGCAGACGCGATCCGCGACGCCGAGGCGCCGCTGCTGGCCAGCCTTCCCGACGGTGCATTGATGCGACGGGCGGCCTTCGGGCTGGCGACCGAGATCATCGCCGAGTTGACCGCCCGCACCGGTGGAGTGGCCGGCCGCCGGGTGTGCGCGGTCGTCGGCTCGGGCGACAACGGCGGTGACGCGCTGTGGGCGGCGACCTTCGTGCGCCGTCGCGGCGCGGCCGCCGACGCGGTGCTGCTCAACCCGGAGCACACCCACCGCAAGGGCTTGGCGGCATTCCGCAAGGCCGGCGGTCGCGTTGTCGAAAGCGTCTTTGCGGCAACGGATCTCGTTATCGACGGGGTGGTGGGCATCTCCGGTTCCGGGCCGCTGCGACCGGCGGCGGCCAAGGTGTTCGCCGCGGTGGACGAGCACCGGATTCCGGTGGTGGCCGTCGACATCCCCAGCGGCATCGACGTGGCGACCGGGGCCGTCACCGGCCCAGCCGTGCATGCCGTGCTGACCGTGACCTTCGGTGGGTTCAAACCCGTGCACGCGCTCGCCGACTGCGGGCGCGTGGAGCTCATCGACATCGGGCTCGACCTGCCCGAGACGGACCTGCGGGGCTTCGAGGCCGCCGACGCGGCGGCGCGCTGGCCGGTGCCCGGGCCGCACGACGACAAGTACACCCAGGGCGTGACGGGAGTGATGGCCGGCTCGTCAACGTACCCGGGTGCCGCCGTGCTGTGCACCGGCGCGGCCGTCGCGACCCACTCCGGCATGGTCCGCTACGCCGGAAGCGCGCATCGCGAGGTGCTCGCGCACTGGCCCGAGGTGATCGCGTCGCCCACCCCGGCGTCGGCCGGGCGGGTGCAGTCCTGGGCCGTCGGGCCGGGGTTGGGCACCGACGACACCGGAGCCGCTGCACTGTGGTTCGCGCTGGAAACCGACCTGCCGGTGATCGTGGACGCCGACGCGCTCACCATCCTGGCGGCCCACCCCGAGCTGGTGGCGAACCGCGCCGCGCCGACGGTGCTGACGCCGCACGCGGGTGAATTCGCCCGTTTGGCGGGTAGCCCACCTGGCGATGACCGCATCGCCGCGTGCCGCAAGCTCGCCGACACCTTCGGTGCCACCGTGCTGCTCAAGGGGAACGTCACCGTCATCGCCGATCCCGGGGGGCCGGTCTACCTCAACCCGGCCCGGCAGTCCTGGGCGGCCACCGCCGGTTCCGGTGACGTGCTGTCCGGGATGATCGGCGCGCTGCTGGCGTCCGGCTTGCCGGCCGTCGAGGCGGCCGCCGCCGCGGCGTTCGTGCACGCGCGTGCGGCGGCGCGCTCAGCCGCCGATCCGGGCCCGGGTGAGGCGCCGACGTCGGCGTCGCGCATTTTGTCGCACATCCGAGCGGCCGTCGCCGCACTATAGCAGCACACCAACGAGAAAGGATCCGCCGTGTCCCGCAGGCATCATCGCTACGTGCCGATGCACTCGATCGCACCCGCCTACACCACCCGCCTCTTCACCGCCCCGGTCCCCGCGCTGCGGCTGCCCGAGGAGTCGATGGACCCGGAGGCCGCGTACCGGTTCATCCACGACGAGTTGATGCTCGACGGCAGCTCGCGGCTGAACCTCGCCACGTTCGTCACCACTTGGATGGATCCCGAAGCGGGCATGCTGATGGCCGAGACGTTCGACAAGAACATGATCGACAAGGACGAATACCCGGCCACCGCGGCCATCGAGCAGCGCTGCATCTGCATGGTGGCCGACCTCTTCCACGCCGAGGATCTGCGCGATGACGACCCCTACAGCGCCATCGGGGTGTCCACCATCGGGTCCAGCGAGGCGGTGATGCTCGGCGGCCTGGCGCTGAAATGGCGCTGGCGACAGAAGGTCGGTAACGACTGGAAAGGCCGCACCCCCAACCTGGTGATGGGCTCCAACGTCCAGGTGGTGTGGGAGAAGTTCTGCCGCTACTTCGACGTCGAGCCGCGGTACCTGCCGATGGAGGAGGGGCGCTACGTCATCACCCCCGAGCAGGTGGTCGACGCCGTCGATGAGGACACCATCGGGGTGGTGGCGATCCTGGGTACCACCTACACCGGCGAACTGGAGCCCATCGCCGAGATCTGTGCGGCACTGGACACGCTGGCGGCCGGCGGCGGCGTAGACGTCCCGGTGCACGTCGACGCGGCCAGCGGCGGCTTCGTGGTGCCGTTCCTGCACCCGGACCTGCAATGGGACTTCCGGCTGCCCCGGGTGGTGTCGATCAACGTCAGCGGCCACAAGTACGGGCTGACCTACCCCGGCATCGGGTTCGTGGTGTGGCGCACCGCCGAGCATCTGCCCGAGGAGCTCGTCTTCCGGGTCAACTACCTGGGCGGGGACATGCCGACGTTCACGCTGAACTTCTCCCGCCCCGGCAACCAGGTGGTCGGCCAGTACTACAACTTCCTGCGGCTGGGCCGGCAGGGTTACACCAAAGTCATGCAGAGCCTCTCGTCGACCGCGCGCTGGCTAGGTGAGCAGCTGCGCGAAGGGGAGCACTGCCAGCTGATCTCGGACGGGACGGCGATCCCGGTGGTCAGCTTCCGGCTGGCCAAGGACCGCGGGTACACCGAGTTCGACGTCTCCCACGAGCTACGCGGCTACGGGTGGCAGGTGCCCGCCTACACGATGCCCGACAACGCCACCCACGTCTCGGTGCTGCGCATCGTGGTGCGGGAGGGGCTTTCCGCCGACCTGGCCCGCACGCTGCATGAAGACGCGCGCCACGCGCTGGCATCGCTGGACACAATCAAGCCCGGCGGCCACTACGACGCCCAGCACTTCGCGCACTGATTCTTCGCGCCTCCGCCCGGCCGTTGCGCTGATCAGCCGAAATCTCGGCAACAAGCCGACGCTCGGCGGCGCTTGCCGCACTTCTGGGACAATGGCGGCCGTGTCCGTTACGCCGATATCCCTGACACCGGGCGTCCTCGCCGAGGCCCGGGTGGACTTGGGCGCCATTGAACACAACGTGCGGTTGCTGTGCGAGCACGCCGGCCCCGCGCAGGTGATGGCCGTCGTCAAGGCGGACGGCTACGGCCACGGCGCTCCCCAGGCCGCCCGCGCTGCATTGGCCGCCGGCGCGGCCGAGCTGGGAGTGGCCACCGTCGACGAGGCGCTGGCCTTGCGCGCCGACGGGATTACTGCGCCGGTGCTGGCCTGGTTGCACCCGCCCGGCATCGACTTCGGGCCCGCGGTATCGGCCGACGTGCAGATCGCGGTGTCCTGCGAGCGCCAGCTCGACGAGCTGTTGGACGCGGTGCGCCGCACCGGCAGGACCGCGACGCTCACCGTCAAGGTTGACACGGGGCTCAACCGCAACGGGGTCCATCCGGCGCGGTACCCGTCGATGTTGACCGCGCTGTGCAAAGCCGTCGCCGCCGATGCGGTCCGGCTGCGCGGATTGATGTCGCACATGGTGTTCGCCGACCAACCGGACAATCCCGTCAATGACCTTCAGGCCCAACGGTTCAGCGAGATGCTGAGCCAGGCGCGCTCGGCGGGCCTGCGGTTCGAGGTGGCGCACCTGGCCAATTCGTCGACCACCATGTCTCGTCCCGATCTGGCCTTCGACCTGGTCCGGCCCGGTATCGCGGTGTACGGCCTGAGCCCTGTGCCGGAGCTCGGCGACATGGGGCTGGTGCCGGCGATGACGGTGAAATGCCCTGTGGCGCTGATGAAGTCGATTCGGGCCGGCGAAAGCGTGTCCTATGGACATACCTGGACCGCGCAGCGCGACACCAATCTGGCGTTGCTGCCAATCGGTTACGCGGATGGCGTCTTCCGGTCACTGGGCGGACGCTTGGAGGTGTTGATCAACGGCAGGCGACGCCCCGGCGTCGGCCGTATCTGCATGGACCAGTTCGTCGTCGATCTGGGCCCAGGTCCGATCGACGTGGCCGACGGCGACGAGGCGATTCTGTTCGGGCCGGGCACCCTCGGCGAGCTCACCGCGCAGGACTGGGCGGATCTGCTCGGCACGATCCACTACGAAGTGGTGACCAGCCCTCGGGGCCGGATCACCAGGACCTACCGCGAGGCGCAAACCGTTGAGCCGTGACAAAACCCGCAGGCGCCATCACGGCAGGGCGTGGCTTGCGGGTGGCGCGGGGGTGACCGCCCTTGCCACCATCGTCGGAGCCTCGGCCCGCCGTTCCATGGCCCAGCGTGCCCCCACCATCGAAGACCCCTACGCCGACGAGGATTTCGACAAGATCGACGACGACCGCAGGTCGGTGGTGACGACGCCCGACGGGGTGCCGTTGGCGATCCGCGAAGCCGGCCCGCCAGACGCCCCGCTGACCATGGTTTTCGTCCACGGATTTTGTCTGCGGATGGGCGCCTTTCACTTTCAGCGCACGCGCTTGCCCGAGCAGTTGGGTACCAGCGTCCGGATGGTGTTCTACGACCAGCGCGGGCACGGGCTGTCCGGCGAAGGCGCCCCGGAGAGTTACACACTGACCCAGCTTGGCAAAGACTTGGAGACGGTGCTCAAGGTGGTTGCACCGCGCGGGGTGGTCGTGCTGGTCGGCCACTCGATGGGCGGTATGACGGTGTTGTCGCACGCTCGCCAGTTCCCCGAGCATTACGGGCGCCGAATCGTCGGCGCGGCACTGATTTCCTCCGCGGCCGAAGGGGTAGCCAGGTCGCCGCTGGGGGAGATCCTGAAAAACCCTGCGCTGGAAGCGGTTCGGTTCACCGCCCGGTCGGCGCCGAAGCTGATGCACCGCGGCCGCAACGTGTCGCGCTCACTGATCGGCCCGGTGTTGCGGGCCGCGTCCTACAGCGACCTTCAAGTCAGCCGGAGCCTGGACGCGTTCTCCCAGCGGATGATGAACGGCACCCCGATCGCCACCATGGTGGGTTTTCTGGACGCCCTGGAAAACCACGACGAAACCGCCGGGTTGTGGACGTTGCTGCCCATCCCGACCCTGATCGCATGCGGCGACCACGACCTGCTCACCCCGGATGAATATTCCCGGAAGATGGCCACCTCGTTGCCGCTATCCGAGTTGGTCATCGTCGGCGGGGCCAGTCACCTGGCGCTGCTGGACAAGCCCGAGGCCATCAACCACGGCCTGGTTCGGCTGGTCCGGCGGGCCGCCCCGAGCCGGACCAGGCTCGCGCTGCGGCGACTGCGAGAACGGTTGCGGCGCAGTGGCTGAGTTTGATGGCGGCGACCCGCCGCGCGCGGCTTCGCCGCGCTTGCGATCGCCGACTGAGTTTGATGGCGGCGACCCGCCGCGCGCGGCTTCGCCGCGCTTGCGATCGCCGACTGAGTTTGATGGCGGCGACCCGCCGCGCGCGGCTTCGCCGCGCTTGCGATCGCCGACTGAGTTTGATGG